>ERZ894232.8-NODE-8-length-330369-cov-28.178521_pt1 | contig 330369 bp, 272 predicted proteins | sample MGYA00380296_ERZ894232 | MGnify/ENA primary metagenome ERZ894232 (study PRJEB32331, sample SAMN06328433) | human gut metagenome | biome: human gut microbiome; feature: stool | host: Homo sapiens | collected 2014-08-14 ...
GTCGTGCTACGATCACGATCGAGTGCGGCTCGACGAAGATCACGATCACCGTCGAGCAGAAGGGCACGACCGAGGAGGGCGAGGTTCCCGACGAGGATGACGACGACCCCGCCGTGCCCGAACCTTCGGTGCGGAAGCTCGTCAGCCGGATCGACCAGACGATCGACTACTGGTCGGGCTGCGAGGACCGGTTCGATACCGATACCTATGTTTTCAAGTACGACGACCGCGACCGTATCGTCGAATATTCGATCGAAGTGGATCGTGACGGCAGCGTTTCCGACCGGCGCGTCTGCCGGCTCGACTACTCGGTCGCGGACGAAATCCGCATCGAGGAGGCCTATGATTTTTCGGACGGCGGCATGCCGGAACGCTATACCGTCTCCCTGAACGATGCGGGGTATGTCCGGCACGTCGAACTGCCCACCGCGATAAGCACCCCCTTTGTCTGCGATTTCGGATACGACGACGCGGGACGGCTGATACGTCAGGAATGGTCCGCCGGCTATTCGTCGGGGTGGACGACCTTCGACTATACGGACGGCGTCGTTTCGGGCGGTACGGTCTGCGACGACGAGGGTGAGAACTCGGCCGACGGGTTCGAACGCTATTTCGGCGACGTGAAGAACGATCTGCTGAACATCGACCCCAACGCGCTTTTCATGGGCGGACTGCTCTACGACGGTACGGAGAACTACTCCGATATCCTCGGTCCGCTCGACCGGCTGGCGTTGCTGCGGCTCGCGGGACGGGGATCCGACCGGTATGTCGTGCGTTACGACGGAGGAGACGAATCGGTGTCCGGGGATGAGATGGGATCGTGGCCGGAACCGAACGTCACGGTTCATCAGAGTTCCGAATATTGCGAATACGAGTGGGACGAGACGCTCCGCTATGCCTTCAACGACGACGGTTCGATTGCGACCGTTTCCCAGGAGGAGCTCTGCACGAGGATTCGCTATGAATACGACATCGTGGTGGGCGACGAACTGGTGAATCCCGACTATCCGGAGGGCGGATACAAGTGTACCATCGCCAATGAAACCCGGACTCCGGTCGGAAAGGGTACGAATACTTATATTTATACCTTCACTTACCGTTAAACCCCGGCGGTCATGGCTTACGTTTATCTGATTGTCGCGCTAAGCTGGCTTCTCGGCCTGCTCTGCCTGGCGGTGCTGCTCGCTCCGCCCGTCCTCTGGTTCCTCCACCGCCGCGATGCGAATTTCGCCCGTCCGGTCCGCTGGGTGGCGCGCATCGACCTCGCTTTCATTCTGTCGTGGTTCGTGTCGTTCTTCTTTTTCAACCTGCGTGATGTCCGGCCCGACGGCGTAGGTTACGATCTGCTCTACATCGTCTTCGGACTGCTGACGCTGATCGCCGTGTGGAAGATGAAGGCCGGCGAGGGCTTCAGGGGGCTGTTCCGCAATCCCGGTACGGGGAAATTCCCGTTCGCCGTTTACCTGCTGACCGCAGCCGGGGTGGCCGTCGTCACGGTGGTGAGTCTGGTGAGCTACGTGATCGTCGCGGCGTGCATCGTCCTGCTCTTCTGGCTGCTGTTCATCAAGCTGGACGTCCTTTCGATGGCCTTCGGCGGTTCCGGCGGGGGCGGCGGTCTGTCGCTGGGCGGCTTCGGAGGCGGCTCGGGCGGCGGTGCGGATACGGACGGGAGTTGGCCCCTCATGCAGGGCGACGAGACGTGCGACGCCAAGGTGGAAGACCCTTCGTGCGGCATCTGCAATCTGAACAAGGTCAGCGAAACGGCTTTCGAGGACCAGTACGGACGCCGCTGGGAGAAGACCCAGAACGGCAAGGTCCGCCTGTTCTGAATAAAAAAGAGCCGCCGAAACGCTTCGGCGGCTCTTTTTTGCTATCTTTGTCGAAGAAGACGCAACAAACCCGACGAAAATCCGATGAAACGAATCCTGATGACGGGCTGTCTTGCCGCAGCCTGTTCCTTCGCGGCTGCGGCGGCCGCACCCGCCGACGAGCTGGAAGGGTTGCTCGGCCGCCTGCGCCGTGCCGAGGCGATGGCCGGCGGAGCCGTGAAAAACGACTCCGTGGCTTCGGTCTGCGCCGATCTGAGCGGCTACTACAACTATATCTCGGCCGACTCGTCGCGCCTCTACGCCGAGCGCGGGCTGGCTCTGCTGCCGGACACGCCGTCGGAGCTCCACGCCACGCTGCTGAACAACTGCGCCAACGCTTTCTTTTCGGCCGGCGACATGCCCCGGGCCAAGGAGTGGCTGTTCCGGACGCTCCGCGAGGCCGAAGCGCTCGGCATCGGGTCGCTGCGCATCGACGCGCTTTCGGCGCTGGGCGTGGTTTACCGGCGGTGCGAGATGCCCGACTCGGCCTTCGTCTGCTACTCCCGCGCCGCCGAACTGGCCGAGGCGAGCGGCGAGGAGTCGTCGGTGGCGAATCTCTACATCAACATCGCCGTGCTCTATGCCAATACGCGGCGGCTCGACGAGGCGCTGGTCTATGCCCGGAAGGGGTTGGAACGCTCGCTCCGGAGCGACGAGACGGGGCAGCAGCTCTACGCCTACCAGACGCTGGGCAGCATCCAGGTCCTGCTCGAACGCCGAGAGGAGGCCGCCGCCACGCTGCGCGACGCCTATGCGCTCGCCGTGCGGGCGGACATGCCTACGTTCGTGGTCAAATGCGCCGCGCCGCTCATCAGCAACTTCACGCTTCTCGGCCGGCCCGATTCCGTGCGCCGCTACATCTCCCTGACGGAGCCCTACCTCGGGCGGGTGGCTCCCGGCAGCGTCGAGGGGCTGGGCTACAAGGAGGTCATCGCGCAGTTCTACCTCAATACGGGCCGTTACGGCGAAAGCCTGCGGCTGTACCGCGAGCTGCTGGCCGAGGAGGGCAACCTGGCGACTCCCCGGCCGCTGCTGCTCAACCGCATCGCGCGGGCCGAAGCCGGACTGGGCCGCTACGCCGAGGCCTACCGGACCATGGCCGAATGCTATGCCGTGCAGGATTCGGTCTCCGGGGCGCGTTTCCAGGAACAGTTGTCGGATTTCTCGGCCCGTTACGATGCGCAGCAGAAGGAGCTGGAGATCGCCACGCTGCGCGAAGAACGGGCCCTGCAACGGGTCTCGACGATGCGCTACGTCGTCTGGTCGGTGGTGCTGATCGTACTGCTCGCCGCGGCCGTGTCGCTGCTGCTCTTCCTGCGCAGACGCCAGATCGCCCGCGGGCGGGCCCGCGAACGGGAGTTCGAGGCGTTCCGTCGGCAGACCGACCTGCGGCTGGCCCGCAAGTACATCGACGGACTGGAGGCCGAGCGTACGCGGCTGGCCCGGGAGCTGCACGACGGCATCTGCAGCGACCTGCTGGGGCTGGAGATGCGCATGCGCCATGCCGATCCGACCCCCGGGGCGCAGCGCGAGGCGGTGGAGCTGCTGGCCTCGATGCGCGAGAGCGTGCGCAACATTTCGCACGAACTGATGCCGCCCGCGCTGCAATACGCCACGCTCGACGAGATGATAGGCGACTACACATCCCATCTCGAACTGCCTCCGGCGGTCGATCTGCGCTACCGCTCCTCGTCGCCGGACGGCTGGGGCGACATTCCGCCGAAGGTCTCCTACGAGCTCTACCGCATCCTGCAGGAGGTGATGAGCAACCTGGTCCGTCACAGCGGCGCGACGCTGATCGACGTCGAGCTGCGCCGCGAGGCGCGCCGGATCGTATGCACGGTCCGCGACGACGGCCGTGCGCCCGACCGTCGGCAGCAGCGCACGCAGGGAATCGGCCTGCGCACCGTGGCCGACCGGTTGCGGACCATCGGCGGAGGGATGCGCCTCGAACGCACCGATACGGGCACGACGCTTACTTTGGAGATCGCGCTATGACCGCCGCCGGACACGCCGAAAAACTCGCCCTGCTGCTCGTGGACGACCACGAGCTGATTCTGCTCGGCATCCGCCAGAGCCTCGAACGCGAAGGGACGGCGGGCGATCTGGTCGCGGTCCGCAGCGCCGCAGAGGCTTTGCAGGCGCTCCGCAGCAGGCGCTTCGACCTTTGCGTCGTCGATCTCGAACTGCCCGATCTGCCGGGATTCGAACTGATCGACGCCATCCGGCGGCAGGACCCTGCGGCCCGGATCGTCGTCAATACCATGCACAACGAGATATGGACCGTCAATCGCCTGCTGCAAAGCGGCGTGCAGGGCGTCGTGATGAAGGATTCCGATGCCGGGGAGCTCGCCCGCGCCGTCCGTGCCGTGGCATTCGGGGGCCGTTATTTCTGTCCCCGCTTCGAACAGCTCCGCCGGCGTTTGCTGTGCGGTTCCGGACCCGATCCGCTCACGCGCCGCGAGCAGGAGGTGCTCGAACGGATCGCCGAGGGGCACAGCACGGCGGAGATCGCCCGCCGCATGTCGCTTTCGCAGAATACGGTCGAAACCTACCGCAAGCATCTCTTCGCCAAACTCGGAGCCCGCAACTCGGTCGATCTCACGATGCGGGCCGTCGCCCGAGGTCTGATCCGCGCCGACCTCTCCGGCCGGGAAAACTGAAGGCCCGCGACGGCTGCCGGCTGCCTGTCGTCTGTCGGCCGCTTTTGCCGGCGGGGGACTCGGTCTTCCGTCCGGCCGTTTCCCGCTGCCGTTCCGGCGCCGCCGTTCGGCCCTCCCTGCGAATTGGGAAGCGAATATTTGGTCTTTTCTCGGAAAAAAGGTAATTTTGAAGCCGGATTAAACCTGCTTTCGGAATCGTGCTGAGTCTTGTCATATCGCAATACCTGGAGTCGCACAAGCGGCTCGTCGTTCCCCAACTGGGGGCTTTCATCGTCAAGGAGCCGGGACATGCCGTGCTCTTTTCGGAACTGCTCAAACGCGACGACGGCGTGCTGCGCCGTCTGCTTTCGGAGCGGGGAATGAACGAACTGGAGGCCGCGGGCGAGATCGACCGGTTCGTTTTCGAGGTGCGCCATGCCGCGGAACACGGCGGGGAGTATCCGCTGCCCGGTTTCGGCGTTCTCGCCGCCGGTCCGAACGGGACCGTAGCCTTCCGCTACGACCCCGCTCCCGTGTCCGGGACGGCCTCCCCGGAATCCCCGGCTGCGGAGACCGTAGGAAAGGAGACGCCGGTTGGTGCGGCCGCAGCGGCCGACGGTTCCGGAGAGGCGCCCGCTGCCCCGGTCCGCACGCCGCGCGTGCATCCCGGACGGCTGACCGAGGCCGTGAAGCAGGCTTTCGACGAACCGCACGTGTCGCCTTCGGCCAAACTGAACCCCGATCCCTCGGTGCGCGGCCTGCGTTACGGCCGTCCGCCGAAGAATACCGATGCCTACACCTATGTCGGCCGCGTTCCGCGCCGCCGTACGGACCGTTTCATCTGGATCGCCGTGATCGCCGCCGTGCTGGCGCTCGCCGCGATCGGATACGGTTATTACCGCGACTACCGCGAGCGGCAGATCGAAGCGGAGTGGGCCGCTCCCGCCGTGCCGGACGAACCGCAGCCCGATGCTGCCGCGGCGGGGGAGACGGGCGTTTCCGATGCCGTGCCGGTTCCGGCATCCGCTTCCGCCGTGTGACCGCCGCACCGAACCCGAACATCATACGAACCCAATGACAGAGATCGCAACCGTAAAACAACGCTTCGGCATCATCGGCACTTCGGAACTTCTGGACCGGGCGCTGGAGGTGGCCCTGCGCGTGGCTCCCACCGACCTGACGGTACTCGTCACGGGCGAAAGCGGCGTGGGCAAGGAGTTCTTCCCGCAGGTCATCCATGCCTATTCCGCGCGCAAGCACAACAAATACATCGCCGTGAACTGCGCGGCGATTCCCGAAGGAACCATCGACTCGGAACTTTTCGGCCATGAAAAGGGGGCCTTCACCGGAGCCACGGAGGCCCGGAAGGGCTATTTCGAAGAGGCCGACGGCGGCACGATCTTCCTGGACGAGGTGGCCGAGCTGCCGCATCCGACGCAGGCGCGCCTGCTGCGCGTGTTGCAGACGGGCGAATTCATCCGTGTCGGGTCGTCGAAGGTGCAGAAGACGAACGTCCGCGTCGTCGCCGCGACGAACATGAACCTGCAGGAGGCCATCGCACAGGGGCGTTTCCGCGAGGACCTCTTCTACCGCCTGAGCACGGTTCCCATCGTCGTGCCGTCGCTGCGTGAACGCCCGGAGGACATCCCGCTGCTGTTCCGCAAATTCGCCGCCGACGTGGCCGTGCAGTACCGCATGCCGGCCGTGACGCTCGACGAGGGGGCGCGGCAGATGCTCATGCATTACTATTGGCGGGGAAACATCCGCCAGTTGAAAAACGTCGCCGAGCAGATTTCGGCCATTGAGCAGGCGCGGGTCATCACTGCGGAGGTGCTGTCGAAGTACCTGCCCCGGCAGGAGGCCGGAGCCCCCGTGGCCGCCGGTTCGGTCCGTATGGACGACGACATGTCCACCGAGCGGGAGTTGCTCTACAAGGTGCTCTTCGACATGCGCGCCGACATCAACGACCTCAAGCGCATGATGGCCGAACTGATGCAGGCTTCGGGCCGCTGCCAGGAGCCGGTGCGCGACATTCGGGGACTGCTGCCGTCCGCCGCGCAGAGCAGCCTCGCTCCCGTGCAGCCCGCTCCGGTCTATGCCGAGAGCGAGGAGGTGACCGACGACCCGCCGCGCGAGCGGACCAAGGCCGACATGCAGCGCGAGCAGATCATCCGCGCCCTGCGCCGCAACAACGGCCGCCGCCGCGAGGCCGCCGCCGAACTTTTCATGTCCGAACGCACCCTCTACCGGAAGATCAAGGAGCTGGGTATAGCGGAAAATTAGCTTATGAAGAAGACACGCATTCTCCTGTTCTCGCTTTGCGCCGTGCTTTTGACCGGCTGCGGCGTGGCCATCAAGTATTCGCTCTCGGGCGCGTCGATCCCGCCCGACGCCAAGACCTTCTCGGTGGCCTATTTCCCCAATAACGCCACGATGGTGTCGCCTATTCTGAGTTCGACGCTCACCGAGGCGCTGGTCGATATCTTCACGCGCCGGACGCGCCTGACGCAGGTGGACGAGGGGGGCGATTTCGCCTTCGAGGGCGAGATCACGAACTACACCTCGACGACCTCCTCGGTGTCGAGCGACGAATACGCGCTGTTGAACCGCCTGACGATCACCGTTAAGGTGCGTTTCACGAATGCGCTCGACGAGAGCATGTCGTTCAACCGCACCTTCACGGCCTTCGAGGACTACGAATCGACGCAGTTGCTCACCGAGGTCGAGGGAACGCTCATTCCGCTGATCGTCGATAAGCTCGTCACGGACATCTTCCAGGCTTCGGCCTCCAACTGGTAAACGGCGATATGGACTCTCTGAAAGCGTTTTTCGCATCGCCCGCCGGAGCGTCGCTCCCTCCGGCCGGGGAGGTCGCCGCCGCCGTCGGACGTTACGGATGGTTCGCGCCGGTTCGTGTGATGCGCGAACTGCAAACGGGCGATGCCGATCCGCAGTTGGCGCTCTTCGCTCCGTGGCGCGGGGAGAGTTCCCTGCGTCGTGCGGCGGTGGATGCGGAGGCCCTCACGCGGCTCTCTTCGGAGGAGGTCATCGACCGGTTCCTGCGCGAGGAGGATCTGCGTATCGTGGCCGACGACGGGGCGCCCGACTGCGAGGTGCGCACCGCTCCCGAGCTGGACGACGAGGACGAGATCGTGAGCGAGGAGCTGGCGGCGATCTACCTTTCGCAGGGGCTTCGCCGCGAAGCCATAGCGATTTATCGCAAATTAAGTTTGCTAAATCCCGAAAAAAGTGTTTACTTTGCCGAACTTATCGGCAAAATTGAAGAACAATAAAAATAATTAATAATTGAGGATATGTTATACACGATTTGCATTGCCCTGATTCTCATTGCGAGCGTTCTGGTCATTCTCGCGGTACTGGTGCAGAACCCCAAGAGCGGCATGGCCGCCAATTTCGGCGCGTCGAACCAGGTGATGGGTGTGCGTGAAACGACGAACTTCCTGGAGAAGTTCACCTGGACGATGGCCATCGCCATCGTGGTGCTGAGCCTCGTGGCCACGCTGGCCATGGACAAGGGCCTCGTCGCCCAGAGCAATTCGGAGCTTTCGAAGGACGCCAAGGCGTTGCAGGAGCAACTGCTCGACACCGAGGCCGCTCCCGCGATGCCGCAGGCCGAGATTCCGGCCGAGCAGCCCGCACAGCCTGCCGAGACTCCCGCCGAGTAATCCGGCGACCGGGGGAAATAACCTTTTCGTTCCGCGGGGATTCACTCCTCGCGGAATTTCGGTTTATACCTCGCCGGGTTTCCCGCTGTTCCCGGTCTCTTCCGTCCGGTTCTCTTCCGCTTGGCTCTCCGAGGCTTTCTCGGGGCTTTCTGCCCTTTGCCGTCTCCCGTCCTTTTGGGGCCTGGCATTTGCCCCTCCGGCTTCTGTTTTTCTCCCGCATCCGTGTCCGGTTCCCGTCGTCTCCGGGTTAGAGGAGACTTCGGCGGCTGTGCCGTCCGGTCTCCGCTGGCTTTCGGGGCCTTCGCGTTCGCCGTTTCGTCCGGAGCCTGCTGTCCGGCACGTCTCTGCAAATAAGAATCGCCCCTGTCGGCGCGATCTCCGACAGGGGCGAAATCGTAAAGCCCGAATGCGTTGGGGAGCTTCTCCGTCCGCTTCTCTTCGTGCGGCGGTCCGCTCACTCCGCCACCTCGCCTTTCGACTGCTTGCGCGAATTGATCGTCAGGTAGCGTTGGAGGGTCTGTTGCAAATGCACGGGGTCTATGTTGCGGCGGATTTCACCGTTCTGGGCGATCGAGATGCCGCCCGTCTCCTCCGACACGACGACGATGATGGCATCCGAGATTTCGCTCATGCCGATCGCCGCACGGTGGCGCGTGCCGTAGGACTTGGGCACGGCGCTCTGCGTCACCGGGAGGATGCACTTGGCCGCCACGATGCGGTCGCCTTCGATCAGTGCGGCGCCGTCGTGCAGCGGGGCGTTCTTGAAGAAGATGTTCTTCAGCAGCGGCGTCGAAACCTTGGCGTCGAGGGCGATGCCGCCTTCGGCGATGAGCCGCAGGTCGCTCCGCTGTCCGATGACGATCAGCGCTCCGGTCTTCGTCTCGGCCATTTCGCGGCAGGCCGTGACGATCGGCACGACGTTCGTCTGCACGCGATCTTCGCCCGAGGAAAAGATGCGGGTGATGAAGTTGAACTGTTTCTGACGCATCCCGATCATCTGCAGGAACCTCCGCAGCTCGGGCTGGAAGACGATAATCAGGGCGATGGCGCCCACCGAGATCAACTGTCCGAGAATGGTCGAGAGCAACTCCATGTTCAGCGCCCGCACGATCACCCACAGCAGGTAGATGGCGATGATCCCCGAAAGGATGTAGGGGGCGTTGGTTCCCTTGGTCATGCGGTAGATCCAGTACATGATCGCGGCGACCAGGATGATGTCCATGAAGTCGATGAATGTGAACGGAACGAATCCCATTGCTTCGAAAAATTAATCCGTTGTCAGTTTTCCTGCAAATGTATGAAAAAAACGGCTTCCCCGCTGTCGTGGAAACCGCTTTTTTGCCTTTTGTCCGGCCGTTTTACTTCTTCTCGGCCTTTTTGTCGGCGGCGTACAGCTCATTGACCTTCTGCAACACGGCGGGCGTGATGTTGAGCGTCGTATCGGCGTCGATGAGCGCCGAGGCGTTGATGATGAGCTTGTACTTCCTGTCGGCGTTGATCTGCTGCACGGCGCGGTTGAGCAGGTCCTGCGCCCGGTTCGTGAAGACGTAGTTCTCCTCGTCGAGCGACTGGGCCTCCTTCTGGGCGTTGTTCTGATAGGATGCCGCCCGTTTCTGGAGGCTCTCCTGCTGTGCCTGCGCGTCGCGCGAGGTGATGAGCCCCTTTTGGAACTTCTCCTGCAACTGCGCCACCTCGGCCTGGAGGTTCTGCTCGCGCTGCGCCCAGCTCTTCTGCGCCTTCTCGGTCTTCTCCTGCAGGGCCTTGCCTTCGGTCAGGAAGAGGTCGCACTGCGCCAGCACGGCTTCGACCTGCACGTAGGCGATATCGCTCGCGCCGACCCGGGCCGTCGTTTCGGTCTGGGCCGTCTGAGCGGTCTGTTCCGTCGTTTTCGTGCCGCAGGCGGTCATTACGAGCGCTGCAGCCAGCACCGGAAAGAGAGTTTTTTTCATATCGTTTTTTTCGGTTTTTGGTAATTATTCCGTATTTGAGACACAAAGGTAGGAAAATTTCTTTATTTTTGCCCGTCCGCGTCTAAATTTTGTCTTTTATGTACGAATATATCAGCGGCGTCGTGGCCGAGGCGGCTCCCGCCTATGCCGTCATCGACGTCGGCGGGGTAGGGTACTACCTCAATATCTCGCTCGAAACCTATTCGGCGATCGAACACGCCGAGCGCGCGAAGCTCTTCGTGCACTACGTCGTGCGCGAGGATGCGCAGTTGCTCTACGGCTTCTCGACGCGCGTGGAGCGCGAGCTGTTCCGGCTTCTGATCGGCGTTTCGGGCGTGGGCGGCAATACGGCGCGGATGATTCTCTCGACCTATTCGCCGCGCGAATTGCAGGGGATCATCTCGTCGGGCAACGCCGTGCTGCTGAAGAACGTGAAGGGGCTGGGGCTCAAGACGGCTCAGAAGATCATCGTGGAGCTTACGGGCAAGCTCACCGCGCTGGGCGCCGGGGAGGGTGCGCCGCTGGCCGCCGCTGCCGGCGGCGGGGAGATCGACGAGGCCCTCTCGGCGCTGGTCATGCTCGGCTTCGCCCGCTCGGCGGCCGAAAAGGTGCTGCGCGCCGTCGTCCGCGAATCTCCGTCGGCCTCGGTCGAGGAGCTGGTGCGCATGGCTCTCAAACGTCTTTGACGGCCGGCCCTTACGGCGCCGGCGGCCGCTCCCGCAGCCGTTCCGTTCCCTGTGTTTCCCCGTCCTGTTTCCCGTGTTCTCCCGGACCGTCTCCGCATTTTCCGGCTGCTTCCGCACTGCGGTCCGCCGCTGCATTTTCCGTAACCGGCCTTCGGGGGCTTCGCCCTTTGGGTTACCCCCCCCCGCTTTCCCGGTCCGTTTCCTTTCCGGCCTTCCCTCTCCTCCGGAAGCGCGGCTGCGCCTTCCGGTCTTCGCCTTTCCGTTCTCTTTTTTTCTTCGGCGGCATGCTGCGGAGGCGTTTTTTTGCGTTTGTTGTGCGAAAATCGGATTGTTTTTGTAAATTTGCACGATTATATGCCGATGAAAAGAGTGATATACGCCCTTGCCGCGCTCGTCGCGCTGTGCTGTGCCTGCTCGAACGAGGAGGAGGTGCTGCCCCAGCAGCGGGAGAAGCTGGTCTCCTATCTCGAATCGTCCCACGCCCCGGCGCTCGTCGAGGAGTCGGAGGCCGACAAGGAGGCCCGGCAGCCGTTCTATTCCCTTTCGGGCAGCACGGTTTACCGCTATATCGAGACCTACTATGCTCCCGGGCGGGAGAGCCGTGCGGAGATAACCTCCTCGTCGAAGGTGACGATCACCTTCCGGGCCTACGAGTTCGCCTATTCGAACATCACCGACAGCACCTTTCCGTTCTATTCGAACGATCCGCTGCTGGAGCAGGCCTACCTCGAGGCGGGGCTGACCCCCGGGGCCTGGTCGTTCGAACCGCTGACGCTCGACATGCGCGGCGACATACTAAAAGGGCTTCGTCTCGCGTTGTTGGGTTGTCGCGCGGGCGACGAGGTGGAGGCGTATATGACCTACAACATGGCCTTCGGCGACCGGAATTTCGGCACGATCCCCCGGGAGAGTCCTATTGCGTGGTTCTTCACGGTCGAGAGCGTCGAATAGGTCCGGAGCCGGCAACCGATTGAAAAAGAATGAGAATGCGACGAAATATGAAATTGCGTACCCTGTGCCTTGCGGCGGCCGGTCTGCTGCTGCTCGGTTCCTGCGCGAAGGAGGAGGCCGAATCGTTCGACAAGTTCGAGGATATGGCGCTCGAAGCGTGGATGCAGCAGCATCGCCCCGAGCTGCTGAAAAACTACCAGTCCGACGGCGGCTATTACGTGGACGTCCTCGATGCCGGCGATATGAAGGCGGCTCCGATCAGCGACACGGTCTGCTGGGTGTCGTTCGACTTTTCGGGCCGCGACCTGAGCGGCAACATCATCCTCACGCGCCGTGCGGACGAGGCCCATCAGGTAGGGTCGTTCACCAAATACACCCGTTACGTGCCCTATTACCGCTATTGCGGCGAGCGCTTCTCGGGATCGTTGATCGAGGGGACCTACCTGGCCATGCGCAACACGCTGCATCTCGATCCCGACTACGTGGCGGCGCATCCCGAGCGGAACCTTCCTACCGAGCTCCGGCTCCGCGAGGGGTCGCAGGTGGTGCTCTACATGCCTTCGCGCGTTGTGGGGTCCGGCGGCGTTTCGGGCGATGGCGGCTACGAAGGGCAGAGCGGCTATACGCTCGATGCGCGGCGGCCGTTCATCGTCACGATGACGATCTGCGACACGGTCAAGAATCCGCTCGAGCACGAAGGCCGCGAGGTTGACGAGTTCTGCAAGACGCATAACGGCGGCCTGAAAATGTACGACAAGGACGACGATACGGCCGACATCGGGCCGCTGCCTTCCGATCCCGAGGACAAGAATCACCCCTACAATGTCGCCGAGGAGTGGGTGAGCGCCAACGACACCATCCCGCAGGTCTATATCAACTACCGGTTCAACCCGGCGAAGAAGGGACTGAAATTCCCCGATCCCTATTCTTCGGGCTTCCTGCCCTATGCCGACGCGTCGTCGATGGAGACGCTCGAGACGAAGATCAACGAAGCGCTCGTCAAACGCTTCCATCCCGACGAGGACAATCCTTATCCGACCGATATCAAGAAACTGGAAGCCGACTCGGTGAAGCTCGACGGTACGGCTAAGGTGTGGTATATCGGCCGTTTCCTCGACGGTTTCATTTTCGATACGAATATCGACGAGGTGAAGGAGCTGATCTACGGCGAGGTGGTTTCGGAGGGCGAAGCCTACGAATACACTCCCAAGGAGGGCGGAGCCGTTACCATGTGGTACTATTCGATTCCCAATCTCAAGTACGGGCAGTGGGCGGCCGTCGTCGCCACCTCGACCAACGGTTACGGTTCGACGGGACGTTCGGGCGGAACCTCCTCTTCGGGGGGATATTCCTCCTCGGATTATTACGATTATCTCAATTATCTGAACTATTACAACAGCTATTACGGCAACAACGGCTATTATAATCCCTATTACGGCGGCTACTACGGCTACGGCGGCTATTATGGCGGTTATTACAATCCCTATTACGGCTATGGCTACGGCTACGGTTACGGCAGCGATTCCGACGATTCGGAGAGCGTGACGACCGTCAGCACGGAGATTCCGCCCTTCTCGCCGCTGATTTACGAACTCTACATCGAACCCGAGGAAGAAGAGTAGCCTCCCCCGGGTCGTCGTCTGCGACCGTCGCTCCCGCGAAAAATTGCTTTCGCGGGAGCGGTTCGTTTTCGCACGTCCCGCTCTTTCGGAACCCTCTTTGTCAGAGACTCCCGGTCTTGATGCGTTTTTTCCGGGTTTCACGGCTCTCCCGACCCGGCCTTCCCGGTTTCCGCGGGCGCCCCGCATCCCGTTTTTCCGGGGGCGGTTCGTCCGGAATGCCTGCCGGACTGCGGCCGAAGATTCCGGATCCTTTCGCTCCGCTTTCGTTTTTCTCGTCCCGCGATCCGTTTTTCCTGTTTCCCGCTACTTTTTCAGGCAGAAATTTTGTAATTCCGTAAAAATGTATTAATTTAGTTGTGCAGAAGTGCAACACCTAAAATTCAACAGATATGATTATCACATTTAACGAGTTGCGTCGTATCAAGGACCGGCTGCCGAGCGGCAGTTCGCAACGTATCGCAGATGAACTGGGAATAGACGTAGAAACCGTCCGCAACTATTTCGGAGGCAAACACGAGGCCAAGGAGTGTGTCGGCGTGCACTTCGAACCGGGTCCCGACGGCGGTGTCGTGACGCTGGACGACACGACGATTCTCGACGTGGCGATGCGTATCCTGAGCGAACAGCAGTAAGAGCTTACGATATTTTGTCCGGCCGTGTGCCGGGCCGAAGGCCGGATTCCGTGCGGATCCGGCCTTTCGCATGCCGGGTTCCGTCCCGGTCCGTTTGCGCCGTCGCCCTGCGCCGTCCGTCCCTTTCCGCTCCGTTCCGCCGGGGCGCCTTTTGACCGTTCCTGCCAAAATGCCGTGCGCGGGGCGTTCCGGAACCGCTCTTCCTGCCATTCGTCTGACAATTTGGCAGGGATTGCCGTTTGGTACAACCTTTGTTCGGAAAACGGACGTGTCCTGCGGCGGATGCCCGAAGGCCGGAAACCGCAGGCACGGAAAAGACGGAAAAACAATTAAAACATATTTACGATTATGGCAAAGATTATTGGTATTGATTTAGGAACTACGAACTCCTGCGTGGCAGTGATGGAGGGCAACGAGCCCGTGGTCATCCCCAACTCGGAGGGACACCGCACGACCCCTTCGGTCGTGGCGTTCACCGCCGACGGCGAGCGCAAGGTCGGCGATCCGGCGAAGCGTCAGGCCATTACGAATCCCAAGCGCACGGTCTTCTCGATCAAGCGTTTCATGGGCGAGACCTACGACAAGGTGACCGCCGACATCGCGCGCGCTCCCTATTCGATCGTCCGGGGCGACAACAACACGCCGCGCGTCGATATCGACGGACGCCTCTATACGCCGCAGGAGATCTCGGCCATCATTTTGCAGAAGATGAAGAAGACGGCCGAGGACTATCTGGGCCAGGAGGTCACGGAGGCCGTCATCACCGTTCCGGCCTATTTCTCCGATTCGCAGCGCCAGGCCACGAAGGAGGCGGGCGAGATCGCGGGCCTCAAGGTGCGCCGTATCATCAACGAGCCTACGGCCGCCGCGCTGGCTTACGGTCTGGACAAGAAGCAGAACGACATGAAGATCGCCGTGTACGACCTGGGCGGCGGTACGTTCGATATTTCGATTCTGGAGCTGGGCGACGGTGTCTTCGAGGTGAAGTCCACCAACGGCGACACGCACCTGGGAGGCGACGACTTCGACCACGTGCTGATCGACTACATGGCCGAGGCCTTCAAGGCCGAGCACGGCATCGACCTGCGTGAGGATGCGATGGCCCTGCAGCGTCTGAAGGAGGCTGCCGAGAAGGCGAAGATCGAGCTTTCGTCCTCGACCACGACGGAGATCAACCTGCCCTACATCATGCCGGTGAACGGCATTCCGCAGCACCTCGTGATGACGCTGACGCGCGCCAAGTTCGAGCAGTTGTGCGACCATCTGATCCGCAAGACCGTCGAGCCGTGCAAGCTGGCGCTGCGCGACGCGGGCCTCGAGGCTTCGCAGATCGACGAGGTGATTCTCGTGGGCGGTTCGACGCGTATTCCCGCCATCCAGAAGATCGTGCAGGAGTTCTTCGGCAAGGCTCCCAACAAGTCGGTGAACCCCGACGAGGTCGTTGCCATCGGTGCGGCCATCCAGGGCGGCGTGCTGACGGGCGAGGTGAAGGACGTGCTGCTGCTCGACGTCACGCCGCTGTCGCTGGGCATCGAGACGCTGGGCGGCGTGATGACCAAACTCATCGACGCCAACACGACGATCCCGACGCGCAAGTCGGAGGTCTTCTCGACGGCCGCCGACAACCAGCCTTCGGTGGAGATCAACGTCTGCCAGGGAGAGCGTCCGCTGGCGCGCGACAACAAGTCGATCGGTCGCTTCCACCTCGACGGCATTCCGGCCGCGCCGCGCGGCGTGCCGCAGATCGAGGTGACGTTCGACATCGACGCCAACGGCATCCTGAACGTCTCGGCCAAGGACAAGGGCACGGGCAAGGAGCAGAAGATCCGTATCGAGGCTTCGTCGGGTCTGACCGAGCAGGAGATCCAGCGCATGCGCGACGAGGCGAAGGCCAACGAGGCGAAGGACAAGGCCGAGAAGGAGCGTATCGACAAGATCAACGCCGCCGACTCGAACATCTTCGCCACCGAGAAGCAGCTCAAGGAGTACGGCGACAAGCTGCCGGCCGACAAGAAGACCGCCATCGAGACGGCGCTCGGCAAGCTGAAGGAGGCGCACAAGAACGCCGACGTGGCCGCCATCGACACGGCCATCGCCGAGCTGAACGCCGCATGGCAGGCCGCTTCGCAGGACATCTACGCGCAGCAGCAGGCCCAGGGGGCGCAGCAGAACGCCGGAGCCGGCCCGCAGTCGCAGGCCGATGCGGGCGGCGCCCGGTCCGAGGGCGGCTCGCAGCCCGAGGACGTCGAGTTCGAGGAGGTGAAGTAACGCACCGGCTTCCGGCCCGGGCGGCGATCGCGGAACGGGCCGGTATCCGAAAACGAAAGCGGGGAAGTGGACATCCACTTCCCCGCTTTTTTCGTCTTCTCTCGATTCGCTGGCCCGGCTTTTCGGACGCGGAATATATCGTATGTCCGGTATCGTATGCCCGGCGAGGGTATCCCGGACACCGTGCACCCCCGGATTTTCCGGCCGTTTTCGGATTGTCCGATCCTTTCCGGACTGTCCCGTATTCCCGGCGAGAGCTTGCAGGCTCGCAGCATCGCATGTTCGGTCGGGTCCTGCCGGGCCTTGTCCGGTCCTGTCGGGGCTATCAGGCCTTGTCGGGTCTTGTCCGGCCTGAACGGCGGACCGCTCCGCCGTGCGGGCGGGTTCCCGGCCTATTTTCCCATCGTCAGTTCGACGATGTGATCCGGTCCTGCCGGACGTTCGCCCAGACGGAGCGTCACGCCCTCCTCGTCCTGCCGGAACTCCAGCCTGCGGCCGTCGGCGAAGGCTTTCGCTTCGCGCACCCGTTCTCCGCGGATGGGCACGAACAGCTCCGCGTCGGGCCAGTCGAGCACGTGGACGTAGATCTTGTCGCCCCGGCGGGTCGTGACGCCCCATGCGCGCGGCGTCACGGGCCCGGCCTGCGTGCCGTAGATCGTCTCGCCGTTCTCCCGCAGCCAGGCGCCGATTCCCGCGAGGCGTTCCAAAGCCGCCGCGGGCAGCGCCCCGTCGGGCTGCGGGCCGATATTGAGCAGCAGGTTCCCTCCGCGTCCCGCAGCCCCCGCGAGGTAGCGGACGAGTTCGTCCGTCGGTTTGTAGCTCAGGTCCGTGATCCGGTATCCCCACGAGCCGTTCATCGTCTGGCACGTTTCGAGCGGCAGGCGGCTCACGGCCTGCCCCGAGAGTCCCGCCGTGTTCTCGCCCGGCAGGTCGCGTTCGAAGGTCTGCACGTCCTCGCCCTCGAACGGCGTGAGGTGGTGGTTGTTCACTACCAGACAGGCCGGTTGCAGCGTGTGGATCAGTCCGTACAGTTCGTCCAGGCGCCAGTCGAACCCGGGATTTTCGTCCTGGTCCCACACGCCGTCGAACCAGATCGCCCCCACCGGGCCGTATTGCGTGAGCAGCTCGGTGAGCTGCGCCTTCATGAAGTCGAAATAGGCCTCCGCATCCTCCTTTTCGGCCGGACGTCCCGTGCCGCGCCCCGTGCGGCCGCGCGGTGCATCCTCCCGCCACCAGTCGATGAGCGAATAGTAGAAGTGGATGCCCAGACCCTGCCGGCGGCACTCTTCGGCCAGCTCCTTCACCACGTCGCGTCCGAACGGCGTGGCGTCCGCGACGTTGTAGGGCGACTGCGCCGTGCGGAACATCGAGAATCCGTCGTGGTGGCGCGTCGTGAAGCAGACGTAGCGGGCTCCTGCCTCGCGGAAGGCCGTCACCCACGCCTTTGCGTCGAATGCCGCCGGACAGAACGCCCCGGCGAGCTTCTCGTATTCGCGGTAGTCGATGTCCTGGTTGGTCATCACCCATTCGCCCTGTCCGAGCAGGGCGTAGAGACCCCAGTGGAGGAAGATGCCGAACCTTCCATCGGCGAATCGTTGCCGTGCGGCGAGGTTCTCGGGCGACGGCTCGTAGGCGGGTTGTGCGGACGCGTTCGCGGCGAACAGCGCGGCGCAGCAGCAAAGCAGCAGTTTTTTCATGGCGTTTTTCGGGTTGAGATTTCCAAATATAGTGAAAATTTCCGGAATTTCCGCATGCCGCCTCCGGCGGCTTCTTGCTAACCGGTCCGTCGTTTGCTGCGGACCGGAAAGTCCCGCGATCGGCTCACCGTCGCTCCGCGTGCCACATGCCGCAGAGGATCATCGCCGCGCCCGCGAGAGCCGGCGCCGTGATGCGCTCGCCGATGCAGAGCGCCGCCGTGAGCATCGTCACCAGCGGGTTGAAGAAGATGTAGTTGGTCGCCCGGACGGCTCCCAGCCGGCGCATCACGGCGTTCCAGAGGGCGTAGCAGAATCCCGAGGCCACGACGCCCAGGAACAGCAGGTTGGCCCATACGACGGGGCGCGCGAGCAGCTCCCCGGTCGCGGCGAACGGGCGGAATGCGAAGACCGGCAGGATCGTCGCCATGCCGTAGAAGAAGACCTTCCGGGCGATGAATGACGCCGGATAACGCGCCCCCAGCCGTTTGATGACCAGCGAATAGCCCATCCACGACAGCGCGGCGGCCAGTGCCAGCAGGTCGCCCGTCGGCGAGATGTGCAGCACGAAACGTCCGTTGAGCACCACCAGCGCCATGCCAGCCGCCGCCAGCGCGGCTCCGGCGGCCTGACGCCGCGTCTTGCGTTCGCCGCGGTCGGCGCGTCCGGCCGCGAGGGCCGTCCAGACGGGCGCCGTGCAGACCAGCAGCGAGACGTTCGACGCCGGGGCGTACTCCAGCGCGACGTTCTCCAGCAGGAAATAGAGCGATCCGCCGCAGACGCCCGCCGCGGCGAACGCCGCCTCGTCGCGCCGGTTTTCCGCCCGGAGCCGGCGGGGCGCCAGCGGCAGGATGCAGAGGTATCCCAACGCGAAACGCATGAGGAAAATCTCCGCCGGGGTGAGTCCCGCGGCGATCAGCGCCTTGGTCGAAACGAACGTTGCGCCCCATACCGAGACGGTGAAGAGCGCCGCCAAATGGTATCTGTATTCGGACAAACGTGCCATACGGCTCCAAAAATAGAGATTTTTCAGCCGGGATACATATTTTCCATTCTTTTTTTTTATCTTTGCGTGCTATTGTGCGTAATGACTGAATAACAACAAATAATAACAAATTTTTTTCAAGCAGATGCAAAGTAAAGGTTTTATTAAACTCATCGCGGTGCTGCTGGCGCTCGCGTGCGTTTATCAACTCTCGTTTACGTTCAAGACACGTAGCGTGGAGAAGAAAGCGGCCGAGTACGCCGCGCAGTTCCCGCTCGAGGAACAGCCCGGGGCCGAGCAGCACTATCTCGACTCGGTGCAGAACCTGCCGGTCTATAACATGGGGCTGCGCAAGTTCACCTACAAGGAGTGCAAGGAGAAGGAGCTGAATCTGGGTCTGGACCTGAAGGGCGGCATGAACGTCATGCTGGAGGTGCAGGTCGAGGACGTCGTAAAGGCCCTCGCCGGTGACAGCCAGAACGATCCGGCCTTCGTCGAGGCCATCGCCGAGGCCAACGAGGCCATGAAGCAGGGCTCCTCGAACGACTATATCGCCGATTTCGTCAAGGCCTACGAGCGCCTCTCGGGCGGGCGGCCGATCGCCGGGATCTTCGTCAGCCCCGACCGCAAGGACATCACGCTCGAGAGCTCCGACGCCGACGTGGAGAAGATCCTCAAGCGCGAGACCGAAGCCGCCATCGCCGCTTCGTTCAACGTGCTCCGCAGCCGTATCGACCACTTCGGCGTGACGCAGCCCAACATCATGCGTCTGCCCAACTCGCACCGCATCCTGGTCGAGCTGCCGGGCGTGAAGGAGCCGCAGCGCGTCCGCGACCTGTTGCAGGGAACCGCCTCGCTCGAGTTCTGGACCACCTACGACGCCCGCGAGGTGCTGCCGATTCTGGTTTCGGCCGACAAGTTCATCCGTTCCGAGCAGTCCGCTCAGCCTGCTGCCGGGGAGGCGGAGGTTTCGGCGGAGGCCGCTTCGACGGCTCCCGCCGCCGGTGAGACTTCGGGCCTGATCGCCGAGGTGGGCGCCGATTCCGCGTCGGTGGCCGAGTCGGCCCGCACGGGCAACTACGACCGTGAGGAGAATCCGCTCTTCGCCGTGCTCGACCCGTCGTTCGCCGGCGGAGCCGCCATCGGCGCCGCCTACAAGGCCGACATGGCCGCCGTGAACGCCTACCTGGCCCAGCCTGCCGTGCGCGAGCTCTTCCCGGCCGACATCCTTTTCAAGTGGGGCGTCAAGGGCGACGACCATATCGACGGCCGCTACTACCTCTACGCCATCCGCGTCTCCACTCCCGACGGCAAGGCTCCGCTCGACGGTTCGGTCGTCACGGAGGCCACCGAGCAGTACGCTCAGCGCGGCGCCACGGCCGAAGTCTCGATGACGATGAACGCCGAGGGTACGCAGGAGTGGGCGCGCATGACGGGCGAGAACATCGGCAAGTGCATCGCCATCGTGCTCGACGGCTACGTCTATTCGGCGCCCCGTGTGAACGGCAAGATCGACAAGGGCCAGTCCTCGATCACGGGCGATTTCACGATTCAGGAGGCCAAGGACCTGGCCAACGTGCTCAACTCGGGCAAGGTCCCCGCTCCCGCGAAGATCATTCAGGATACGGTCGTCGGTCCTTCGCTGGGCCAGGAGTCGATCAACGCCGGTATGCTTTCGTTCGTGATCGCCTTCATCCTCGTACTCCTCTACATGGGCCTCTTCTATAAGACGGCGGGCTGGATGGCCGACGTCGCGCTGCTGACCAACGTCTTCCTGCTGATGGGCGTGCTCGTGTCGTTCGGCGCCGTGCTGACCCTTCCGGGTATCGCCGGTATCGTGCTGACGATGGGTATGGCCGTCGATGCCAACGTCATCATCTACGAACGCATCAAGGAGGAGCTCCGCGGCGGCAAGGGCATTTCGCTGGCCATAAAGGACGGTTTCTCGAAGGCCTACTCGGCCATCATCGACGGTCAGCTGACCACCATCATCACGGGTATCGTCCTCTTCGTCTTCGGTACGGGTCCCGTGCAGGGCTTCGCTACGACGCTCATCATCGGTATCGTCACCTCGGTCTTCTGCGCCATCTTCATCACGCGCCTGATGATCGAGTGGATCGTTGCGAAATGGGGTTCCATTTCGTTCTCCTACAAGTGGTCCGAGGCGTTCCTCAGCAACACGCACGTCGATTTCATCGGCAAGCGCAAGGTCGCCTACGTACTGGCCGTGGCGCTGATGGCGCTCTCGTGCGTTTCGTTCGCCGTCCGCGGACTGAACCTCGGAGCCGAGTTCACCGGCGGCCGCGCCTACGTGGTCCGCTTCGACAAGCCCGTATCGGCCGAGGATGTCCGCGAGAACCTCGACAAGGCCTTCTCCCGGATCGCCGACGCCGACGCTTCGTCCGTGAGCTTCGAGGTGAAGCAGTACGGCAACGAGAACCAGATGCGCATCGTGACGCAGTACCGTTACGACGACACGTCGGACGAGGCTACGGCCGAGGTCGAGAAGATCGTCTATGACGCGTTGAGCCCGCTCTACTCCTATGCCATCACCTTCGAACAGTTCCGCAACACGCAGACCGACCTGAACGGTATTCTCACCGCCGACAAGATCGGTCCTTCGATCGCTCAGGACATGACGTGGAACGCCATCTATTCGGTGCTCTTCTCGCTCATCGCCATCGGTCTCTACATCACCTTCCGCTTCAAGCGCTGGCAGTGGGCTACGGGAGCCACGGCCGCACTGGCGTTCAACGCCCTGCTCATCATCGGTATCTTCTCGATGTTCTACGGGCTGCTGCCCTTCAACCTCGAGGTGAACCAGGCCTTCATCGCCGCCATTCTGACCATCATCGGTTACGCCATCAACGATACGGTGGTGGTCTTCGACCGAATCCGCGAGTATCTGGGCCTCTACCCGAAGCGCAATCTCAAGGAGCTGGTGAACGGCGCCATCAACTCGACGCTGTCGCGTACGATCAACACTTCGGGCACGACGCTCGTGACGCTGCTGGCGATCTTCTTCTTCGGCGGCGAGACGATCCGCGGCTTCATCTTCGCGCTCATCATCGGCGTCGTGGTCGGTACGGCCGCCACGATCTTCATCGCCACGCCGATCGCCTACGATCTGATGATCCGGCGCGCCGCGAAGGCCGGCGAGGAGAAATAATCCCCGCGTATATCTGATTTTATAAATAGCGAAAGGACCGTATCTCCGCGATACGGTCCTTTTTCGTCGGGCGGCGGCAAATAAATTTGGCGTTGCGCGCATCTTGCCTTATCTTTGCATATCGGATCGCTTTTCGGCCGTAGGGCCGCATCCCGCCACGGGTTGCGGCGCCTTCGATGCCGGAGTGGCTATTTTTTTGTAGGACACATGGAAAATCTGCTGAAGTGGATGCGCCGCTACGTCTCGCCGGTCTTTCTGGCGCTGCTCGTCGCCTCGTTCATCTTGTGGTATCTGGCCAAACTGACTTATATGTATACCACCGAACAGACCATCCGGCTGAGCATCGACGGCCAGCCCGTCGAAATTACCTGCGTGGTCGAAGGGGTGGGGACCAACTTGTTCGGTTACAGGGTCTATATGAACAAGACGCTGCGCATTCCCCTCGCCGAGCTCAAGACGCGCCGGGCGACCGGGGAGGGCCACGAGGGCAAGCTCGTCATCGACCCGCAGTCGTTGCAGCACGCGATTTCGGTACGCTTCAGCGACATCAAGATCATCTCCATCGGTGCGATCCCCGAGATCGACGACCCCGTAAAGGAGTGACGCCATGATGAAAGTCGGAATCACGGGCGGCATCGGCAGCGGCAAAAGCACCGTCTGCCGTTTGTTCGCGGCGCGGGGTGTCGCGGTCTATGACTCCGATACCGAGGCCCGGCGGCTGATGACCGGTTCCGAGGAGTTGCGGCAGGCGATCGCGGCGCGCTTCGGCGCCGACATCTACCGCGGCGGTGCGCTCGACCGCGCCCGTCTGGCCGGGATGGTCTTCTCCGACGGGGCGGCGCTGGCCGATCTCAATGCGCTGGTGCATCCCGCTGTCGTGGCCGATTTCGCCGCCTGGGCCGAACGGCAGGCGGGTGATTACGTGATTCTGGAGAGCGCCATCCTCTTCGAGGCCGGACTGCGCGGGGCGGTCGATCGCACGGTCGCCGTGCTGGCCCCGCTGGAACTCCGCATCGAACGCACCTGCCGCCGCGACGGTTGCGACGCCGAAGCCGTCCGCCGCCGGATCGCGGCCCAGGCCGACGACGACACGCTCTGCGCCGCTGCCGATTTCACCCTTGTCAATATCCTCGAAGAGGAGCTCGAACCCGCCGTGGCGGCCCTCGACCGCCGTTTCCGTTATGAAGCACAGCACCGTTGATCCGTTTCCGTCCGCCCCGTGCGTGATGGCCATTCTGAATGTCACTCCCGACTCGTTCTACGCCGGGAGCCGGACCCCTTCGGCCGGAGAGGTCGAACGCCGTGTCCTCGAAGCCGTGGGGGAGGGCGCCTCGATCATCGACGTCGGGGGCTATTCTTCGCGTCCCGGGGCCGACGAGGTTCCGCCCGACGAGGAGTGGCGGCGCGTGGCGCTGGGCGTGGAGGCCGTGCGGCGGCTGGCTCCCGATACGGCCGTTTCGGTCGATACGTTCCGCAGCGGCATTGCCGCCCGGGCCATCGAGACCTTCGGTCCGCTGATGATAAACGACATTTCGGCCGGCGAGCTGGACCCTGCCATGTTCGCCGTTGCCGCCCGTTACGACGTGCCCTATGTCGCCATGCACATGAAGGGCGACCCGCAGACGATGCAGTCGCTCACCGACTACCGCCGGGACATCGTTTCCGAGGTGGTCGCCTATTTCCGCCGCCGTGTCGAACGGATGCTCGCCGCCGGTATCCGCCGCGAACGGATCGTCCTCGATCCCGGTTTCGGATTCGCCAAGACCGCGGAGCAGAACTACCGCCTGCTCGCCGGGCTGCACGAGCTCTGTGCGCTGGGCTACCCGGTGCTCGCGGGGCTTTCGCGCAAGTCGATGATCTATAAGGTGCTCGGCACGACGCCCGCCTGTTCGCTCGCCGGGTCGGTCGCGCTGGGATGGGAGTGCCTGCGCCAGGGTGCGGCGATTCTCCGCGTGCACGACGTGCGCGAGGCCGTCGATACGGTGCGGCTTTTCGGAATGTACGAACGACAGGTTTCGCTATGATACGACTTACAGACATACGCAAACGCTTCGGCGAGCTGGAGGTGCTCAAGGGCGTCTCGCTCGGGGTCCGGCAGGGCGAGGTGGTCTCCGTCGTCGGAGCCAGCGGCGCCGGCAAGACGACGCTCCTGCAAATCATGGGCACGCTTTCGCGTCCCGACGCGGGCCGGGTGGAGATCGGCGGCGAAGACCCCTTCGCGCTGGGCGACAAGGCGCTGTCGCGTTTCCGCAACGACCGCATCGGCTTCGTTTTCCAGTTCCACCACCTGCTGCCCGAGTTCTCGGCCTTCGAGAATGTCTGCATTCCGGGGCTGATCGGCCGGCGGCCCCGCGCCGAGGTCGAGCGCCGTGCCGCGGAGCTGCTCGCGCTGGTGGGTCTCACCGCCCGCCGCGACCACAAGCCCGGCCAGTTGTCGGGCGGCGAGCAGCAGCGCGTGGCCATCGCCCGGGCCATCGTCAATGCGCCTGCCGTGCTGCTGGCCGACGAGCCTTCGGGCAACCTCGACACCCGCAACCGCGAAGAGATCCACCGTCTGTTCTTCGACCTGCGCGACGAGCTGGGGCAGACCGTGGTGATCGTCACCCACGACGAGCGCCTCGCCGCGATGGCCGACCGGAAAATCACCATGTCCGATGGCCGGATTATCTGATCGCGGGGCATTGCGCGAGCTGCTCGAGCGGCTCCACGACCGGTACAACCGCCCGGAGTTCATTCCGGACGACCCCGTCGCCGTGCCGCACCGCTACACGGGCCGTGCCGACCGGGAGATCGCCGGCTTCTTCGCCGCCACCATCGCCTGGGGCAGCCGTCCCACGATCGTCCGTAACGGCCACCGCCTGATGCGCTACATGGACGATGCTCCGGCCGATTTCGTGCGCAACGCCTCGGAGCGCGAGCTGGCGGGACTCGGCGCCTTCGTCCACCGCACCTTCAACGGGGGCGACGCCCGCGATTTCGTGCTGGCCCTGCGCCGCATCGAAACGCTCTACGGCGGCATCGGGGCCTTTTTCGAGAGCCGCTACGCCGCCGTGGGCGACCTTCCGGCGGTCTTCGCCGATTTCCGCCGCGAATTTTTCGCCGCCGACCATGCGCCGCGCTGCGAGAAACACCTCTCTTCCGTCGAGCGCGGCGCGGCGTGCAAACGTCTGTGCATGTACCTGCGGTGGATGGTCCGCTGCGACGACCGGGGCGTGGACTTCGGGGAGTGGCGCACCATTCCCGCTTCGGCCCTGCGGCTGCCGCTCGACGTCCATGCCGGCGACATGGCCCGCGCATTGGGGTTGCTCTCGCGCCGTCAGAACGACTGGCGAGCCGTCGAGGAGGTCACCGCCGCGCTCCGCACCTTCGATGCCGACGATCCCGTGCGGTACGATTTTTCGTTGTTCGGCGCCGGCATCGGCGGTTATCTGAAGGATTGATCCATGTTCCGTTTCAAGCAGTTTGCCGTGCGGCAGGACCGCTGCCCGATGAAGGTCGGCACGGACGGCGTGCTCCTCGGGGCCTGGGCCCCGGTGCTGCCTTCCGACCGCCGGGTACTCGACATCGGCACGGGCACGGGACTGATCGCCCTGATGATGGCCCAGCGCATGCCGCAGGCACGGATCGCGGGGGTGGACATCGACGACGTTTCGCAGGCCCGCGAGAATGCCGACGCCTCGCCGTGGGGCGCACGCCTCGAATTTCACCGCTGCCCCGTGCAGGAGTTCGCCGCCGGCGGGGCGTTCGATCTCATCGTCTCCAATCCGCCCTATTTCGTCGGTTCGCTCACCTGCCCCGATGCGGGCCGCACCGCCGCGCGCCATGCCGTCCATCTGCCTTTCGAGGCGCTGCGCGACGCCGTGCTGCGGCTGCTCGCTCCCGGAGGTCGTTTCGCGCTGATCCTTCCCTCATCCGAGACCGAACGCTTCCTCGCCGTTTGCCGGGACGCCCTGACCCTCGTGCATCGTACCGACGTGCGCACCACGCCGCGCCGCGCCGCGAAGCGCGCCCTGCTCTGCCTGACCCGCCCGGCCGGGGCTCCGCTTCTTCTCCGGCAACTGACGGCCGGAGCTTCCGCTTTGGCCGGTCCCGCCGTTTCGGCCGGGGCTTCCGCTTCCGCCCCTTCCGGCCTTGTCGCTTCTCCCTTGAACGTTCCCGGTGCTGCCGTCGCCGTCCCGGCCGTTTCCGCAGCCCTGCCGGAGGAGACCGGGCGGCCCGTCGTCCCGCTGCGCGACGAACTGGTGGTCGGCACGGGCGGACACGAATCCTATACTCCCGAATACCGGGCCCTTACGCGCGATTTTTACCTGAAATTTTGACGGCACGCGAAAAAAAGTTACATTTGTAGATGGTATCCAAACTTCGTGCACTATGAAATTCCGTCTTTTGACCCTGACCCTGTTGTGTTGCGGCGCTGCCGCCACGGCCCAAAATCCCTATATCGCCCTCGAAGGCGCCGCCGAAAGCGCTGCGGGGATCGCCGTCAGCATGCCCCGTTCGGTGCTGGCCGTCGATCTTTCGGTCGAGTGCAGCACCGTCCTCTGCGGACCTTATGCCCGCTATGCGCAGAAATACCTCGGTGTGCGCGCTCCGCTGACCGACAAGACGACATGGAGCATCGCGGGGGCGCGGATCGCGCTGGCCGGCGATGACGCGTTCGGGGCAGCCGCACCCGCGGCCGATGCCTCCCGCGTCGTTTCCCATGCGGCTTCGGACGAGGCTTTCGCGGCCCTGCAACCCGACAAGACCTCGGCGACGGTCTATTCGCTCGAGGATGCCGCGCGCATGGCCGCCGAGCAGATTTTCTCCCTGCGCCGTCACCGCCTGGAACTGATTACGGGCGAAGCCGGCGAGAATGTCTTCGGCGAGGGGCTGAACGCCGCGCTGGCCGAGATCGAACGGCTCGAGCAGAGCTACCTGGAGCTGTTCCTCGGCAAGCAGATCGTTTCGACCCGGACGCAGCGCTACCTGGTCTATCCCTCCGCCGACCGGAAACAGTATGTCTTCTGCCGCTTCAGCCCGGCCGCCGGGCTGCTTCCCGAGAGCGATCTCTCGGGCGATATGGTGGTGTTGCAGATCGAGCCGTCGGGCGACACGGAGTGTCCGATCGAGGCTGGTCCGAAAGAGCAAGGTACGGTGAAGTGCCGCATGGCCGATCCTTCGACCTGCACGGTGATCGCCTCCGGCCGCGAATACGCCCGTGCCGTCGTGCCGCTGTTCGAATTCGGCCGCACGGTCCAGGTGGCTCTTCCGCGTCGCAGATAGCAGACGTATATGAACCATACCTCCCGCATGACGGCGCTGCTCGGCGAGCTGCGCCGTGAGCGCAACGGGGCCGTGGCCGATGCCATGCGCCTCGTCGGCGCGCCCTACGGGCTGAATTACGGCGTGAGCCTCCCGACGTTGCGCCGTCTGGCGCGTGCCGAAAAGCCCGATTACGCATTTGCGAAGTTCCTCTCGTTGCAGGATGTGCGCGAACTGCGCCTTGCGGCCTACCATATTGCCGATCCGGCCGGCCTTACGCCCGGCGAATTTCCGTTCTGGGCCTCCGGCATCGTCAATCACGAGCTGGCCGAGGAGGCCGCCTTCGCCCTGTTGCCGCGTATCGGAGACTTTCCCGCCCTGTTCCGGACGTGGACGGCGGCCGGTATGCCGTGGCCGTTGCAGTATGCGGCGCTGATGGCCGCTTCCCGCGTCGTGCCGCCCGACTCCGGGTGGGTCGATTCCGCCGTCGAAGCGGTCCGCAGGGCTGCCGCGGCCGCCGAAACCGTGCCGCCGGACGTTGCAGCTTCCGAAGGTGGCCTTGTTTCTGCCGCACCCGTTGCTGCCGTCGTTGCCGGGACCGGCCCCGCAGCGTCCGCCTCCCCGGAAAGCGGTTTTTCCGCGTCCGCAACCCCTTCCGCCGCCTGCTCCGTGTGCACTCCCGCCGCTGCACTCCTTGTCGCACAGGGGGCGGTGGCGCTGCTCGCGGCCGTCGGGTCCCGAAACGGGGAGAGCCGGCAGGCGGTGCTCCGCAAAGCCGGCTCTCTGGGCCGGCTCCGTGCCGAAGACTACGTCCACGAGGAGCTGGCCTGGCGGTTGGAAGTTCAGTGATGTACGGCGTGTTCGCGCTGTTCGATCGTGTCGAAAGCCTCCCTGAGTTCCCTGTAGCCTATGAGACCGCTTCGGCGCCAGAGCACTTCGCCGCGGCGGAAGATCACCAGAGTCGGAACCGAGGAGATGTTGTAACGCCGCACGATCTCCAGCATGTCGGGGTCGTCCACGTCGATCCGGTAAACGTCCGCACGGCCGTTCATTTCCGTTTGGAATCTGTCGATTACGGGAACCATTGCCTGGCACGGTCCGCACCAGGTGGCGAAGAAGTCCGCGAGCGTCACCGCGTCCCTCCAGATGATTTTGTCGAAATCTTTCATAGTCGCTCCTTTCGGAAGAGGCGGCCGTTCGCCGCGTCCCCCGCGTTTTTCCGGGGGAGCAGCAAATTCTATTCCAGAAAGAGCGCCCGGGGCAATTGGTCGATGCTGTTTATCCGCACGATTTCGATGCCTTTGGGATGTTTGGCTCCTTTGGCGAGGTATCCCGAGACGACGATCCGCCGGAATCCCAGCCGGGCGGCCTCGCTGATACGCTGTTCGGTGCGCGGGGCGGGGCGCACCTCGCCCGACAGGCCGATTTCGCCCGCGCAGCAGACGCCCTCTCCCACGGGACGGTCGTAATAGGAGGAGATCACCGCCGCCACGACGGCCAGGTCCAGCCCCGGGTCGGCGACCTTGAACCCTCCGGCGAAGTTCAGGAAGACGTCCTTCTGGAACATCTTCATCCCGACGCGCTTTTCGAGCACCGCCAGCAGCATGTTCATCCGCCGCGTGTCGAATCCCGTGGCCGTGCGCTGGGGCGTGCCGTAGGCCGCGCCGCTCACCAGCGCCTGCACTTCGATCAGGTAGGGTCTCACGCCGTCGGCCGCAGCGCCCACGGCGATGCCGCTCAGCGGTTCCTCGTAGTGCGTGAGCAGGATTTCCGACGGATTGTCCACGCCCCGCAGTCCGGTGTCCAGCATTTCGAACACGCCGATTTCGAACGTCGCGCCGAAGCGGTTCTTGATGCCGCGCAGGATGCGGTATATGTTGTTGCTGTCGCCCTCGAATTGCAGGACGACGTCCACGATGTGTTCGAGGATCTTCGGTCCGGCGATGGTCCCGTCCTTGGTGATGTGGCCGATGATGACGATCGACGTGGCGGTCGATTTGGCGTATTTGAGCAGCGTCGCGGCGCATTCGCGGATCTGCGACACGCTTCCGGCCGACGAATCCATCAGCTCGGTGTAGATGGTCTGTATCGAGTCGATGACGACCAGGTCGGGCTTCTGCTCGGCGATTTGCGCCACGATGTTCTCCAGCAGCGTCTCGGGGTAGATCATGCACTCCTCGTTGCCGATCCCGAGCCGCATGGCGCGCATCTTGATCTGCTCGGCCGACTCCTCGCCCGAGACGTAGAGGGTCTTCAGCCCGTTCGCGGCCAGGGCGATCTGGAGCGAAAGGGTCGATTTGCCGATGCCCGGCTCGCCGCCCAGCAGCACGAGCGATCCGGGGACCATGCCGCCGCCCAGCACGCGGTTCACCTCGGCGTTGCCCAGATCGAGCCGCCGGTGTTCGCTCTCGCGGATGTCACGCACCCGCTGGGGTTTCGCCGCCGGCAGCGACCCTGCGGCGACGGCCGGTACGGAGCCGCTCTCGCGCGCCACGATCTCTTCCGCGAAGGTGTTCCATTCCCCGCACGAGGGACATTTCCCCAGCCATTTGGGGGCTTCGAATCCGCAGTTTTTGCAGAAGAAGGCTTTTTTTACCTTTGCCATCCTGTTCAGTATGCGTTTGCCGAGGTGTACTCCCTGCGCACGGCCCGCGTGATGCCGGCCGCGGGGTAGAGGGCCTGGTACTGTTCCGTGAGGTCCACCTCCAGCACGATTTTCCGCTCGCCCTCCTCGTCGGTGTACGATGCGGGCGAACATACGTAATCCTCCTCGCCGAAGAGAACCTCGAACTGCTCCTTGCCCGGCTCCTTGCCGAACAGTCCCGTCACGGGTTCCGTGTCGGGCGCGGTCCTGATTTCGGCCCGTCCGCCGTTGTATTGCGAGAAGTGCAGCGTGTAGCCGCCTCCCGCCTGCACGGGGGCCGCCGACACGATCTCGGTCTCGATCTGCGCGGCCAGCGGATTCTCCCCGCTGCCGCCGTCTTCTTCGCTGTCGCCTTCGCCGGTCCCTTCGCCGCCTTCGTCGCCGCCGTCGTCCGGATTCCCGCCTCCGGCCGCTCCGGTTCCGTCGCTGTCTCCCGTCCCGGTATCATCGCCGGTCCCGGTATTGTCTCCGGTTCCGTCTTCGTTGCCGTCTCCGGTCTCTCCGCCGCCGGAGTTATCCCCGGAGCCGTCTCCCTCCTCTCCCGTGCCGGGATCGGAGTTTTCGGTCAGGGCGACGTCGGCTTCGACCCGGGTGACGGGGTAGCGGGCCGTGTAGAATACGCCGGTCCGGGATTCTCCGCACGCTGCCGTGAGCAGCGCCGCGCACAGGGCGCACAATAGATAGAACAGCCGTTTCATGCGTTTCTGTTTTTCATAATCCCCGGTCTTCGTCGATCAGCACCACCAGCACGCGCCCTGCCGGGTGGCAGCGCAGCATCTCCATCCGGGTATTGCAGATGCGGTCGGGGGAGTTGCAGTCCATGCAGACCCCGGTTTTGGCGCACGGTGTGCGGAATCCGGGGTGGCGGGCTATGTTTTGCGGCGCGGCGATGCGCCGGATGCGTTCTTCGGCCTCTCTGCGGTCGGCCACGATTTTGTTGCGTCCCGCCACGAGGAGCACCTTGCGGGGACCGAACGCCACCGGGGCGATGCGGTTGCCTACCATGTCGAGCCAATGGAGCGTGCCCTCTTCGGTCACGGCGTTGATTCCCGTCACGAAAAGGTCCGACAGCAGGGCCTGCCGCCGGATTTCGAGTCTTTCGGGCCGGGGCATCGAGGCGTCGAATCCGTCGAGCAGCCTCCACCGCCCGTCCCGGCGCAGCCATTCTACGATTCCCGTGTCGCGCATCGTCATCGAATCGCCGAACGATACGAGTTCCGGCATCTCGGCCTCGACCGCTGCGCGCAGCCTTTCGAACGCCTCCTGCGCGTCCTTCGTCACGACCGCTTCGAAGCCGTGGCGGCGCAGCGCTTCGGCGCAGCGTGCGAGCCGTGCCGTCCGGTCCGCCGTATCGTTTCGTTCCGTCTTTGTCGTCTGGTTCGTCTGCATCGTGTTTTGCTTTGTGTGTCGTCGTGTGAACCTTCCGTTTGTCCTCAGCGCAGCTTCCGCTTCACGACCGCCGGATTTCCCGCGGCCAGCGAGTCCTCGGGAATGTCGTGCACGACGACGCTCCCTGCGCCGATGATCGAGCGGGCGCCGATCCGGACGCCCGGGCAGACCGTGACGCCGGCTCCCAGCCAGCAATCCTCGCCGATCGTGATCGGGAGGCCCGTTTCGACGGGTTTGCGGCGCTCTTCGAAGTCTATCGGATGCTGCGGCGTGCAGATACGGCAGCCGGGGCCGATGAGCGTGTGGTCGCCGATCGTGATGCCGCCGCAGTCGAGAAACGTGCAGCCGGCGTTGATAAAGACGCCTTCGCCCAATTGAATCCGATGACCGTGGTCGCAGTAGAACGGCGGCATGATCCGGGCAGTGGGATGGCGATGGGGGATTAGCGCTGAGAGCGCTTCGTCGTAGGCTTTGCCGTCGTCGAATGACACGGCGTTGAAATGTGCCTGGTTCACCCGCCTTCGGCGAAGGCTTTCTGCCACATCGGGTGCTGTGAAATCGAACGGCTCGCCTGCGAGCATCTTTTCCATTTCGGTCATGATGTCGTTCCTATTTGATGAAGAACCGGTATATGTCGTTGCCGTTGGCGTAGAGCAGCAGCATGAGCAGGACGATCATGCCGACGTACTGCGCCGCTTCGAGCACCTTGTCGCTCACCTTGCGTCCGGAGATCATTTCCCAGAAGGTGAACAGGGCGTGTCCGCCGTCCAGCCCCGGGATGGGCAGAATGTTCATCACCGCGAGGATGATCGACAGGAACGCGGTCTTCATCCAGAAATCCTGCCAGTCCCACGCCGCGGGGAAGATGCTCCCGATGGCGATGAATCCGCCCAGCTCCTCGTACATCTTCGTTTTGGGCTGCACGATCAGTTTCAGTTGTTCCCAGTAGGAGGAGATCACCTCTCCCGTTTTGCGGATGCCCGCCGGGATGGACTCCCGGAGGGTGTACTCCTGCGTGCGCGGGGTGTAGAGGTCCTGCCGCGGCGCGACGCCGATCAGCCCCTCCTCCGATACGGGCAGCGTCATGGTCAGCACCATGTCCCCTTCGCGCAGCGCCTCGATCCGCACCGAGTCCCCGGCGCGCGAGCGGATATACCGCTGGTAGTCGGGAAACTCCACTCCGCGGAGGTCGTCCACGGCCAGGATTTCGTCGCCCTTCTTCAGGACCGCGGAGGCCGCCGCCGACACCGTGCTGTCCACGATGAACGGGAAGCGCAGGGCGAGGAATCCCTCGTAACCCTTTTTCTGCCGCATGGCGATCAGGTCGTCGAGCGGCAGGTTCAGCGTCACCGCCCGGCCGTCGCGCTCCACCTCCACGCGGCGGTCGCCCTCGGTGATGAGCAGCGAGGAGATGATCTCCTGCACGTTGTCCACCGGCCTCCCGTCGATCGAGAGGATGCGGTCTCCGTCGCGGAATCCCAGCTCGTGCCCCGCCTCGTTGAAGTCGTAGCCCCAGCGGGCGTCTTTGTTCGAGAAGTAGGTGTCGCCCCACGTGTAGCAGATGCCGCAGTAGATCGCCACGGCCAGCACGACGTTCATCACCACGCCGGCGATCATCACCAGGAAGCGCTGCCACGCGGGTTTGGCGCGGAACTCGTCCTGCTGCACGGGGCGTTTCATCTGCTCCTTGTCCATCGACTCGTCGATCATGCCGGCGATCTTGACGTAGCCGCCCAGCGGCAGCCAGCCCAGTCCGTATTCGGTGTTTCCGCGTTTGAATTTGAAGAGCGAGAACCACGGGTCGAAGAAGATGTAGAACTTTTCGACGCGGATCCGGAACACGCGCGCCATGATGAAATGCCCCAACTCGTGAATGCCCACGAGGATGGTGAAACAGAGGAAAAACTGAAGAATCTTGATTGCTATGTCCATTGTGCGTATCGGTTACAGTTCGAGAAATTCGGCGGCCAGCGCGCGGGCTTCGGCATCGGCCGCGGCGTAGTCGTCGAGCGTGGGGGAGGCGACGAACGAGGCGTGTTCGAGCGCATGGCGGATCGCCCGCACGATGTCGAGCCAGGCGCACCGCCGCGCGAGGAAGGCTCCCACGGCCGTTTCGTTCGCGCCGTTCATCGTGCACGCCGCCGTGCCGCCGCGGCGCAGGCAGTCGTAGGCGATCTCCAGCGCCGGGTACTTCTCGCGGTCCACCGCCGCGAAGGTGAGCTGCGGGTGGGCCAGGAAGTCGAAGCGCTCGCCCGGCCGTGCGGCCCGGTCGGGGTACATGAGGGCGTAGCTGATGGGCATGCGCATGTCGGGCGTTCCGAGCTGCGCCTTGATCGCACCGTCCTCGAACTCGACCATCGAGTGGACGATCGACTGCGGGTGCAGCACCACGTCGATCCGCTCGGCGGGCGTGCCGAAGAGCCAGTGGGCCTCGATCACCTCGAAGCCCTTGTTCACGAGCGTCGAGGAGTCGATCGTGATCTTCGCGCCCATCCGCCATTGGGGATGGCGCAGCGCCTGTTCCACGGTGACGCCGGCCAGCTCCTCGCGTCTGAGGTCGCGGAACGCCCCGCCGCTGCACGTGACGATCAGCCGCCGCACCGGGGCGCGTTCGCCCGCGAGACACTGGAATATGGCCGAGTGCTCCGAGTCGATCGGGACGATCGGCGCGCGGTGTTTCCGTGCCAGCGGCATCACGCAGGCGCCGCCCACCACGAGCGACTCCTTGTTGGCCAGCGCCAGCTTCTTGCCCGCTCCGATGGCGGCCACCGTGGGCGCCAGTCCGGCGTATCCCACCAGCGCGTTCACCACGACCTCCGTGTCCCCCGCGGCGGCCAGCTGCGCCACGGCCTCCTCGCCGGCATACACCTTCGTGTCGGTGCCGGCGAGCGCGTCGCGCAGCGGCGCATAGTGCCGTTCGTCGGCTATCGCCACGGCGTCGGCGTCGAACTCCAGGGCCTGCTCGGCGAGCCGCTCCCAGCGGCTGCGGGCCGTCAGTACGCGGGCTTCGAACCGTTCGGGATTCTCCCGCACGATGTCGAGCGTCTGTTCGCCGATCGAGCCGGTCGAACCCAGAATGGCAAGTCGTTGTCTCATGGTCTTCAGAATACGATATAACTCTCCGGATCGACCGGTTTCCCGTCGCTCCACAATTCGAATTCGAACATGCGCACCTCGCCGTTCTCGGCTTCGGAGTTGTAACCCACCAGCTCGCCCGGGCGGAGCGTCTGCCCCGGAGCCGCGAGCGACTGCGAAAGGTTGCGATAGACCGACAGCAGGCCGCCGCGGTGCTGCATGATGACCGTGTAGCCCCGCTCGGGGGTCCAGAGGCTCTGCACCACCGTCCCGCCGTCCACGGCCGCGATGCGGTCGGAGGCCGCCGCGGCGATCTTCACCCCGAAACGGCCCTGCGAGATATCGAAGCGCTCGGTGATGATCCCCTCGACGGGTTTCGCCAGTTCGATCGCTTCGCGTATCCTGCGCCGCGAGTCGCTGCCCCGCCCCGCGAGCGAGTAGGGGCCGTCGCCCTCCATCTGGGCGCGCAGGAGCGAATCCTCGGCCGACGGCATCACGAGCACCTTGCTAGCGCGCGTGCTGTCGCTTCCCGGCAGGGTCCGCGCTACGGGGGTGTTGCCCTCCAGAATCATGGCGATATTCTCGTTGTAGGTCATCATGTCGTTCATCATGCGCTCCATCGAGTCCAGACGGATGATGTTCTGGATGAGGCTCTCGCGCGAACGGTCCGCCTCGGTCCGGTAGCCGGGCAGGAACTCCAGCACGGGCGAATAGGCCACCAGCGAGAGCGTGAGGATGAAGAGCACCAGCACGAAGGCCACCAGTCCGGCCAGCAGGCTGGCCGGGGAGACGTGCACGTGCCACTCCTCGCTGTTGTCCGTGGCGTTGAGCATGTTGAAGCGGCGTTTGCGGAACAGTCCGCGCCACCATGCCCGGACGGATTTTATCGTTTTCATCGTTCGGAAACCTTTGCGTTCAATCCCACAAATATAGTATAAGCCGTGCGGACTGCCAAATTTATTTCTTCCCGCCGCTCCTGCGGACGGAATCGTTTGCAGGTCCCGCTATTTTTCCTATCTTTGCATGATCCGACTTCGAATCAACGTCGAAACTAACGATAAAAGTATGGTAAAACCTGCACTTCTCGTACTCGCCGCGGGCATGGGTTCCCGCTACGGGTCGCTCAAACAGATGGACGGCGTGGGCCCCAACCGCGAGGCCATCATCGACTATTCGGTCTATGACGCCATCCGCGCCGGCTTCGGCAAGGTGGTTTTCGTCATCCGCCACTCCTTCGCCGACGAGTTCCGCGAGGTCTTCTCGGCCGACCGCTTCGGCGGCCGCATCGCCGTGGAGTATGTCTTTCAGGAGCTGGACAGCTTGCCCGAAGGGCTGACGGTCCCCGAAGGCCGCGTGAAGCCGTGGGGCACGAACCACGCCGTGATGATGGCCTCCGGGGTCATCCGCGAACCGTTCGCCGTCATCAACGCCGACGACTTCTACGGCGCCGAAGCCTACCGCACCATCGGCGACTACCTCTCGCAACTGGGCAACAGCCGCAACCGCTACTGCATGGTGGCCTACGATCTCGACCGGACGCTTTCGGACAACGGAACCGTCTCGCGCGGCGTCTGCGGCGTCGATGCCGAGGGCAACCTCGTTTCGATGGTCGAGCGTACGCAGATCGAGCGGATGCCCGACGGCCGCATCGTCTTTCACGACGGCGGAGCCGACGAGCCGCTGGCGGAGAACACCCCCGTGTCGATGAACCTCTTCGGGTTCACGCCCGACTATTTCGCCTATTCGCAGGAGTATTTCCCGGTGTGGTTCGAGGCCAACCGGTCCAATCCGAAGGCCGAGTTCTACATCCCCACGGTGGTGAACAGGCTCATCGGCGACGGTACGGCTTCGCTGCGCGTGCTGCGCTCCGCGGCCCAGTGGCACGGCGTCACCTACAAGGAGGACAAGCCGGCGCTCATGGCCGCCATCGAGCGGATGATCGCCGAGGGCCGTTACCCGCGCGATCTGTGGAAGTGACTTCCCGCGCCGTCGTGCCGGAGGGTTCCTGCCGCGGCGCGCGAAATTTCCGGACCGTCTCCTGCGCGGAGCGGTCCGGATTTTTTTTCGGAAAAAATCGTATCTTTGGCCTCCGGAATCCGGACCCGAACCGGGATTCCCCCAAAACGCAATGCCGATGAATCAGCATCCCGAATGGAGCTACGGGGCCGTGCTCTATGAAATGAACGTGCGCCAGCTCACGCCCGAAGGCACGTTGCGCGCCGCTGCCGCGCGGCTGGAATTCCTGCGCGATCTGGGCGTCGATGCCGTGTGGCTCATGCCCATCTACCCGATCGGGGAGAAGAACCGCAAGGGCACGCTCGGCTCCTACTATTCGATCCGCGACTACTGCGCCGTCAATCCCGAGCTGGGCACGATGGACGATTTCGACGACTTCGTGGCCGAAGCGCACCGCCTCGGCATGAAGGTGCTCATGGACTGGGTGGCCAACCACACCTCGCGCGATGCGCGGTGGATCGCCGGGAAGCCCGCCTCGTGGTACGAGCGCGACGCCTCGGGCGAGCCCGCCGTGCCGTGGGACTGGACCGATACGGCCAAGCTCGACTATGCGAACCGCGACGTATGGGAGGCCCAGGCCGCGGCCATGGAGTTCTGGATCGCGCGGCACGCCGTGGACGGCTTCCGCTGCGATATGGCGATGCTCGTGCCGATCGGGTTCTGGCAGTACGCCGCCGCGCGCCTGCGCCGCGTGAAGCCCGACCTGTTCCTGCTGGCCGAGGCCGAACAGCGGAACCTCTTCGACGACGGCGTGTTCGACGCCTGCTACGGGTGGGAGATGCATCACCTGCTCAACGACGTGGCGCAGCAGCGCGTGCGGGTCACGGCGCTGCGCGACTGGCTCCGCGCCGACCGCGGCCGCTATCCCCGCTCGGCCATGCGGCTGGCCTTCACCTCGAACCACGACGAGAATTCGTGGAACGGCTCGGAGTTCGCCCGCATGGGGGCCGCGCGGGGCATCATGGCGGCGTTCACCTTCGTCGTTCCGGGCGGCCTGCCGCTGATCTATACCGGGCAGGAGGTGGGCTACGACCATTCGTTCGCCTTCTTCGACCGCGACCCGATTCCTGCGGAATCCTACCGGGCCAACGCCTACACGGAGTTCTACCGCCGCCTGACGGAGCTGCGCCATGCCAATCCGGCCCTCGCGGCGGGCGGGCGGGGCGGCGACATGGTCGAGATCAGCAACAACGCCGAGGACTGCCTGATGACCTTCGTGCGCGAGGTTCCCGGCAACCAGGTCGTCGCCGTGATGAACCTTTCGCCCTACGCGATCGAGACCGATTACTATACGGGCATCTACGCCGGCATGTACACCGACGCCCTGACGGGCCGCCCCAGCGAACTGCGGGGGCACGTCGTGGAGCCGATGGGACCGTGGAGCTACCGGATTCTGACCCGGTAGCGGTTCTGCGGATTTTTCGTATCTTTGCCCCCGATGAAACGATCGCTGCTTTTCTGCCTGCTCTTTCTGGCGGCCGCGGTTCCTGCCGCCGCCGGGACCTACCGCGTGGAGGAGATTCCCCATGTCCAGCGCGCCGACCGCCGCCGCTACGTCTCGAATCCCGACGGGATTCTCTCCCCGGAGGCCGTGGCGCGCATCGACGCCGTGTGCGCCTCGCTCCGTGAGCGGGGGCTGGCCCAGGTGGCCGTCGTCGCCGTGGACGACATTGCCGGCGGCGACACGTTCTCCTTCGCCGTCGAGCTGTTCGGCCGCTGGGGCGTGGGCGGCGCGGAGAGCGACAACGGGCTGGGCATCCTGCTGGTGAAGGACCTGCGCGAGATCCGCTTCGTCACGGGCGGCGGGGTCGAGGGCGTGCTGCCCGACGCCCTCTGCAAGCGCATCCAGCTCAGATACATGCTTCCTGCTTTCCGGGAGGGGAATTACGACGCGGGCATGGTCGCAGGCGTGGAGGCCGCGGCGCAACTGCTCGAAGGAGGCGATCCCGACCTGGGGGAGGAGGAAGAGCTTTCGCTCGGGGCGATTCTGCTGATCGTCGCCGGCTTCGTCTTTCTGCCGCTGGCCGCGGGACTGGCCGTCCACTACCTTTCGCGTCGTTGTCCCCGCTGCCGCAGGTTCGCGTTGCAGTGCGACTCGCAGCGGGTGCTCGGGACGACGCCCTCCTACCGCGAGGTGGAGTACACCTACGTTTGCCGTCACTGCGGCGCCGTGGTGACGCGGCGTTCCCGCCAGTCGCGCGGCAACGGCTTCGGCGGCGGTTCGGGCGGCGGCATGATTATCGGCGGAGGCGGCTTCGGCGGACTGGGCGGAGGCGGGAGCCTCGGCGGCGGTTTCGGCGGCGGATCGTTCGGGGGCGGCGGCGCCGGATCGAAGTGGTGACGGCCGTGCGGGGAGTTTTCGGAATCGGCAAATGTATAATAAGGTAAAAAGCAAGACAATATGAAAAAGTGGATTTGGATCGGCCTCGTCGCCGTCGTCGCGATTTTCTTTTACGCCACCTACAACGGCTTCGTCACGAAGGAGGAGGGGCTCAACAGCGCCTGGTCGAACGTGGAGACGCAGTACCAGCGCCGTTCCGACCTCATTCCCAATCTGGTCAATACGGTAAAGGGCTATGCCGCCCACGAGTCGGAGACGCTCGGCGCCGTGACCGATGCGCGTGCCCGCGCCGCCTCGATCAGCCTTTCGGCCGGCGAGCTGACACCCGCGAAGCTGGCTGAGTTCCAGGAGGCGCAGGCCGGGGTGCGTTCGGCCCTGGGGCGGCTTATCGCCGTGGCGGAGAGTTATCCCGACCTGAAGGCCAATCAGAATTTCCTGGAGCTGCAAGCCCAGATCGAAGGTACGGAGAACCGCATCGCCGTGGCGCGCAAGGAGTTCAACGATGCCGCGCGGCATTACAACGTCGCCGTGCGCCGCTTCCCGGCCAATCTGGTCGCCGGGCTGTTCGGCTTCGCGCAGAAGCCCTATTTCGAGTCGGCCGAAGGGACCGACGCGGCTCCCGAGGTGAAGTTCTGAGATGCCCGGCGAAAAGACCCGCGGCTACGTACTGGGCGCCGTGGCCGCCGCCAGTTACGGACTCAATCCGCTCTTCGCGCTGCCCCTCTACGGGGCGGGTCTGGGTCCGGATTCGGTCCTTTTCTACCGCTATCTGCTGGCTGTCGTCATGCTCGGTTCGCTGATGATCTTCCGGCGGCAGTCCTTCGCGCTCACACGGCGCGACATCCTGCCGCTGGCGGTCATGGGACTGCTTTTTTCCTTCTCGTCGCTGTGCCTGTTCGCCAGCTACAACTACATGGACGCGGGCATCGCCTCGACGATCCTGTTCCTCTACCCCGTGATGGTGGCCGTCATCATGTCGGCCTGCTTCGGCGAGCGGGTCACCGCCTCCACCGTGCTTTCGATTCTGCTGGCTCTGGGCGGCATCGCGCTGCTCTACAAGGGCGGCGACGGAGCCACGCTGAGCCTTGCGGGCGTTGCGCTGGTCTTCCTCTCGTCGCTCTGCTACGCCGTTTATATCGTGGGGGTCAATCGCTCTTCGCTGCGCGACCTTTCGACCGAGAAGCTGACTTTCTATTCGCTGCTCTTCGGCCTGAGCGTCTATCTGGTCCGTCTGCGGGGCGTCGCCGGTTTGCAGATGATCCCTTCGCCGCTGCTTTGGATCAATGCCGTCTCGCTGGCGCTGTTTCCCACGATCGTCTCGCTCGTCACGATGGCCGGCGCCATCCGCCGCATCGGCTCCACGCCCACGGCGATTCTCGGGGCGCTGGAACCCGTCACGGCGCTCTTTTTCGGCGTGCTGGTCTTCGGCGAACGGCTCACGCCGCGCATTCTCACGGGTGTAGCGCTGATTCTTGCCGCCGTGACGCTCATCATCGCCGGCAAGTCGCTCCGCATCCCGACCGCCGCGACGCACCTCGCGCACTGGCTTTCGCGGCCTCGCCTGCCGCACTGGACCCTCGCCTGGCTGCGCCGTCTGCCGCTGCCGCGCCTGCGGCACGGGGCGAAATGAAAAAGCGGTCCGCTCTCCGGAGCCGGACCGCTTTCCGTTTCGGGCCGTGCGCCGTTACATGCGTCCTTTGTCCTCGGAGGCTCCCGCCTCCACGGATTTTTTTCGGAAGGCCTTGCCTGACTTGAAGTTGCAGGTGATTCCGATCTGATAGCTGCGGGCGCACCACGGCTGCCGCGTGATGACCCGGCGCACGAATCCGTCGCCCTGCGCCGTGATCTCCTGCCCCTCGTCGAGCAGGCTGCGCGCCGAGAACGAGAGCGTGAACCGCCTGCCGAAACGCTTCTTTACCTCTGCGTTGAGGAACTGCATCGGCTCGACTGTCGCATTGCCGAATGTCATGCGGCTTTGGTAGCGGTAGGAGAGGTCCACATAGAAGTTCGCCGGCAGTTCGATCGTCGCCGAGACATTGGCCAGCAGGATATGCTGGAAGGTCTCGGGGGCATGCTGTTCGACACGCTGGCCGCGCCGCATATAGTTGGCTCCCATGTTGATCTGTAACCATTCGGTCGGTTGTATGGGCAGGTTTGCCGCCGCATACCACGTCTTCGTGTTGTCGTAATTGACCCAGAGGATGCCGAGCATGTCCGGATTGTCCGCATCGGCCGCGGTGGTCTGGTTGATTTCGTCCCGCTGGAGGATGACGCCGCCCGTGAGCGTGTATTTGTGCGCCAGCACCAGCGTCAGGCTCACGTCCTGCTTGTAGGCGGGGTCGAGCAGCGGGTTTCCGGTCTGGTAGGTGTAGTCCGAAATCTGCATCCGCTGGGGTGTGAGCGTCCAGAACCGCGGCCGTTCGATCGTGCGGGCGTATTGGGCGACGAGCGAATAGGCGCCGTCCTCCGAGAGACGGCAGGAGAGGTTCGCGTTCGGGAAGAGCGAGAAGTAATCTTGCCCGACGTCGCCGCGTCCGTAGGTGTGGGTATATTCTCCGCGTAGGCCGGCCACCGCGCTCCAGCGGCCCAGTGAAGCCGTCACGACGCCGTACGCCGCTGCGATATGTTCCGTGTAGTTGATTTCGAAGCTCTGCGCCTCGTTGCGCGTCCATGCCTCTCCGCGGAGGTATTCGTAACGGGCGTCGTTGCGCATTTCGTTACGCGTGTATTTGATCCCGGTCCTGAGTCTCCAGCGCTCCGAGAAACGCTTGTCGAGTGCGAGCGTCAGCGCCGCCACGTCGTAGCTGCTGCGCGTGCGGTCGCGGTAGAGCGAATCGACGGCCGGAGCGGGCGCGGGCGGGGCGATACGGCTGCGGTTATCGTTGCGGAGCGACGTGTTGCGGTGTGCGTAGTCGCCCAGCACCTTGAAGGTCGAACCCAGCGTGTCGATCTTCCGGACGTAGTTGAACGTCCCCTCGTAGCCGTTTGCGGCGTTCCCGCCCGCATAGCGGCTCGCGGTGTTCGTCACGCTTCCGGACGTCATGTCCGTCGAGGTTCCGGTCGTCGTCTGCGTGTTGAGGTGCAGGTACGAGAATTCGGCTCCGAGGCTGTTTCTTCCGTCGAACTCGTAAACGGCCCCCAGTGTCGCGCCGCCGTTGTAGTCGTCGTCGTTCATCGACGATGCGGCGCTCAGCCGTTTCCGCCCTGCGGTGTAGGAGGTCTCCTCCTGGCTGTCCATTCCCGATGAGCCGAGCTGTCCCCAGGCCGAGACATTGAGGTCGAGCCGTCCGCTGTGGATCGAGACGTTGCCCCCGGGGCCGTAGCGATGTATCAGTCCGCTCTGTTCCGTGCGCAGCGAGAGCGAGCCCTGCAAGCCGTCCTCGCGCCGTTTGCGGAGCGTGATGAGGACGATGCCGCCCGCCGCATCGGCGTCGTGGTCCGCGCCGGCCGTGGGGACGATCTCGATCCGCTGGATTTCCTCGGCGCGCAGCGATCGGAGGTAGGCCATGAGCTGCGCGGGTTCCATGCGCAGCTCGCGGTCGTTCACGAACACCTTCGTGCCGCCTTTGCCGTTGATCGAGATTTTCTCGCCGTCCATCCATACGCCGGGAGCGCGTTCGAGCAGCTCCGCGCCGTCGCGCCCTGCCGCCGCCGGCGCATCGGCCACGTCCACCACGAAGCGGTCGGCCTCGCGCCGGACGATCCGGGCCTTCACCACGACCCCTTCGATCTGCGTGGCCGAGCTGCGCAATACGAAGTCCCCCAGGTCGCTCTCCGCCGCCACATGCACCTGCCGCGTCAGCGGGTCGTAGCCCAGGTATTGAATCCGGAGCGTGTAGTCTCCCGCAGGGGCTTTCAGCGTGAAGCGCCCCTCGGCGTCGGTGGCTGTTCCCGTCACCTGCGCCGAATCCCGGAGCAGGACGACCGTGGCGTATTCCACGGCTCCGCCCCGTTCGTCCACTACGCGCCCTTTCGAGGGGCATAGACGTGCCGCGGAGAGCTCTCCGGCGACGAAAACCAGCATGACGATCAGGGTAATCAGTTTTTTCATAATATTATGCGTTTAATTGTAGTGTGTCTCGATCTCTATATTGCCATGCAAATATATGTAAAAATAATAATAGTTTGCAATACATAGTACTAAGAAAATATCGGAAAAAATATTCCTTCTTTCGGTCCGGACCGCATATTTCGCTGTGTCATGGGCGGTTGGTTCCTTCTTGTCCGCCCCGGCATTCCGGGAACCCTGCCGAATCCCTGCCGGACCTCCGCCCGGTGCGCGATGGGGCGGATCCGCAGGTGCGTTCCCGGATTGCGGACGCCGACCGTTGCCGATTTATGAAACGGCAGGGCGGCGGAGTTAGGAATCCCGGAAAAAATCGCTATCTTTGCTGCTTGGATTGATTAATATGGTGTATCGGCTCCCGGCGCCTCCGAAAGCCGCGCCGTGCGGAGCGTTCCTTTCCGAACCGAGATTATGCTGAGTGCCCTCTATTACCTGTTTTTGGTGCTGTTGTGCACCTTTTTCATGTTGCTTTCGGCCGTCGCGCTGGTGGTCTGTTGGCCGTTCGACCGCGCGCGCCGTGTCGTGCATTTCCTCTCGCGCGTGCTGGTGCGGATTTTCTTCGCCGTGCCTCCCTTCTGGCGGCAGCGGGTCGAGGGGCTCGGGCGGATCGACCGCCGCCGGCCCTACGTCATCGTCGTGAACCACAATACGGTGATCGACATTCCGGCGCTTTACTACCTGCCGCTCAATTTCCGCTGGGTCTCCAAGCGCGAGGTCTATAAGGTCCCCTTCTTCGGGCAGTTCCTCTTCCTGCACGGCGACATCTGCATCGACCGCGGCCGTGCCGCGGAGGCGATGGAGCAGTTGCTCCGCGAGGGCCGCATGTGGATCGCCCGCGGAGCCTCCGTGGCCGTCTTCCCCGAGGGCACGCGTTCGAAGGACGGCGAGATTCACCGCTTCAAGGCCGGGGCCTTCACGCTGGCGAAGGAGACCGGTGCGGACATCCTTCCCGTGGTGCTCGACGGCACGAAGAGCCTGATCGGTCCGAAGGGCCTCTTCGACTGGCGCAACCGCATCACGATCCGCGTGCTGCCGCCCGTGCCGGCCGGCGAGGTGGCCTCGGCGGATACGCACGAGCTGATGCGGCGCGTGCACGACGACATGTGTGCCGCGCTGGCCGACATCCGCAACAACCGTTAGACTATGGCAGATTTACTCAATACGAATCCCAACGACACCTACGGCGACGACGCCATCGTGACCCTCTCGCCGCGGGAGCATATCCGGCTGCGTCCGGGCATGTATATCGGCAAGCTGGGCGACGGCTCGCAGGCCGACGACGGCATCTACGTGCTCATCAAGGAGGTGGTCGATAACTCGGTGGACGAATTTATCATGGGAGCCGGCCACCGGGTCGAGATCACCGTCGAGCAGAACGTCGTGACGGTGCGCGACTACGGCCGCGGCATTCCCCTCAAGTCGCTCGCGGCGGCCGTCTCGGAGATGAACACCGGCGGCAAGTACGGCGGCTCGGCCTTCAAGAAGACCGTGGGCCTGAACGGCGTGGGCGTCAAGGCCGTCAATATGCTCTCGAGCGAGTTTACGGCCCGCTCGGTCCGCGACGGCGAGGCCCGCACGGTGACCTTCGCCAAGGGACTGGAGCAGAGCGACCGCTGGGAGTCGGGCGTCGCGGAGAAGAACGGCACGCTGATTTCGTTCCGTGTGGACGAGGAGGTTTTCGGGCAGTATGCCTACAACCTCGAATACGTCGAGCAGATGGTGAAGAACTACACCTACCTGAACCTCGGGCTGACGTTCTGTCTCAACGGGCGGAACTATGTCTCGAAGAACGGCCTGCTGGACCTGCTGGGCGAGAATCTGACCGAGGAGCCGCTCTATGCGCCGATCCACCTCTCGGGCGACGACATCGAGGTGGCGATCACCCACGGCACGGGCTACGGCGAGAGTTATTTCTCGTTCGTGAACGGGCAGTACACCTCGCAGGGCGGCACGCACCAGGCGGCCTTCCGCGAGGCCATCGCCAAGACCGTCAAGGAGTTCTTCCACAAGGACTACGACCCGTCGGACATCCGCACGTCGGTCATCGCCGCCATTTCGGTCAAGGTCACCGACCCGGTCTTCGAGTCGCAGACCAAGATCAAGCTCGGCTCGAAGGAGATCGAACCGGGCGTCTCGATGCGCAACTTCGTCATGGACTTCCTCGGCAAGCACCTCGACGACTACCTGCACAAGCATCCCGAAACGGCCCAGACGTTGCAGAAGAAGATCGTCGAGAACGAGAAGGAGCGCAAAGCCATCTCGGGCATTCAGAAAAAGGCCCGCGAGACGGCCAAGAAGGTGTCGCTCAACAACCGCAAGCTGCGCGACTGCAAGATTCACTTCACCGACCGCAGCGAGCTGGCCGAACAGTCGATGATCTTCATCACGGAGGGCGACTCGGCCTCGGGGTCGATCACCGCCTCGCGCGACGTGCGCACGCAGGCCGTCTTCTCGCTGCGCGGCAAGCCGCTCAACTGCTACGGGCTCACGAAGAAGGTGGTTTACGAGAACGAGGAGTTCAACCTCCTGCAGGCGGCGCTCAACATCGAGGAGGATATGGAGAACCTGCGTTACAACAAGGTCATCATCGCTACCGACGCCGACGTGGACGGCATGCACATCCGCCTGCTGCTTACCTCGTTTTTCCTGCAGTTCTTCCCCGACGTGATCCGCACGGGGCACCTCTACATCCTCCAGACGCCGCTGTTCCGCGTCCGCAACCGGAAGAAGACCTTCTACTGCTACTCCGACGAGGAACGGCAGCGGGCCATCGCCGAGTGCGGCGCCGGCGTGGAGATCACCCGTTTCAAAGGTCTGGGCGAGATATCCTCCGTGGAGTTCAAGGAGTTCATCGGCGAGAACATGCGCCTCGACCGGGTGCGTCTGACGAAGGACGACCCGATCCACGACCTGCTGGAGTTCTACATGGGCAAGAACACCTTCGAGCGGCAGGGCTTCATCATCGACAACCTGCGCATCGAGGAGGACCTCGTCGAGCAGGATCTGAAAATCAACTGACGACTATGGCAGAAAACGACAAAGATACACGCAGCCCGCTCTCCGGCGATGCGCCCGACATGCCCGGCACGCCCGGCGCCGACATGCCCGCCGGAACATCCGCCGCTTCCGGAACACCCGCCGCTCCGGGGAAGGGTTCGGAGCTTTCCGGCGATTCCGCCGCACCGGCATCTTCCGGAGCTTCCGGCAGCGCCGCCGCCCCGGCGGAGACCGGAGAGGAGAACGCGGCGGCTCCGACCCGTCCGGGCCGGTTCGGCCGCCTGACGCAGGACGAAGGGGTGCGCAAACTGACGGGCATGTACCGCAACTGGTTCCTCGACTATGCCTCCTACGTGATTCTGGAGCGTGCCGTGCCGCACGTCGAGGACGGCCTGAAGCCCGTGCAGCGGCGTATCCTCCACGCCATGAAGACCGTGGACGACGGCCGCTACAACAAGGTGGCGGGCATCGTCGGCGAAACGATGAAATACCATCCGCACGGCGACGCCTCGATCAAGGACGCGCTGGTGCAGCTCGGGCAGAAGGACCTGCTGATCGACTGCCAGGGCAACTGGGGCAATATCCTGACGGGCGACGAGGCCGCCGCAGGCCGGTACATCGAGGCGCGCCTGTCGAAATTCGCGCTCGACGTGGTTTTCAACCGGAAGACTACCGAATGGATGCGCTCCTACGACGGCCGCAACGACGAGCCGGTGACCCTTCCGATCAAATTCCCGCTGCTGCTGGCCCAGGGATCGGACGGCATCGCCGTGGGACTGGCGTCGAAGATTCTGCCCCACAACTTCGTGGAGCTCATCAACGCCGCCATCGCCCACCTCGAAGGGCGCGATTTCCAGCTCTATCCCGACTTCCCGACGGGCGGCATGGCCGACGTGAGCCGTTATAACGACGGTCTGCGCGGCGGCGCGGTGAAGGTGCGCGCGAAGATTTCGAAGATCGACAAGCGCACGCTGGCCATCACCGAAATTCCCTATACCACCACCACCGAGTCGATCAAGGAGTCGATCATCAAGGCCAACGACAAGGGCAAGATCAAGATCCGCAAGGTGGACGACAACACGGCCGACAAGGTCGAGATCGTGATCCAGGTCGCCCCCGACGAGTCGTCGGACAAGACCATCGACGCCCTCTACGCCTTCACCGACTGCGAGGTGTCGATCGCTCCGAACGCCTGCGTCATCTGGGACGAGAAGCCGCATTTCCTGGGCGTGAAGGAGATTCTGCGCCGTTCGGCCGAACACACGAAATACCTGCTGGGCTGCGAGCTGGAGATCCGCCTCGGCGAGTTGCAGGAGGCGTGGCACGCCGCGTCGCTCGAGCGCATCTTCATCGAGCACAGGCTCTATCAGCTCATCGAGGGCTGCAAGACGCGCGAAGAGGCCTATGCGGCTGTCGATAAGGGGCTGGAGCCCTTCAAGAAACAGTTGCGGCGCGAAGTGACGACGGAGGACGTGCAGAAGCTCACCGAGCTGAAGTTCATCCGTATTTCGCGCTACGACACGGAGAAGGCCGACAACGAAATCCGCCAGATCGAGGAGGATATCCGCTCGACACAGTACCATCTGGCGCACCTGACGGAGTACGCCGTCGCCTGGTACGAGCGCATCCGCGACAAGTACGGCAAGGGGCGCGAACGCCGCACCGAACTGCGCGAGTTCGACTCGATCGAGGCGACGAAGGTGGCCGTCACCAACGCCCGGCTCTACGTGGACCGCGCCGAGGGTTTCTTCGGCATCGGCAAGTCGATGAAGGACGCCGAACCGGTCTGCGACTGCTCGGACATCGACGACGTGATCGTCTTCACGAAGGAGGGGCGCTATGTCATTACGAAGGTTTCGGACAAAGCCTTTTTCCAGAAGGGCATCTACTACATCGGTGTCTTCAAGCGCAACGACGAGCGTACGATCTACAATGTCCTCTACCGCGACGGCAAGAACGGTCCGCTGATGATGAAGCGGTGTGCCATCAAGGGCGTCACGCGCGACAAGGAGTACGACATCACGAAAGGCACGCCCAAGAGCGAGATTCTCTATATGTCTGTCAATCCGAACGGTGAGGCCGAAGTGCTGAAGGTTTACTTCAAGCCGCGTCCGCGCCTGAAGAAGGTGATCGTGGACCTCGACTTCTCGACGCTCGCCATCAAGGGCCGCCAGAGCCAGGGCAACCTCTTTTCGCGGTACGGCATCCACAAGATCGTGCTCAAGGAGCGCGGCGCCTCGACGCTCGGCGGGCTGAACGTCTGGTTCGACGAGGACGTGCGGCGTCTCAATTCGGACGGCCGCGGCAAGTGGCTCGGCGAATTCAAGGGGGACGACAAATTGATCGTGTGGACGTCTAAGAATCAATACTATATCACGGGATACGACCTCGGGCAGCACTTCCCCGACGAGACGGTGCGCGTGGACCGCTACGATCCCGACCGGATTTACAGCCTCTGCTACTACGACCGGGGACAGCGGTACTACTACATGAAGCGTTTCACGGCCGAGACGAGCGACCGCTTGCAAGCGTTCCTCGACGAGGACGCCGATTTCGTCTGCGTCACCGATTGCCGTGGCGCACAGCTCGAGATCGCCTACAAGGGGGCGCATGCCACGCGTCCGGCCGATCTGGTGGATGTGGACGAGTTCGTGGGCGTGAAGAGCCACCGGGCCAAGGGCAAGCGCCTGACGACTTACGACGTGGCCGCGCTTCGCTTCGTCGAACCCGAACTGCCGCCCGAGCCGGACGGGGAGGAAGTCCCCTCGGACGGGGATCCGGACGGAACCTTCGGCGGGGGAAATCCGGCGGCCGCCGCTGACGGCGCCGCGGTCGGGAGCGAGGACGCCGGCAATGCCGGGAACGCTTCCGGAAACGCCGGACATGCCGGACATGCCGGACATGCGGGAAACGGCGCGGTTCCCGGGAATCCGGAAGGCCCTGCCGGGAATGTCCCCGGAGCGGCCGGCCGGGATGCCGTAAGCCGGACCGGGAAACCCGCCGCCGCGAAGCCGGTGGCGGCGACGCACGGACTGCCTCAGTCGGGCACGGTCGCCGGGGGCGTGGAGTTCGAGATCGAACGGGCGAAAGGCGATGCGGACGAGGTGATTGACCCCGAGCAGTTAAACCTTTTCTGAAGATGAAGCCGTTGTTTCTGGTGGGATACATGGGTTGCGGCAAGAGTACGCTCGGCCGCAAGCTGGCCCGGCGGCTCGGCGTCCCCTTCGCCGATACGGATGCGCTCGTCGAGCGGCGCGAAGGCGCTTCCGTGGCCGACGTCTTCCGTTACGAGGGCGAGGCGTGTTTCCGCCGGATCGAGCGCGAGGTGCTGGAGGAGACGGTCGGGGCGGGCGAAGCCGCCGTCGTCTCCACGGGCGGCGGCCTGCCCGTCTGGGGCGACAACATGGCGTATATGAACCGCGCGGGGCGGACGGTCTATCTGCGCCGGACGGCGGAGCAGATCGCCCGGCGGCTCAGCCCCTACGGACGGCAGAAGCGGCCCCGCCTGCGGGGTCTCGGCGACGGGGAGCTGGTGGACTTCATGACGCGCGACATGGCCTCCCGCGAACCTTTCTATGCGCAGGCTGCGCTGACCGTCGAGTGCGGCGCCTGCACGGACGACGAAATCGTGGAACGGATTCTGACTTTCCTGCGTGAATGCGAAGTACGATAACGCCCCCGTCGGGGTGTACGATTCCGGGCTGGGCGGGTTGACCGTCTGGCGCGAGATCCGCCGTGCGCTGCCCGCCGAGTCGCTCGTCTATCTGGGCGACGGCGCGAACTGTCCCTACGGGTCACGGCCGCGCGAGGAGGTGCGGCGGCTGGCCGATGCGGCCGTCGGACGGCTTGCGGAGGCGGGGTGCAAGCTGGTCGTCGTGGCCTGCAACACGGCCACGGCCGCCGCGATCGACAGCCTGCGCTCCGGATATGCCCCGTTGCCGATCGTGGGGATGGAGCCGGCCGTGAAACCTGCCTGCCTGGCCACCCGCAGCGGGGTGGTGGGGGTGCTGGCCACCGAGCGGAGCCTCGACGGCGAGCTGTTCCGCCGCACCGCCGCGAAATACGGCGGCGGCATCGAGGTGCTGACCGTTCCGGGACGGGGCTTCGTGGAGCTGGTGGAGGCCGACCGGGAGGATACGCCCGAGGCCGAAGCCTGCGTGCGCGCCGTCGTGGAGCCGATGCTGGAGCGGGGCGCCGACCAGATCGTGCTCGGCTGCACGCACTATCCCTTTCTGCGGCCCGTGCTCGACCGCATCGTGGCGGGACGCGACGTGCGGATCGTCGATCCGTCGCCCGCCGTCGCGCGTCGGGTGGCGGAGCTGCTCGACCGCGGCGGACTGCGCGCCGCGCCGGACCACCTTCCCCGCTACGAATTCATCACCTTCGCCGACGAAGCCTATCGTCTGCGGCTCGTGCGGAAAGCCCTCGGCTGACCGGGGGAGGGAGCCGGGCCGGGTCGCATGGCCGGGATACGGTTGAATGTCCGGTTTCCCGGGATGCCCTGCCGTGTGGATACGGTTGAATGCCCGGTTTCCCGGAATGTCCCGCCCCGTATATGATGCGAAATGAGATATGACCGGGCCTACTGCGTTGTCGTCTATTGCGTTGCGTGTTCGGGTCGGTGCGATTTTTTCCGCTGCGTTTTTAATTCCGCAAATTATTCCGTATCTTCGCTTAATATTATCAAGCGTTAGACGACATGGCATCCAAAAACAGCACGAATAATACGTCGCTGGCCTCCGGCCGGAGGCCGACTGCCGAACGGACCAACGGCGACAGCATCCGCTGGATCGGGGGCTTGCTGCTCCTCTTCGCGGGACTGTTCGCCGTCGCGTCGGTCCTCTTCTCGTTCGTCAGTTGGGATGTGGACCAAAGCATCCTGCAGAAGCCGGCCGAGGAGCGCGAGCTGCTCGGCAACGAGGTGGAGAACCTCTGCGGCGAGACGGGGGCTCGGCTGGGGCGTCTGCTGGTGGACGATTCGTTCGGGGTGTTCGGCATACTGATTCCCGTGATGGTGGCGCTCGTGGGGCTGCGGATCATCCGTCAGCGTCCGCTGCTGGTGAACCATTCGCTCCTCTCGCTGTTCCTCATCCTGATTCTCGGGTCGCTGACCCTGGGATTCGCCTTCGGTGACAACTGGAGCATCTGCTGCTCGACGGGCTGGGGCGGGGCGTTCGGCATCGAGGTCGCGGCAGTGCTGCATGCCCGTATCGGGGTCTTCGGAACGTTGATCCTGCTGCTCGGCGGCTGGATTCTGACCGGCGTGTTCATCAACCGCAACTTCATCAACAAAGTCAATCGGGCGGGCAACGCGATGGTGGACCGGAGCGGGCGTATCGTGGAGACCGTGCGCCGCAGGGTGGCGGGACGCATGCCGCTCGACGAGCCGCTCGGAGGCGAGGAGTTCCGCGGGACGGAACCAGCGGCCGCGGAGCCTTCGGAACCGTCCGGAGCGCATTCGCCGGGGGCGGAAAAGGCGGTGCGGGAGCGCGGTGCGTCCGCTCTCCGGGAGAATGTGTCGCCGGATGCCGGCGAAGAGGAGATCGCCGAAGCGGAACGGCGGGCGTGGAGTGCGGCCGGAGCGGCGCGCACGACGCCGCAGCCCCATAGCGGCGGAACGGCGGCGGAGCATCGTCCGTCGGAGCCGTTCGCCGTGGAGCGTGCCGCGGCGGAACCGGAGGCGGTCCGGCGGACTGCCGGGCCGGAAGGGGCCTCCGAAGTGCGGATTTCGCGTCCTGCCGGGGAGGAGGAGAGTCCGTTCGTCGAGCTGACGCCCGACGGCGAGCCGCTCGTGCCGGAAAAGGCGGCTCCGGCCGTTCCTCCTGCTGCGGAGGAGGAGTTTACCGAGGTGGACCTGTCGCGTCCCGATGGGCGCTTGGTGATGGGCCGCGGAGGGCTCGTGGAGCTGGAGCGCCCGGCCGTGCGGCGGGAGACCGTGTCGGACGGACCTTTCACCGAGATCACCGTAGGCGGCGGAGAGGCTCCTGCGGAGGATCTGCGCACCCTTGCGGAGCGGATCGTGGCAGAACGCGCCGGAGCGCGGCGCGACGCCGCGCGGCCCGTGTTCGAGGAGCTGTCCGTGGCGGGGACCGGAGATGCCGGCATGTCCGCCGGAGGGGAGGAACCGCACCGTGCGGGGGCCCCCGGAGCCGGAGGCCCGGACATTGCGGAGCCGGAAGCCGGGGGATACGCGGCGGCGGAAGGATACGCGGCGGCCCGTCCGGAAGGCGGCGCGGGAAGCGCGGACGGGACCGTCCCGTCCGGTGCGACGCCGGAGGGCGGAATGCCGGGAACGAGGCCGGAAACGGCGGCGGCCGGAAGTGTTGTGCCGGGAGCTCCGGCATCGGGCCAAACGGTTCCGGGCGGCGCGCAGCGGACGGAAGGGGTCGTGGTGACGGTCGAGGCCCGCGAGGCGCGGCTGGTCGATGAACGGCGGATTCCGACGGAGGCCTACGATCCGCTGAAGGACCTGGTGAACTACCGCAGGCCGCCCGTGACGCTGCTCGAGGACTACGTTTCCGATTCGGAGGTTTCGGACGAGGAGATTTTCGAGAACAAGACCCGGATCGAGGAGACGCTCCGGAATTTCGGCATCCCGATCCAGCGCATCAAGGCCACGGTCGGCCCGACGGTGACGCTGTACGAGATCGTGCAGAAACAGGGGGTCAAGATCGCCAAGATACAGGGCCTCCAGAACGACATAGCCCAGAGCCTCAAGGCCGAATCGGGCATCCGCATCATCGCGCCGATTCCGGGCCGCGGAACGATCGGCATCGAGGTCCCGAACCGCAGCAAGCAGGTCGTGTCGATGTACTCGGCCGTCCGGTCGCTGCGCTTCCAGGAGTCGAAGGCCGAGCTGCCGGTGGTGATCGGCCGCACGATCCAGAACGAGAACTTCGTCTTCGACCTGGCGAAGATGCCCCACCTGCTCGTGGCCGGAGCCACGGGACAGGGCAAGTCCGTCGGACTGAACGCCATCATCACGTCGCTGCTCTACCGCAAGCATCCCGCGCAACTCAAGTTCGTGATGATCGACCCCAAGATGGTCGAATTCTCGCTCTACGCCAAGGTCGAGCGGCACTTCCTGGCCAAGATGGAATCCGAGGAGGAGGCGATCATCACCGATCCCAAGAAGGCGGTCTATACGCTCAACTCGCTCTGCACGGAGATGGACAACCGGCTGGAGTTGTGCAAGAAGGCCGGAGCGCGCAATATCGCCGAGTACAACGAGAAGTTCACCGCGCGGCGGCTCAACCCGATGAACGGCCACCGCTACATGCCCTACATCGTCGTGGTGATCGACGAGTTCGCCGACCTGATCATGACGGCCAAGGAGGTCGAGACGCCCGTGACGCGGCTGGCGCAGAAGGCCCGCGCGATCGGCATTCACCTCATCATCGCCACGCAGCGTCCCTCGGTCGATGTCATCACCGGCAAGATCAAGGCCAACTTCCCGGCCCGCATCGCGTTCCGCGTGATGCAGATGATCGACTCGCGCACGATTCTGGACCGTCCGGGCGCCGACCAGTTGATCGGCCGCGGCGACATGCTCATCTCGAAGGACGGCGAGCTGACCCGTATCCAGTGCGCGCTGGTCGAGACCAAGGAGGTGGAGCGCATCGTGGACTACATTTCGAAGCAGCAGGGCTATACGTCGGCCTACACGCTGCCCGATTACACGCCCGAGAGCGGCGAAGGGGGCGGCCTGGGCAGCGAAGAGTCCTCGGCGCCGGTGAAGTACGACTCGCTCTTCGCCGAGATCGCCCGCGACGCCGTGTCGGGCGGACAGATTTCGACCTCGATGATCCAGCGCAACTACGAGGTGGGTTTCAACCGCGCGGGACGCATCATGATGCAGCTCGAGCGGGCGGGCATCGTGGGCCGTCAGCAGGGTGCCAAGCCGCGCGACATCCTCTATCACGACCTGCCGTCGCTCGAGGCCAGACTGCAGGAACTCGGGCTGTTCTGACGGGGCGGGATACCTCGGCGGGCCGGCAGGTCGGCGCGGCGCGGAAATAAGGGAACTGAAAAAACGGAGACAAGCGATGATACGACGGATATTGTATGTGGCGGCCCTCCTCGCGGGGGTGTGCGAGGCTTCGGCCGCAGGACGCGCGGAGGAGATTCTGGGCCGTGTGGCCGAGGGGTTTCGCGCGATGAAGGACTACACGGTGCGCTTCGAGGTCGCGGCGGACGAATACCGGACCCCGGGAAGCTATGCCGTGCGCGGCGGAAGCTATTACCTCCGCCTGGGCGACGATGCCGAGGTCTATTCCGACGGACGGCTCCGCTACGAGGTGGACAACCGCCGCCGCGAGGTGACCGTGACGGAGGTGAACCGTGCGAGCCGCAATATCCTCGACAACCCCGTGCGGGCGTTCGACTTCCTCGGCAGCGAGTACGATTTCTCGCTCGAAGGGGAGAGCGGCGGCCGCGCCACGGTGCGGCTTGTGCCGACGGCGGAGAACGACACTTCGGCGGGCGTGGTGACGCTCGTGGTCGATACCTCCTCGATGCGGCCCGTGTCGCTGGCCTACGATTACGACGGGGAGCGGGTCGGGATCCGAGTGACGGGAATCGAGCCGCAGTCCGGACATTTCAGGACCTTCGACCGGCAGGCCTACGGCGGCTACGAGTTCATCGACTTCCGGTAAGGGGTCGGATGCGGATCGCCGGGACATTCCGCCCTGGTGCGGTCCCGGGAGTCCGCTTATGAGCTGAGTGCGGAAAAGAGTGGAAACCTTCAAGATTCGTGATTATGGATGGATTGGATTTTTCGCTGCGGGGATTCGTCGTCTGCTACCTGCTGACCTATGCGGCAGGGATTCTGTTTGCCGTGCTCGAGGGCCGGAGGTGGAACGCTGCCGCGCGGACGGTTCCGCCGGCGGTCGTGCTGATCGTCTTCGCGCCTTTGATCTTTCCGGTCGTGGCGCATCTGGTGCGGCCCCGTCTGCGGGCGCGCGGGGTCGATGCCCGGATCGTCCGGCTGAAGCTGGCGATCGCATGGTTCGTGCCGATGCTGGCCGCCGCGGGACTGTGGCTTTGCGGCTTTTTCTGCAATGCGGTCGTGGATGCGGCGTTCTCCGAAGAGCTGGCGGCCTGCTGCGGGCTTTCGTGCGTGTTCCTCAGCATGATTTCCACGATCTGGGTCAGCGCGCGCCTCGATGCGCTCGCGGACGCGGCGCAGCGCGGCAGATGACCGGTGCATGAGACGGAATTTCCGTCGGCACGGGGCGCAGGACCTCCGGACCCGCGCCCCGGATGCGGCGTTTCTCCCGACAGGAAGGCGGGAGAATTTTTTTGTGCCGTCAGATCGGCGGAAAAGGGCCGAAAACGGCCTCCCCGGGGGAAATATCGTGCGGGCGCGCGCTATTTTCGTGCGCAAAGTTGCTCAGATCGCAAGAAATTACTATTTTTGTTCGTTAAAAAGTACGTCCGGACGCTCCCTTCGGCCGGACGAAGGCGCGGCGTCGGAGACGGCCGGAAATAAGGAATTTGGTTTTAAGAGATTATAGATGCTAACAGAAGAAGAAAAGAATGCCGGTCTGATGGGGCGGATCATCCCCATCAATATCGAAGAGCAGATGAAGTCGGCCTATATCGACTACTCGATGTCGGTCATCGTCTCGCGTGCGCTGCCCGACGTGCGCGACGGCCTGAAACCCGTGCACCGACGCATCCTCTACGATATGAGCGCGGAGCTCAACCTCTATTCGGACAAGCCCACCCGTAAGTCGGCGCGTATCGTCGGCGACGTGCTGGGTAAGTTCCATCCCCACGGCGACTTGTCGGTTTACGACGCGATGGTGCGTCTGGCGCAGGAGTGGTCGATGCGCTACCCGCTCGTGGACGGGCAGGGTAACTTCGGCTCGATGGACGGCGACTCGCCGGCCGCGATGCGTTACACCGAGGCGCGCATGAAGAAGATCACCGACGAGGTGATGGCCGACATCGACAAGGAGACGGTGGACTGGACGCTCAACTTCGACGATACGATCCCCGAACCCACGGTGCTGCCGACGAAGATTCCGCTGCTGATCGTGAACGGCGCGAGCGGCATCGCCGTCGGCATGGCGACGAACATGGCCCCGCACAACCTCTCGGAGGTGGTGGACGCCTGCTGTGCCTATGTCGATAACCCGGAGATCACGGGCGAGGAGCTGCTGCACTACGTCAAGGGCCCCGACTTCCCCACGGGCGGCATCATCTACGGCTACGAGGGTGTCAGGGAGGCGATGCTCACCGGCCGCGGCCGCGTGGTCATGCGCGCCAAGACCGAAATCGAGCACACCCCGTCGGGCCGCGAGTGCATCGTGATAACGGAGATTCCCTACATGATCAACAAGGCCGAAATGATCCGGAAGATCGCCGACATGATCAACGACAAGAAGATCGACGGCATCTCCTACATCAACGACGAGTCGGACCGCAACGGCCTGCGGATCATCATCATCCTCAAGCACGATGCCGTGGCGAGCGTAGTGCTCAACACGCTGTTCAAGAATACGCCCTTGCAGACGTCGTTCGCCGTGAACAACATCGCGCTGGTGAACGGGCGGCCGCAGTTGCTGTCGATGCGCGACCTGATCCGGTATTTCATCGAACACCGCCACGACGTGGTGGTGCGCCGCACGCGTTTCGACAAGCGCAAGGCCGAGGAGCGGCTGCACATCGTGCTGGGTCTGCTCATCGCGCAGGACAATATCGACGAGATCGTGCGGATCATCCGCTCGTCGAAGACGCCCGACGAGGCGAAGCAGACGATGATGGCGCGTTTCGAACTGGACGACATCCAGGCTTCGGCCATTATCGAGATGCGTCTGCGCGCCCTCACGGGACTGGAGCACGGCAAGCTCGTGGCCGAGCGGGACGAGCTGATGAAGCTCATCGCCCACCTCACGGAGGTGCTCGAGAACGTTCCGATGCAGATGCAGATCATCAAGGACGAACTGCTCGAGATGAAGGAGAAGTACGGCGACGAACGCCGCTCGGAGATCGTCTATGCTTCGGAGGAGTTCAATCCGGAGGATTTCTACGCCGACGACGACATGGTGATAACCATTTCGCACATGGGCTACATCAAGCGCACGCCGCTGGCCGAATACCGCACGCAGAATCGCGGCGGCGTGGGGGCCAAGGGCAGCGCCACGCGCGACGAGGACTTCATCGAGCATATCTACGTGGCGTCGATGCACAACACGATGCTCTTCTTCACCGAGAAGGGCCGCTGCTACTGGCTCAAGGTCTATGAAATTCCGGAGGGCGCCCGCTCGTCGAAGGGCCGTGCCATCCAGAACGTCATCCAGATCGAGCCGGAAGACAAGGTGCGCGCCTATATCAACGTGAAGAACCTGAACGATGCCGAGTACGTGAACAGCAACTACATCATCATGTGCACGAAGGACGGCACGATCAAGAAGACGAAGCTCGAAGCCTACTCGCGGCCGCGTCAGAACGGCGTGAACGCCATTGTGATCCGCGAGGGCGACCAGCTCATCGAGGCCAAGCTCACCAGCGGCGAGGCCGAGGTGATGATCGCCGCGCGCGAAGGCAAGGCCATCCGCTTCAACGAGAACACGGTGCGTCCGATCGGGCGCGTCGGCGCTGGCGTGCGCGGCATCTCGATCGAGGAGGCGGACGAGGTGATCGGCATGATCTGTGTGGAACCCTCGTCGAAGCAGGACGTGCTCGTGCTGAGCGAGAACGGCTACGGCAAGCGCACCGACCTGGACGAGTACCGCATCACCAACCGCGGCGGAAAGGGCGTGAAGACCATCAACATTACGGAAAAGACAGGCAAACTCATTTCGATACAGGCCGTGACGGACGAGAACGACCTGATGATCATCAACCGTTCGGGACTCACCATACGCACGGCCGTGTCGCAGATCCGTCTGGCGGGCCGCGCCACGCAGGGCGTGCGTATCATCAACCTCCGCGAAGGCGATGCCATTGCTTCGGTGATGGCCGTGCCGGCCGCCGGGGTCGAGGAAGATGCGGAGAGCGCGGAGGGGACGACCGCCGGGGGCGAAAACCCGGAGGCGGGGACCGCTCCGGCGGAACAGTAGCGCCGCGGCCGGCGAAGAGGCGGCGTCCCGGGATGCGGGGCGCGGTTTCCGGAGGTGCGGAGGAAATGTGAAACGAATTCGGACAAACTGAAAAACTAAATTTCAAACACGTATGAAAAGAACGATTTTGACGGCTGCCGCCGCGCTGCTTCTGGCGATTCCGGCGGTGCAGGCCCAGAAAGTGAACAAGGACGCGCTCCTGTCGAAGATCGAGAAGAGCGACGAGGCCGTGGCCGATGCCAAGAAGGGCGCCAAGGCCGCCACGTGGATCAGCCGCGGCAAGGCCTACTACGATGCTGCCGTGGCTCCGACGAAGAGCCTCTTCGTCGGCCTGGAGTCGATGATGCTCAAGCTGGCGGACGGCGATCCGACCTCCGTGGGCAAGGAGACGGTGAACGGCGTGGAGTACGACGCCTGGGTGTATCCCTACTACACGGCCTATCTGCTGGACGACAAGGTGAAGACCTGGAAGCAGACGCAGACGGTTTACGACGGCGCGATCGAGAAGGCGCTGGAGTCCTATGACAAAGCCTGCGAGATCGACCCCAAGAGCGCCTCGAAGGTGAAGGACGGGTTGCAGCAGATCAGCGACTTCTGCTCGCAGGTGGGTAATGCGGGCCTCGACACGGGCGACTTCATCGGCGCCGCCGATGCCTATGTACTGGCTTTCGCCGCACAGTCCAAGCCCGCCTACGAGGGCAAGCCCGATCCCGCGCTGCTCTACTATGCCGGTTATCTGCGCACGGTGGACGGTTCGAACAATCCCGCATCGTTCGTGCAGGGCGGCGAGTACCTCTCGAAGGCGCTCGACATGGGCTATGCCGACGAGGAGGGCAATATCTACTACTACCTCTTCCACTGCTACTACGGACAGAAGGCGCAGGACAAGGCTTTCCTCGAGAAGGCCAAGCAGGCCCTGCTGACGGGTATCGAGAAGTTCCCGAAGAACGACCGCATCATCGACGGTCTGGTGCAGCTCTATACTTCGCCCGAGGATAACGTGGGCGACCCGGCCGACCTGATCGGTCTGATCGACAAGGCTATCGAGAACAATCCTTCGAGCGTGGACCTGTGGTTCGGCCGCGGCCGTATCTTCTATGCGCTGAAGGATTACGACCAGAGCATCGACTCGTTCAAGAAGGTCGTGGAGCTCAAGCCCGACCTCTACGAGGGCAACTACTATCTCGGCGTATTCTACACGATCAAGGGCGACGAGGTGAACAAGGAGATCAATGCGAAACAGTACAGCAGCCAGGCTGCCTACGACGCCGATCTGGAGAAGGTGAACGTGATCTACATGGAGGCCATTCCCTATCTGGAGAAGGCGCTCGAGCTGAAGGAGAACGATCCCAGCTCGCTGGAGCTGCTCAAGTCGATCTGCTTCCGTCTGCGCGACGAGGAGGGCATGATGGACAAGTACAACAAGTACAACGAACTTTACAAGCAGGTGCAGGGCGGGGAGTGATCCCCTGTTCCCGCATCGGGCGACCGACCCCCGGAGGCTCCCGGCCTTCGGGGGTCGTCGTTTCCGGAGCGGCGGGAACGGATGAGGCGGGGAACCCGGCGGGAGGGCCGGGCATTTCTCAGGCGCGGTCCGTCGCTTTGGCGAGGATGGCGCTCAGACGGCGGGTCATGAAGTATTGCAGCACGCCGCGCAGGAACATGTAGAGCGTGAAGGCGAGCCAGAGGGCGTTGTTGCCGATCAGCGGATGGAGTGCGTAGTAGATGCCGAAATAGGCGGCCGTGGCGAAGAACATGGAGTTGCGCATGACGCGTGTCTCGGTGGCGCCGACCATGATGCCGTCCATGATGAAGGGCATGGCGCTGGCGATCGGGATGATGATGATCCAGACGATGTACTCCCCGGCCGTTGCGACGAGCGCCTCGGCATTGGCGGCCGTGGAGCTGACGAACAGCCCCACCAGATCGCGCCACCAGATGATGTAGATGACGACGAACAGCGCCGAGATGAGTGTCCCCCACGCGAGACAGCCTTTCAGGCAGCGGCGCAGCGCCCCTCCGTCGCGGGCGCCGATGAAGCGGCCTGTGAGCGCTTCGGCGGCGTAGGCGAAACCGTCGTTCATGTAGGAGAACAGCGTAAAGAGTTCGAGCAGCAGGGCGTTCACGGCCAGCAGTTCCTGGTTGCCCAGCCGTGCCGACGAGCCGGTGAAGAAGGTATAGACCGCCACGATGCAGAACGTGCGCAGGATGATGTCGCGGTTGATCGAGAAATAGGTCTTCAGCGGCCGCAGATCGAGCACCTGCGACCAGTCGATCAGCCGGAGAACGGGGCGGTATTTCGCCACGAGCAATACCGAGGCGAGCGCCACGCCCGTCCATTGGGCGACGACCGAGGCGTAGGCGATGCCCACGATGCCCAGATCCATGCCGAAGGCGAACCAGAGGCTGCAAAGGGTGTGGACGACGTTCACGGTGATGGCCGTGCACATGGGGAACACGGCGTTCTGCATTCCCGTGTACCAGCCGTTGAAGCCGAAGAGCAGGATGCCCGCCGGCACGGCCCAGATACGCGCATAGAAGTAGTCGCGGGTCATCTCGCCGCCGTGCATGGCCCAGAGCGCCAGCTCGCCCACGGGGTACTGGAGGGCGACCATCAGCAGTCCCATCGCGCCCGCCGCGGCCAGCGCGCGGGCCAGCATGTTGGCGCACTCGCCGAAACGGCCCGCACCGAACGCCTGCGCCGTGAGGCCGCTCGTGCCCATCCGTACGAACGAACAGTTCCAGTAGATGAAGTTGAAGATCGAAACCCCGATGGCCAGCGCGCCGATGGCCGCCGCCGAGTCGTCGCCCCAGTGTCCCGCGATGGCTGTCGAGACGATGCCCATGAGCGGCACGGTGATGTTCGAGACGATGTTCGGCAGCGCGATGCGCAGTATTTCGCGGTTCATGTTCATATCCGGATGCAAAGATAAGGCAAAAGAGCGGATATTGCGGCCTTGCGGGGTTTTTATCTTAAATGAGGCACGCGATGTGCCGCAATCCGGAAAAATGGATTACCTTTGCCTCCTGACAGACCGAAGGTCGCGGCGGAGGCCGCTCCGGTCGTCCGGGCTGGGCCCGGGACGGCCGGGGTGCGGTTTCGCAGGCCGGAGGTTCCAACTAATCGAATGGAAAGATGAAAGATCAGAAAAACGACTCGACCCCGGTGCTCGCGCGATTCGGACGCGACAAGCGCGTGCGCACGGTGAAGGCTACGGCGGAACGCGTCGAGCGTCGCCCGCGTTCGCAGCGTGACGCTGCCGATTCGGAGCAGCCGTACCGGGAGCAGCCCGCCGGACGGGCCTCCTACAACCCCCACTTCACGGCGGACAACCGTCCGGCGTTCGACAGGCCGCGCGGCGAGCGTCCGCAGCGCGATTCCGGCGAACGGCCCCGCCGGGCATTCGACGACGACCGGGCCCGTTCGGGAGAGGAGCGTCCGCGCCGTGCGTTCGGCGCGAAGCCGCATGCCTTCGGCGAGCGTTCCCGGCAGGACGGGGAGCACCCGCACCGTTCGTTCGGCGACAAGCCGCGCACGCCGGGCGGGAAACCCGCATTCGGTGCGAAGCGTTTCGGCGGGAAGCCCGGCGACCGCACCTTCGGCGACAGACCGCACGGGGAGCATCCGTCCGGTGACCGGTTCCGCGGGAAATCCGGCGACCGGAAGTCCGGCGGCAGACCCGCCGGCGATCGCAGGCCGGGTTTCGGCAAACCGGCCGCCCGCCGGGAAGGGGCGCCTGCCTCCTATCCGAAATACGACCCTGCGAAACAGACGGGCGAGATGCGCCTGAACCGTTTCCTCGCCCAGTCGGGCATCTGCTCGCGCCGCGAGGCCGACGACTTCATCACGGCGGGGCTCGTCTCGGTGAACGGCAAAATCGTCACGGAGCTGGGTACGAAGGTGATGCCCACGGACGAGGTGCGTTTCAACGACAGCCGCGTGCAGGGCGAGAAGAAGGTCTATCTGGTGCTGAACAAGCCCAAGGGCTATGTCACCTCGCTCGACGACCCCCATGCCGCGAAGACGGTGATGGACCTGGTCCGCGGAGCCTGCACGGAGCGTATCTACCCTGTGGGGCGTCTGGACAAGAACAGCCTCGGGCTGCTGCTCTTCACCAACGACGGCGACATGACCAAGCAGCTCACGCACCCGTCGTACCGCAAGAAGAAGATCTATCAGGTGTCGCTCGACAAACCCCTGACGCGCGCCGACATGGACCGGATCGCCGAGGGCGTGACGCTCGAGGACGGCGAGATCCACGCCGACGAAATCTCCTATGTGAAGGAGAACAAGCAGGAGGTGGGAATCGAGATTCACTCGGGCCGCAACCGCATCGTGCGCCGTATCTTCGAGTCGCTGGGCTATACGGTCACCAAACTCGACCGCGTCTATTATGCGGGTCTGACGAAGAAAAACCTCAAGCGCGGCGCATGGCGTTTCCTGACGCGCGAGGAGGTCGAGCGCCTCAAGTCCGGACAGTACGAATAGCGCGCACGTGCGTGCATGTTACGATAACGAGCGGCCTTTCCGTCGGGAAGGGCCGCTCGTCGTGCATCCGGGCGCCGCCGCTTCAGTGCGTGGCGCGCCACCAGGCGGTCTGCTGCCGGTCGATCGCCGCTTCGGGATCTGCGCTCGGATCGGAGGTCGTGATGCCCGAGAAGGTCCGGATCGGATTGACGCCGTTGGCCATCGAGTAGTACTCCTCCGTATGGCGGTGCCAGGGGACGGTCGCGTCCAGTTGCTTCTCGAACTCCGCGAGCAGGGCGTCGTCGTCGGAGCAGAGGCGGCGCACGTAGTCCCCCAGATCGAAGAAGAGCGTCGGGGTGTAGCCGTCGAGCCGCTGGAGGTCGCCGAGCCTGCCGGGATCGAATGCGTGCGCGGCGTTGATGCGCCGCATGATGTCGGCGAGCTTCTCCAGCCCGGCGCAGCGCGTGACGCCGATCGTGCCGTAGGGATAGGTATAGGTGCTGTAAAAGGCGTGGAAGGCGTCGCAGATGCCCTCGTAGTCCACATCGCCGAGCATGTGGCGGCCCGCCGAGGCGTAGGGGAATCCGTAGGCCATGATCTCCGACGTGGAACCGATGAGGTAGTCCGTGACCCCGCGCAGCTCGTAGGCCACCTCGACCGACGACATGTAGCAGTCGTCGAAGAGGATGTACTCCATGTGCAGCCCCGTCCGGGCGAGGGCTTCGGCCAGCGTGGCGATTTCGGTCCGGTGATCGGGGGAGGTCCCGCCGAACCAGCGGGTCAGCGGGCGGTTCGGAGCGGCGTGCTCCCAGTATTCCCGGCGGGCCGGGGCGGCGGTGCGCCCCGGGACGGAGGAGACGGCCGGAAGCCATGCCATGCCGTGCGATCCGATGCTCATGGAGTAGCGGAGGGCGGGGGCCTCGCGTTTCACGTCGCCGAGGACCGAGGCGATGCCCTCGGCCGCGGTGAAGTCGGGCGCGGGGTCGTAGGTGCGGAGCGTGAGGCGTTCGCACCGGCCGCCCCTGCGGTAGAGTTCGAACAGCGACGCTTCGTCGGGAGACTCCATGAAGTAAACCAGCACACGCACGTCGGCGGGAATGCCTTCGGCCACGACACGCGCCATGTCCTCGATGTTGGTGCGGAAGTAGGAGGTGAGGTTGCCCGACCAGGGCATATACATCAGGTGGGTCTGCGCGGCCGTCTCGGGCGGCGTGTAGCCCGGTTCCTCCTTGTCGGAGCAGGCGGGCGTCAGGGCCGCGGCAGCGAGCAGGACGCAGAACCGGCGGAGCGTGCGGGTCATTTGTAGGTGCGGGGTTTGAGGTTGTTGAACTGCCACGTGCGGTCGCGCTTGTAGGTGTAGCCCTCGGGTTTGTTACGGTAGATGCGGCTGAAGTCGAAGTAGAAGCCGCGGCGCTTTTTGCCCTCCACGACGTAGGGCGACGTGAGGGGCACGAACTCCACCGTGCGGCTGATGACGCGCGACTTGTCGTAGGAGAACCCTTCGACGGTCAGCACGTCGAGCGCGTGGTCGAACATGAGGATGTGGCGCGGGGTCTTCTGCGTGAATCCGTCGCCCGACGAGAGGATCGTGCGGACGATGCCGTTCATGCGGTTCGAGTAGGCCCGTTCGCGCTCCTTGTCGCCCAGCGCGCCGTAGGCGTAGGACATCAGGTTGAGCAGCTTGGGGCTGAACGGGTCGCGCGCGAGGGCGTCGGTCCCGGCCGAGATGATCGCCTCGAGCGTCCCGACGTCGGGCGCGTCGGGGTCCAGCCCCGAGGCCAGGAGCAGCACCCGGTCCAGATCGGGATTGGTGTTGAGCGGCTTGTAGGCGTCCTGATAGGCGTAGCCGTAGTAGAGGTAATGGTAGTCCTCGTCGGTGAGGGTCTCGTCGCCCGCGTTGTAGCGCATCATCAGCCCCGTGTAGTAGTACGGGGACGAGGTGTCCGTGATCCGGTCGAGGATGTCCTCCTCGACGGGGACTTTGGCCACGGCCAGTGCCGGCAGCAGCAGGGCGAATGACAGGAGTCGTTTCATCGTATGCGTCGTATTGGTTCCCGGTACGAACGTATTTTTCAGCACAAATCGTACCTGCGGATCAGATTCCGGAATTTTTCGCGCAGCGCGGGGGAGCCTTCGACCAGCGGCAGGCGCATCGTGGGGCCGATTTTCCCCATTTCGGCCAGGGCGCATTTCACCCCCACGGGGTTGCCCTCCTCGAAGAGGGCCTTCACCGCCTCGTCCAGCGCGGCGTATTCGCTGCGGGCCGCGTCGAAATCGCCCGTCTTGGCCAGGTTCACGCACCGCATGAACCGGTGCGGGAAGGCGTTGGCCGCCACCGAAATCACACCGTCGCCGCCGCGCTGCATCACGTCGAGGGTCATGCCGTCGTCGCCCGAGAGCACGAGGAACCCCTCGGGGCGTTCGCGGAGGATCTGCTCGATCTGGTCGATCCGCCCCGACGCCTCCTTGATGCCGATGACGTTCGGAAAGTCGCGGGCGATGCGCAGCGTCGTTCCGGCGGTCATGTTCACCCCCGAGCGGCCCGGGATGTTGTAGAGGATCACGGGCAGCGGCGAGTGCTCCGAGACGGTGCGGAAGTGCTGGTACAGCCCCTCCTGCGAGGGCTTGTTGTAGTAGGGCGTGACGCTGAGGATGGCATCGGCTCCCCGCAGGTCGAACTCGCGCAGTTGGTCGAGCACTTCGGAGGTGGAGTTGCCGCCGCAACCCATCACCAGCGGCACGCGGCCGGCGATCTGGTTGGTGATGAACATGGCGATCACGGCCCGTTCGGGCATGTAGAGGGTGGGGGTTTCGGCCGTCGTGCCCAGCGCCACGATGTAGTCCACGCCGCCGTCGATCACGTAGTCGATCATGCGGGCCAGCGCTTCGTAGTCCACGCGGCCGTCGGGGGTGAAGGGGGTGATCATCGCGGCCCCCACGCCGGAGAGTTTGGATTCTTGCATGGTATTCTCGTTTTTTCGGTTTCTAAAACAGTTCGCCCTGCCGGGTCGCGGCCGGGGTCTTTCCGGCATTGTCCTCCGTGGCGGCGGCTTCGCCGCTATCCGCCGGGACGGTTCCGGGTCGGGTCGCGTCCTTCCCGTCCTCCGGTGCGGGGCCGGCTGCCGGAGAATTTCCGGGTGCGGATTCGCCGCTCGTGTCCGGGGCCGTTCCTCCGCCGTCTTTCGGCGCGGAGCCGGCTGCATTGCCGTCCGCCGGGCGGGGCATGCCGTCGTCCGCGGCCGAGGGGCCTTCGGCGACGAGGCGCAGGAACTCCTCCTCGGAGAGGATGCGGATGCCCAGCTTCTCGGCCTTCTTGAGCTTCGCGGGGCCCGTCTTCTCCCCGGCGACGAGGTAATCGACGCTGCCCGACACGGCCGCGAGATTGCGCCCGCCGTGCCGTTCGATCAGTTCCTTCATCTCGTCGCGGCTGCGCGAGAAGCGTCCCGAGACCACGAGGCTCTTTCCGGCGAGCGACTCCGAGGCCAGCTCGCGCGCTGCGGCCTCGAACTGCACGCCGGCACGGCGCAGGCGGTCGATGATCCGCAGGTTCCCGGCGTCGGCGAAGTATTCGAGAATGGCGTCGGCGATCTTCCCGCCCACCTCGTCCGCCTCGACCAGCTCCTCGCGCGAGGCGTGCATCACGGCCTCCAGCGAGCGGAAGTGCTCGGCGAGGTATTTGGCCGTGGTTTCGCCCACGAAGCGGATGCCCAGTCCGAACAGCACGCGCCGGAACGGGACTTCGGCCGAGCGGCGGATCGACCGGATGATGTTGTCGGCCGACTTCTCGCCCAGCCGCGGCAGCGGCGCGAGCTGCTCGGCACGCAGGTCGTACAGGTCGGCGATGTCGTGCAGCAGGGCGTTGTCGTACAGCAGTTCGACGGTCTCCTCGCCCAAGCCCTCGATGTCCATGGCCTTGCGGCGGATGAAGTGGAGGATGCGTCCGATGATCTGGGGGCGGCAGCCGCTCTGGTTGGGGCAGTAGTGTTTCGCCTCGCCTTCGTAGCGCACCAGCGGCGTGCCGCACTCGGGGCAGCGGTCGATGTAGCTGAACGGCCGGCTGCCGGCCGGACGCTCCGAAAGCTCCACGCCCGTGATCTTGGGGATGATCTCGCCGCCCTTCTCCACGTAGACCATGTCGCCCGGGCGGATGTCCAGCAGAGCCATCTGTTCGGCGTTGTGCAGCGTCGCGCGGCGCACGGTGGTTCCGGCCAGCAGCACCGGATCGAGGTTCGCCACGGGGGTGACGGCGCCCGTGCGGCCCACCTGGAAGGAGACGCTTTCGAGGCGTGTCAGGGCCTGCTCGGCCTTGAACTTGTAGGCCACGGCCCATTTCGGAGCCTTGGCCGTGAAGCCCAGTTGCCGCCGCACGGCGAAGTCGTTCACCTTGACGACCACGCCGTCGGTGGGGAAGGGCAGTTGCCGCCGCGCCTCGTCCCAATGGGCGATGAAGGCGTCGATCTCGGCGACGCTGCGGCAGATGCGCGCCTCGCCGGAGACCTTGAAGCCCCATTCGCGGGCCTTTTCGAGGCTCTCCCAATGGGTCGCGAAGGGCAGGTCGTCGCCCGTGAGCTGGTAGAGCGTGCAGTCCAGCCCGCGGCGCGCCACGACGGCCGACTGCTGCTGCTTGAGCGTTCCGGCGGCGGCGTTGCGCGGGTTGGCGAAGAGCTGTTCGCCGTTGGCCTCGCGCTCGGCGTTGAGGCGGTCGAACGAGGCGTAGGGCATCAGCACCTCGCCGCGGATTTCGAACAGTTCGGGCCACCCTTCGCCGCGCAGCCGCAGCGGCACGGAGCGCACCGTGCGGACGTTGGCCGTCACGTCGTCGCCCTCGACGCCGTCGCCGCGCGTGAGGGCCTGCACGAGCCGCCCGTGTTCGTAGGTGAGCGAAATGGCCGTGCCGTCGAACTTCAGCTCGCATACGTAGTCCGTCGCGCCTGCCTCGCGTTCGATGCGTCCGAGGAACTCGTGCAGCTCGTCGAGCGAGTAGGTGTTGCCCAGCGAGAGCATGGGGTAGCGGTGGCGCACGGTGCGGAACTCGGCTCCGAGGTCGCTGCCCACGCGCAGCGTGGGCGACGCGGGGTCGGCGTATTCGGGATGTTCGCGTTCGAGCTCCTGGAGTTCGCGCATCATCGCGTCGAAGTCGAAATCGGAGATTTCGGGCGCGTTTTCGACATAGTATTTATGGTTGTGGTAGTCGAGCTGCCGGCGCAGCTCCTCGATCCGTTGGCGTATCATCGAAATCATTGTATAGGGACGGTCGCATTCCCGGACGTACCCTCTGCTCCCTTTCCCGGAGGTCCGGGCCTGCCGAAACGGCCGCCGGTACGGGCGCGGCGTTGCGATCGTGCGAATATAACCTGCGTAAAGGTACGCAATTTGTCCGTAAGATGGGGCGAAAACAAAAAAAATGCAATAAAAAAATTGCGGATGCGGTGCGATATGCAAATTTTGCTTATAATTGCAGAAAATTTCGAAGCACTATCAGTATGGCTAAACAGAATACGGCGAAGAAACATATCGTAACGAGTTTTCACAATTTGAGTGCTGAACTGCAGGATGCGGTCAAGGAGAAGTATCCCCTGGGATTCACCGACGCGATGATGCGGGTGGACAAACCCAACGGAGACTTTTTTTATGCCGTTCCGTTCGAAACGGACGAGGTGTCCTATCTGGTGAAGATCGACGTGAAGATCGACGACCACTCGCAGGACGACGACGACAAGGACTTCTACGACGACGACATCAAGGGGGCGGACGACCTCCAGGGCGAGGACGACGGGGCCGAAAGCGCCGACCGCTCCGACGACGACGTGGACATCTGACGACGGCCATGAAACGCCTGCTCCCCGCACTCGTCCTGGTGTCGGTCACGGCCTGCGGCCTGGCCGACGACGAGCGCGACGAGGAGAACAAATACATCTATCCGACTTTTTCCGACAAGACCTTCGAGGCCTACTGCCTCGGGGAGTTCGATCTCGACGGCAACGGGCGCATCTCGCGTTACGAGGCGCAGCGCGTCGTGCGGATCGACTGCTCCGGGCGGGGCATCGCGTCGCTGGCGGACGTGGCCGAATTCGCCAATCTGCGGGAGCTGGACTGCCGCGGCAACGACCTCGTGCGGCTGGACGTGAGCGCCCTCGCGCGGCTCGAACGGCTCGATTGTTCGGAGAACCGCCTCGCGTTGCTCGACGTCGAGGGGTTGCGCGCGCTCGTATCGCTCGACTGCGGAGGCAACCCGCTGCGGCATCTGAACCTCTCGACCAACGCCTCGCTCATGCGTTTCGGCGGCCGCGGCTGCGGCTTCGGAACGCTCGACCTCTCGCAGTGCGCCCGCTGGATGGAGCTGGCCGACGTGCGCGGCTGTCCGTCGCTCGCGCTCCTGTACGTGGCGTCCGGGCAGCGGTTCGGCGCGCTGCGGTTCGACGGGCCGACGAAGGTGGTCGAACGGTAGGGCCGTGCGGCGGTATGCGCACGGCGGCTTTCCCGCAGGACGCTGCTTTAACATTTTGTTGAAAAGTCCCCGTGTCCGATGCGGCTTTTCGGAGAATATTTCGTACCTTTGGATGCAAAAAATGTCTTTTGCACTAAACTTTTACCGGTTACAATGAAAAAAGTAGACGTAATCCTCGGCCTGCAATGGGGGGACGAGGGCAAGGGAAAGGTCGTGGATGTGCTGACGCCCCGTTACGAGGTGGTGGCCCGGTTTCAGGGCGGTCCCAATGCCGGTCACACGTTGGAGTTCGGCGGTGAGAAATATGTTCTGCGTTCGATCCCTTCCGGCATTTTTCAGGGCGGAAAGACCAATGTCATCGGCAACGGCGTGGTGATCGACGCCATCCTGTTCCGCGAGGAGGCCGAGGCGCTCGCAGCCAGCGGGCACGACCTGACGCGGCAACTGGCCATCTCGAAGAAGGCCCATCTGATCCTGCCCACGCACCGGATGCTCGATGCGGCCTACGAAGCCGCGAAGGGCAGCGCGCGGATCGGCACGACGGGCAAGGGCATCGGCCCGACCTATACGGACAAGGTGAGCCGCAACGGCATGCGCGTCGGCGACCTGCTGAGCCCCGATTTCCGGGAGATCTACGCGAAAGCCAAGGCCCGCCACGAGCGGATTCTCCGCGACCTGGATTACCGGTACGACATCGCGGAGCTGGAGGCCCGGTGGTTCGAGGCCGTGGAATACCTCAGGCGGTTCCGCATCATCGACAGCGAATATTTCATCAACGGCTGCCTCGCGCAGGAGAAGTCGGTGCTGGCCGAAGGGGCGCAGGGCACGCTGCTCGACGTGGACTTCGGGTCGTATCCCTTCGTCACGTCGTCGAACACCGTGACGGCGGGCGTCTGCACCGGTCTGGGCGTGGCCCCGAACCGCATCGGCGAGGTGTACGGCATCTTCAAGGCCTACTGCACGCGCGTCGGCAGCGGTCCGTTCCCCACGGAGCTCTTCGACGAGACGGGCGAGCGGCTGTGCCGGCTCGGCCACGAGTTCGGCGCCGTCACGGGACGCAAGCGCCGCTGCGGGTGGCTGGACCTGGTGGCGCTCAGGTACGCCATCATGGTCGATGGCGTGACGCAGCTCATCATGATGAAGTCGGACGTGATGAACGACTTCGAGACGATCCGCGTGGCCACGGCCTACGAAATCGACGGACGGCGCACGACGGAGTTCCCCTATACGATTTCGGAGGGCGTGAAGCCCATCTACACCGACTTCGAGGGGTGGCGGTGCGATCTGCGGGCCTGCCGCCGTTACGAGGATTTCCCCGAGGCGTTCCGCCGCTACGTGGAGTTCATCGAACGCGAGACGGGCGTGCCCGTGAAAATCATCTCCGTGGGTCCCGACCGCGGCGAGACGATCGAAAGATAGTTCAATACCTAAATAACTGCTATGAAAAAACCGTTGAAAATTGTCGTATTGGCCAAGCAGGTGCCCGACACCCGCAATGTGGGCAAGGATGCGATGACGCCCGAAGGGACGGTCAATCGCGCGGCGCTGCCGGCCATCTTCAATCCCGAGGACCTCAATGCGCTGGAGGCCGCCCTGCGGCTCAAGGACGCCGTCGAGGGGTCCACGGTACATATTCTGACGATGGGGCCGCAGCGCGCCGCCGACATCATCCGCGACGCGATGTTCCGCGGCGCCGACGGAGGCTATCTGCTCTCGGACCGCAAGTTCGCCGGTTCGGACACGCTGGCCACCTCCTACGCCCTCTCGTGCGCGCTGCGCCGGATCGCCCCCGACCTGATCGTTGCGGGCCGTCAGGCCATCGACGGCGACACGGCGCAGGTGGGTCCGCAGGTGGCCGAGAAGCTCGGCCTGCCGCAGGTGACCTATGCCGAGGAGGTGCTCGAGATCCGCGAAGGGTCGCTGGTCGTGAAACGTCGGCTGGAGCACGGCGTCGAGACGGTCGAGTGTCCGCTGCCCGCCGTGGTGACGGTCAATGCCTCGGCCGCCGAGTGCCGTCCGCGCAACGCCAAACGTGTGATGAAGTACAAGTATGCGCTGGCCGGATCGGAGATCGCCGCGGCTGCCGGATCGCCCGCTGCGGAGCGCGCCGCCGCGACGCCCTACCTGCAGATCGTGGAGTGGGCGGCCGCCGACGTCGATCCCGACGAGACGCAGCTCGGCCTGCAGGGTTCGCCCACGAAGGTCAAGAAGATCGAAAACGTGGTGTTCGCCGCCAAGGAGGCCAAGCGCCTCACGGCCGCCGATGCCGAGATCGAATCACTGATGGTTGAACTTATCGCGAGCCACACGCTCGGTTAAAGCGCTTTAGAGATGAACAACGTATTCGTATATATCGAGATGGAGGGCGGCCGGATCGCCGACGTGAGTCTCGAACTGCTGACCAAAGGCCGCGAGCTGGCCGCCGCGCTCGGCGTGAAGACCGAAGCCGTGGCGCTGGGCGAGTCGCTCGACGGTATCGAAAAGGAGCTGGCCCGCTACGGCGCCGACACGGTGTGGGTGGCCGACGACAAGATTTTCAATCCCTTCCGCACGCTGCCCCACACGGCCGTGATGTGCGGGCTGATCGAGCAGGAAAAGCCCCAGATCGCATTGTTCGGTGCGACACCCGTGGGCCGCGACTTCGCGCCGCGCGTTTCGTCGGCGCTGCACAGCGGCCTCACGGCCGACTGCACGCAGCTCGAGATCGGCGACCACAGGGACGCCAAGACGGGCCGGGAGTACAAGGACCTGCTGTACCAGATCCGTCCGGCGTTCGGCGGCAACATCATCGCCACGATCGTCAATCCCGACCACCGGCCGCAGATGGCCACCGTCCGCGAGGGCGTGATGCGCAAGGAGTACGCCGCCGTGCCTGCCGCCGGGGAGGTGAAGCGGATCGACTGGCAGCGCTTCGTGAAGGATACGGACCTGGCGGTGCGGATCATCGACCGCCAGATCGAGGAGCGCCGGATCGACATCAAGGGCGCCCCGATCATCGTGGCCGGAGGCTACGGCATGGGGTCGAAGGAGAACTTCCGCCTCGTGCACGAACTGGCCGACGTGCTGGGCGCCGAGGTGGGCGCCAGCCGTGCGGCGGTCGATGCGGGTTTCACGGAGCACGCGCGCCAGGTCGGCCAGACGGGCGTCACGGTGCGTCCGAAACTCTACATCGCCTGCGGCATTTCGGGCCAGATTCAGCACACGGCCGGCATGGACCAGTCGTCGATGGTCATTTCGATCAACACCGATCCCGACGCGCCGATCGCCAGGATCGCCGACTACGCCATCACGGGCGACGTGAACGAGGTGATTCCCAAGATGATCAAGTACTACAAGCAAAACTCGAAGTAATGGCTAATTTCTTTTCAGATAACAAGGATTTGCAGTTCCACCTGGGGCATCCGATGATGCGCAGGATCGTGGAGCTGAAGGAGCGCGGCTTCGCGGAGAAGGACCTCTACGACTACGCGCCGCAGGATTTCGACGACGCGATGGACAGCTACCGCCGCGTGCTGGAGATCGCCGGAGAGGTGTGCGGCGACGTGATCGCCCCGAATGCCGAGGAGGTGGACCACGAGGGTCCGCGCGTGGTGAACGACCACGTGGAGTACGCCTCGGGCACGGTGCGCAACATGAAGGCGATCGTCGATGCCGGACTGAGCGGTCTGACGCTTCCGCGCAAGTACGACGGTCTGAATTTCCCGCTCGTCTGCTTTGTCATGGCCAACGAGATGGTGGCCCGGGCCGATGCCGGCTTCGAGAATATCTGGGGCTTGCAGGACTGCGCCGAGACGCTCAACGAGTTCGCCTCGGAGGAGATCAAGCAGAAGTTCCTGCCGTGGGTGTCGGCCGGCGCGACGTGCGCCATGGACCTCACGGAGCCGGACGCCGGTTCGGACCTGGGGGCCGTGATGCTCAAGGCCACGTGGTCCGAGGAGCGGCAGACGTGGCTGCTCAACGGTGTGAAGCGTTTCATCACCAACGGCGACGGCGACGTGTCGCTCGTGCTGGCGCGCACCGAGGAGGGTACGACCGACGCGCGCGGCCTGTCGATGCTCGTTTACGACAAGCGCGACGGCGGGGTGAAGGTGCGCCGCATCGAGAACAAGCTGGGCATCAAGGGATCGCCGACGTGCGAGCTGGTCTTCACGAACGCCCCCGCGCAGCTCGTGGGCGACCGCAAGATGGGGCTTATCAAATACGTGATGTCGCTGATGAACGCCGCCCGTCTGGGCATCGGCGCGCAGTCGGTGGGCTTGTGCGAGGCTGCCTACCGCGAGGCGCTCAAGTATGCGCAGGAGCGCGAGCAGTTCGGTAAGCCGATCATCCGTTTCGCCGCCGTTTCGGAGATGCTCTCGAACATGAAGGCCAAGTTGCAGGGCGCCCGTGCGCTGCTGTACGAGACGACGCGCTTCGTGGAGATCTACAAGCAGTACACGCACATTTCGCACGAGCGTTCGCTGGAGCCGGAGGAGCGTCAGGAGATGAAGTTCTACAACCGGCTGGCGGACGGTTTCACGCCCCTCGTGAAACTCTTTTCGTCGGAATACGCCAACCAGCTGGCCTACGACGCCGTTCAGATTCACGGCGGTTCGGGCTTCATGAAGGATTACCCCTGCGAGCGGCTCTACCGCGACGCCCGCATCATGAATATCTACGAGGGAACCTCGCAGTTGCAGGTCGTGGCGGCCATCAACGCCGTGACGAAGGGGACGTTCATGGAGCAGATCGAGCGCTACGCCGCCGGGGAGTATGCGGAGACGATGCGGCCGGTCGTGGCCAAGCTCAGGGAACTGACGGTGAAATTCTCGGAGATGGTGGCCCGCGTCGAGGCCGGCGACAAGGAGTGCGTCGGGTTCAAGGACTTCCATGCCCGCCGTCTGGTGGAGACCGCCGGACATATCATCATCTCCTATCTGCTGGCACGTCAGGCCGGGGAGTCGGAGGAGTACGCCCCGTCGGCGCGTATCTTCTCGAAGTTGGCCGAGGGCAAGATCGCCGAAGCCTATACCTATGTGATGAACTCCCCGACGGAGGACGTCGGGCTGTTCCGCGACGTGGAGCGGCAGGAGTAGCGCGCTGCGCTCGTGTCCCGCATCGAAAGGAGCGTCCGGGGGTTGTTTCCCGGACGCTCCTTTTTTTCGCGCGGCGGGGCCCGGCCGGAACGGAGGATTTGACGCCGCATGGATTTTTGCTATATTTGTCTCCGAATAACCCCCTGCCGGGCCGGCGGCGGGCGTGCGGACCGGGCGAATCCGGCGCGGCGTCGGGCCTGCACGGCCTTTGCAGGGGAACGTATTGACAATAAATGGATTCGGTATGAAGAGAATTTTGCTTCTGGCAGCCGTCGCGCTGCTTTCCGCACCGCTTTGCGTGCAGGCGCAACGCAGTGAAATCACCGTATCGTACGGCTATGCGCCCACGTCGAACTGGAGCGATTCGTTCAGTGCGATCAAGGATCTGGTATCGGACGCGAAGACCGACATCTCGGGTTGGGGAGCCGTGACCGTGGGGTACAACCTCCGCCTGCTGGGGCCGCTGAGCATCGGCGCGCAGGTGGTCTGCTCGACCAACGAGCAGAAAATCAAGGTCACGAACACCGAGATCAGGAACCGCTACTGGGCCGTCATGCCCAATGTGAAGTGGACGTGGCTCAACCTGAAGATCGTGTCGCTCTACTCCCGGGCGGCCGTCGGAGCCGTCTTCTCCGAGGCGGAATCCGGCGGCGAGAGCGAGCATGCGACCCGCTTCGCCTATCAGGTGTCGCCCGTGGGCGTCACTGTCGGCGGGCGCCTCGCGGCCTATGCCGAAGCGGGCGTCGGTGCCTCGGGTTCGCTCCTCGTCGGTCTGCGTTACAGTTTCTGACGACGGCCGCGGCCGGGGGTATCGGCGGACGGATTCCGCCTACGGAGAGGACGGGCGGATCGTTCCGGAGCATGCCGGCGGCTTTTCCCGGGAAGCGCGTCCGGAGGCCGGTGCGCGGAGTTATCGCCCCGGCGGATGCCGGGAGATTCCGGCGAACCTCCGGAGATAAGATCACCCCTGTCGGAACTTGTTCCGGCAGGGGTGAAGTCGTAAGAAAGCGGGGTTGCCGGGCGGCTTTTCGGGGACATGCCGACCGTTCCGCCGTCTTTTGGACGGCTGCTCGGTGTCCAGTCCGCACGAAAGAGTCGCGTCTTTTGGGCAGCCGTTCCGGTGTCCCGTCTGTCCGGAAGAGCTACGCCTGCGGGGCGGGTTCCGGTTCGGCCATGACGCAGCGCGTCGTACCGAAGACGCCGAGGTTGAGGCGTCCGGCGATGTAGGCCAGCGCCCGCTGCGCCTTGACCGAGTTGCCGGCTTCGTCGAGCGGCGGGGCGAAGGCCGCGAGGCCCATCACGCCGGGCACGACTCCCATGATGCCGCCGCCGACCCCCGTTTTGGCCGGAAGGCCCGTCGTGAAGAGCCAGTCGCCCGTGTGTTCGTAAAATCCGACCGTGGCCATCATCGACGTGATCTTCGGCGCCAGCCCGGGTTTGAAGACCTCCTTGCGGGTCAGGGGATTCACGCCCCCGGAGGCGATCGTGGCGGCCATGACGGCCAGTTGGCGGGCCGTCACGCCGAGCGAGCATTGCCGCGTGTAGAGGTCGAGCGACAGCTCCGGATCGTCGTAGATGCGGGCATAGTTTTTCAGCAGCCAGGCGATCGACTTGTTGTTGAAGTTGGTCGCCGTCTCCGACCGGTAGAGTTCGTCTATCACTTCGACCTCCGAGCCCGTCAGATCGGCGACGAACGAGACGATGGCCCGCCACTTGCCGTCGGCGTCGCCCGTGGGGCGGATCATCGAGCAGGCCGAGATGGCTCCGGCGTTCACGAGCGGGGTCGAGGGATGCTCCTTTTCGAGCAGCAGCGCCATGATCGAGTTGAAGGGCAGCCCCGTGGCGTCGGCGCCGATCCGGTCGAGGAGCTCCTTCGCTCCGTACTGGTTCATGGCGAGAATCGCCGTGGGGACCTTCGACACCGATTCGATGCCGAAGACGTAGTCCGTGTCGCCGACCGCCACGACGTCGCCGTCGGGCAGACAGGCCGCGATGCCGAAGAGCGTCGAAGGCACGCCGGCCAGGTAGGGGATGTAGTCGGCGTTCTTGCCGCCCTGCTCCTCCTTGCAGCGGTCGTAGGCGGCTTCGACGGCCGCCCGGACCGTTTGTTTGTCGATTTTCTGAATCATGATGGTAAGGTTTTGCGGATGTCTGATGTTATTCGCCTTCGTTCGATTTTCGTGCGGGTTTTGCCGCTGCCGCGGGTTTCGCCGCTGCACCTGCCGCGGTTTCGGTCCGTTCCCAATGGAAGGGGGCGAAGTCGGCGGCGGCCTGCGGGTCGCGCCACGAGGGCTTGCGCAGGGCGTAGATCACGAAGGGGGCGCCCACGACCGCCAGACAGCCGATGACGAGCACCGAATACCAGACCGTGTTGCTGCCTGTGGCGATCTGTCCGGGAGGCACAAAGCTCAGGACGAAGGCCAGCAGCGCCCCGCAGAAGCCCAGGCAGCCGAGCAGCCACATGAGGCCGTTGCCTTTGCCGAGCCGGAAGGGGCGGGGCGCGGACTTCATCTTGTAGCGCAGCACGATCGCTGCCGAGAACATGAGCATATACATGATCAGGTAGAGCAGTACGGTGAGCTGCGAGAGAATCTGATAGAACGACTGCACGGAGGGCATCACCACGAAGAGCAGTGCGAGCAGCGTCACGACGCCTCCCTGCACGAGGAGAATGTTGCGCTGCACGCCGTTGCGGTTGGTCTTCTGGAAGAACGGAGGCAGGTAGCCCGCCTTGCCGACGGTGAAGATGCCCTTCGAGGGACCCGAGACCCAGGTCAGCACACCGGCCAGCACGCCGAACATGAGCGCCACGGCGATCACGGGCGAGGCCCACGAAAGATGCAGGTAGCTGAAGTAGTTGTCGAAGCCGATGAGCAGCGATTGCGTGAGGCTGATGTCCCCCGCCGGGATGATGAACCCCAGCGCGAAGGTTCCCAGAACGAAGATGCAGACCGTGACGAGCGAGCCGATGATGATGGCCCGGGGGTAGTTGCGGCCCGGGTTTTTGACGTCCATGACGTGTATGCCCATCATCTCCATGCCGGCGTAGAAGAGGAAGATGCTGCTGGCGAGCACCAGGTTGTCGAATTTCGAGAGATCGGGGAAGAAACCCTGCGAAAGGTCCATGTGGTTGTGGCCTCCGGTGGCCAGGTAGATCGCGCCCAGTACGATGAGCAGTCCGGCGGGGATGATCGTGCCGATCATGCCGCCCCATTTGCTGATCTTGCCGACCCAGTCCAGTCCCTTGAGCGCAATGAAGGTGGCGACCCAGTAGATGACCAGCACCACGACGAGCGTGAAGGCCTTGTTCGAGGCCAGCGTCATGTCATGCGCCTCGTTCATGCCGATGAAGGCGATCGACACGGCTCCGAAGGTCAGGACGGTGGGATACCAGATCGTCGATTCGATCCATTGCAGCCAGATGGCCAGAAAACCCGTGCGCGCTCCGTAGGCCTCGCCGACCCAGCGGAACACGCCGCCCTGCTTGTCGGAGAACATGGCGGCCAGCTCGGCGGCGACCATGGCCGTCGGAATGAGGAACACGATGGCTGCGAACAGGTAATAGAAGGCCGAGGATAGGCCATAGACCGCCTCGGCGGGCAGACCGCGCAGACTGACGACGGCCGTGACGTTCATGATCGCCAGGGTCATGACGCTCAGTTTGAACCCCGTGCTTGTGGTAGTTTTTTTTGCATCCATAATCTGTTGATTGGTTTTGAACGATGCGACGGCTGCAAGGACCGTGCAAAACGGTTCTGCCGTCTTTCCGCGCCGGGACGGAGGATTTGTCGCCGGAATTTCGTATCTTTGTTTCCGACACCCGAATACCGATTCGCTATGCGACGCATTGTGTTGATTCTCGCCGCGGCGTGCTGTCTGGCCGCATGCGGCTCCCGTCCGGTGCGGACGGCCGATGCCGGGACGGAGGCCGCGGACCTGCCGCGCGTTTACCTGCCGCCCGAGCCTCCGGCGCAGCTCACGCCCGAAGGACGGCGCGACTACCTCCGTCTGCACTATTGGGACGGCTTCGACTTCGCCGACACGCTCTTCCTCGCCCGGGCCGATACGTCCGGCATGTTCGAGACCTTCGCGCGGTACGTCATGGTGCTGTCGGACCGTCCGGCGGACCCTGCGCCGATGGACTCGCTCATGCGCCGCGCCGCCGTGTCGCGCCCGATGCTCGACTACTTCTCGATGCTGGCCGACGGGGTGCTGCACGATCCCAATTCGCCGCTGCGCAACGACGAGTTCTACATTCCCGTCCTTCGGGCGCAACTGGCCGCGCCCTGGTACGACGAGTACGAGCGCATCGCGCCGGAGTACGACCTGAGGATGGCGATGCAGAACCGTGTCGGGCAGCGTGCCAACGATTTCCGCTATACGCTCGCTTCGGGAGCCGGAGGAACGCTGTACGGGCTGGAGGCCGAGTACGTGCTGCTCTTCGTCAATAATCCCGGCTGCCCGATGTGCCGCCGGCTGCGCGAGGAGATCGCCTCGTCGCCGATGCTCTCGGAGATGATCGAGCGCGGCCGGCTCCGCGTGCTGGCGCTCTATCCGGACGAGGACCTCGCGGCGTGGCGCGAGTACCGCGAGCGGATGCCGGCCTCGTGGATCAATGCCTACGACCGCGGGTGCGTGATCCGCGAGCAGGGGCTTTACGATTTCCACGCCATCCCGGCGCTCTACCTCTTCGACCGGGACAAGCGCGTGCTGGTGAAGGATTCGACGGACGTGCCCGCGATCGAGGAGGCGATCGACCGCAGGGGATAGCGTCTGCGGCGGATTCAGGGCGCGGAGCGTCCGGGCCGGGGCGGGAAATACGTGCCGCTGCGACGGGGCGGACGGTCCGGGCAGCGGCGGGTATAGGTTCGCCTTATCGGGCCATAAAAAAAGCCGATCGGTTTTGTGCCTCCACTTCGCGGCGAATCGTTACCTTTGCAGTGCGAACACACGCTACACACAAATAGTAACACACAAACATTCTGAAATTATGGCAAAGAAATGGCGTTGTACCGTATGCGGGTACATTCATGAAGGTCCGGAGGCTCCCGAGCAGTGCCCGATGTGCAAGGTCGGCAAGGAGAAATTCGTCGAAGTGGTGGAGCAGGAGGGCGACCTCGACTTCGTGACCGTCCACAAGCTCGGCGACGGCAAGGGCGCGAGCAAGGAGCTGTGGGAAGGATTGCAGAATCACTTCATGGGCGAGTGCACCGAGGTGGGCATGTACCTGGCGATGAGCCGTCAGGCCGACCGCGAGGGCTATCCCGAGATCGCCGAGGCCTACAAGCGTTACGCATGGGAGGAGGCCGAGCACGCTTCGAAGTTCGCCGAGCTGATCGGCGAAGTGGTATGGGACACGAAGACCAACCTCTTCAAGCGCATGAACGCCGAGTGCGGCGCCTGCGAGGACAAGATGCGTCTGGCACGTCTGGCCAAGGAGGAGAACCTCGACGCCGTACACGACACGGTGCACGAGATGGCCAAGGACGAGGCCCGTCACGGCAAGGGTTTCGAGGGGTTGTACAAGCGCTACTTCGGCAAATAATCCGAACCGTAACCGGTTCAGGCAGGAGCGGCTCCCGCAAGGGCGCCGCTCTTTTTTCGTGCCGGAACGGTATGGGTGCGCGATTTTTTCCTATCTTTGGCTCCGGTTACACGAATCCGTAAAAAACGAACGATATGAAACGCTTTCTTCTGCCGCTCGTCTGTGCGGCGCTGGCCTTCGGGGTCGCCTCCTGTTCCGACGACGATACGCCGGGCGATCCCGCCGGAACCGTCATGCTCAACATGCTCGACGAGCACAACGGCAGGACGCTGCTGGACGATTCGGACATCTATATCAACGATGCCGGAAACTTTGTCAGCGGGGGCGATTGCTCGCTTTTCATGCTGGGCGAGGCATCGGGGTTGGGGGCAGTCCGGATCGCGTCGCTGAGGAATCCGGTTCCGGAAGCCGCCGTATCGCCGGGACAGGGTTATGCGGCAGTCTGTTCCGCCGCCGCGATGCAGTTCCCGTCGCAGTGCGTGGCGTTGCCGTTGGACGGCAGCGGTGCGAACCTGCTCAAGTTCTACGTCGTTTCGTCCCTGCCCGACGGGGAGAACGGCTCCAAGGGGGCCGTCGTCAAGTTCGTCACGGCGCAGCCGCAGCGGCACGGGCTTCCCGAGTGGGGCGATACGGTGCTGACGATCGAAAATTACGACCACCTCGGGCAGGAGGTGGTCTATACGTTGCCGACCGAGGATTTCGAGTTCGTTCTCGACGGGGAGGGACAGATCGGATGCGAGAAGCGGGGCCGGAAACTGGTCTTCGCGCTGACCGACTGGCCCTATCCGGGGCAGAGATTCGGACTGACGCTGCGCATCGGCGAGAGCTATACGAACGTGTTCGTGGAGTTTCTGAGCTGATGCGGGCCGTCCTTTCGGGACCGGGACGCATGGAAAATCCGGATGCCTGACCGCATCCGGATTTTTCCGTATTCACTCCTTGCGCAGCTCCTCGCGCACGGCGAGAAAGAGTTGCAGCTTTCCGGAGAGCCATTCGTAACCCGTTTTGGCGGCGTGGGCCACGTCGTAGATCGTCTCGACCTGATCCTGTATGCGGTCGATCGGCGCACGCAGCGCCAGCGCATAGATCGCGGCGGCGAGGAGGAAGCAGAGGCCGCTGACGATCAGCGTCGCCGTGACGAGCGACCCGGTGAGCGCCGAGAGCCAGACGACCAGCGTCGTGAGCAGCAGCACGATCCCCGTGGCTGCCGTCAGCGCGAAGGCGAGCAGCGCCACGAGGAACCGTCCTCCGGAGGGTTTGTTTTCCATGAGCGTATGTGCGGCTATTTGCCTTCGGCCTTGCCGCGCACCTCCTCGATCTTTTCTTCCGCCTTTCCCTGGGCTTTCCGGGCGGCGGCTTTCGCCTTGTCGAGTTCGTCGTTGGCGAAGTCCTTGATCTGTCGGCGCAGTTCGGGTCCCGACTGAGGCGTGAGCAGCATGGCCAGCGTGGCTCCGATGACCATGCCGCCTAGCATGGATGCGATGATAGTGGCTGTGTTTTTCATGATGATTGAGTTTTGATACGCCCTTATCGCTTGCAAAGTCCGGGCCAAAGCCCTATCTTTGGGATATGATCGCAGACTCCGGCAGATCGGTCGCCTTCACGGGGCACCGTACGTACGACGGGACTGCGGCGGAGAGCCTCTCCGCCGCAGTGGAGCGGTTGTACGGACGCGGGTTCCGCACGTTTCTTTCGGGAATGGCCGTGGGGTTCGACCTTGCGGCGGCCGAGGCCGTGCTGACGCTGCGTGCGGCGCATTCCGACGTGCGGCTGGTCGCCGTCGTCCCTTTCCGCGGGCAGGAGGAGCGCTTCTCTCCGGCCGACCGGGTGCGTTTCCTCCGTGCGGTCGCCGCGGCCGACGAGGTGGAGGTGCTCGCCGGGGGATATCGCCGGGGATGTTACGTCGTGCGCAACGATTTCCTGGTTGATCGGGCCGCGCTCGTCGTGGCATGGTACGACGGTTCGCCGGGCGGCACGCGCTACACCCTGCGCCGGGCCCTGGCCCGCGGCCGCGAGGTGTGGAATCTCCACCCTTCGGGCGGCGGCCTTGCGATCCGCCCCGTGCAGCCGGCGCTGTTCTGAGCGTGCGGGGCGGTTCGGGTGCGGGCAAAAAAACACCCGGCAGGTCTCGGAAAGACCCGCCGGGCGTTCGGTGAAATCCGTCGCCGGATTATTTCCAGTTGAGGATCTTGTGGAAGTCGTACTCCTCGGGGTTGGCCACATACTGCTTGGCGGCCTCGTAGTCGGCCGGCGTGACGGCGTTGAGGATGTTCTCCACCACCGAGGTGAACTTGTCCGAGTTGATGTCCACCAGACGGGGCGGAATCTTGCCCGTCGCGGGGTCTTGCAGGTCCTTGAGGTAGAGCGGCGAGACGTTGCCCTCCGAATCCACGTAAACCATGCAGCCCGTCTTGCCCTCGGCGAAGAGCTTGTGCACGCCGATACCCAGCTCCGAGCAGTACGTGAGGTCGTAGGCGATCGGGGTCTGGCAGCGGATTTCGTAGCCCAGCTCCACGGGGCGGCTCTTGACCTTGATGCCCAGCTCCTTGAGCTTCTTCTCGATCATCTCGTTGAAGATGTGTGCCTTCGACACCTTGCCCAGCTCGGGATGTCCGTGCTCGTCGTAGGTGAAGTGCACGCCGCTCTTGCGGATCTCCTCGTCCGACAGCGCGTGGAACACGCCCTCCGAAATGACGGCGGCGCCGTAGTCCATGCCCATGATCTTACGCTTGATGATCGACGAGATGACCAGGTTCACGATCTTCTCGACGGTGATCTCCGTCTTGTCGAACATTTCGGGAATGACGATCATCGGGTAGTGGCACGCCTCGCCGATGCCGAATGCCAGGTGACCGGCCGAACGTCCCATGGCTGCCAGCACGAACCAGTTGCCGCTCGTGCGTGCATCTACATAGACGGCGCGGGCGATGACCGCACCCTTGTCCTTGGCCGACTCGTAGCCGAACGTCGGCGTGCCTTTCGGCAGCGGCAGGTCGTTGTCGATGGTCTTCGGCACGTGGATGTTGGCGATGGGGTATTTCTTCGCCTCGAGGAACTTGGCGATGCGGTTGGCCGTCGAGGCCGTGTCGTCGCCGCCGACCGTCACGAGCAGTTTCACGTTGTTGTCGGTGAAGAACTTGAGGTTGAAGTTGTTTTCGAAATCGGCGTCCGTCGGTTTGAAACGGCTCATCTGCAGGAACGAACCGCCCTGGTTGAAGATGCCGTCGGCCATCGGGTAGTCGATGTCCACGGTGCGGGGCGAGGGGTTGAACAGGCCCGTATAGCCCTCGTGCAGGCCGATTACGCGGTAACCTTTGCGCAGGAACGTCTTGGCGACGCTGCCCACCACGGTATTCATGCCGGGGGCCGGTCCGCCGCCGGTCAGGATTGCGATTGCTTCTTTCATGATTCTGTTCGGTTTATGGTATTTTGTTGAACCTTCCGTTTCGGATTTTGGCCGCCCAAAAATACGACATATTTTTCAAACGGGCAAGAAAAAGGGGGCTTCCGTCGCCGAAAGCCCCCTCTGAAAATCGGTAATTATAGTTTACTCAACTACAGTTACGTTGATGGCCTGCTCGCCTTTGGCTCCCGAGCCTACCTCGAACTGGACCGACTGACCTTCGTTGAGCGACTTGAAACCGTCCGTTGCAATTCCCGAGAAGTGCACGAAAATCTCCTTGCCGTTCTCCGCCGTAATGAATCCGTAGCCTTTCTTGCTATCGAACCATTTTACTTTACCTGTCATAAAAAAAGTGTTAAAAATGTTAATGTCTGACAAAGTAACGTAAAAAACATTGGCTTTCAAAACTTTTTACCGTTTTTTTTCGGGTCTGCGGGAAAAAAGTTATCTTTGTGGGGGCGGTTCTGTCCGCCGTGTCCGTCCGGTCCGCGTGATGCGTCTCGGGGCGGGATCCGGGCACGGTTCGGCAGATGGCCCGGGAGAGGCGGCCGGAAGCGGCCGGAGCGGAGAGGCCCCCTGTTTCTGGAATCTTAATAAGAACCGAAAATTCGGACAACGATATGAACAGACGAGTGAAATTGGCGATTCTGGCCCTGCTGGGCTTTTCGACGGCCTGCTCGACGGTGAAGGATTCGCCGCGCCGGGACGGGAAGGCGTGCGGGAGCGACGAGGCTCCGGCTCCGGATTCCGTGGAACGGAAGATTCCGCCGCGGATCGTCCTCATGTACGGCGTGCGGCCGCCGCATCCCGTGCAGTCCGTTCCGCGGCAGGACGGCGGGAGCGCCGCTCCGGCGGACAGCGCGGCCGTGCGCAGCGGAGCGCCCGTATCGGCTGTTCCGGCGGAATCCGCCGAATCTGTTGAATCCACGGCGGGAGGACGGTGACGATGCCCGGACGCCGTATCGGGCCGCGTAAACGGCTGGCCCTCGAACTCTTCTCCGGTCTCTATGCGGACAAGGTGCGCGAACACCGTCTCGATACGCTCTTCTGGGAGTGTACGCTGCGGTGCAACCTCGCATGCAGGCATTGCGGGAGCGACTGCCGCACGGATCCCGGCGTGAAGGACATGCCGGCGGAGGATTTCCTGCGGGTGCTGGACGAGGAGGTGACGCCGCACGTCGATCCCGCCGGGGTGCTCGTCATCCTCTCGGGCGGCGAGGTGCTCGTGCGCGACGATCTGGAACGGATCGGTTCGGAGATCGCCCGCCGCGGCTACCCGTGGGGGATGGTGACCAACGGCCTGGCGCTGACGCCGGAACGGCTGCACGGTCTGATTCGTGCCGGGTTGCGGACGATTTCGGTGAGCCTCGACGGATTCGAGCGGGAACACAACCGCATCCGGCGCAATCCGGCGAGTTTCGCCCGGGCGATGGACGCCGTGCGGCATATCGTGCGCGAGCCGGAGTTGGCTTTTGATGTCGTGACCTGCGTCACGGAACCGCTCGTCCCGCAGCTCGAAGCCTTCCGCGACCGGCTCGTCGCCGAGGGGGTGCGCCATTGGCGGCTCTTCTCGATCTTCCCTGCGGGACGCGCCAAAGGCGACGGAACGCTCCGCCTGACCGATGCCGGTTTCCGCACGCTGCTCGACTTCATCCGCCGTACGCGCCGCGAAGGGCGCATCGACGCCAGCTATGCCTGCGAGGGCTTTCTGGGAGGGTACGAGGCGGAGGTGCGCGACTATTTCTACCAATGCGCCGCCGGGGTCTCCGTGGCTTCGGTGCGGGTGGACGGCTCGATTTCGGGCTGCACGTCGATCCGTGCGAATTTCCATCAGGGCAATATCTACCGCGACCGCTTCTGGGAGGTGTGGCAGTCGCGTTTCGAACGCTTCCGCGACCGGGAGTGGATGCGCCGCGGCGTGTGTGCCGGCTGCGGGGTTTTCCGCTTCTGCCGGGGCGGCGGGATGCATCTGCGCGACGACGACGGCGAATTGCTCTGCTGCCATTACAACCGGTTGTGAATGCCCGCTGAGCCGTCGTCCGATCCGCCTCCGGCCTTTCCGATCCGGGCGCGCCGCGCCGCGGCGGTTTTGCCGGACCGCTTGCCGGCGGAGAGAGACGAAAAGCTATTTTTTTGCGAATTTATTTTGTCTTTTCGGATTTTAGGCTTATCTTTGTGCGCTCTTAAAACGATAAGGGCGTTTGTTCGGGGTGTAGCGCAGTCCGGTTAGCGCGCCAGCTTCGGGAGTTGGAGGTCGCTGGTTCGAATCCAGTCTCCCCGACAAATCGGCAGACCGCCCGCAGGGGGTCTGCTTTTTTTATTTGCCGGGCATCGGGCCCGGGGCGGATATTCCGGTATGCCGCCGCGGATGCCGCCCGGACGATTCGGGGTGTAGCGCAGTCCGGTTAGCGCACCTGCTTTGGGAGCAGGGGGTCACAGGTTCGAATCCTGTTACCCCGACTTTACTGAAAAAGCCTTTCAGATTTCTGAAAGGCTTTTTCCGTGTTTCATGCGGTGCGGCGGGCGGCGGGACGTGCCGGTTCAGCTTCGTCCCACCGATTCGAGCAGGTGGCCGAAGTCCTCCTGCGGGGCGGGCATGTAGATCGAGAAGCCGAGCGCCTGTGCCGTATCGACGTTCCTGCTGCCGTCGTCGATGAAGAGCGTTTCGGCGGGTTCCAGACCGCTCGCGGCGATCATTTTCCGGAAAATCGCCTCGGAGGGCTTCAGCTCGTGCATCCGGTAGGAGAGGTAAACGGCGTCGAAATAGTACTCCATGTCGTGCCCGTCGGCCGTGAACATGCGCCGGACGAACTCCATCGAGGCCGGGTTATTGTTCGAGAGCACGTAGGTCCGGATACCCCGGCGGCGGAGCGCCTCGATCTGGCGGAGTTTCGCGACGGGGATCGTCACCAGAAACTCCCCGTAGGCCCACGCGATCCGTTCGTCCGGGACGTCGGGCGTACCCGAGAGGCGGCGCATCTCCTCGCACGCCTCGTGGAAGGTGATGTCGCCGTGTTCGAGGCGGCCGATCATCTCGGCGGGGTAGTAGGGGTTGATGAGCTCCGCCACGGCGTCCATGCCGAGCGTGCGGAACGCCGCGATGCAGCGATTCAGGTCGAGGTCCACGAGGACGCCCCCGAGGTCGAATACTACGTTTTTGATCTTTTCCATGGTTTCCGGAGCCGGAGCGGTCGGGTCCGGCGGCACAAAGATACGAAATTTTGCGTTCTGGCGCTCCGATCTTTCTGTGCGGACGGTATTCTGCCTGCGCAGGACGCATTTTTCCGGCGCGGGGCGCATGCGGAAAGCGGTGCGGGAGGCGTCTGTCGTGATACGGGAGGGAACACCTGCCGCATATACGGGGAGGCGAGGTGTCGATCGGACATTGCGGGGCGTCGGCCGGACGGGCGGAGGACAGGCCGGAGGTGTGGCCTTCGGGCGGGGCCGTGCCGGTCCGGGCTACCTCTGGAACCGCATCGTGAAACGCCGCAGCGGACGGATCGCCTGCATGGGCAGGAGTTTGCAGAGGGGAATCCAGATGCGGTTCCACCAGTCGGGGACGATCGTGCGGCGGCCCCGCCACAGGGCGCGCAGTCCCCGCCGGGCGCAGGAGTCGGCCGAGATCAGCACTCCGAGCCGGAGCCCGATGCGCTGCCAGCGGGGTGTCAGTCCGTAGAGGTCGGTGGCCACGCCTGCGGGGCAGACCGCCGTGACGCGGATGCCTTCGTCGCGGACCTCCTTGGCGAAGGCCACGGAGAAGGCGCGCAGGTAGGCTTTCGAGGCGCTGTAGAGCGACAGCCCGGGGAAGGGCATCCACAGCGAATAGGAGGACATGTTGAGGATGTGCCCGCCCCGCCCGCGGCGTGCCATGTCGGCGGCGTAGAGGCGGCAGAGCTGCGTGTTCGTCAGGTCGTGCAGGAGGATGATCCGCTCGATGCGCTCGGCGGGCGTGCGGAGGATGTCGAGGAACGAGAAGATTCCGGCGTTGTTGATGAGCACGTCAACAGCGATTCCCTCCCGCTCGGTGAATGCGTGCAGCTCTTCGGCGGCTCCGGTCCGGGCCAGGTCGATCTCCGCGATGCGGACCTCGGCGGCGGCACGGACGGTGGTTCCGATCTCCCGCCGGACGGCCTCCAGCGGTTCGCGGCGGTCGCCCGCCAGCACGAGGTCGTAGCCCGCCGCCGCCAGCCGCAGGGCATAGCAGCGACCGATGCCCGATCCGGCGCCCGTCACGAGGGCCCAGGCGCTGCCGGGCGCGACCTCTCCGCGCCGCCGGCGCGTGTCGTTGCGTCGGGCGTTCATGGCAGGCATTCGAGTTCTTCGACGATCTTCCGCGGCAGGTCGGGGCAGTGCTTGCAGCACTTCATGTCCACGGAATACATGCGGGCAATGCAGTAGTTGCGGTGGTCGCAGGCGCTGCGCGTCGAGGCGTCGCCCGTGCGGAGCTTCTCCACGAAGGCCGGGTCGTTCACCAGCGCGCGGGCCATCTGCACCAGCTCGAACCCGGCGTCGAGCGCGCGGTCGATCCCTTCGCGGCTCACGAGCCCTCCGACGTAGATGAGCGGGCATTTGAGCGCCGCGCGGAACTTTTTGGCGTCCTCCAGGAAGTAGCACTCCTCGAACGGGTATTGCCGGATCATCCACGGGCCGCACCAGCGGATGAAGTAGCGGAGCCACCACGGCGAGTAATAGCTCATCGTGTAAATCGGGATCAGCCCCCGCATGACGGCCATCGGGGCCTTCGAAACGAATCCGCCCGAGAGCACGATGCCGTCCACGCCGAAGCGTTCGATCTCGCGGGCGATTTCGAGGCTCTCGGGGATTTCGATTCCGCCCCGGAATCCGTCGTACATGTTGTGTTTGACGGTGACGGCCATGCCGCAGGACCGGGCCGCCCCGACGGCTTCCTCCAGACACATGCGCATGAAGCGCATCCGGTTTTCGAGCGATCCGCCGTATTCGTCGCGGCGGCGGTTGGTGTAGGGCGAGAGGAACTGCGAAATGAGGTAGCCGTGCCCGGCGTGCACCTCCACCGAGTCGAACCCGGCGTCGCGGGCCGTGCGGACGGCGCGGCCGAAGTCGCGCGCCACCTCTGCGATCTCGCTCCGCCGCATGCCCCGCACCGGGGTGTAGGCGTACAGGTTGAAACCCGACGAGGCGCCGATCGGAATCTGTCCGGCGGTGGAGTAGTGGGTCATGTTGCCGCAGTGGCCGATCTGGATGGCCGCGGCGGCTCCTTCGCGGTGGACGGCGTCGGTGATGTCGCGCAGCCCCGGCACGATGGCCGGGCGCAGCCAGAGCTGTTTGTCGAACGAGAGGCCGCTGCGCGAGACGGCGGCATAGGCCAGCGTCGTCATGCCGATGCCGCCGCGGGCCACCGCGACGTGGTACTCCTTGAGCTGTTCGGTGGGACCGAACGCCCGGCCCATCGACTCGAAGGCCGCCGAACGGATCGTGCGGTTGCGCAGCGTCACGGGGCCCAGTTGGTAAGGGGTGAAAAGTGCGGACATGGGTCAATAGATAAAGGGTATGATGCGCTTCCTGCGAAGCGAGGTGAACTCCTCGCCGAACTCCTGTTCGTAGCGGCGGCGCAGCGAGGCGGCGCGGGGCGCGAGGTTGGCGAAGGTCCACCAGGCGAAGACCGCCCCGGCCCACGACCACGAGGCGACGGCGAAGCCGGTCCATTCGAGCAGCTCGCCGAAGTAGTTGGCCGACGAGACGTAGCGGAACATGCCGCCGCGGGGAATGTAGTGCCTCGTGTCGCCGGGGCGGCGGAGGCGGCGGATGATGCTGTCCGAATGGATGTTCACGGCCATCCCGGCGAGGAACAGCGCGCCGCCGGCGTAGATGAAGGGCTGCGAGAACCACCCGGCGTAGTAGTCCGCCGGGGAGACGTAGAAGATCCAGCCGCCCTGCATCAGGGCGTTGAGCGTGTTGAAGACCATACCCATGAGGACGATGCCGAGCGGCATTTTCGACTTCCCGCGGATGAGCAGCGGGAAGATGAAGGCCCGCTGGAGGTAGTGCGTCTGGAAGAGGGCGAACAGCGCGAGCGGCCCGGCCTGCCACATGCGGTCGGAGCAGGCCCAGAGCACGCACATGAGGATGAATACCGGGGATTCCATCACCACCCATCCGATGCGGTTCGGGACGGGTGGTCCGTAGCGGCGGTCGAACAGGTAGCCGTAGCCGGCTTCGAAGAAGTGCAGCGCCACGAACACCCCGAGCGCCGCGACGGCCATGACGATAAGGAAAATGTCGAAACTCTCTTTCATAGGCGGCCCGGGTATTCCCGGCGGATAAACACGGTAAAGGTAGTGTTTTTTTCCGGTCCGGGCAAGTCCTCCGGTCCTGGCCGCTTGTCTGTTTCGTCCGGAAACGGGGCCGATTCGTCCGGAGCGGAAAACGGAGACGGCCTCCGTTTCCGAAAGGAAGCGAAGACCGTCCGGGGCGCTGCCGCCCGGGAGAGGCGCGTGCCGCGTGGCGTTCCGGCGATGCCGGCCGCGGGAAGACGCCCGCCGGGGCGGCGCGGAGGCTGCACCCGCGCACCGGGGCGTGCGGGCTGTGCGGGCCGCGTCAGTGCGTGTAAACCTTGCCCTTCTGTTTCTCGTTTTTCTCGAACAGGAGGCGCGACTGCGTGGGGTAACGGAGCTTCTCGAACTCCTCCACGGCGTTGCGGATGTCGCCCATGAGCATGTCGGCCATGTCGCGCGACATGCCCTGCCGCACCACGATGCGCATGACGATCAGTTGTTCGATGTTCGCGGGCATCGTGTAGGCGGGGACCATCCAGCCGCTCTGTTGCAGTTTGGCCTGCAAGTCGAAGAGCGTCCATTTGGCCGTTTTCTCGTAGGCCGGGTCCATCGACCAGATGAAGAGCGGATTGACCACCTCTTTGGCGAAATTCCGGAAGCAGGTCATCTCGCCGATGGCACGGTGGCAGTAGGCGGCTATGTCCATCGAGTTCTGCTGGATCTCCTTGTAGCCCTCGAATCCCAGCCGGATGAAGTTGTAGTACTGGCCGAGAATCTGAGCCGCCGGACGCGAGAAGTTCAGGCCGACCTGCGTGATGTTGGCGCCGAGGTAATTGACCGAGAACGACATTTCGTCGGGCAGGTACTTCTTGTCCTTCCAGACGACCCAGCCCAGACCCGGATAGACCAGCCCGTACTTGTGGCCCGACGTGGAGATCGACAGCACCCACCGCAGCCGGAAGTCCCATCGCTTCTCGGGCTTGAGGAACGGCAGGATGAATCCGCCCGAAGCCGCGTCCACGTGGATCGGAATTTCGTAGCCGGTCCGGGCGTTGTAGGCGTCGAGGGCCTTGTCGAGCGCCTCGATGTCGTCGTCGAGTCCGGTCCACGTCACGCCGGCGATCGGCACGATGCAGATGGTGTTCTCGTCGCACGCCTTCAGCGCGGCGTCGATGTCGAGCGTGGGGTGCTGTTCGTCGAGGGGCACGGTGCGCAGCTCGATCTGCCAGAGCTGGCAGAACTTCTCCCAGACGACCTGGAACGCCGAGCTCATCACCAGGTTCGGCTTGTCGAAGGGTTTTCCGGCGGCCTTGCGGCGGGCTCTCCAGCGCAGCCATGCGGCCACGCCGCCCAGCATGCACGCCTCCGAGGAGCCGATTCCCAGCGCGCCGGTCTTCCATTCGGCCTTCTCGGGCGAATTCCACAGGTTGGCGATGATGTTCAGGCAGCGGCCGCACATGACGGCCACGCGCGGATACTCCGTCTCGTCGATGTAATTGACGTTGATCGCCTCGTTCATCAGACGCGTGGCGTAGTCGTCCATGTAGGTCGTCACGAAGGTGGCCAGGTTCAGGCGCGGCTGCGTCTGCGGGTAGGTCTCGTCCTTGACCAGTTGGTAGGCCACTTCGGGGGCCGTCTTGCCTTTGGGAATAAATTCCGTGGGTGCGGGACAGCGCATTTCCTGCGTGCCGAAGATGTCGGTCAGGGTGTCCTCGCGGGGATGTCTTTGTTGATTCATACCGTAAAAGATTTTTTTGGTTCGTATTGCCGTTCCCGTCGTTGCACGAACTATGCCATGCGCGTCCGGCGGGGAAAAGTTTTGCCCCGGAGGCTTGCGATTCTCCCGCAAAGAGGGTAGTTTTGTCAGGCCGCCCGGCCGCGGCGCGGAGGAATGCGGCGCGGCCGGACGGCGGAAAGTGCTGGATATGAAGAAAATCGTCGTTTTTACCGGCGCCGGAGTGAGCGCCGACAGCGGCCTTGCGACCTTCCGCGATGCGGACGGGCTCTGGGCCGATTACCGGATCGAGGAGGTCTGCACGCCCGAGGCGCTGGCCCGCAACCGTGCGCTGGTGGTCGGGTTTTACAACGAGCACCGCCGCGAGATGCTCGCCGCCCGGCCGAACGCCGCGCACGAGGCCATCGCGCGGCTGGAGCGGGCCTGCGAGGTCGAGGTGGTGACGCAGAACGTCGATGACCTGCACGAGCGGGCCGGATCGACGCGCGTGACGCACCTGCACGGCGAGCTGCGCAAGCTCCGTTCGTCGCGCGATCCCGAACTCGTCGTGCCCCTCGACGGCTGGGAGCAGCCGCTCGACGCCACGGCGCCGGACGGGGCGCTGCTGCGGCCGCATATCGTCTTCTTCGGCGAGGCGGTCCCGATGTTCGAACGTGCGGCCCGGATCGCCGCGTCGGCCGACGCGATGATCGTCGTCGGCACGTCGCTGGCGGTCTATCCTGCGGCCTCGCTGGTGCGTTGCCTGCCGCCTGCGGCGCCGATCTGGCTCGTCGATCCCGGCCGTCCCGACACGGCGGGCATCCGCAATCCGCTCACCGTCATCCGCAAGCGGGCGGCCGAGGGCGTTCCCGAGCTGGTCGGGGAGCTGCTGCGCGGCATGCGCGGGTAGTCTGCGCGGTCCGGGCCGTGCGGAGGCCTCCGCGGACCTTGCGGATGGCAGTTCCGCGGACGGGGCGGATCGGCGGATGCTCCCGCGGGTGCGATTCGCGGCCGTGGGATGGATATTGTCGAATTTTGCGCTATCTTTGCAGCCCTCCGGGCGGGCGGAATTTCCGCTTCGGAGGAACCGACGATGACACTCTTCACATTTATCGAAATCCTGGGTACGCTGGCCTTCGCCATCAGCGGTATCCGGCTGGCTTCGGCCAAGCGCTTCGACTGGTTCGGGGCCTATGTCGTGGGGTTCACCACGGCCATCGGGGGCGGTACGCTGCGCGATCTGATGCTTTCGCTGACCCCGTTCTGGATGCTCGACAGCTCCTACCTCGTGGTCACGGCTTTCGCGCTGGGCATCGTGGTCGTGTACGGCCGTTACCTGATCCGGCTCAACAACACCTTCTTCATTTTCGACGCCATCGGTCTGGGGCTGTTCACGGTCGTCGGCGTCGAGAAGACGCTCGGCGCCGGATTCCCGCTCTGGGTGGCGGTCATCATGGGCACGATTACGGGCGCTGCGGGCGGCGTGCTGCGCGACATTCTCATCAACGAGGAGCCGCTGATTTTCCGCAAGGAGATCTATGCGCTGGCCTGCGTGTTCGGCGGACTGGTTTACGGCGGCGGTCTGGCGGCGGGACTTTCGGGGGCCACGCTCCAGATCGTCACGGCGCTGAGCGTGATCGCCGTGCGGATCGTCGCCGTGCGCTTCGGGCTGCGCCTGCCGACACTCAGGCAGAACTGGGATGCGTAGCGGGCCGCCGTGCGTGCGGACATGCACGGAAAACCCCGTCTGCCGCTTCTTTCGGCGGACGGGGTTTCCCTCGTCGGGCGAATGCCTTTATTTCAGCTCCTTGAAGTAGAGTTCCAGCAGCTCCTTGGCGGCGACGAACGACGAAATGCGGTCCTCGAGCACCCGTTTCTCGTACTCCCCGATACGGGCCTCGACGGCCGGATCGCGGTAGAAACTGCCGCGCAGCGCTTCGTTGATCGTCTCGTACATCCAGTACTTGTTCTGCCGGTTGCGGTTGTGCTGGAAATAACCGTTGGCGTGAATGTGGTCGAGAAACTCCTCCACGCCTTTCCAGACCTCCTCGAGACCCGTTCCGGCCACGGCCGAACAGGTATAGACCTTGGGCCGCCAGCCCGATTCGGGCAGCGGGAAAAGCCGCAGCGCTCCCTGGAACTGCGTGCGGGCCAGCTCGGCCTTGCGGACGTTCTCGCCGTCGGCCTTCGTGATGACCATCGTGTCGGCCATCTCCATGATGCCGCGCTTGATGCCCTGCAATTCGTCTCCGGCGCCGGAGATCTGCAGCAGCATGAACATGTCCACCATCGAATGCACGGCCGTCTCGGACTGTCCGACGCCCACCGTCTCGATGAAGATGACGTCGAAGCCGGCGGCTTCGCACAGCACGATCGTCTCGCGCGTCTTGCGCGCCACGCCGCCGAGCGATCCGGCCGAGGGCGAGGGGCGGATGAAGACGTCGGGGTTGTGACAGATGCTCTCCATGCGGGTCTTGTCGCCGAGGATCGAGCCTCCGCTGCGCTCCGACGAGGGGTCGATGGCCAGCACCGCGAGCTTGTGGCGCAGCGAGGTGACCATGTTGCCCACGGCCTCGATGAAGGTCGATTTGCCGGCTCCCGGGACGCCCGTGATGCCGATGCGCACCGAATGCCCGGCGTGGGGCAGGCAGCGCTCGATGATCTCCTGCGCCTGGGCGTAGTGGGCCGGATTGGCCGACTCGACGAGCGTGATGGCCTGCGAGAGGGTGGTGATGTTGCCCGCGAGGATGCCCTCGACGTACTCGTCGGTCGAGAGCGCGCGCTTGCGGCGCCGCGTGAAGTAGGGGCTTACGATCGGCTGGTCCCCGACGCCTTCCGAGACGTTGAGCGCCGTGTCGTGGTGCGTGTCCGCATACTCCTTTTCGTAGTGGTTTATCTTCGTGAATGACATAGGCTTTTCATATCGTTTTCCGTGTGTTTCCCTTGTCGGCCGGCTGCGTGTTCCCTTTCCGTTTCCCGTCCGCTTCCTCCGGTCGCTCCCCGTCCCGCGGGGCGTCCGACGCCGAAAGATAGCGATTTTTTTCGGGATCGTCCGCAAATTTCCGCTCCGATTTGCTCCGTGCGTTCCCGACCCGCCGCCGGAGGGGGCATCTGCGTGCCGCCGCTTCCGCCCCCGGTGTCGCCTTTCCGGACATTTTCCGCGAATTTCGGGGCGAAGGAATCGCCAAAAAAAGTCGGTCGAATTTTGGCGAATCCCGAAGAATTCTTCTATCTTTGTGTGCGCAAAAAAATTACGACGCATTGATCCGGAAATAACAGTCTTTTAACTTAAATCATTTTTGTTATGAAAGTTTCTCATATCGAGCATCTCGGCATCGCTGTAAAGAGCCTGGATGAAGCCATTCCCTACTGGGAGAACGTATTGGGCCTGAAGTGCTATGCGATCGAGGAGGTCGCCGACCAGAAGGTGCGCACGGCCTTCTTCATGCTGGGCCAGACGAAGATCGAGCTGCTGGAGCCCACGTCGGAGGATTCGACGATCGCCAAGTATATCGAGAACCGCGGCATCGGCATCCACCACATGGCCCTCGCCTGCGAGAATATCGAGGAGCAGCTCGCCGACGCCGAGGCCAAGGGCATCCGTCTGATCGACAAGACGCCGCGCAAGGGCGCCGAGGGCATGACCATCGCCTTCCTGCACCCGAAATCGACCCAGGGCATTCTGACCGAACTTTGCGAGAACAAGAATAAATAATCCATCACACATTATGAGCGATATTCAGGACAAGATCAGCAAGTTGATCGAGAACCGCGAGACGGCGCGCATGGGCGGCGGTCAGAAGGCGATCGACAAGCAACACGAAAAGGGCAAGTACACGGCGCGCGAGCGTATCCAGATGCTGCTGGACGAAGGCTCGTTCGAGGAGTTCGACATGTTCGTGACGCACCGCTGCTACGATTTCGGCATGGAGAAGAAGCACACCTTCGGCGACGGCGTGGTGACCGGCTACGGCACGATCGGCGGACGTCTGGTATATGTCTTCGCACAGGATTTCACCGTGACGGCCGGTTCGCTGTCGCTGTCGATGTCCGACAAGATCTGCAAGGTCATGGACATGGCCCTGCGCAACGGCGCTCCCTGCATCGGCATGAACGACTCGGGCGGCGCGCGTATCCAGGAGGGTGTCAATGCGCTGGCCGGCTATGCCAACATTTTCCAGCGCAACGTGATGTCGTCGGGCGTCATTCCGCAGATCTCGGCCATCTTCGGCCCCTGCGCCGGCGGTGCGGTCTATTCGCCCGCGCTGACCGACTTCATCATCATGAAGAAGGAGACCTCGAACATGTTCCTCACGGGTCCGAAGGTCGTCAAGACCGTCACGGGCGAGGACGTGACGCAGGAGCAGCTGGGCGGCGCCGTGATGCACACCACCAAGTCGGGCGTGGCGCAGTTCGCCGTCGATACCGAGGAGGAGGGCATCGAACTGATCAAGAAGCTCATCTCCTACATGCCGCAGAACAACATGGAGGACGCTCCGCTGGCCATCTGCACGGACCGCATCGACCGGTTGGAGGATTCGCTCAACGAGATCATCCCCGACAGCGCCAACAAACCCTACGACATGGCGGAGGTGATCCGCGCGATCGTCGATAACGGCGAGTACCTGGAGTCGGCCGCGGGCTATGCGAAGAACATTATCACCTGCTTCGCCCGCTTCAACGGCCAGTCGGTGGGCATCATCGCCAACCAGCCCAAATTCATGGCCGGCGTGCTGGACATCAACGCCAGCCGCAAGGCGGCGCGTTTCGTGCGCTTCTGCGATGCGTTCAACATTCCGATCGTGACGCTGGTGGACGTTCCGGGCTTCCTGCCGGGCACGACCCAGGAGTACGGCGGCGTCATCACGCACGGCGCGAAGCTGCTGTTCGCCTACTGCGAGGCCACGGTTCCGAAGATCACCGTCACGCTGCGCAAGGCTTACGGAGGCGCCTACATCGTCATGTCGTCGAAGCATATCCGCGGCGACATCAACTACGCATGGCCGACGGCCGAGATCGCCGTGATGGGTGCCAGCGGCGCCGTGGAGGTGCTCTACGGCAAGGAGCTCAAGGAGCTGGCCGACAAGCCCGAGGAGCGCGCCAAGTTCGTGGCCGAGAAGGAGAAGGAGTACAACGACAAGTTCTCGAACCCCTACAACGCCGCCCGCTACGGCTATATCGACGACGTGATCGAACCGCGCAACACGCGTTTCCGCATCATCCGCGCGTTGCAGTCGCTGGCTACCAAGCGCCTGCAGAACCCGCCCAAGAAGCATTCCAACATTCCCCTGTAATAAATCCGCACGACTATGAGAATATTAACGGTTATGGATTGGGGCTGGTCGGAGATGCTGTGGGTGGCGCTCATCAGCATCTGCCTGGTCTTCTTCGTCCTGCTGTTGCTGGTGTGGGTGATGAAGGGCTTCGGAGCCGCTTTCTCGCGCCGCAACGCCAAGAATCCGGAAGCCGCCCAGGCTCAGTTGCACGACGAGGAGATCGCCGCGATCGCCACGGCGCTCAAAATGTTCCGCAGCGAGCTGCACGACCGGGAGTCGGAGGTGCTGACCATCCTGAGCATCAAGCGCGCCTATTCGCCCTGGAATTCCAAAATTCACGGTTTAACCCAGATGCCTGACAGAAAATAGCTAAAACAATGAAAGATTACTCTTTGAAAATCAACGGACATAATTACGACGTGCAGATCGACGACGTCAATGAGGCCTCGACGCTGGCCCATGTCGTCGTCAACGGCGTCTCCTACGAGGTGGAGATCGGAGGGGCCCAGACCGCCGCTTCGAAGAAGCCTCAGGTCGCTCCCGCGGCCAAAGGCGCGAACAGCGCGATGATCACGCCCGCGACGGCGGCTCCTTCGCCCCGTCTGGCAGCCGTGGCTCCCAGCGCGGGGTATGCGGTGAAGTGCCCGCTGCCCGGCACGGTGCTGTCGGTCAAGGTCGCCGTGGGCGACACCGTTTCGCGCGGACAGACGCTCGTGGTGCTCGAGGCGATGAAGATGGAGAACAACATCGACGCGGACCGTGCCGGTGTCGTCAAGCAGGTGCTCGTGCAGCAGGGCGCCACGGTCATGGAGGGTGATAACTTAATCGTCATCGAATAACCATGTGTACGCTGCTGACCTCGGGCTCCGATTTCGTGTGGAACAGCCTCCGCGACTTCGCGGGTTCCACCGGCATCGCGGGCTTCTTCGCCGAAATGGGCTGGGGCAACGTGGCGATGATCCTCGTCGCGTTCTTCCTGCTCTATCTGGCCATCCGGCATAAGTTCGAGCCGCTGCTGCTTTTCACCATCGCTTTCGGCATGCTGCTCACGAATCTTCCGGATGCGAACCTCTACCACACCGAACTCTTCGAGGGCGGACACGTGCATTGGGACATCTTCGTCGCCAATGCGGGCCTGCTCGACTACCTCTATCTGGGCGTGAAGCTCGGCATCTATCCCTGTCTGATCTTCGTGGGCGTGGGGGCCATGACCGACTTCGGTCCGCTGATCGCCAATCCCAAGAGCTTCCTGCTCGGCGCTGCCGCGCAGATCGGCATTTTCGCCACGTTCCTGGGCGCCTATGCCCTCGGTTTCACACCCGCGCAGGCCGGTTCGATCGGTATTATCGGCGGCGCCGACGGCCCGACGGCCATCTACCTGACGTCGATGCTTTCGCCCGAGCTGCTCGGCCCGATCGCCGTGGCCGCCTACTCCTATATGGCCCTCGTGCCGGTGATCCAGCCGCCCATCATGCGTGCGCTGACCACCAGGAAAGAGCGTGCCATCCGGATGCGGACGCTGCGTCCCGTGTCGAAGTTGGAACGCATCCTCTTCCCGATCGTCATCGCCGTCATCATTGCGCTGCTGCTGCCGAGCGCCGCACCGCTGATCGGCTGCCTCATGCTGGGCAACCTGATGAAGGAGTGCGGCGTGGTGGACCGTCTGTCGAAGACCGTGCAGAACGAGCTGATGAACATCGTGGTGATCTTCCTCGGTCTGACGGTGGGCGCTACGGCCACCGCCGAGGCGTTCCTGAACTTCCGCACGCTGGGTATCCTCGTGCTGGGCGTCGTGGCCTTCGGACTGGGTACGGCCGGCGGCGTGCTGCTCGCCAAGCTGATGAATCTTTTCTCGAAGGAGGGCAACAAGATCAACCCGCTGATCGGTTCGGCTGGCGTGTCGGCCGTGCCTATGGCCGCCCGCGTTTCACAGGTGGAGGGTCAGAAGGAAGATCCGGGCAACTACCTGCTCATGCATGCCATGGGACCCAACGTGGCCGGCGTGGTCGGCTCGGCCGTGGCTGCGGGTATCCTGCTTTCGTTCCTCGGATAGGATTGCGGCATTCGCAAGACCCTGTTTTTCATACGGCGTCGTAACCTGCGGGTTGCGGCGCCGTATTTTTTTGCGGAGGAACCGGCGGCCGGGAAAGGACCGGCTGTCGGAAAGAGGTGGGGACTCCGGCCCGGGAAGCTTCTGCGTATCGGTTCCGGCTGTTTTCGCGCAGCGGCCGAAGAAGGGGAGGAGGGAAGGATTTGCGCGGTTTCCGCGGGAAAAGAGCCGGCGTGTCGGCCCGGAAAGAGGCCGGCGTGACCTGACGGACCTTGCGGCGGAATAGGTATTCCGCGCCCGGCCTTCCGGGAGCGGGTTCTACCGGCAGGAAGGGCGGCAGGCCGAGCCGTGGAAGAGAACCGGCAGGCAGAGATTCGAGCAGAGGGAGCCGGCGAAGAACAGGACGGCCGTGGAGGTCAGCAGGTCGCCGATTCCGACCATCGGCGAGGCCAGTCCGCCGAAGACGTAGGCCGAGGCTCCCAGCAGGGCGGAGGCGACCCCCGCGTTCTGCCGTTCGCTGTCCATGGCCAGCGTGTTCGAGGCGGTGAACACGATTCCGATGGCTCCGCAGATGCCGAAGATCAGCGCCTCGTAGGCCCAGAACGGCGCGTGCATGCCGAATGCGACGCAGAGCAGGGCGGAGAACAGCAGCATTCCCGCATTGCCGGTCCGCACGGCCTGCTCCATCGTCGGGAACCTGACGACTGCGGCCGAGGCGGCGGCCATGGCGACCGCATTGAGCCCGAAGAAGAGGCTGAACTGCGACGGGGTGAGTCCGTAGTGTTCCTGCATGATGAACGGCGCCGAAGCCAGATTGACGAACAGCACGCTCATGGCGAAGCCGTATTGCAGGGTATGGCAGAGGAAGGCGCGGTTGTGCAGCACCTCCCGGAAGTTGCGGCCCACGTCGCGCCACCCGGTCGCTTTCCGACGCGGTTTCGGGAGCGATTCGCGGAATCGGAACGTTCCGAGCAGCAGGATGCCTCCGAAGAGCAGCAGGAACCAGAAGATGCCGTGCCACCCGTCCCCGTATTCCGACAGGATGCCGCCGCCGACGGGCGACAGAACCGTGGCCACGCCGTTCACGGCGCCTATGAGGGCCAGCATCCGCGCGAGTTTGCCGATGGCGTAGCGGTCGGTGGCGATCGACCGCGAGAGGACGATGCCTCCGGCCGCGGCCAGCCCCTGAATGAACCGGAAGGCGATGAAATCGAGGATGGTTCCGGCCAGCAGACAGCCCGCCGTGGCCAGCATGAACAGCCCGAGCGCCGTCAGCAGCGCCGGCCGCCGGCCGTATTTGTCGCTGACCGTGCCGAAGAACAGTTGTCCCGCGGCCAGACCGATCGTGCTCGCGGTCAGGCTCAACTGCACCATCGACGAGGAGGCTCCGAAAAACTCCGTGAGCACGGGAAACGCCGGCAGGTACATGTCCATGACGAAAGGCCCGAAAGCGCTCAGTATGCCCAGGTAGAGCAGCAGGAATAGTTCCGAATTGTGTTTCCGTTTCATCGTTCGCAGTCGTTTTCCGGGGTGCAAAAGTACCGCATCGGCGGGAAATCCGCCGTGCATTAATTTGCGGAAAACATTTCATTTTAGGAACTGATGCGCCCGAATCGGCGGATTATGGCTATTTTTGCGGGGTAAAAACAGCATAAACGATGGAAGAACCCTTCGTCCGGCCGCCGGATGCCATACGATACGAAGAGGGCGATCTGTCCGCCCTGAGGAGGGCCCCGGTGCATTTCCGCTGCGGTGTCTATCTGGTCTGCGTCCGCGGGAGCGCCGTCGTCTCGACGGGCATCCAGCACTACCGGATCGGGGAGCAGTCGGAGCTGATCTTCTTGCAGGGTTCGCTGATGCAGGTGGTGGAGGCGAGCGGCGACTTCCGGGTGCGGATGGTGACCTTCTCGCGCGAGCTCTTCCTGGAGGCCGTGCTGCCGATCGACTCCCCCTATCTGGACTATACGCACGAACATCCCGGCTACCGCCATACGCAGGACGAGCGCAGCCAGAAGACCTGGCGGGAGATTCTCCTCTGGATGGACGTGGCGCGGATGCTCTTCGCGGAGGGCGGCACGCAGTTCCGGCGGCAGCAGGAGCTCAACTTCCTGCGGAGCCTCCTGATGTGGGTGTTCAACACCATTCAGGAGAAGATCGGGGGCACGCAGCAGTACACCCGCAAACAGGCGTTGAGCCACCAGTTCGTCGGCCTGCTCCGCGAATATGCCACGCGCGAGCACGCCGTGTCGTTCTATGCCGACCGGATGTGCATCTCCCCGCGCTACCTCTACGAGGTGACCGTCGAGTGTCAGGGCGGCAGGACACCCAAGCAGCTCATCGACGAGCAGCGGCTGGCCGAGGTCAAGGTGCTGCTGAGCGATCCCCACCTCTCGGTGACGGAGATCGCCGAGCAGTTGGGATTCGCCGACCAGTCCTATCTGACCCGGTTCTTCCGGCGTCATACGGGGATGTCGCCCAAGGCGTTCCGGGCCGGAATCCGGTGACCCCGGCCTCCGATCCCGCGGCGTCGGACGGAGGGCGTGCCCGATGGCGCGTGCCGGCGGTTCCGTTTTTCGGCCTTGCGTCGTAATTTTCTGCGACTTGGCTTGTAGTGTGAAATATTTTTCGTACCTTTGCGCACCCGCAATGTGCGGGATAGGATTACAACAAGTTAAATTTAAACGTAAAACACAGTGGATTCATTAAGCTACAAGACTATCTCGGCCAATGCATCGACGGTGACCAAGGAGTGGGTCGTCATCGACGCTACGAACGAGGTATTGGGACGTCTTGCATCGCAGATCGCGAAGATCCTCCGAGGCAAGAACAAGCCCAGCTACACGCCCCACGTGGACTGCGGCGACTACGTCATCGTCATCAACGCGGAGAAGGTGAAGCTCACGGGCAACAAAATGACCGACAAGGTTTACACGCGTCACACCGGATATCCGGGCGGCCAGCGTTTCGCCACCCCCGCCGACTATCTGGCCAAGAAACCGACTTTCCTCATCGAGAAAGCCGTAAAGGGTATGCTTCCCAAGACCCGTCTGGGCGACAAGCTGCTCACGAACCTGAAGGTTTACGCCGGCGCCGAGCATCCGCACGCCGCCCAGAACCCGAAGCCCATTAAGTTAAACGAGATTAAGTAAGAGTTATGGAAGTTGTAAACACCGTAGGTCGTCGTAAGGCCGCTGTGGCTCGCGTATTCGTGAAGCCGGGTAAGGGTCAGATTACAATCAACCGCAAGGAGCTTGCAGCCTATTTCCCGCTCGAGATTCTCCAGTTCCAGGTGAAGCAGCCGCTGCTGGCCACCAACACCGCCGAGAATTTCGACATCACGATCAACCTCGACGGAGGCGGTATCAAGGGACAGGCCGAAGCCGCTCGTCTGGGTATCGCACGCGCACTGTGCGAGATCGACGCCGAGATGCGTCCGGTGCTCAAGAAGGCCGGATTCCTCACGCGCGATCCCCGCGAGGTTGAGCGTAAGAAGCCCGGTCAGCCCGGAGCACGTCGCAAGTTCCAGTTCAGCAAGCGTTAATCCGCTCGCACGACCGGAAATTTCGGCAAGCACGGCGTCGGTTCCAAATCGGAAGGACTACCTATTTATATTATATGTATTACCGCCCGGTTGCCGCGCCGCGGAAAACCCATCGGGACCAGCGAAGCTGCTACCCGGAGGGTTGAGGAAAAGAGAATTAAAATTAACCAACGAAACGAATTGAAATGTCACGTACAGATTTTAATACATTACTGGAAGCCGGTGCGCACTTCGGTCATCTGAAGCGCAAATGGAACCCCAAAATGGCTCCGTATATCTTCATGGAGAAGAACGGCATCCACATCATCGACCTGCACAAGACCGTGCTGAAGATCGACGAGGCCGCCGCCGCCATCAAGCAGATCGCCAAGAGCGGCCGCCGCGTGCTGTTCGTCGCCACGAAGAAGCAGGCCAAGGAGATCGTTGCCGAAAAGGTGGCAGCCGTCGGAATGCCCTACGTCACCGAGCGCTGGGCCGGCGGCATGCTGACAAACTTCCCCACCATACGTAAAGCCGTCAAGAAGATGGCCACCATCGACAAGATGACCAACGACGGCACTTTCGATAATTTCTCCAAGCGCGAGAAGCTCCAGATCGCCCGTCAGCGCGCGAAGCTCGAGAAGAACCTCGGTTCGATCGCCGACCTGACGCGTCTTCCCGCCGCACTGTTCGTCGTGGACGTGCAGAAGGAGGCCAACGCCGTGAAGGAGGCCAAGCGGCTGAGCATCCCCGTATTTGCCATGGTAGACACTTGTTGTGATCCGACCGACATTGATTACGTTATACCTGCAAATGACGATGCCGCCAAGTCGATCGCCGTGGTCGTAGAGGCCATGTGCGCCGCTATCGCCGAAGGTTCGGAGGAGCGCAAGCTCGAGAAGGAGAAGGAGGCGCAGGAGGCCGAGGCCGAAGGCGCCGTGAAGAAGGAGGGCAAGCCCCGCATCAAGAAGGCCGTGAAGGCTACGGTGGACGCCGAGGAGGCTGCCGTTGCCGAGGTCGTGGCCGCCGTGGAGACCCCCTTCGAGGAGCCGGTTGCCGTCGAGGCTGCTCCCGCCGCCGCTGAAACCGCTCCCGCTGCCGAGGCGGAGCAGAAGGCCGAGTAATCCGAACAATAACGAAAAAAACAGATACGACTATGGAAATCAAAGCTGCTGATGTGATGAAGCTCCGCAAGATGACCGGCGCCGGCATGATGGACTGCAAGAAGGCCCTCATGGAGGCGGAAGGCGATTTTGCGCGTGCCCAGGACATTATCCGCGAGAAGGGCAAGCTCGTCGTGGCCAAGCGTGCCGACCGTACCGCTACCGAGGGTGTGGTCGTGACGAAGATCGTGGGCCAGAAGGCCTATATCCTCTGCCTGGCCTGCGAGACGGACTTCGTGGCTCAGAACGCCGAGTATTCGGCTTCGGCCAACGCGATGCTGGAGGTGGCCGTGAAGAACGACGCCGCCGACCGCGACGCGCTGATGGCTACGAAGAACGACGAGGGCCGCACCGTCGAGGAGATGGTCACCGAGAAGTCGGGACAGACGGGCGAGAAGATCGAACTGGCATACTATGCCCGTATCGAGGCTCCCTACTGCGCCGCTTACGTGCACTTCAACAAGAAACTCGGCACGGTGCTGGGTTTCAACAAGGAAGTTCCCGCCGAGGTGGCCCACACCGTCGCCATGCAGGCTACGGCCATGGCTCCCGTTTCGATCTCGGAGGCCGACTGCCCCGCAGAGGTCATCGAGCACGAGCGTAAGATCGCCGTGGAGGCCATGAAGCAGGATCCGAAGAACGCCAACAAGCCCGAGGCCATTCTGGAGAAGATCGCCGAGGGCAAGATGCGCAAGTTCTTCGAGGAGAACACGCTGCTCAACCAGCTCGTCGTAGGCGAGAAGGAGACCATCGCCGAGTATATCCGCAAGGCCGACAAGGAGGCCACGGTGATCGCCTACAAGCGCTTCGCGCTGGGCGAGTAACCTCCGTCGGCCGACGGGGGAGGGGAGCGTATCCGGAGAGCCTTTGGGCCTGCCGGAAGACGATCCTGCCGGAATTTCGGCCGTATGATACGAATGAAACACCCGGTTACCGCGAGGTAGCCGGGTGTTTCGTTATTTTCGGGGTAGCAGGTACAAGGGGCGTTTTCCGGAGGAGAAGTCAATGTCTTCGGCGGACACGGTTATACCACCCGCTCCACCTCGCCCCGCCGGACATACCACAGGTAGCCTTCGACGCGGGCGTAGCCCATTCCGCGCAGCAGGGTGCAGTAGCCGCCGATCTGGCGGCGGTAGCGTTCGGCGTCGCGGTCGCCGAATTTGTAGTCCACGACCACAGCCCTGTCGCCGGCTATCATCACGCGGTCGGGCCTCCGAGTCGTGCCGTTCGGGGCGCCGGAGCGGTCGTCGGTGTCGTTCGGGACGCCGGGGAGACAACCGGCGCCGTCCGCCGGGCGGGGAAGGATGATCTCCTGCTCGTTGCGCACCTCCTGCCATCCGCCGCCGAACCATTCGCGGACCTCGGGCAGCTCCAGCGCCCGGTCGATGGCTTTTCCGAGCCGGGCGGCCTGGTCGTCCGTCAGCGTGCCGTCGGCACGCATGGCGTCCACGGCCTCGCGGATCTGCCGCTCGTCCTCGGCCTGCTCGAAGGCCCTGTGCATCAGGATTCCGAAGTTGCGGGGCGCCAGCTCGGTCTCGCCGCCCTCCTCGAAATAGCGCTGCGAGGGGAGCCGCAGCCGGAGTGCGGCCTGTGCCGTGGGGTACTCTTCGAGCAGAACGTGCTCCGCTTCGGCGTCTTTCGCGCCGCCCGCCACGGGGCCTGCGAACTCCCCGAAGACGTAGTGCTCGCCCCGCTCGTCGGCCGTGTAGCGCCCTTCGAGCGTGCCGACCGTCGCCCGGTCGTCCTCGACGCGGATGCTTTGCAGCAGCAGCCCGCCGACGTTCGGCGCGCCGCCCTTCTGCGGCACGAAGACGTGCAGCGATTCGGCCGCGCGCGTCAGGGCCACGTACAGCAGGTTCACGTTGTCAACGTGGGCGTATACCAGTTCGCGGTAGTATTCGGCCGAGAAACCCGATTCGGCCATCGCCCGTTTGTAACGCACCGGGAAGCGGCCTATCGCAGCCGCTTCGCCGTCGCGGGCCTCCGCCCAGACGATGTTCTGCACGTTGCCGCCCGACTTGGGGTCGAGCTGCCAGGAGCAGTAGGGGATGATGACGGCCCGTTTTTCGAGCCCTTTGGCCTTGTGGACGGTGGTTATTTCGACGGTCGTGGCGCTCTGTTCGACGCTCAGCGAGCGGTTCCGTCCCTGCTCGTCCCACCAGCGGAGAAACAGTGCGATGTCGGCGATCTTCGCCGCCGAGAAGGCGATGATCTGCTCGTGGATGGCTTGTAAGTAGGCGATCTGCCGCCGGTCGCCCTGCAGGTCGTGGCGCATGACGATCCGTTCGAACGCCTCTTCGGGCGACAGCAGGCGGATCGAGCGGAAGAAGCTCCGCTCCCCGTCCGGGAGCTCCCGGTCGAAATCGCGGCCGAGGTAGTGGTTGTAGACGGCGCGGTTGAGCGTGTCGTCGGGGTCGAGCGCCAGCCGCAGCGCGGCGGCGATGAACGAGCTCACGGGGGCGTTGCCCACGATGAGCGCCTCCTGCGTCATCACGTCGAACCGGTAGCGCGGCTCCTCGTTGCGGCGCTTGAACTCCAGCAGCTCGGCGGCGACCTTCGCGCCGTCCGTGGCACTGCGCACCAGCACCATGATGTCCGCCGGGCGGAATCCCCGGTCGATCAGCTCGCAGATGCGCTCCACCACGGGCGGCCGCTCGGCGAAGGTCTCGATCGAGACATACCCCGGGTGCTCGCCCCGGCGCCGGGGCGTCTGCGCCTGTTCGCGGTAGGCGTCGGCGAGCGTGTCTCGCAGTGCGGCGGCCTCCTCCGCGCCGATGTCGCCGCGTCCGGCGGCTTCGTCGAGGCGGGTGTTGAGCGCGAGGTTGTCCGCCGAGACGATGCGGTCGATCGCCGCGTTGTTGAATTCCACGACGCACGGCAGGCTGCGCCAGTTCTCCCGGAGCACCTCGACCCGTGTGTTCTCCGTGCCGAGCGCCCGTTGCGCCTCGTCGTGCAGCAGCCGCCAGTCGCCGCCCCGCCAGCGGTAGATCGACTGTTTGATGTCGCCCACGATGAACACCGAGGTCTCCTCCGACTGCGCCATGGCGTTCTGCAACAGCGGCAGGAAGTTCTCCCATTCGCGCGAGGAGGTGTCCTGGAACTCGTCGATCATGAAGCGTTCGTAGCGGTTGCCCACCTTTTCGTAGATGAACGGAGCGTCGTTGCGGCCGATGAACTCCGAGAGGAGGTATTTGGTTTCGGAGAGCAGCATCGTGCTTTGCTCGGCGCAGAGCTGCTGCACGCGGGCGTAGAGGTCCGACAGCAGCGCGAAGCTGCGGTAATTCTCGCGCAGCAGGTCGCAGGTGTTCCACAGCCGGATATTCTCGTCGTAGAGCGTGCAGAGCTTTTGCAGCAGGGGTCGCAACTGCGGTACGAGGCGCTCTGCGGGCGAACCCTTCGCCGCCCATCCCTCCGGTGCCGCCGCCCGCTTGCGGACGGTTTCCGTGGGGGCTTTGAGCTCGCCTCCGGCCACGGCGTAGAAATAGCCTGCGAAGCTGCGGCTCTTGCCCGCGAAGTCGGCCGCCGCGAGTCCTGCGGCCGCGATCGCCTGGACGGCTTCCGAAGCCGTCCGGCGCATCTCCTCGCGCGAGGCCGCCGCCTGCGCCGTGGCGCGTGCCACGATTTCGCCCAGCTCCTCCTTCGGACGCGCCTGGGCGAGCGTCGCCTTGTTCCTTTCCTTGAAAAGCTCCCCGGCCAGCGAAAGGATGCCGTCGCGGACGTCCCATTTGCGTCCCTCGTCGATGCGTTCCTGCACGAATGCCGTGAGCCACCGTCCGAGGGCGGGGTCGTCGGTGATCCGGTCGATGAGCGAGTCGGCGCTCTTCGAGAGCACCGAGGCCGTCTCGATCTCGACGTTGTAGTTGAGGTCCAGTCCCAGCTCCTTGATGAAGGCTCTGAGGATGCGCTGGAAGAAGGTGTCGATGGTCAGCACCGTGAAGCGCGAGTAGTCGTGCAGGATTCTCGAACGCGCCTCGGCGGCCCGTTTGCGGACGGTCTGCTCGTCGAGCCGCAGCTCGCGGCAGAGGCTGTCGAGGTAGGCGCTTCCGGCTCCCGAGGCCAGTGCATGAATCTCCTTGAGGATGCGCGACTTCATCTCTTCGGTGGCCTTGTTCGTAAAGGTCACGGCGAGGATATGGCGGTAGAGGTCGGGCCGTCCGACGACGTCGCGGACGAATTTGTAGGCCAGTTGGTAGGTCTTTCCCGATCCGGCGCTCGCATTCAGAATCTTCGCTCTCACTCTTCGAAAAGTCGGTTTTCGAAAGTAAAAGTACGGAATAAATCCCGGATTTCGCAATATTTTTAGTACTTTAGCGGGAACAATTACGACTTCGGACCATGAAAAAACAGATGAAGCGACTGATTCTGACGGCCCTTCTGGCAGGGGTTTCCGTCGGTGTCCCGGCCCGCACACCGGGGCTTCCCGCCGCCGATACGGTGAGCGGGGCGATGCCTGCTGCTCCCGTTTCCGCGCCGGTCGCGGCGGCTTCCGACACGTCCGGAGGGGAGCGCAGCGAGTGGCTGCCGTCGTTCACGGCCGTCGAGGTCGCCGCGCCGGTCGATATCCGCTTCGTGCAGGTTCCCGATACGGAGGCTCCGCGGATCATCTACGATACGAAGGGCTCCTATACGACCCGGTTCCGCGCCGAGGTACGCGACCGCGTGTTGCGGATCACCGAGCGGCGCGACGCCCGCCGGCCCGAGCGCACGACCGTCACGGTATGCTACAATACGCTGGAGCGGATTTCGGTTTCGGATGCCGCAGCGACGTTCGAAGGCCGCTTTTCGGCCACGCTGCTCGATCTCACGGTGGGCGGTGCGGCGAAGCTGACGGCCGATCTGGACGTGAAGGACCTCCGCATGGAGCTCTCGGGCCATAGCTCGGCCGCGCTTTCGGGGGCGGTGCGCTACCTGACGCTCTTCGTCTCCACGGGCGCTGTCGAGGCTCCGGAACTGGAGACGATGTCGGCGCAGGTGAACGTAACCTCTTCGGGCAGCGCGACGTTGTGGGTCACCGACCGTTTCGAAGCCAAGACCTCCACGGGCGGCAGGATCGCTTACAAGGGCGAGCCTGCGGTGCTGCGTGTCAGCGAGAAGTTCATGGGCGGCAGCATCGCCCGCATCGGGGCGGCGGAGTAAACGGCCGCCGAGGGACGATGGAGAGTTTCCTGGGCGAAGTCGCGGCGGATCTCTATGCGCGCTACGGCGAGGAGTTGTCGCAGCGCGCCGTGCTCTTTCCGTCGCGCCGCGCACGGCTGTTCTTCACCGACGCCCTCGCGCGGATCGCCCGGAGGCCGATGTGGCAGCCGTCGTGGACCACGATCGACGAGCTGATGTCCGAAATATCGGGCCTCCGGACGGGCGACCGCCTGCGGCTCATCACGGAACTGTACGGAATCTATTCGGAGTACCACGCCGAACCGTTCGACAAATTCTACTTCTGGGGCGACATGCTCCTCGCCGATTTCGACACGATCGACAAATACCGGATCGACGCCGCGATGCTTTTCCGCAATATCGAGGAGATCCGGGAGATCGAGGCCGACATTTCCTACCTCACCCCCGCGCAACTGCGGATCGTCGCCTTCTGGTCGTCGCTCGGCGCCGAGGCCGACCTTTCGGAGGAGAAACGGCGCTTTCTGGCGATATGGCGGACGCTGGGACCGGTCTATCGCCGCTTCCGCGAGCGGCTTTCGGAGCTGGGTATCGCCTACGGCGGCATGGTGCAGCGCGCCGCCGCCGACCGCCTGCGCAGCGGCGAGTTCGCCTTCGCGACGCCCCGGCGCTTCGTCGTGGCGGGATTCAACGCCCTCTCCGAGTGCGAGAAGGAGCTGTTCCGCTTTCTCTCCTCTGCCGCGGAAACCGATTTCTACTGGGACTACGACTCCTATTATAAGGACGATCCGGAGCAGGAGGCCGGAATGTTCGTGCGCGAAAACGTCGTGCGCTTCCCGCCCCGTGCCGAACTCTCGCACGACGGCATGTCGCGGCCCAAGGAGCTGACCTCGGTGGCCGCCGTGTCGAACGCCGTGCAGTGCAAGTACGTGGCGACGATCCTCCGCGGGCTGGCGGCCGGCGGCCGGCTGGGCAAGGAGACCGCCGTGGTGCTGACGGACGAGAACCTGCTGCTGCCGTTGCTCTGCGCCATGCCGCCCGAGGTCGGGCCGGTCAACGTCACGATGGGCTATCCGCTGCGTGCCAGTCTGGCCTACACCTTCGTCGAGCGCCTCGTGGAGTTGCAGGCCCGCCGCCGGACGAAGGGTGCGGATTGCACTTTCTACCACGCCGACGTCACGGGGTTGCTCGCGCACCCCTATGTCGCCGGGTGCGATGCGGAGCTGACGCGCCGCTTGCAGGAGGAGATCATGCGCGAGCGGCGCATTTCGGTCGAAGCCTCGTGGCTGGGGCGTAACGACCTGCTGCGGCTCGTCTTCTCCCCGGCCGCCGGCTGGCGGGCGCTCTCGGCCTGGCTGTCGGAGGTCGTGGCGGCGGTCGTGCGGATACCCTGTCTGGACGACGACGCCCGCCGGCGGACGGAATTCCTGGCAGTCATCGCCGGGGAGATCGCCCGGCTCGGCAACTCGCTGGACGAATGCGGCATAGAGCCTGCACCGGAGGTCTATGCCTCGCTGTTGCGCCGTCACTTGCAGACGTTGCGCATCCCCTACGAGGGCGAGCCGCTCGAAGGGGTGCAGGTCATGGGCATCCTCGAAACGCGCAACCTCGACTTCGAGAACGTCGTGATCCTCTCGATGAACGACGACAACTTCCCGGGCAACCGCATGGCGCAGGCGTCGTTCATCCCCTACAACCTCCGCGCGGCCTATTCGCTGCCCACGCCCGAGCACCACGAGGGCGTTTATGCTTACTATTTCTACCGCCTCGTGCAGCGCGCCCGCCGCGTGTGGATGCTCTACTGCGCCCATGCCGACGACAAGTCCACGGGCGAGCCGAGCCGCTATATCTACCAGTTGGGTTACGAGAGCGGTTTCCCGCTGCGGCGGATCGAGGTGGGCGTGGACGTCAATCTGGCGGAGACCGCGCCGATCGAGGTCCGGAAGGACGACGGCGTGATGCGGCGGCTGGAGCGCTTCACCGATCCCGGATCGAAGGCCACGCTTTCGCCCACGGCCTTCTTCCGCTACGTGGCCTGCCCCCTGCGGTTCTACTTTCACTCCGTGGCGCGGCTCGACGCCGGCGACGAGATTTCCGAGGAGGTGGACGCCCCGATGTTCGGCACGATCCTCCACGCCGCCGTACAGCGGCTCTATGCCCCGATCGAAGGCGAAGCGCACCCCGGCGGAACGCTGCGGGCGCTGATCCGCACGGGCGAGGTCGCCGCGGCGGTCGAGGCGGCGATCGGCGAACACTACCTGAAGGACCCGAAGGCCACGGCGGCCGACTATACGGGCAATCTGGTGCTGGTGAAGGATATCGTGGTGCGTTACCTGCGCGGCGGAGTGATGCCCTACGATGCGGCGCACGACGGCTTCCGGGTCGAAGGGCTCGAGCGGAGGGTGGACTACGGCTTCGACTTCGCGACGGCCGGGGAGCCGCGGCGGATGAAGTTCTCGGGAATCGCCGACCGCATCGACCGCCTGGACGACGGGTCGCTGCGCGTGGTGGACTACAAGACCGGTTCGCCGCATCTGGAGTTCGCCGGTATCGGAAGCCTTTTCCGCGGCGAGGGCAGACAGCGCCTGTCGAATATCGTCCAGACGCTGCTCTACGCCATGATGCTCTACCGTTCGGAGGGGAGCGACGCCACGCCGGCGCTCTACTACGTGCGGGCGATGAACCGCCCGGACTATTCGCCGCTGCTCGACGACAGGGAGCTGTCGCTGCGCGGGGCGCGCTATTCGCTCTACGCCGAACGCTTCGAGGAGCTGGTGCGCGAGACCCTCGCCGAAATGTACGATCCCGCCGTGCCGTTCCGTCAGTGCGCGGATGCGGACACCTGCCGCTACTGCGATTTCAACGTGATTTGCAAACGAGGATAAGAGCCCGTATGAGAACCGAAAAGGAGAAAATGCTGGCCGGAGAGAACTACGATGCCACCTCTCCGGAATTGTGGGAACGCTGGCAACTGGCGAAGCGGTTGCAGTCCGAGTACAATAACACGCCGATGACCGATACCGGGCGTTTGTCGGCCTTGCTGGATCTTCTTCTGGGTTCATACGGAGAGCATGTCTGGATCTCGGCTCCGTTCTTTGTGGATTACGGGGAAAACATCCATATCGGTCATCACGTGGAGATCAATATGAATTGTGTCTTCCTCGACTGCAATCGGATAACGATCGGGAACTATTCGGGCATCGGTCCCGGCGTGCATATTTACACGGTTTTCCATCCGACGAATCCGGCGGAGCGGCGGAACGAAAACGCCGCTTTCTGGAATTCATCCACGGCTCCCGTAGTCATCGGCGACGACGTGTGGATCGGCGGACGGAGTGTGATCCTTCCGGGCGTGACCGTCGGGAATGGCACGACGATCGGTGCAGGCAGCGTCGTTACGCATTCGATTCCTTCCGGTGTCGTGGCTGTCGGCAATCCCTGCCGGGTCATCCGGCATTTGTGAAGAGTTCAGAGTCTGACGACGACATAGCCCGCTCCGCTGCGGCGGGCGGCCTCGATGCCGATGGCCGAATCCTCGAAGATAAGCGTTTCGCGCGGCGAGCATCCTTCGCGGCGCATGGCCTCCAGGAAACAGTCGGGGTGGGGCTTGCTGCGTGCGACGTCCGCGCCGGAAAGCACTCCGTCCACCCGGCCCAGGGGCGCTTCATCCGGTCCTGCGGCGGGACCTCCGATGCCCAGATGACGCATGACGTTCCCGATGTTGGCGCGGCTGCCCGTCGAGACGATCCACACGCGGCCCCCTTGCGCGCGGAACTGCCGGCAGAATTCCCATAGCGGCCGGTTGAGCCGCACGGTGTCGAAATAGCGGGGATAGAGCGCGATCTTGCGCAGCCGCAGCCGCTCGCGTTCCGCGGGATCGGCGACGCCGATCCGCGTGAGGAACTCCTCGCAGCGCATCCCGAAATAGCGGGCCGCATACTCCTCCTCGGTCAGGGCGTAGCCCGCCTCGCGCAGCGTTTCGACGTAGGCGAGCGTGTTGGCGCGCCGCGTGTCTGCCAGCGTGCCGTCGAAGTCGAGCAGCAGAAGTCTGATCCGGGAATCGGTCATGGCGCGGAGGTCAGTCGAAAGCCTGCATCCCCGACTGGGCGATGCGGATGAGCCGTTGGTATTCCGAGGGGGACAGCTCCATGAAGAAGTAATGGACCGGGTCCACGCGCATGCCGTTGTAGCGTACTTCGTAATGGAGGTGCGGCGAGAGCGAGAGGCCCGTGTCGCCCGAAAGGGCGATGATGTCGCCGCGGCGGACCTGCTGCCCGCGGCGGACGTTGATGCGCGAAAGGTGGCTGTACGAGGTTTCGTAGCCGTTGCCGTGGTCGATCACTACGGTCCGCCCCTGTGTCGAGTTGCGCGTGGCCACGTCGCGCACCACGCCGTCGGCCGTGGCGAAGACGCGGGACCCTTCGGGAATGGTGTAATCGACGCCCTGATGCGATTGCAGCGTCTTGTAGAAGGGGTGGATGCGCATTCCGTAGGAGGCCGTGAGCAGCGTGAGTTGGTTGTTGATGACGGGCTGTATCGAGGGAATCCGGTCGCAGTCGCGTCCGGCCGAGTCGATGCGCTCCTGCAGGGCGAGATAGGTGTCGTTGAGCTGTCCGAGCCGTCGCTCCATGTCGGCCACGCGGTCGCGCAGTTCGCGCTTGAGGCGGCGTGTCGAGCGGTCCACGATCTTCTCGTAGGTCAGGCTCTGCTGCCGTTCGTACTCCGAGTCGAAGTCGTAGGGGTCCGACTCGAAAAGAATGCGGAACACGCTGCGGTCGCGCGCCGCGAGGTTCTCCATGACCGTTTGCAGCGAGTCGTAACGCTGCGTGAGCGCCGCGTATTCGCTGCGCAGGCGGTCCGTCGAGTGCTTCATCTCGTATTCGAGCGGCGTGTCGAAGAAGAGCGAGAAGCCGATGTAGTAGAGTACGGCGGCTCCCAGCCACACGAACAGGTGGACCGTCGTGCGGATGATGCGCTGTTTGCGGCGGCGGCGCTTGCGCAGGCGTGCCAGATCCTTCTTCCCGGTCATCTCAGAGCGTTTCGAAATTGGTTTCGCGCAGACTTTCCATGAGGCGTTCGTACTCCTCGGCGGTCATGTTGCGGTTGAAATAGTTGATCGGATTGACGGGTACGCCCTTGTGGATCACCTCGTAGTGGAGGTGCGGACCGGTCGAACGGCCCGTGTTGCCCGTGCGGGCGATGAGCTGCCCGCGCCGGACGCGGTCGCCCGGCCGGACGAGCACCTCGCTCAGGTGGGCGTAGCGGGTCTTGTATCCGAACTGGTGGTCGAGCAGCACCTGCTTGCCGTAGCCTCCGTTGTAGCCGGCCGCCGCGGCCAGCTCCACCACGGCATCGCCCGTGGCGTAAACCGGCGTGCCGCGGTCGCATCCCAGGTCGATGCCCGTGTGGGCCACCACGCGGTGCAGCACGGGGTGGAAACGGCGCGGCGAGAAAGCGCCGATGTGGTTGCCGTGGAGCGCCGCGCGGTCGATGGGCCAGATGGCCGGCACGGCCGCCGACAGTTGCTCCTTGTTCTTCGAGAGCCGCTGCAATTCGTCGAAGGAGACCGATTCGAGGTAGATCGTGCGGGCCAGTGCGTCCAGCTCCTTCCACGCGGGAATCATCAGGGGGGCGTAGTCGTCGCCGGCCAGCGGGGCGTATTTCGAATCGGGGTAGGGCTGCCACACCCCGGGAATCGAGAGCGTGTCGGTCGAGAAGAGCGCACGGTAAACGTGGTTGTCGCGGTGGCGGATTTCGTCCACTTTCCGCTGCGCCGTGCGGATGCGGTCCTGCAGGATGCGGTAGCGGATGACGATTTCGCGGTTGTCGCTCAGGATGCGGTACATCTTGGGCGTGTAGAAGAAGTAGGAGAAGAGGACGTTGGCGATCGAGACGAGGATGAATCCGATGAGGATTTTGCGGATCAGCCGGTAGGTCCTCAGACGGAACGGCGCCGTGACGACTTCGCGCGTGAGCGCCGTCGCCTCGTGCGTGAGCGCCTGCGCTTCGCGGGCGAAGCGCTGCGTGCCGAATCCCTCCTCTTTTTGCTTCATCGCGGAAAAAACTGCCCTTTGCAAGGTGCAAATTTAACTTTAATTGTGTAATTTTGCAACCCGAAATCAAACGGGCAAATTCGGAAAAAAGTATATCTTGCAAATGGAATCGAATGAAATTCGCCGCGCCTTTCTCGACTTCTTCGCTTCGAAGGGTCACGTGATCGTGCCGTCGGCTCCGATGGTCGTCAAGGGCGACCCCACGCTCATGTTCACCAATGCGGGCATGAACCAGTTCAAGGATATTTTCCTGGGCAACGCGCCCCGCAAGTATCCGCGGGCGGCCGATACGCAGAAATGCCTGCGCGTCTCGGGCAAGCACAACGACCTGGAGGAGGTGGGACACGACACCTACCACCACACGATGTTCGAGATGCTGGGCAACTGGTCCTACGGCGACTACTTCAAGCGCGAGGCGATCGAGTGGGCGTGGGAGCTGCTGCACGACGTTTACAAGCTGCCCGCCGAGCGGATGTACGCCACGGTCTTCGAGGGTTCGGAGGAGGACGGCGTGCCGTTCGACGAGGAGGCCTACGGCTTCTGGAAGCGGTTCCTTCCCGAGGACCATATCATCCGCGGGAACAAGCACGACAATTTCTGGGAGATGGGCGAGACGGGGCCCTGCGGTCCCTGCTCCGAGATTCATTTCGACCTGCGGGACGAGGCGGAGATCGCCGCCCGTCCGGGCCGCGAGATGGTCAATGCGGGCCATCCGCAGGTGATCGAGATATGGAACCTGGTCTTCATGCAGTTCAACCGCAAGGCCAACGGTTCGCTCGAGGAGCTGCCGGCGCGCAACGTCGATACGGGCATGGGCTTCGAGCGCCTCTGCATGATTCTGCAGGGCAAGAAGTCCAACTACGACACGGACGTTTTCCAGCCCACCATCGGCCGCATCGCGGCCCTTTCGGGCAAGCGCTACGGTCAGGACGAGAAGTGCGACGTGGCCATGCGCGTCATGGCCGACCACCTGCGCGCCATCGCCTTCTCGATCGCCGACGGGCAGTTGCCCTCGAACGTCAAGGCGGGCTACGTCATCCGCCGCATCCTGCGCCGCGCCGTGCGCTACGGCTACACCTACCTCGGCTTCACGGAGCCCACGCTGTGCCGGCTCGTCGCGGGGCTGGTGGAGCAGATGGGCGGGCAGTTCCCCGAGCTGAAGGCCCAGCAGACGCTCATCGAGAAGGTCATCGAGGAGGAGGAGTCCTCCTTCCTGCGCACGCTGGCTACGGGTATCAACCTGCTCGACGGCGTCATTGAGCGCACGAAGCGCGAGGGCCGCGGGCTGATTTCGGGCCGGGATGCCTTCGAGCTCTACGACACGTTCGGTTTCCCGATCGACCTCACGGAGCTGATCGCCCGCGAGCAGGGCGTCGGCGTGGACCTGGCGGCCTTCGAGGAGGAGTTGCAGGCCCAGAAGGCGCGTTCGCGCAACGCCGCGGCCGTCTCGACCGACGACTGGGTGGAGCTGCTGCCCATCCGCGAGAGTGTCTTTACGGGCTACGATACGCTGACCGACGAGGTCCGCATCGCGCGTTACCGCCGCGTCGTGTCGAAGGGCCGCACGACCTACCAGCTGGTATTCGACCGCACGCCGTTCTACGGCAATTCGGGCGGCCAGATCGGCGACGTGGGGTATATCGAGAGCGCCGACGAGCGCATCGGGATCGTTTCGACCGAAAAGGAGAACGGGCTCATCATCCATATCGCCGCCGAGCTCCCCGAGAATCCCGGGGCCTCTTTCCGTGCCGTCGTGGATGCCGGGAAGCGGCAGTCGGCGGCCAACAACCATACGGCGACGCACCTGATGCACGCCGCCCTGCGGCAGGTGCTCGGCACGCATGTCGAGCAGAAGGGGTCGCTCGTGACGCCCGAGGTGCTGCGTTTCGACTTCTCGCATTTCCAGAAGGTGACGCCCGCCGAGCTGCGCGAGGTGGAGCAGTTGGTGAACCGCGCCGTGCGTGCCGATTATCCGCTCGAGGAGAACCGCAGCGCCACGAAGGAGGAGGCCGCTGCCGCCGGTGCGATGATGCTCTTCGGCGAGAAGTACGGCGACCGCGTCCGCATGGTCCGCTTCGGCGATTCGGTCGAGTTGTGCGGCGGAACGCACACCCGTTCGACGGGTACGATCGGATTCTTCAAGATTCTCTCGGAAAGCGCCATTTCGGCCGGCGTACGGCGTATCGAGGCCGTCACGGGCGAGCAAGCCGAGAAGGTGATCTACGCTGCGGAGGACACGCTGCGCAATGTGGGCGAGTACCTGAACAACCCGCAGGTCCTGCAGGCCGTGAAGAAGATGCTCGAAAGCAACGAGACCCTCTCGAAAGAGGTCGAGGCCATGCGCCGCGAGCAGGTGGCGCAGTGGGCCGAGAAGATCGCCGCCTCGACGCCCGAGCGCGACGGAATGCATCTCTTCGCCACGCAGACCGACCGCCGGCCCGACTTCGTGAAGGATCTGGCGTACAGCCTGCGGGCCCGTTCGCCGCGGCTGGTCTTCGTCGTCGGCTCGCTCTGCGACGGCAAGCCGACGCTGACGGTGATGCTCGGCGACGAGATCGCCTCCCGCGGCGTGAATGCCGGTGCGGTGGTCCGCGAGGCCGCGAAGCTCATGCAGGGCGGCGGCGGCGGTCAGGCCTTCTTCGCCACGGCGGGCGGCAAGAACCCCGACGGGTTGCAGGCCGCCATCGACAAGGCCGTGGAGCTGATTGCCGCGCAGGTGAAATAGTTTTAGTGCCTTTCGCTGCCGGAAGGTACGGCCCAAAGCTCCGCATGTCGTTTTTTACGGGAACGACGTCCGGCTTCACGGAAACGGACCGCTTCGCGGATTTGCGGGCGCCGTCCCGTTTCCCGGCGTTCGACCTCGCGTCGTTTTGTCCGCTTCAAGCGGGAGTGCGGAATGGAATATTGTGGAACAATATTAAAGACATACGATTATGAATAACAAGGTTCTTCTTATGATTCTCGACGGCTGGGGCAACGGCCGTCACGACAAGGCGGACGTCATTTCTACGGTCCATCCCGCCTACATTTCGGCCATGACCGAAAAATATCCCCATGCCGAGCTGCGCACCGACGGCGAGAACGTCGGCCTGCCCGACGGTCAGATGGGCAATTCGGAGGTCGGTCACCTCAATATCGGCGCCGGCCGCGTGGTCTATCAGGACCTCGTGAAGATCAACCGCGCCTGCCGCGACAACTCGATCCTGCGGAATCCCGAGATCGTCAAGGCGTTCGAATACGCCAGGGCACAGGGCGCGAACGTGCATTTCATGGGTCTCGCTTCGGACGGCGGCGTGCACTCCTCGTTCGAGCATCTTTTCAAACTCTGCGACATCGCCCGGGAGTACGGCGTTTCGGAGCGGACCTTCGTGCACTGCTTCATGGACGGCCGCGACACCGACCCGCGCAGCGGCAAGGGCTTCATCGAGCAGCTCGAACGGCATCTCGCCTCGACGGGCGGCCGGATCGCCACGATCGTCGGCCGCTACTACGCCATGGACCGCGACAAGCGCTGGGAACGCGTGAAGGTCGCCTACGATGCGCTGGTCAAGGGCGTCGGCGAGGCGGCGACGGACATGGCCGGAGCCGTTCAGAAATCCTACGATGCGGAGGTCACCGACGAGTTCATCAAGCCCGTTGTGCGCGTCGATGCGCAGGGACAGCCTGTCGGTCTGATTCGTCCGAACGATCTGGTCGTTTTCTTCAACTACCGCAACGACCGCGCCAAGGAGCTGACGATCGTCCTCACGCAGGAGGATATGCCCGCCGAGGGGATGCACACGTTGCCGCTCTACTACTGCTGCATGACCCCCTACGACGCCAAGTTCACGGGGCTACACATCCTCTTCGACAAGGAGAACGTGCCCGACACCATCGGCGAGTGGGTCTCGAAGCAGGGGCTCCGCCAACTGCGCATCGCCGAGACCGAGAAGTACGCCCACGTGACGTTCTTCCTCAACGGCGGCCGCGAGGAGAAGTTCGAGGGCGAGGAGCGTATCCTCGTGGCGTCGCCCAAGGTGGCCACGTACGACCTCCAGCCCGAGATGTCGGCCCCCGAGGTGGCCGACAAGCTGGTCGCCGCCCTCGGCGAGCGGAAATTCGACTTCATCTGCCTGAACTTCGCCAACGGCGACATGGTGGGCCATACGGGCGTTTACGACGCCATCGTGAAGGCCGTGAAGGCCGTGGACGGCTGCGTGGAGAAGGTCGTGGAGGCCGCCAAGGCCAACGGTTACGAGGTGGTGATGATCGCCGACCACGGCAATGCCGACAATGCGCTCAATGCCGACGGTACGCCCAATACGGCCCATTCGCTCAACCCCGTGCCCATCGTGGTGGTGTCGGACCGCGTGAAGTCGGTGCGCAACGGCATTCTGGCCGACGTGGCCCCCACGGTGCTGAAACTCATGGGGCTCGAACAACCCGCCGAAATGACGGGCGAGGCACTCGTCGAGTTTTGATGCCGCCGTGCGGCGATAGGGTTGGACGGACCGATACGTAGCCATACCCGATATACCGATGCGCATGTCCGGTGCGGGCGTGCGTTCCGGTTCCGTTCTATTCGACACCCCGGCCTGTGCAAGGCCGGGGTGTCGTTCGGAAGGAGAACCGGCCGCCCGGGCCGAGGGGGGGGCGACCGGTTCCGTACGCTGTCGGCGTGACGGCGGTCGGAGGCGTTCTCGGTATTCCGGCCGGCCGATGGGCGGGGCGGGCCGGAAAATATTGCCGCAGGGTGAATGCGGAGCCCGTCCGTGCGTTTTTTGGTTGTCCGCTGTTGCCGGGGAATGGAAAACTTGCCTATATTTGTACGGCCAACCATAGCGCCGATGGCCCCGAATATGAAACTGCTGCTTCAAATAACCTACAATACCCGTTGGGGAGAGCGTCTCGTTGTCGTCTCTCCCGGAAACAGACGCCTGCCGATGGAGTACTGCGGAGAGGGGAGATGGAGAGGGTGTATCGCCCGGTACCTTCCCGGCCGGGAATATTCCTACGAGGTGGTTCGGGACGGGAAGTGCGTCCGTCGGGAGTGGAAGGGACACCGGGTCGTGCTTCCCGAAAATTGCATGGCCGCTTCCGCGGACGTTTCCGACCGGTGGAACGACACGCCTTCGGATGCGCCTTTGTACTCTTCGGCATTCTCTCAGGGCATTTTCGCCCGGGGCCGGCACACGGCGGCCTCGCGGCCCGTCGGCGATGAAAATCTCTTCGTTTGCACGGCCTTCGCCGACGTCCGTCCTGATGAGACACTCGCCATTGCGGGCGATATTCCCGAACTCGGGGCGTGGACGAAGCCCGTTCCTCTGGACGACGCGGCGTTTCCATACTGGAGACTCGCGTTGCGCATCGACGGTCCGTTCCTCTATAAATACCTGATCGTCGATCGGAAAACGCTCGCTCCGCTGCGCTGGGAGGAGGGGGAGAACCGGGTCTTCGCATGTGCCGCGACGCCAGCGAGGGCGAGGGTCCTCGCATCCGACGTTCCGAATTTCCAGGGACGGCGCTGGCGCGGTGCGGGCACCGCCGTTCCGGTCTTTTCCCTGCGGAGCGAAGACGACTTCGGTACGGGAGAGTTCGCGGACCTGAAGAAGATGGTCGATTGGGCGGTGGCGACGGGGCAGCATGTCATCCAACTGCTTCCGATAAACGATACGACGATGACGGGGACCTGGACGGATTCTTATCCCTACAACGCCAACTCCTCCTTCGCTCTCCATCCCCAGTTTATGAACCTTCCGGCCGCGGGGGTTCCGGCCGACGGGGAGTATCTGAGGCTTCGGCAGGAGCTGAATGCCCTTCCGCAGGTCGATTATGAGCGGGTCAATAGGGAGAAACTGCGTCTTTTGCGGAAGACTTTCGAGAACGGAGGCGCGGAAATCCTCTCGAAGAAACCGTTCAGGGAGTTTCTGAGCCTTAACGAGCGCTGGCTGCTGCCGTATGCGCTCTTTTGTACCCTGCGCGACGAATACGCCACGGCGGATTTCACCCGTTGGGGAAAATATGCGAAGTACGACAGGAAAGCCCTGGAGGAGTACCGCGGGAAACACCGCCGGGAGGTGGATTTCCATTGCTTTGTCCAATATCACCTCCATCTTCAGCTCTCCGACGCCTGTGCCTATGCCCATTCCAGGGGCGTGATCCTCAAGGGGGACCTGCCGATCGGCGTGAGTCCCACGAGTGCCGACGCGTGGTTCGCCCCGCGGCTGTTCAACATGGATTCGCAGGCCGGCGCTCCGCCCGATGCCTTTTCGGCTTTCGGCCAGAACTGGGGATTTCCGACCTACGACTGGAAACGGATGGCCGGGGACTCTTTCGGATGGTGGAAATCCCGCCTGGCGAAGATGTCGGAGTATTTCGATGCCTTCAGAATCGACCACATTCTGGGGTTTTTCAGAATCTGGGAGATCCCCGTGGATTCCGTGCGCGGTCTTTTGGGGCATTTCAGCCCTGCGTTGCCGTACTCGTCCGAAGAACTGAAAAGCCGGGGTTTCGATCTCTCCGGGGGCCGGTTCGTGACGCCCTGCGTTTCGGAGCGCATGCTGGACGAGATCTTCGGGGCGTATGCGCAGGAGGTGCAGTCGAAATATGTCAGGGAGGGCCGTCTGGCGGCCTCCTGCTCGACCCAGAGAAAGATTGCGGCGCGGTTCCGTGCGGACGACGAGCACGACCGAATCCTCTCGGAGGGTCTCATGCGGCTTACCGAAGAGGTGCTGTTCGTGGAGGACCCCCGCAAGAGAGGGTTTTATCATCCGCGGATCGCGGCCCATGCCACTTATGCGTATCGTTCGCTCGACGATGCCTCGCGCAGGAGTTTCGATGCGTTGTACGACGAATTCTTTTACCGCCGCCACAACGCATGCTGGAGGGATTCGGCGATGAGCAAGCTGCCTCCGCTGCTCGCCTCTACCGAAATGATGGCCTGCGGAGAGGATCTGGGCATGATTCCGGATTGTGTTCCGGAGGTGATGCGCCGCCTCGGAATCCTTTCGCTCGAAATACAGCGGATGCCCAAGTCGGCCGGGGAGCTTTTTGCCGATCCGTCGCGTTATCCCTATCTCTCGGTATGCACCACCTCGACGCACGACATGAACCCCCTGCGGGCCTGGTGGGAGGAGGACCGGGCGCTTACGGAGCGGTTTTACCGCGATGTGCTCGGGATGGAAGGCGACGCCCCGGATGTCTGCACGCCGCAGATCTGCCGGCGCATCCTCGAACAGCATCTTTCGTCGCCTGCGATGCTGGCCGTTTTCCCCTTGCAGGACTGGCTTGCGACGGATCCGGCGTTGCGTGCTCCGGATCCGCACGGCGAACGGATTAACGTGCCGTCGAATCCCCGCCATTATTGGCGGTACAGGATGCCGCTGTCGCTCGAGGAACTTCTGGCGCAGACCGATTTCAACTCCCGTATCCGGTCGATGGTCGAACGTTCCGGAAGAACCTGAGATTCATTTTCTTCGATCCATTTCAGAAAATATCCGCCTCCGGAGACGCCCCGGTGTGCGTCAGTACAGCTCCAGAAACTCGTATCCGTTGCCCGCGGCGGCGAGGTAGCGCATGAACTCGTCGTGCTCAAGCAGCACCGTGGCGCGGTTGTCGTTCGGGTGGAAGGCGTAGCGGGGCCACTCGCGCATCCGGGAGTCGAGGAACAGGTGCACGTGGTTCGCCGTGTCGTTTATCAGCCCGAATGCCGAGACCGATCCGGGGCGCAGTCCGAGCCACCGTTCCATGCGTTGTTCCGAGGCGAACGAGAGCTTGCCCTGGTGCAGCCGCTGTTCGAGGTCGCGGATCGCCAGCCGTTGTTCGGCGTCGAAGCATACCAGGTAGTGCCGGTCGCCCTTGTGGTTGCGGAAAAAGAGGTTCTTGCAGTGCTTCGCGCCGTCGCCGCGGCAGTAGCGCAGGGCGATTTCGCAGGTCGGGGCCTCCGGATGTTCGTACCACGTGTAGCGGATGCCGTGGGCGTCGAGGAAGTCGAACACCCGTTGCCGCCGCCGGTCGGGCGTGAGCGGGGCGGTTGCTGCCGTCGGCTCCATGACTATCCGATGCCGTAAAATCCGCGGATGTTCCGGGCGATGCACTCCACGAGCACGCCGACCGCCTCGACGGGCGACCAGGCATTGTGGGGCGAGAGCAGCAGCCGGTCCGGTTCGCGGACCGAGAGCAGGGGATTGCCCTCTTCGATCGGTTCGTGCGCGAAGACATCCAGCCCCGCGCCGGCCAGCTCTCCGCGGTCGAGCGCCGCGGCCAGCGCCGCCTCGTCCACGATGCCGCCGCGGGCGACGTTGATGAGTATGGCCGAGGGTTTCATCCGCGCCAGCTCGCGGGCGCCGATCAGCCCGCGCGTGCGTTCGTTGAGCGGCGCATGGATCGACACCACGTCGGCCCAGCCGAGCAGCTCGTCGAGCGGCAGGGCGGGGTACTCCTCCTCGCGCACGACGCCCGAGGTGGAGGTGTAGGCCACTTCGCAGCCCAGCGCGCGGGCCACCCGCGCCACGTTGCGGCCGATGTTTCCCAGCCCGACGATACCCCAGCGCGATCCGTACAGTTGCCGGGTCGTGCGTCCGAAATGGTATTGCAGCGGCGATCCGGCGTATTCGCTCTTCACGTAGCGGTCGTAATAGACCGTCTGCCGCAGCAGGGCGATCGCCGCGCCGATCGTGGTTTCGGTCACCGAGTGGGTCGAGTACCCCACGGCGTTGCGCACGGCGATGCCCCGTTCGGCGGCGGCCTCGAGGTCGATGTGGTTCATGCCCGTCGCCGCCACGCAGATCAGCCGCAGGCGGGGCAGCCGTTCGAGCGTATCGCGGCGCATGGGCACCTTGTTCGTGATCGCCACCTCCGCGTCGCGGCAGCGTTCGGCTGTCTCCTCGCGGCGCGTGGTCGCGTAACCCGTGTAGTCGCCCAGCGCGCGGATCGCCGAGAGGTCGGCGCCGCCGAGGCTGTATTCGTCGAGAAATACGATTTTCGGTTTCATCTTCCTTGTTTTTATGAATCGGAACGCCGGCTTTCGGCGCGTCCCTTTCACGCAAAGATAGCGGCTTTTTCGGTTCCGTGCGCTTCCGTGCCGCCGTTTTTCGCTGTTTTCGCCTCCGGAGGCGGAATCCCGGGCATGGCCGGACCCTCTTCGCACCTCGCTCCGACCCGTTCCGGAGGCGGCCCGGCGCATGGTCCAACGGCCGCTCCGCCTCAAATTCGCCGTCCGGAGTTGCTATTCTCTGCCGGAAACGCTACCTTTGCGGCGTGATGAACGGAATCGGTTTCTGGATGAAGAACGCGCGGCAGGTCTCCCTGCCGCAGAGCATGCTGCCCGTGCTGCTGGCCGTCGGCATGTCGCTGCGTCACGACGGTTTTTCCCTCTGGCTGGCCCTCGTCGCCGCTTTCGGCGTGGGGTGCGCCCACTTGGGCATGAACCTCGCCGACGACTATTTCGACTACCGCGAGGGGAGCGCAGAGAAACGCACGCGGCTGGCTTCGGACGGTATCCGTGCCCGTGTGGCGAAGTACCCTTACCTCAGTTCGGGTGCCGCCTCCGTGCGGGAGCTCGTCGTGGCGGTCTGCGTGTTTCTGGGACTGGCCGCCGGAGCCGGGGCCGTCGTCGTCGCCTGCCGGGGCGTCGTGCCGCTGGCCCTCGCCGGCATCGGGGCGGTGCTCGGCATCTCCTATTCGGGCGGGCTGCTCCGCCTGGGCTATCGCGGGCTGGGCGAACCGGTCGTCGGGCTGTTGTTCGGTCCGCTGCTGATGGCCGGCGTGCAGTATGCGGCGTGCGGCGTGCTGGACGGTCCGGTCCTGCTGGTCGGCGTGGCCGTCGGACTGCTCGTCACGAACATCCTCTACACCCATTCCGTGCTCGACCGCCATGCCGACTCCCGAATGGGCAAACGCACGCTGGCCCATCTGCTCGGCACGCCGCGGGCGATGATCGCCGCATCGGGCCTCTTCTGCTTCGCGCCGTTCGTGCTGGTCGCCGCGGGCGCCGGCTGCGGGATGCTCCCCGCGGCGGCTCTTGCGACGTTCGTGCTCCTGCCCATGGCCGCGTTCCTGTGGCGTTCGCTGCGCAGCTATGTTCTCGATCGTCCCGTCGCCCTGCGCACGGCCCCGTGGATGGGCCCCATGGGCGATTTCAAGAGATACTGCGACATGGGGATCGGCTGGTTCATGCTGCGGTGGCTGCTGGCGCGGAACCTCGTCTCGTTCTTCGCGCTCATCCTGCTCGTCGTTTATACCGTACTCGAAATAATGGAGTGATTATGAAGAAAATCAAACGGTTGCTCTATCTCGGCTGGTGGTTCTTCGGAGCCCGGGTTCTCGGCCGCAAACGGCCGTTGCAGACCGTGCTGTTCATCTCGAACCGATGCAACCTCCGTTGCAGGCATTGCTCGGTCTATTCGCGGGCTACGCCCGACGAGATGACCTTCGAGGAGATCCGCCGCGAGCTGGAATACTCCTACCGCCTCGGTTCGCGCTTCGTCGATCTGGAGGGGGGCGAGGTGATGATCTGGCGCGACGGCGACAAGCGGATCGACGACGTGATCGACCTGGCCCGCGAGGTGGGTTTCTTCTCCGTGACGATCACCACCAACGCCCAGCTGCCCTTCGCCGGGAGCCATGCCGACAGCATCTGGGTCAGCCTCGACGGCTGCGGGAAGTACCACGAAATGATCCGCGGCGAAGGCACGTTCGCGCGTCTGGAGCGCAACATCGCCGCCTGCGGCCATCCGCATCTGAGCGTCAATATGGTGGTGAACAAGTACAACTGGGAGCATGTGGCCGAGACGATCGAATACGTGAAGCGGAATCCCGCCATCGAGAGCATTTCGATCAATTTCTACACACCTTTCCCCGATGCCGACGACCTGATGATTACGCGCGAACAGCGCGAACGGGTGATCGACACCGTGATCCGGATGAAGCGCGCGGGCTATCCGGTGATGAACTCCGTCTCGGGGCTGGAGCTGATGCGGCACAACCGCTTCAAGCGCCGCTGCTGGGTCACGAACTTCATCTATGCCGACCATACGCGCGCCAACTGCTCGGGCGAGCGGCTGGGCATCTGCGACGACTGCGGGCTCTGCATGGCGGGCGAGATGAACGCCGTGTTCAACTTCCGGCCCGACACCATCCGCGCGGGACTGAAACTGCGGCTCTGACGGCGGCCGGACGATTCCCGCCATCCTTCCTGCCGCATGTCGCGGCGCGGCCCGGAGGCATTCCGCCCCGGGCCGCGCCGTGCTTCGTGCCGAAAGGCTCCTCAGTCCAGCTCGCCGATCAGGCCGCGGATCACCACCGAGGCGCAGCCGATGCCGAACAGCGGCGGGATGTAGGAGATCGTCCCGACGTTCGATTTCTTGTTCCGCTCCTCACAGAGGATCATCGCCCCTTCGCGCATCGGCTCGGGGGAGAAGACGGCGCGGAATCCGCTGCGGATGCCGATCTTGTGCAGCCGTTTGCGCAGCATGTGGGCCAGCGGGCAGTGGTGGGTTTTGGCGATGTCGGCGATCTCCATGCGCGTGGGGTCGGTCTTGGCCCCCGCGCCCATCGAACTGACCAGCGGCAGGCGGCGTTCGAGCGCCGCGGCGATGAGCGCCAGCTTGGGCGACAGGGTGTCTATGGCATCCACCACGTAGTCGTACCGCGCCGCGTCGAGCAGCGCGTAGGTCTCCTCGTCGCGGATGTAGCGGTTCACCACGCTCAGGTCTATTTCCGGGTTGATGTCGCGCAGCCGTTCGGCGAGCACCTCGGCCTTCGGCCTCCCGACGGTCGAGTGCAGCGCCACGAGCTGGCGGTTGATGTTCGTCCCGTTCACCGTGTCGGCGTCGGCCACGGTCATGCGGCCCACGCCCGCCCGGGCGATCATCTCCGCGGCGTAGGCCCCCACGCCTCCCAGCCCCACCACGAGCACGTGCGCCCGTCTGAGGCGGCCGAGTTTCTCTTCGCCGAGCAGCAGCTCGGTCCTCTCCAGCCAGTTGTCCATGCAGTTCGTTTTCGTTCGTTTCCGTCGTGTCCCTCCTGTGCGCCGTCCGTCGTGCGGCCTCCGGACCGCAGCGCGGGAACAGCGCCGCCGTCCTTCACTTCTCCCCGAACAGCCGGCGGTAGTTCTCCGCCGTTGCCCGCCGCAGCTCTTCCACGGTCGTTCGCCGCACCTCCGCGGCCCGGGCGTAGATCGTTTCGATGGCTGCGGGGCTGTCGTCCGTCTCGAAGAAGAGACGGTCGGACGGAACCTCGCGCAGGGCTTCGAGCGTCTTGCGCGAGGCGAAGGTGCGCTCGCCGAACGAGAGGTAATATCCCTTCGCCACGGCCTGCCGCGCCTGTTCGGGCGATCCGATGAATCCGTGGAAAATCGCGGCCGGAGGCGGGCAGGCCGCCAGTTCGCGCATCAGCGGTTCGAAGGCCCGCACGCAGTGCAGCACGACCGGAAGCCCCCGTTCGCGGGCCAGCCGCAACTGGGCCCTGAGCGCCGCCGTCTGCGCCTCGCGCGCGACGCCGCACACGAAGTCCAGCCCCGTCTCGCCGACAGCCTGCGCGTCGCCGAGCCGTTGCCCGAGCGTCGCCGTGTCCTCCCGCTCCGCGTCCCACGGATGCACGCCCTTCGCACGCAGCTCGATGCCGCGGCCCGCAGGGCGGTGGGTGTGGATATTGACGTATTCGGCCATGACGGGACAAATGTAGGAATTTTTCGGGAAACGGATTCCTCTCCCGATGCGGCTTCGTCCGATTTTTCCGCCCGGCATCCCGCTTCCGCCCGTCCGTCCGGAGCGGGAAAACGGGCCGTTCCCCTTTTTTTCGCTTCCGGCGGGAAATAATGCTCCGTAAAATAGTTTTTTTCGGGAAAAAATTAGTACTTTCGCACGCGATTCAGGCTGTTAGCCGGCTAACACATGGCGAACGGGACCTGAAACGAATCCGGAAAAGACCCAAGAAAACCAAACATAACAATCAAAATCTTTAACCATGTCGAAAATCATTACACTACGCAAGGGTTTAGACATCAATCTGGCGGGTAAACCCCGGGAGTCGCTCTCCGATGCGCCTCAGGCTTCGGAGTACGCCCTCTCGCCCCTCGATTTCGAGGGCGTGACACCCAAGCTGCTGGTTAAGGTGGGCGATAAGGTGAAGGCCGGTACGCCGTTGTTCTTCAACAAGTACAACGAGCGGGTCCTCTTCACGTCGCCCGTCAGCGGCACGGTGGCGGCGGTCAATCGCGGCGAGAAGCGCAAGGTGCTCTCGGTGACGGTGACCCCCGACGGCGGGCAGAGCTACGAGGAGTTCGGCAAGATCGACCTCCGCACCGCTTCGCGCGAACAGATCGTCGAACTGCTGCTGCGTTCGGGCCTCTGGCCGATGATCGTGCAGCGACCCTACGGCGTCATCGCCGACCCGAACGACACGCCGAAGGCGGTCTTCATCTCCGCCTTCGACTCCGCGCCGCTGGCTCCGGACTACAACTTCGTCCTGCGGGACGAGCAGCGGAACCTGCAGGCGGGCATCGAGCTGATGCGCCGCCTCACGCCGGGCAAGGTGCACCTGTCGGTGCGCGCCAAGGCCGAGGGACGGATGCCGTCGCTCCAGGGCGTCGAGTTGCACGCCTTCGCGGGCAAACATCCCGTGGGCAACGTCGGCGTGCAGATCCACCATGTCGATCCGATCAACAAGGGCGACATCGTCTGGACGGTGAACATCCAGGACCTGGCCATCATCGGCCGCCTGGTCAATGAGGGCCGCGTGGACATGCGCCGCATCGTCGCCGTCACCGGCTCGGAGATCGAAAACCCGCACTACGTCCGCATCGTCTCGGGTGCGCGCGTCGATTCGCTCGTCTCGGGCAACGTCCGTCCGCAGAAGGAGGGCGACCGCGTCCGCTTCATCTCGGGCAACGTGCTCACCGGCACGAAGACCTCGCTCGAGGGCTTCATGGGCTTCTACGCCAACCAGCTCACGGCCATTCCCGAAGGCGACAAGTACGAGCTGCTGGGCTGGGCGATGCCGCGTCTGAACAAGTTCTCCGTCTCGCGCGCCTACTTCTCGTGGCTCTGCCCGAAGAAGGAGTACAACCTCGACACGAACCTCAACGGCGGCGAGCGTCCGTTCGTCGTGACGGGGCTCTACGAGCAGTACCTGCCGATGGACATTTATCCCATGTATCTGCTCAAGGCCTGCCTTGCGGGCGACATCGACAAGATGGAGAACCTCGGCATCTACGAGGTCACCGAGGAGGACTTCGCGCTCTGCGAGTTCGTCGATCCCTCGAAGATCGAGATCCAGCAGATCATTCGCGACGGTATTAACTTAATGATTAAGGAGGCATAACCGATGGGATTGCGTAAATTCATGGACAATATCAAGCCCACCTTCTCCAAGGGCGGAAAGCTGGGCTTCCTGGAATCGACGTTCGATGCGTTCGAGACCTTCCTCTTCGTTCCCAACACGACGACCTCGAAGGGTGCGCACATCCGCGACTGCAACGACATGAAGCGTACGATGATCGTCGTCGTGCTGGCGCTGATGCCGGCCTTCCTGTTCGGCTGTTTCAACACGGGTATGCAGGTGGGCCTCACGGGCTTCCAGGCCTTCTTCTACGGTCTGGTGCGCGTGCTGCCGATGGTCTGCGTCTCCTATGTCGTGGGTCTGGGCATCGAGTTCGGCTTCGCGCAGGCGCGCGGCCACGAGGTGAACGAAGGTTTCCTCGTGACGGGTCTGCTGATCCCGATGATCTTCCCTGTCTCGACGCCGCTCTGGATGGTGGCACTCTCCACGGCCTTCGCCGTCGTCTTCGGCAAGGAGGTCTTCGGCGGTACGGGCATGAACGTCTTCAACCCGGCGCTGCTGGCCCGCGCCTTCGCCTTCTTCGCCTACACGCCTTCCATGTCGGGCGAGACCGTATGGTTCTCCGACTGGACGATGATGGGCGCCAAGGTGGACGGCATCACGGGCGCCACGGCGCTCGAACAGCTTTCGACGACGGGTACGATGGCTTTCTCGCCGGCGGACGCCTTCCTGGGCTTCATCCCCGGATCGTTCGGCGAGACCTCGACGCTGGCCATCCTCATCGGTGCGGCGATTCTCCTCTTCACGGGCATCGCTTCGTGGCGCACGATGGTGTCGGTGTTCGTCGGCGGCCTTGCGATGGGCTACCTGTTCCAGGCGCTCGGCGTGACGGAGTATCCGGCCTGGTGGCATCTGATCGTCGGCGGCTTCGCTTTCGGCGCCGTCTTCATGGCGACCGATCCCGTCACCTCGGCGCAGACCAACAGGGGCAAGTACATCGTGGGTCTGATGACCGGCGCGCTGGCCGTGATGATCCGCGTCGTGAACCCCGCATATCCCGAGGGCATGATGCTTTCGATCCTCTTCATGAACGCATTGGCGCCGCTGGTGGACTACTTCGTGGTCGAGTCCAGCATTTCGCGCCGCAAGAAACGTGTTAAAACTGCAAAATAGGGTGTGAGATATGGCTAAGAAACAATTCAAATGCAACGTCTGCGGCTACGTCCACGAAGGAGCGGCCGCGCCCGACACCTGCCCCGTCTGCGGCGCTCCCGCCTCGGAATTCACGGAGCTGAAGGGTAAGAAGGGGCTGTTCGGCGATACGAACAGCAACGCCTATATCGTGCTCTATTCGACGGTGATGGTCGTCGTCGTGGCCACGCTGCTGGCGCTGGCTGCGCTGGGTCTTCAGAAACGTCAGGCGGAGAACGAGCTCAACGAGAAGAAGCAGGCCATCCTCGGCTCGCTGGCTGCGCAGGGCGAGTCCTACGACGAGTTCATCGACGCGTATGTGGTCGATGCCGAGGGGCGGAAGGTGGAGGATGCGGGCGATATTTTCGCCCTGCTCAACGACCTGCCGGGCGCTTTTGCCGCGGGCAAGTTCCCGATCTTCGAGGCCCGCGACGGCCGCGTGGTCATTCCCGTTACGGGCATGGGCCTCTGGGGACCGGTGTGGGGATACCTCGCCCTGGAGAAGGATATGAACACGGTGGCCGGTATCATTATGGCCCACAAGGGCGAGACGCCGGGTCTGGGAGCCGAGATCTCGACGCCCAAATACCAGGCGCTGTTCGTCGGCAAACAGATTTTCGACGGCGACAAATTCGTCTCGGTGAAACTCCGCAAGGGCGGTGCCAAGGACCCGCTGCATGAGGTGGATGCCATTTCGGGCGGTACGAAGACTTCCGACGGCGTGTCGCTGATGCTCGAAAACAGTCTCAGAAACTATCTGCCCCTGCTGGAGGCCAAGCGCACCGCGTCGGAGCCGGCGGCCCCCGCAGCGGAAGTGTCTAACGAAGAAAACGTAGGAAACAATGAGTAAGAACGAAAAAGAGCCTTTGTTTTCGGCCAAGAACATGAAATATCTGACGGGGCCGTTCTCCGCGAACAACCCGGTCATCGTGCAGATCCTCGGTATCTGCTCGGCGCTGGCCGTCACCGTGCAGTTGAAGCCGGCCATCGTCATGGCGCTCAGCGTGACGGTCGTCACCGGATTCTCGAATCTGGTGATGTCGCTGATCCGTACCGGTGTGCCGGCCCGGATCCGCATCATCGTCCAGCTCGTCGTGATCGCCGCGCTGGTGATTCTCGTCGATCAGGTGCTCAAGGCCTTCGTTTACGAAGTCTCCAAGCAGTTGTCGGTCTATGTGGGTCTTATCATCACGAACTGTATCGTCATGGGCCGCGTCGAGGCCTTCGCTCTGGGCAACAAGCCGTGGGCTTCGTTCCTCGACGGCATCGGCAACGGCCTGGGCTACGGCATGATTCTCGTCACCGTGGCCTTCTTCCGCGAACTGCTCGGTTCGGGCAGCCTGCTGGGCTTCCGCATCATTCCCGAGAGCTGGTACATGGCCGAGGGCGGATTCTATTCGAACTGCGGCATGATGCTCTTCCCGCCGATGGCGCTCATCATCGTGGGCTGCATCATCTGGGTGCATCGCTCGCGCAACAAGGACTTACAGGAAAAATAGGAGGGTAACGTATGGAATCATTGAATATCTTTATCCGGTCGATCTTTATCGACAACATGGTCTTCGCCTTCTTCTTCGGCATGTGCTCCTACATCGCCGTATCGAAGAGCGTGAAGACGGCCCTCGGGCTGGGTGCCGCCGTGACGTTCGTGATGGTGATGACCGTGCCTCTGAATTACCTCTTGTATGAATACGTGCTGAAAGCCGATGTGCTGGTCGCCGGCGTCGATCTGAGCTTCCTCACCTTCATCGTCTTCATCGCCACGATCGCCGCGTTCGTGCAGCTCGTGGAGATGATCGTCGAGAAGTTCTCGCCGTCGCTTTACAGCCAGTTGGGTATCTTCCTGCCGCTGATCGCCGTGAACTGCGCCATCCTGGGCGGTTCGCTCTTCATGCAGCAGAAGGTGGACGGCGGCGAGCTGACGTCGCTCTGGCAGACGATCGTTTACGGTCTGGGTTCGGGCCTGGGCTGGTGGCTGGCGATCGTCATGATGGCGGCCATCCGCGAGAAGACGACCTATTCGCATATCCCGGCGGCGCTCAGGGGACCCGGTATCGCCTTCATCATCACCGGTCTGATGGGTATCGCCTTCATGATCTTCTCGGGCATTCAGTTCTAACCTTTAAAAAGAGATTCGGAAAATGACTACAACGATTTTAATTGCGATCGCAGCCTTTCTGGTGATCACGCTGGTACTGGTCGCACTGCTTCTCTATGCGAAGGCGAAACTGGTCGCGTCGGGCGAGGTGACGATCGACATCAACAACGGCGAGCGGGTCATCACCACCGAGAGCGGTTCGACGCTGCTCTCGACGCTGGCCGACAACAAGGTCTTCCTGCCGTCGGCCTGCGGCGGCGGCGGTTCGTGCGGCATGTGCAAATGCCAGGTGCTGGAGGGCGGCGGCGACATCCTGCCCACCGAGACGGGCTTCATCTCGCGCAAGCTGGCCAAGGATCACTGGCGTCTGGGCTGCCAGGTGAAAGTGAAGGAGAACCTCAAAATCCGGGTTCCCGAAGCCGTGCTGGGCGTCAAGAAATGGGAGTGCACCGTGGTTTCGAACCGCAACATCTCGACCTTCCTCAAGGAGTTCGTCGTGAAGCTGCCCGAAGGCGAGCACCTCAAGTTCCGCAGCGGCGGCTACATCCAGATCGACATCCCGAAGTACGATGCCATCAGGTTTTCGGACATGGACATCGACGAGCGCTACCGCGAGGACTGGGACAAGATGAAAATGTGGGACTTGGTGACGACCAATCCCGAGCCGACGTTCCGCGCCTACTCGATGGCCAACCACCCGGCCGAGGGCAACATCATCATGCTCAACATCCGTATCGCCACGCCGCCGTTCGACCGTGCCGCGGGGACCTTCATGAAGGTGAATCCGGGCATCTGCTCGTCGTACATCTTCTCGCGCAAGCCGGGCGACAAGGTGACCATCTCGGGTCCCTACGGCGAATTCTTCCTGCCCGACGACTTGCCCGATACGCAGGAGCTGATCTTCATCGGCGGCGGCGCGGGCATGGCTCCGATGCGCAGCCACATCATGCACCTGTTCAAGACCGAGAAGACGAAGCGTCCCGTGTCGTTCTGGTACGGTGCGCGCGCCCTGAAGGAGGCTCCCTATCTGGACGATTTCCACCAGATCGAGAAGGATTTCCCCAACTTCAAGTTCCATCTGGGTCTCGACCGTCCCGATCCGGAGGCCGATGCCGCAGGCGTGGACTACAAGGTGGGCTTCGTGCACAACGTGCTCTATGAGAACTACCTCAAGAACCACCAGGCTCCCGAGGACTGCATCTACCTCATGTGCGGACCTCCGATGATGATCGCGTCGGTGGTGAAGATGCTCGACTCGCTCGGCGTGCCGCCCGAAAACATCCTCTACGACAACTTCGGTTCGTAAGATCCGAAGATCAGTCTGACGATAGGCAAGTAGTTATCAATAGCTGCTTGCCTATTTTTTGTTTGGACGTATTCCGGGGGGGATTCGTCGCCGGTCTTCGGTCGTCGTCGCTTATTTGTTGCTCTTTTGTTACTCGGAATTGCGAAAATTTCCTATATTTGTTCGAAAGACCGTTTTTTCAACCATCTAAAATCCTTTTGCCGAATGAACACTCCTTCCATTTTCTGGCTCGTGCCCGCCGCTTCCCTCGTCGCGCTGGCGGTGGCGTGGATCTTCTACTCGCGGATGAAGCGCGAGGACGAGGGCACGGAGCGTATGCGCGAAATCGCCGCGCATGTCCGCAAGGGCGCCATGGCCTACCTGCGCCAGCAGTACAAGGTCGTCCTCGTCGTCTTCCTCGTCCTGGCGCTCTTCTTCGCCTACCTGGCTTACGGCGCGGGCGTGCAGAACCCGTGGGTTCCCTTCGCCTTCCTCACGGGCGGCTTCTTCTCGGGCCTGGCTGGCTTCTTCGGCATGAAGACCGCGACCTATGCCTCGGCCCGTACGGCCAACGCCGCGCGGCAGTCGCTCGACCGCGGCCTGAAGGTCGCCTTCCGCAGCGGCGCCGTCATGGGGCTCGTGGTCGTGGGCCTCGGACTGCTCGACATTTCGTTCTGGTATCTGATTCTGGACCGTTTCACCGACGTGGCCGGGCCGCAGAAGCTCGTCGTCATCACGACGACGATGCTGACCTTCGGCATGGGCGCTTCGACGCAGGCCCTCTTCGCGCGTGTCGGCGGCGGCATCTACACCAAGGCGGCCGACGTAGGCGCCGACCTCGTGGGCAAGGTCGAGGCGGGGATTCCCGAGGACGACCCGCGCAATCCCGCGACGATCGCCGACAACGTGGGCGACAACGTGGGCGACGTGGCCGGCATGGGCGCCGACCTCTACGAGAGCTACTGCGGCTCGGTGCTGGCCACCGCCGCGCTCGGAGCCGCGGCCTTCGCTTCGGCCGGCAGCGAGACGTTGCAGCTCAAGGCCGTGCTGGCGCCGATGCTGATCGCCGCCGTGGGCATCCTGCTCTCGATCGTCGGCATCTTCCTCGTCCGCACGAAGGAGGGGGCCTCGATGCGCGAACTGCTCCGCTCGCTCGGCGTGGGCGTCAATTTCAGCTCGGCGCTGATCGCGCTGGCCACCTTCGGCATCCTCTACCTGCTGGGCATCGAGAACTGGCTCGGCCTTTCGTTCTCGGTCATCACGGGCCTTGCGGCGGGCATCGTCATCGGACAGGCCACCGAGTACTACACCTCGCACTCCTACAAACCCACGCAGAAGATCGCGGGCAGTGCCAAGACCGGTCCTGCGACGGTCATCATCGCCGGCGTCGGCTCGGGTATGATCTCCACGGCGATTCCCGTGGTGACGATCGGCGCGGCGATCGTTCTGGCGTATCTCTGCGCTACGGGCTTCGATATCGAACACATGATGCAGCCGCACAATCTCTCGCAGGGCCTTTACGGCATCGGCATCGCCGCCGTCGGAATGCTTTCGACGCTGGGCATCACGCTCGCCACGGACGCCTACGGACCGATCGCCGACAATGCGGGCGGCAATGCCGAGATGAGCGGCCTCGGCCCCGAGGTCCGCAAACGCACCGATGCGCTCGACGCGCTGGGCAACACGACGGCCGCCACGGGCAAGGGCTTCGCCATCGGTTCCGCGGCGCTGACGGCGCTGGCGCTGCTGGCCTCCTATGTCGAGGAGATACGGATCGGCCTCTTGCACAACGGGGTGACGGAACTGACGCTCTCCGACGGCACGACGCGGCTCGTCGAACAGGCTTCGATGCTCGATTTCATGGCCTACTACAACGTTTCGCTGATGAATCCCACGGTGCTCGTCGGCGTCTTCATCGGCGCGATGATGTCGTTCCTGTTCTGCGGCCTGACGATGAACGCCGTGGGACGCGCCGCCGAGAGTATGGTGCAGGAGGTGCGGCGGCAGTTCCGCGAGATACGGGGTATCCTCACGGGCGAGGGTACGCCCGACTACGCCCGCTGCGTCGAGATTTCGACCCGCGGTGCGCAGCGCGAGATGCTCTTTCCGAGTCTGCTGGCGATCGTCGTCCCCGTGGCCGTGGGCCTCGTTTTCGGCGTGGCGGGCGTGATGGGACTGCTCGTCGGCGGCCTCGGTTCGGGCTTCGTGCTGGCGGTCTTCATGGCCAATGCCGGCGGTGCGTGGGACAACGCCAAGAAGATGATCGAGGAGGGCCACTTCGGCGGCAAGGGCTCCGACTGCCACAAGGCGACGGTCGTGGGCGATACGGTGGGCGATCCCTTCAAGGACACGTCGGGTCCGTCGCTCAATATCCTCATCAAGCTGATGTCGATGGTGGCGATCGTCATGGCGGGCCTTACGGTGGCGTGCCACCTCTTCTGACGCCTGCGTCTTTCAGAATATTCGTCCGGTCCGGCGGGATTGTCCTGCCGGACCGGACGTTTCTCGGCCCGGCTCGTTGCCGGATTTGCGGTTGCCCGGGTTTTGTGCTATCTTTGTCTCCATGAAAAATATCGTTTTCGACCTGGGCGGAGTGCTTTTCGCCCGCGACAAGAGCAAGTGCAGTCCCGAGATCGTGGAGTTCTTCGGGTTCCTCCGCGCACCGCAGATGCCGCGTTTCTGGGAGGAGTACGACCGGGGCGCCTCGTCGATCGGGGAGGTGACCGATACCCTCTGCACCCTGACGGGCCGTCCGCGCGCGGTCTGCGAGCGGGTGCTGCGGGAGGCGATCGACCTGCAGGAGCCCGTTGCGCCGACCGAGCGCCTCGTCGGCGAGCTCAAACGGGCGGGATACCGCCTCTACGTGCTTTCGAACATGTCGCGCGAGTTCATTGACTGCCTGCGCCGCTTCCCGGTCTATGCCCTTTTCGACGGCGAGGTGGTCTCCTGCGAGGAAGGGACGGTGAAGCCCGAGCCGCGCATCTACGAAATCCTGCTCGGACGCTACGGGCTGGATCCTGCCGAGACGCTTTTCATCGACGACCGTCCGGCCAATGTCGCCGCTGCCGAAGCGCTCGGCATCCGCGGATTCGGTTTCGACCACCGCGATCCCGCCGCGGCGTGCGACGCCCTGCGCCGGATGCTGTTGTAGCGGCGTTTCCGCCGTCGGGGCGATCGGCCCCGAATCCCGATCCTTTTTCGGGGCGGGAGATTCCGGGCGGAACGGGAGATTCTTCCGGATGCGTTGCGGAATTCTGGATGGTCCTTATCCGAAAAAGACCGGAGCCGGCATCGAGCCGGCTCCGGTCTTTCGTAACGTCGGGCCCCGCGCGGAGCTGCCGACGGGGGATTCACACCGTCAGTTGAAGGTGTAGCGCACGCTGAACAGCGCCGACCACGTCGAGGCCGTTCCTGCCACGTTCGTCCATTTCGGCTTGGAGAACTGGTATGCGCCGTCCTTGAAGGTCAGCAGGTTGCTCGTGCTGATCTGCCGGGCGTTGCCCCAGTTGCGGTTGAGCAGGTTGGCGACGTTGTTGATGTCGATACCCACGGTGATCGTGTTGCGTTTGCCGCCGATGTTCGCGTAGAAGTCCTGTGCGAACTTGAAGTTGAGCATGTGCATCCACGGCATCACCGCGCCGCCGCGCCTGGTGTATTCGCCCTTGTGCTCGGAGAGGTAGTCGTCCCCGTTGATGAACTCCCAGAAATCGTTTTTCTGATCTTCCGCGCTGTAGGTGACCTTTCCCGTATCCTTGTTCACGATGTCGGCGAAGGGCATCGTTTCCCACTGTTCGCGCGTCGGCACGTAGAGCAGGTTCTGCGCGCCGCCGTCGTTCGTTACGTTGGTCATCGTGTACGAGTAGCGCGAATAGGAGTAGCTGCTGCCCACGTAACCCTGCCGCAGCGCCTCGTAGTAGAGGCCCACGCTCGAAGCGAAGTGCTTGCCGTACTCTTTGCGGTAGCCGATGTTGATGAGGATGCGGTGGGGCGATACGAACGACGAGTAGCCCAGTTCGGGGGTGTTCGAGCCGTCCGTGCAGAAGGTGTTGGTGTTGTAGGCCGAGGTCACCTGGTCGCCGATGCCGTCGATCACGCTCTTCGATTCCGAATAGGTGTACGATGCCGACGCCATGAGGCCGAACCGCCAGCGTTTCGAAAGCTGTGCCGAGATCGAATAGTAGTAGCCTGCGATGTCCGTGTTGTGGATCAGGTAGGGCGTCACGTCCTTGCCGTCCGAGTTCTTGATGCCCTGCGATTCCCAGAGCTTGCGCGGACGGGGCTCGCCCGGGAGTTGGATGCCGCCGGCCACTTCGCGCTGGCCGAGCTTGCTGACAGCCACGGCGTCGATGTCCTTGTTGTAGATTCCCTCGATGTTGAGGTTGAAGTCGCGCGGCAGTTTCAGGTCGAACGCCAGCGAGGTCTTCCACGTTGAGGGCATCTTCAGGTTTTTGTCCATGATCGTCGCGGAGGTCGGGGCGGGCAGGGCCTGCTGCTGGAACGTGCCGCCGTAGAGGTCCTCGAGGATGTCGCCCACGTTGTCGTGGAAGCCCGGCATCTTGTCGCCGTTGGATTTGTAGAGGATGCTCTGGGCTTGCAGGCAGTTGCTGTTGCCCACGGCCGAGACGATCCACACGAACGGCAGGCGGCCCGTGAAGATGCCCGATCCGCCGCGGAGGATGTACTTGCGCTCGCCGGTCATGTCCCAGTTGAAGCCGAAGCGGGGAGCGACGTTCAGCCGCGCCTTGGGCATGTCGGAGGTCTTGTAGCCGCCGTTGCCTGCGAAAAGGGAGGTGAACTCCTTGTTCTCGTTGCCTGCGATCGTGGGGTAAACCGGGATTTCGAGACGCAGGCCCAGCGTGGCCTTGAAGCGCTCGCTGAAGGTGATTTCGTCCTGCGCGTAGATCGAGTACTGCATGTAGTTGAACGACGGATAGCTCTGTTTGAGGTCCGTGCGGTTGGCGTGGGTGATGACGAAGGCGCCGGGAGCCGCGTTGCTCGTGAAGTCCGACCACGAGTCGTAGATGTAGTAGCCGGCGCCGCCCTGCATGTAGCCGTTCTTCGTGTTGTCGTGCTCGAACTGCAGGCCGCCCGTCAGGCGGTGGATGCCCGTGCTGTAACCCACCTCGTCCGTGACGACGTAGGTGCCCACCTCGCGCAGGTTGCCTTCGGTGAAGGGATCCAGGCCGAATGTCGTCAGCACGGCGTCGGTGCCTTCCGGCGTCTTCTCGAGAATATCTACCGTCGGGAAGAGCCGTCCCTCGTAGCTGCGCGGCTCGTACTGGTGCGAGTAAGTGAATCGCAGCGTGTTGGTCAGACTGCCGTCAAGGAAGCGCGAGTTGAGCTCGGCGGCCACCGACGTGAAGTTCTGCTCCTGATAGTAGCGCGAGCTCTCGAAATAGAGGGCGTCGTACGAGGTGCGGCCGTGGTCGTTGCGGTCGTAGATGAGTTTCGAGTTGAAGGGGTTCGTCGAGCTCGAGGGCGACGACGAATACTTGTTGCGCGTAGTGCTGAAGCGCACGTTGAGCGCATGGTTGCGGTTGATGTTCCAGTCCACGCGGGCCATGAGTTTCCAGTTGGGAATCTTCACCGAGTAGTTCTGGTAGCGGCCGGGGTCGTAGCCGAAGTTCTGCTGCAGGAACGACTTGATCGCCTCCATCTGGGCGACGGTGGGGCGGTTGTACTGCGTGCCGGCGCCGTACTCTTGGTCCTCCGACTCGCGGGCCAGCCGCGACGTGCCGGGGGTCTCGGTCCATTCGTACTCGAAATTGGTGAAGATGAAGAGCTTGTCCTTGACGATCGGCGCTCCGATCGAGAATCCGAGCGTGTTGCTCATCTCCTCTTGCAGCTTCAGCTCGCCGCCGTCGTATTTGGCGCCCTGCAAGGCGTCGCTCTTATAGTAGTTGTAGGCCGAGACTTTGAAGTCGTTCGTACCGCTCTTGGTCACGGCGTTGATCGCGCCGCCCGTGAAACCGCTCTGACGCACGTCGTAGGGGGTCACCGAGACCGAAATCTGCTCGAGGGCGTCGAGCGAGATGGGCGAACCGCCCGAGGGAAGGTTGCCGCCGATGCCGAAGGCGTTGTTGAATGCCGCGCCGTCCACGGTCACGTACGACTGGCGGTAGTTGCCGCCGCCGATGGCCAGACCCGACGTGGTGCTCGACGCCTGCGGGGTGAGGCGCATGATGTCGTTCATGCTGCGGCTCACGGTGGGCATCAGCTCGATCTGCTCCGACGAAACGCTCGTTACGGCGCCCGCACGGTTGATGTTCATCGACGAGTTGCGTCCGTCGGCCGTCACCACGACGGCTTCGAGCGTCTGGCTGTCCTTGAGGTAGGCGTTGCGTGCCACCGTTTCGCCCAGCGGCAGGTCCAGACCGGGAAATTCGACGCTCTGGTAACCCACGTAGGAGAAGGTCACCGTGTAGGGACCTCCGGCGCGGAGTCCCTGCAGATTGTAGCGGCCGTCCTTGTTGGTGACGGCGCCGTACTGCGTGCCCGACGGAGTGTGTACGGCGATGACCGTGGCGCCGACGAGCGGCAGCCCCTGTTCGTCCGTCACCGTACCGTTCATTCCCGACGTCGTCACCTGCGCGCTTGCCGCCGCCGTGACGAAGACCGAGAGCATGAGAAGGAAAAGTTTCTTCATACGCAATTTGGGATTTTAGTGAATGAATAGGGTGTTTGGTATTTGTTCGTATTGGGTGATTGGCTTCCCCGCAGAAGGCTTCAGCGCGAGCCCCCTTTGCGTGTGTGCCGGACGGCGCTTTCAGCCGTCCGGGTCTCTCCGCGCGGTGCGGATCTCGGCGGCCGCAGCCGGCGGGGAGGGGAACCGAAATGAGCCTGTCATCGTCCGATAGGTTGTCTGTCCGTTTTTCCGCTGCAAATATAAATTCTTCCGGAATAGCCCGTACGGCTTTCCGTGCGATTTCATCGTATTGTAAAAACGGCGAGGGATATTCCTTCTCCGGAATACCCCTCGCGTTCAGAGCCTGTTTTCCCCGTGCTGCACTCCTCGGTGCAGGTCATACCCCCCCCCGCTGCATCGCTCGCGGCGGTTGCGGACCGATATGTGGACGTTTCCGACCCGGGTTTTCATGCCGCAAAGATACGTCGAATATTCCTATGTCGCAAAGGAACGGGCGATTTTGTGTTCCGGATTCTCCGTTTTTCCGGTCCCTTCCCGCCGGAACGCCGTTGCGGCACGCTCCTTGCGCGGTCGGACGTATATGCTGTCGGTCCGAGAACAATACCGGCGTTATTCGCTCTTCGTACTGATCGCCTCGCTGGGCGTAACGGTCTTCCTTTGTCTGACGCCCTTCCTGAGCGGACTGCTCGGGGCGGCGACCATCTATGTCCTGCTGCGCGGGCAGATGCGCGTGCTGGCCGGACGGTACCGGTGGCGGCGCAGTGCGGCGGCCGCATTGCTGACCGTCGAGGCCGTGTGCTGTTTCCTCGTCCCCATTGCCCTGCTGGTCTGGATGGTAGTGAACAAGGTCCAGGGCGTCGCGCTCGATCCGCAGGCGCTCGTGGACTCCGTGCGCCACGTGGCCGAACTCGTCCGCGACCGTACGGGCTACGATCTCTGGCAGGAGAGCAACCTGCAATCGCTTTTGGCCGGAATCCCGAAACTCGCGCAGCGGCTCGTCGGCGGCCTGGCCTCGTTCGCCGTCAATCTGATCGTGCTGCTCTTCGTACTCTATTTCATGCTCGTCGGCGGCCTCCGCATGGAGGCCTATTGCCGGGAGCTGCTGCCCTTCAGCCGCAGCGTCGGCCGCGACGCCCTGCACGAAATCCGCATGATCGTCCGCTCGAACGCCATCGGCATTCCGCTGCTGGCGGCCGTGCAGGGCGTGGTCGCCTATCTGGGCTACCTGCTTTTCGGAGCGCCGAGCCCGCTCTTCTGGGGTGTCCTCACTTGCCTGGCGACGATCATTCCGATCGTCGGCACGGCACTCGTATGGCTGCCGTTGGCGCTCTACATGGGACTGGAAGGGAATTGGGGACCGGCCGTCGGGCTGGCGCTCTACGGCACGCTCGTCGTCACCCACGTCGATAACGTCGTGCGGTTCGTCATGCAGAAACGCATGGCCGACACCCATCCGCTCGTCACCGTCTTCGGCGTTTTCGTCGGCCTTTCGCTCTTCGGGTTCATGGGTGTCATCTTCGGACCGCTGCTGCTGGCCATGTTCGTTTTCTGCGTCGATCTGTTCAAACGCAAATACCTCGACCGCAAACCCGACAGCGAGCTTTTCCTGCCTGGCGGCGGCGACCGGGCGTAGGGGACGCCGCAGCACCGGTTTTTGGCGAAAAGTGGTTCGAATGACGTTTTTTTTGGAAATATTCGGAAGAAAAGTTGTATCTTCGTACCGGTTTATTACTTTTGTTATTCGAATAACACTAAATTTCGGAATAAGAACCTAAATTCTTATCACAATGGCAAGAAATCTCAAAATCAGAGACCTTACGTTGCGTGACGGCCAGCAGTCGTCGTTCGCTACGCGTATGAATCAGGCGCAGATCGACCGCTGCCTGCCTTTCTACAAGGATGCGAATTTCTATGCGATGGAGGTGTGGGGCGGCGCCGTGCCCGATTCGGTCATGCGCTACCTGAACGAAAACCCGTGGACCCGCCTCGAGACGATCCACCGGGCCGTCGGCGACGTGTCGAAGCTCACGGCCCTCTCGCGCGGCCGCAATCTGTTCGGCTATTCGCCCTATACGGACGAGATCATCGACGGTTTCTGCCGCAATGCCATCCGGAGCGGTCTGGGCATCATGCGTATCTTCGACGCCCTGAACGACGTGGATAACGTGAAATCGACGGTCAAGTACGTCAAGCAGTACGGCGGCATCGCCGACTGCGCCGTTTGCTATACGGTGGACCCGAAATATCCCGAGCCGGGCTTCTGGGCCCGTCTTACGGGCAAGAAGAATCCCGCGCCGGTCTTCACGGACGCCTATTTCCTCGACAAGGCCAGACAGATGGCGGCTCTCGGCGCCGACATGATCACCATCAAGGACATGTCGGGACTCATTCCGCCGCGCCGCGTGGCTACGCTCGTGCGGCTGTTCAAGAAAAACCTCTCGGTTCCGGTCGATTTCCACACCCACTGCACCCCGGGCTACGGCCTGGCGTCGGTGCTTTCGGCCATCGTGGCCGGCGTGGATGTCGTGGACACCAACTGCTGGTACTTCGCCGGCGGAACGGGCGCCCCGGCCATCGAGCTGGTCCATGTCTTCTGCAAGAAGCTGGGCATCGACACGGGCGTGAACATGGAGGCCGTGGCGAAGATCAACGCTCAGTTGCGTGAGATCCGCAAGGAGCTGAACCAGTCCGTGTTCGGTACGGAGAAGCCCGAGCCGAAGCCCTTCAATCCGCTTACGGACGAGCTCCCCGCCGAGATCGAGGCCCTGTTCGACAAGGCCATCGAGGCCGCGCAGCGCGACGACGAGGCTGCTACGATCGACCTCTGCCGCAAGATCGAGGCCTACTTCGGATTCCCCGCTCCCAACGAGCTGGTGCAGAAGGCCGAGATTCCTGGCGGCATGTATTCGAACATGGTGGCCCAGCTCAAGCAGCTCAAGGCCGAGGAGATTCTGCCGCGTGCCATGGAACTGATTCCGTCGGTGCGTCTGGCCGCCGGTCTGCCGCCTCTGGTGACCCCGACGTCGCAGATCGTCGGTGCGCAGGCCGTGAACTGCGCCCTCGACGAGAAGGCCGGACGGCCGATGTACACCAACAAGTCGTCGCAGTTCGTGGGACTGGTGAAGGGCGAGTACGGCCATACGCCCGTGAAGATCGACCCCGAGTTCCGGTTCAAGATCTGCGGCGTGCGCGAGGAGACGCCCTACGATACCTCCAAGTACAAGATGCAGCCCAATCCCGAACTGCCGGAGGCCGGGGGTGTGAAGCTCGCCGCCGACGAGAAGGAGGTGCTGCTGCTCGAACTCTTCCCGATGGTGGCCAAGACTTTCCTTACCGAACAGAAGAAGAAAGCCTACGAGGCGTCGAAACCCGCCGAGCCGAAGGCCGCGGCGCCGCAGCCCGCCGCCGCGAAGCCGCAGGCCGCCATCACGGGCCATGTCGTGACGGCTCCGCTGCCCGGCCGCATCCTGTCGATCGACGTGAAGGCGGGCGACACGGTGAAAGCGGGGCAGGAGGTGCTGGTGCTCGAAGCCATGAAGATGGAGAACTCCATTGCGACCGACTACGCCGGCAAGGTGAAGCAGATTCTTGTCGAAGTGGGCGAGAATGTCGCCACGGACGCCGTGCTGATGGAGATCGAATAGCGCGGGCCGCATCCCTTTGATTATTCGGTTCCGTCCGCAGTCGCCGTACTGCGGGCGGAATTTTTTTCAGGGGCCTTCTCTATTCGTCTTTCGTCTTCGACGGGGCGTATTCCTGCAGGACGTAGGTCGTGAAGATCGGGAAGAACATCATTCCCAGCGACGGCAGCAGCACGCAGAAGACCTTGCCGACGGCCGTGACGGGGAAGATCTCCGCGCCGACGGTCGTGACGTTCATCCAGGCCCACCAGAGGGCGTTTCCGAAACCGTGCAGTTTGGGATTGACCGGCAGCTCGTAGTCGTAGAAGACCAGCGCGGAGATATAGGTGAAGACGACCACCGTGAAGACATAGGCCGTCAGCAGCCGGCGGACCTTGTTGCCTACGAGCCATCCCGTGACGATCACCATGGCCAGGAAGGCCCTCAGAAGCGGCATCAGTCCGATGAGCATCCCGACGCTGCGGGACGGCTCCGCACCGCTCCAGAGCATGAGGTTCAGGTAGGGGACCGAGAGCAGCAGGAAGGGCAGGTTGCGGAAGAAGAAGCGCCCTTTGCGCTCCGCAGCTGCCCAACGCACGAAAAAGTCGCAGAGGAAGATCAGGCAGACGATGAACTGCACGCCGAGGAACAGGGGCGAGAAGCGGAGCCGGTCGCCGCCGATCACCTCCCACGACACGGCGGCGAGAAGCGCCAGTCCGGCGAGCGCCTTGACCGCTCCGAGCGTCCGGGAGAGCCGGTCCTGCGAAAAAAGGGTTTGCGGCATGACGTTTCGTTTTTCGCGCATCCGGTTCAAAATCAGTGCCACGCTCCGGACCGAAAAAAATCCGGCGGTGTTTTTGCGTTTTTTGGGTCAAAGATTTTGCACGAACGAAAATTTCTATTACCTTTGCACTCGCTTTCAGCAATGGCGGGATAGCTCAGCTGGTTAGAGCGCATGATTCATAATCATGAGGTCGAGAGTTCAAGTCTCTCTCCCGCTACGGACAAGGGGTTGCGATCGAATCGCAACCCCTTGTCCGTTTTCGGCCCGCCGTTGCGCCGTCGGCGTGCGGCTACTCTTTCCGCTGCTCCCTGAGCAGGTCGCGGATTTCGGCGAGCAGTTGCTCCTCCTTCGAAGGCGCGGGTGTCGGCGCCGGGGCGGGCGCCTCCTCCTTTTTCCTCATCAGCCGGTTCATCAGCTTGACCATCAGGAAGACGCAGAGCGCCAGGATCGTGAAGTCCACGCACTGCTGGATGAATGCGCCGTAGTTCCACCAGATCGGTTCGGCGGCCTGGACGGCCTCCGGCGTGACGTCTCCGACGATGTTGCCCACCGAATGCACGGCGCTCGACGTCACGTCGCGCATTTTCGAAATGTCGAGCCGCAGTTGCGAGAAGTCGGTGTTGCCGAGCAGCGCGCCGATCGGCGGCATGAGGATGTCGTTCACCAGCGACGAGACGATCTTGCCGAACGCTCCGCCGATGATTACGCCCACGGCCATGTCCATCACGTTGCCTTTGAGCGCGAACTCCTTGAATTCTTTGAAAAATGCCATGATACGTTGTGTTTTTAAGGGTTTGTACGATACAAATTTAATCCGTTTTCGGTTACGAACGCCTCCCGGGACGGACTTTCGTATAAAATGCGTGCCGCGAAGGGTTCGTATCGCGTTTTTTTATACCTTTGTATGTTTGAAATTTTTTAACCCGAACCGACAAAAACTCTCTCGATGACTCCTGCTGCCGTACTCGCCACCGTTTTGGGCTATATCGCCGTTCTTTTCGCCGTCGCCTGGATTTCGGGCCGCCGTGCCGACAATGCCGGATTCTTCACCGGCAACCGCCGCACGCCGTGGTACATGGCCGCCTTCGCCATGATCGGCGCCGCCATTTCGGGCGTGACCTTCATCTCGGTGCCCGGATCGGTGGCCGTCGATTCCTTTTCCTACATGCAGATGGTCGCGGGCTTTACCGTCGGGCAGTTCGTCGTGGCCTTCGTGCTCATTCCGCTCTTCTACCGCCTGCGCGTGGTCTCGCTCTACGAGTATCTGGACGACCGCTTCGGCGTCGCCTCGCACCGCACCGGCGCATGGTTCTTCTTCATCTCGAAAATTCTCGGCGCCGCGCTGCGGGTCTATGTCGTCTGTGCCGTGCTGCAGCTGCTCGTTTTCGACCGTTACGGGCTGCCTTTCTGGTTCAATGCGCTGATTACGATGGCCTTCGTCTGGCTCTATACGCAGCAGGGGGGTGTCAAGTCGCTGATCTGGACCGATTCGCTCAAGACCTTCTGTCTCGTGGCGAGCCTCGTCCTGTCGATCGTCTTCATCATGCGGGGGCTGGATTTCTCCTTTTCGGATACGGTGCGCGAAGTCTCCTCGTCGCCCATGTCGCGGATCTTCTTCTTCGACGATCCCGCCTCGGACCGCTATTTCTGGAAGATGTTCGCCGCGGGCATCGTCCTGCTGGTCTGCATGACCGGACTGGACCAGGACCTCATGCAGCGCAACATGAGCTGCGCCACCCCGCGCGATTCGCAGAAGAACATCGTGCTGACGGCCGTGAGCCAGATCGTCGTCATCTTCCTCTTTCTGGTGCTGGGCGTGCTGCTCTACCTTTACATGGAGCACCGCGGACTGGCGATGCCCGAAAAGACGGACCAGGTCTTTTCGCTCGTGGCCGTCGGGGGCGGATTGCCGCTCGTCGTCGGCGTGCTGTTCGTCATAGGGCTTATTTCGAGCACCTATTCGGCCGCCGGGTCGGCCCTCACGGCCCTCACGACCTCCTTCACGGTCGATATTCTGGAGGGCACGAAACGCTACGGCGAAGCCCGCCTGACACGCATCCGCCGGGGGGTGCACGTCGCCATGGCGCTGGGTATGGCGCTCGTGATCCTCGCCTTCGGCTATCTGGCCGACGACAGTGTGATCAACCTGGTCTATAAGGTCGCCAGTTACACGTATGGCCCGATTTTGGGTATGTTCGTCTTCGGCATGTTCACACGCCTCCGGGTCCGCGACCGCTGGATGCCGCTGGTGGCCGTCGCGGCTCCCGTGCTGAGCGGCTTCCTGCAATGGTGGGCGCTCGAGGCATGGGACTACCGCATCGGGTTCGAACTGTTGATCTACAATGCGCTGTTTACCGTGATCGGTATGCTGTTGCTGGTTAAACGTCATGAAAAATAGAATCTTATACCTGCTTATTTCGGTTTTCGCTTTAAGCTGTGTCCCGACCGCTGCCGCCGAGCGGATCGGCATGCCCGTGCGGCGGGCCATCGGTCGCACGCTTTCGCGCATCGTCGCCCGCGAAGTGTCGGGCGGCTACGTGAAGGTGCAGGGCGTGGATGCCTCCCGCGGCAGGGTGCGTGTCTATGCCTCGGTCGGACTTTCCTATTACCCCTTTCGCGAAGGGAACGCCGGAGCCATGCGCGATTCGGTCCGGGCGCTGCTGCCCCGCGAATACCGCAGAGCGCGGATCGAACTCTACACCGACGGCCGCGAGATCGCCGAACTGATTCCGATGGCTTACCGCGACCCCGATCAGGTGCGCAGGCTCGTCGCCCGGCGGCGGCTCGTTCCCTTCACCAACCGTTCCGCGCGGCCGCTGGTCGAGCGGCTTTCGGCCCCCGTGCGGGCCGGGAAGGGGCTTGCGGGCAGGCATATCGCCTTGTGGCAGAGCCACGGACGCTATTTCGACCAGCCGAAGAACCGCTGGAAATGGCAGCGTTCGCAGTTGTGGCAGACCTGCGAGGACCTTTATACGCAGGGATACGTTCTGCCGTACCTCGTGCCGATGCTCGAAAACGCCGGGGCGTGCGTCGTGCTGCCGCGCGAGCGCGACGTGCAGTTGCACGAGGTGCTCGCCGACAACGATGCCCCCGGACAGTACGCCGAATCGGGCGTTTGGGAGCCGGGCGGCGCGGGCTTCGCCCACCTGCGGCAGGTCTATCGGGCGGGCGAGAACCCCTTCCGCGACGGCACGACGCGCCGGACGCGGAGCGTACGGGGCGAGGCGACGGGCAGCGCCGTGTGGCGCGCCGATATTCCCGAGCGGGGCGAATACGCCGTGTATGTGAGTTATGAGTCGCTTCCGGAAAGCGCCGATGATGCGGAATATACGGTGCATCACCTCGGGGGCGACACGAAGTTCGCCGTGAATCAGACGATGGGCGGCGGCACGTGGATCTATCTCGGAGGGTTCCTCTTCGACGCCGGCGAACAGGCCGTCGTCACTCTTTCGAACCGTTCGCGCGAGGCGGGGCGCGTCGTGTCGGCCGATGCCGTGAAGATCGGCGGCGGTTACGGCAACGTGGCCCGCACGGTGTGCGACTCGCTGCGTATCGGGGGCGGGACCTATGCCGAGGAGACGAGCGGCTATCCCCGTTTCTGCGAGGGGGCGCGCTACTGGCTCCAGTGGGCCGGGTTCGGCGAGGAGGTCTATACTCCGAAAGGCGGGACGGACGACTACAAGGACGACTACATGTCGCGTGCGCATTGGGTCAATGCTCTTGCGGGCGGTTCGGAGCGGATGCCCGACTCCGCGGGACTGCGCATTCCGGTCGATATGGCGCTGGCGTTCCATTCCGACGCGGGCGTTCGCGACGGCGACGAGACGATCGGCACGCTGGGCATCTTCTTCACGCGCGAGAACAAGGGCCGCTTCGGGGGCGGCGCCGACCGCTATCGTTCGCGCGACCTGACCGATCTGGTGATGACCCAGATCGTCTCGGACATCCGCCGCGCATGGGAGCCGGAGTGGAACCGCCGCGGACTCTGGAACCGGGCCTACTACGAAGCCCGTGTCCCCGGCGTGCCGACGATGCTGCTCGAACTGCTCTCGCACCAGAATTTCGCCGACATGCGCTACGGCAGCGACCCGCGCTTCCGGTTCTCCGTGGCGCGTGCCGTCTATAAGGGCATCCTGCGCTACCTCGCCTCGCAGTACGGCGTGCCGTACGTCGTGCAGCCGCTGCCCGTCGGGGAGGTCGCGGCGGAGTTCGCCGGCGGCGACGAGGTGCGCGTGTCGTGGACGCCCGTCGCGGATTCGCTCGAAGCGACGGCCGCGCCCGACGGCTATGTCGTCTATACGCGCATCGACGACGGCGGGTTCGACAACGGCCGCTATACCGCGGAGCCCTTTTTCGTCGAACGGCAGGAACCGGGGCGGATTTACAGCTACCGCATCGTGGCGGTCAATGCCGGAGGCGAGAGCTTTCCGAGCGAGATCGTCGCGGCGTGCCGCGTGCCCGACGAACGGGGGCGCGTGCTGATCGTCAATGGATTCGACCGTGTAAGCGGTCCCGTCAGCCAGCGCTGCGACTCGCTGGCGGGTTTCCGCACGGACCTCGACGGCGGGGTTCCCGACCGGCGGGACATCACCTTCATCGGGCCGCAGGAGGTCTTCGACCCGGCGCAGGCGCGCTGCGAGGTGGACAGCCTGGCACTCGGGGCCTGCGGCTGCGATTATGCCGCGGACGTCATCGGCGGCAATACGTTCGACTATGCCGCCCTGCACGGGCGTTCGGTCGCCGCGGCAGGGTATTCGTTCTGCTCGATGACGGCGCGGCGTGCGGCGGACGGATGGGATGCGGCGGAGTATCCCGTCGTGGACCTCATTCTCGGCAAGCAGCGCCGGACGGTGGTAGGCCGCGGGGTGCGCGGGGAGGAGTTCGAGGTGTTTCCGGCTGATTTGCAGCATACGATAAGCGATTACCTCATGCAGGGCGGCAACCTGTTCGTTTCGGGCAGCTATGTCGCTTCGGACCTGGAGGCGGAGACGGCTTCGGAGGCCGACCGGCGTTTCGCCCGCGAGGTGCTGCACTGTGTCGCGGCGGGGATGGAGGTCTCCGCCGACCAGCCCGAGGCCCGGCGCGGCCGGGTGCGCGTGATGACACCGGAGGCGGCCTTCTCGCGCGGCGAGTACCGGTTCAACGACGCTTACGGCCCGGATTACTACCGGGTCGAGACGGCCGACCGGCTGCGGCCTGCGGGCGACGGAGCGTTCCCGGTGATGCGCTATGCCGGAGGCGGCGTTGCGGGGGTGGCTTTCGGGATGCCGTGTCCGGCCGCGGAAGCCGCCGGGAGCGCCGGACCCGCCGACGGTGCGGGGAACGCCGGAGACGCTGCGGACGGCGGTCGGCTCGCCGCCGGAGGGCGGGGATTCGTCGTGGGATTCCCCTTCGAGACGATCGTCTCGGAGGTGCAGCGCGACCGGCTGATGCGCGATGCGCTGCGGTTTCTGACCGGCGGATCCCGTTCGGGACCGGACGCCGGGGCCGGGCGGTGACGGATCGGCATTCCGGCGTACCGGAGTTTCGATAGGATTATATATGTGATTATTGAATAGTATTTTATAAAATTTATCTGCCATGTCGCTCGAACAACGGATTTCCAAAGGAATCATGGAGGCCATGAAGGCCAAGGACACGGTGCGCCTGAGTGCACTGCGCAATGCGAAGAAGTATATCATCGAGGCCAAGACCTCGGGACCGGAGATCGCCGAACTCCCCGACGCCGACGTGCTGAAGATCGTTTCGAAGCTCGCCAAGCAGGGGACGGATTCGGCGGTTATCTTCACGGAGCAGAACCGCCCCGATCTGGCGCAGGAGGAACTGGCTCAGGTGGTCGTCTATCAGGAGTTTCTGCCCCGGCAGCTCACGCCCGAGGAGCTGACGGCCGAGGTACGGGCGCTTATCGCCGAGACGGGAGCCTCGTCGCTCAGGGAGATGGGTAAGGTGATGGGGCTGGCTTCGAAACGCCTCGCGGGCCGTGCCGACGGCAAGGACATTTCGGCCAAGGTCCGCGAGCTGCTGGCCTGATCCGCAGTTGCCCGCAGGGATTCGCTGCGACAGCGGATGTGCCGGGACGGAGGATTGCCGGTCCGGTTTTCCGTCGGAGGGCGGTCGTCCGTCGTCCGTCCGGGAAGCGGCCGTGTCGTATCCGGAATGCCGCTAACGAAATTGATATATGCACGTACTCGAATCGTTGCACCGCAATGTGAAAACCGTGGCCATGCCGTCGGCGATGCTCGTGGGGGCGGTGTTGTGCCGCCCGGTCACGGCGCTGGAGACCTGGTCGGGGCGGATGGTCACGCCCGTTCTGATCTTTCTCATGCTGTTCGTCACCTTCTGCCGCGTGCGGCCCTCCGAAATGCGGCTCTCGATGCTGCACGGCTGGCTTCTGCTCTTTCAGACCATAGCCTGCGTCGGCGTCTATTTCCTGCTGCTGCCCCTCGACCGGACGGTGGCGCAGGGGGCGATGATCTGCGTGCTGGCGCCCGTGGCGATGGCCGCCGTGGTGATCGGGGGCATGCTCGGCGCCAATGTCGCCACGATGGCCACGTACAGCCTCCTGTGCAATATGACCGTGGCGCTGCTGGCGCCCGCTGTGCTCTCCTTTGCCGGAACGGGGGCGTGTTCGTTCGCCGGGATGCTGGCCCGTATCGTGCCGCTGCTCGTACTGCCCTTCGCGGCTGCGCAGTGCTGCCGAGCCGTGCTGCCCGGCGTCGCGGGATGGGTCGCCGCCCATAGCCAGATTTCGTTCTACCTCTGGCTCGTGTCGCTGGCGGTCGTCATTGGCCGCACGACGGCCTTCCTCATCGACCTGCACGATGCGTCGGCAGCCACGGAGCTGTGGCTGGCCGCTGCGGCGCTCGTGATCTGTCTCGTGCAGTTCAAGACCGGCCGCGCCATCGGCCGGCGCTACGGCGATCCTGCGGCCGGAGGACAGTCCCTGGGGCAGAAGAACACGGTGCTGGCCGTGTGGATGGCACAGTCGTTTCTCGACCCGATCTCCTCGGTGGCCCCGACGGCGTATATCGTCTTTCAGAACTTCGTGAACTCGTACCAGATTTGGCGAAAGGACCGGGAACGGACGGAAAACCGGGTGTGAACCGCCTGTTCCGTGCGGATGCGGAGAGCGGAACAGGTCCGTTCAGAGGGCCTGCGGTGTGTTCCGGGAGGCGCTGCGGCGGGGCAGGTCGTGCGCAAGGGAAAGGTCCGGGGCCGGAAAAGCGGGAGACGGACGGAGAGACGGATCTCGACGGAGGAGCGAGCGGCGGAAACGGCGGAGGGAGAACGGAGACGCCGCGGGCGAAGGACGGAAAATCGGCGGGGCTTCCGGCCGGAAAATTTGAGAAAACAGCCGGAATTTCGTATATTTGTAATGGAATACCGTCTGTATGATGCGTTTGGATTCACGTATGCAACATTCGGACGCGCCCGGCCTGAAGGAAGTATGACAATCGAGAAACTGGACGGCACTTCGCCCCGCCTTTATGCGCTCGTCGCCCCGCTGGTCATGCGGCGCAGCGTGTTGCGCCAGAACAACAACTATCCGTTCTGGACCTCGCGTTCGCACACGTGGTTCGTGGCGTGGGAGGGCGATGTCGTGTTCGGATTCGTGCCGGTGGAGATCACCGACGGCGGGGCCGCCAAGATCAACAACTACTACGTTTCGGGGGACGATCCGCAACTGCTCGCGCGGTTCCTGCGGGAGATCGTCCGCTATTACGGCCGCGATTACGCGATCCGTTCCGTGACGCTGATCCGCCACGCGGAGGTATTCCGCGCCGAGGGCTTCGCGCCCGTCCGGGAGTGGAAGGAGTACGTGGCGATGGAATACGGGAAAAGCCGGCGGCCATGAATGTCTATGAACGGACCCAGCAGCGGTTGAAGATACTCTTCGAGTGCTTCGACAACATTTACGTCTCCTTCTCCGGCGGCAAGGACAGCGGCGTGCTGCTGAACCTCTGCATTGATTATGTCCGGCGGCACGGGCTGAACCGCCGGATCGGGGTCTTCCACATGGATTACGAGATACAGTACCGCGATACGGTCGATTACGTGAATCGGACGCTTGCAGCGAATGCCGACATACTCGACGTCTATCGGGTCTGCGTGCCGTTCAAGGTGCAGACCTGTACCTCGATGTTCCAGCGTTACTGGCGCCCGTGGGAGGAGTCCAAACGAAGCCTTTGGGTGCGTGAAATGCCCGCGGGAAGCCTTGTCCGGAGCGATTTTCCGTTCTTTACCGACGAGATGTGGGACTACGAGTTCCAGACCCGTTTCGCGGAGTGGCTCCATGCCCGGTGCGGCGCCGCACGCACCTGCTGCCTGATCGGCATCCGCACGCAGGAGAGTTTCAACCGCTGGCGCACGATTTACAGCGACCGCAACCTGCACCGTTTCGCCGGCATGCGGTGGATCCGCCAGTGGGCCGAGGGCGGGATCTGCAATGCCTATCCGCTCTACGACTGGCTGACCACCGACGTATGGACGGCGAACGGGAGGTTCGGCTGGCCCTACAACCGCCTTTACGATCTCTTCTACCGGGCCGGCGTGCCGCTGGACAGTCAGCGCGTGGCCAGCCCGTTCATTTCGCCCGCCATTTCGAGCCTGCACCTCTACAAGGCCATCGACCCCGACACGTGGGGCCGTATGATCGGCCGGGTGAACGGTGCCGATTTCGCCGCGCTGTACGGTCGGACGGCCGCCGTGGGGTGGCAGTCGGTCCGCCTGCCGAAGGGAATGACCTGGGAACGGTACATGCGCTTTCTGCTCGCGACTCTTCCGGAGCGGACCCGCCGGAACTACCTCGAGAAGCTCTCCGTGAGCATCCGTTTCTGGCGCGACAAGGGCGGCTGCCTCTCCGACGAGACCATCGGAAAGCTGCGGCAGGCGGGGATCAGGATCGAAGTGGGCGACCGCAGCTCCTACCGCACGGACAAACGTCCGGTTCGCATGGATTACCTGGACGATATCGACCTGCCGGAGTTCAGCCGCCTGCCGACCTTCAAGCGCATCTGCATCTGCATCCTCAAAAACGACCACGCCTGCAAGTACATGGGCTTCTCGCCGAACAAGAGCGAGCGGCAGCGGCGCAAGAAAATCATGGAGAAATATGAATCGCTCTTACGAATACCCGACTGAGGCGACCTTCCGGAGTCCCGTTTACAACGTCCGGGCCGTGCCGGTGGAGAAGGTCGTGGCGAACAGCTACAATCCCAACGTCGTCGCGCCGCCCGAGATGAAACTGCTGGAGCTGTCGATCTGGGAGGACGGCTACACGATGCCGTGCGTCTGCTACTACGATGCGGTGCGCGACGTCTATGAGCTGGTGGACGGATACCACCGTTATATGGTGCTCAAGACCTCGAAACGAATCTACGAGCGCGAGCGGGGGCTGCTGCCCGTCGCCGTGATCGAGAAGGACCTCTCGCACCGCATGGCCTCGACCATCCGTCACAACCGGGCGCGCGGCACGCACAACGTCGAACTGATGAGCGAGATCGTCGCCGAGCTGACGCGGGCGAACATGTCCGACCGCTGGATCATGCGGCATATCGGCATGGGGCGCGACGAGCTGCTGCGACTCAAGCAGATCACGGGACTCGCCGAGCTCTTCGCCGACCGGGAGTTCAGTTTCGGCGACCCCGGGGAGGAGGGCGAGGGGGAGCGGTCCGCGGAAGAGACCGCCGGAAAGACCGCCGAACCGGTCGGATGCCGCTGACCCTTCGGCCGGCGAGGATTACACCATGTCGTCGCCGGCCTTGGCGTATCTTACGCGGATGGTTTTGTGGAACGGGATGAACCGCGAAATGACGGCGAGGAGCAGCGAAACGGCGAACAGCCACCCCAGAATATCCTTGAGGGCCAGCAGCAGACTTTGCTGTTGGAGGGTCGAATAGAGCTCTCCGGTCGCCAGTTGCGCCGCTTCGGCGTATCCGTGTCCCCGTGCCAGCGAGGAGTCCAGCGCTGCGGCGTATTTCGCTGCGGCGGCCGGGTCCGTCAGCGTGAAGTGTTCCGAGAGCGAGCAGAGATATTTCTGCTGCAAGCGGTAGAGTGCGTTGCCGTAGAACGAGGCGGCCATGACAGGAGCCAGCACCGAGCGGCAGGCGATTAGGAAAAAGGCGTTGCAGATCAGGTATTTGGGATTCAATTCCTCGACGGCGAACAGTGCGAAGGCGATGATGAGCGTCAGCATCCCCGCTCCGCGGACGAAAACCGGGAAAAAGAGGCTCTGGTAGGTGCTCCCGGGCGAGATGCCGAAATAGAGCAGGCCGAAGAAGAGTGCGAAGCAGGCCATGCCTCCGGCTATGAGAAAACGGAACCGCCACCGCTGCCAGCGGAACCACCAGAAGCAGACGAACGCTCCGAGGGCGTAGCCGGGCAGCAGCCAGACGTAGAGCGTGTAGGAGTGCGTGGCGTCCACCTGCAGGATGGAGGTCATGTAGTTGGTCAGCAACGTCGTGGAGGTGCTGAAGAACATGACGATCATCATATAGAGATAACCCACGAGCGCCTTGGGCTGGCGTAGCGGCGCCAGATCGACGTAGGGGTTCCGGGAGCGGTGCTGCGTACGGAGGAAAAAGACGAGCAGCGCGGGGCCGAGCACGACGTAGAGGCAGATGCGGGGCGATGACAGCCAGTCGAGCACCTTGCCGTAGCAGAGTACGTACATGAGCATCAGCAGTCCGGCCGAGGCGACGAACATTTCGCGGACATGCAGCTCGCGCAGCGGTATCCGGCGCAGCGGACGGTCGTGACGGAAGCAGATCGCCACCATGAGCAGGGCCGCGAGCAGGAGGATCATCATGAAGTAGTACATGTACTTCCAGTCGTAGTGGTAGGCCAGCTCGGCCGTGATGATCATGGAGAGCTGGCCGCAGCCGAAGACCAGCGGGTAGAAGTAGGCGTAAAATTCGCTGCGGACATCCTTCGGGCTGAAGATGGTCTTGATCCGCCGGATGCACCACAGCATGAGGAATCCCTTGAGAAAACCGATGAAGAAGCTGCACACGATGAGCGTGTCGGCGCTTTGGGAACGGGCGCAGAACCAACTGAGGAGGAATTGCAGCGTCAGGTCCGCCAGCAGCAGCACTTTGGAGGAGACCGCGCCGAGGACCTTCGGCACGATGGGGTAGGCGATGGCCATGCCGGCCGAAGCGGCATAGTAGCCCATCGTGATGTCTTCCGCATTGGAACCCAGCGTGTTCGACACTTCGAGCATACTCCCCGTGTAGGAGCCGTTGAGCATGGTGACGGGCAGCAGGACGGAGAACAGCCCCGCCACGGCCAGCCGGTCGGGAACCCATCGGCGGACGGGCAGTTCCAGTGCGGCGGCCGTAATCATCGGCGGCGGGCTTCGGTTTCGACCATCATGCCGGCCCGCAGCAGGTCCATCTCCTCGTCCGAAATGCCTTCGAGGTCGATGCGGACAGGGATGCGCTGCTGCACCTTCACGAAGTTTCCGGCCGAATTGTCGGTCGGGACCAGTGCGTATTTCGAGCCGGTCGCCTCCGAAATGGCCGTCACGCGGCCCCGGAACCGGCGGCCGGGGAAGGCGTCCACCTTGACGACGACCTCTTGACCGATGTGGATGTGCGCGATCTGCGTCTCCTTGTAGTTGGCCGTGATGTACTTGTCCCGGTTGCGCACCAGGTAGGAGACGGTCTGTCCGGCCTGCACGAACTGTCCCGGTTCCAGCGTACGGCGGCCGATGTAGCCGTCGTAGGGGGCTGTCAGCACCGTGTAGGAGAGGTTCAGGCGCGCCATGTCCAAATCGGCCTCGCGGCGGAGTATGTTGGCTTCGGCGCCTACCGTCCGTCTGCTGGCTTCGGCGTACTGCGACCGGGCTGCCTCCTTCTGCGCCACGAGCGCCCGGTAGCGGGCCTCCGCGGCTTCGTAGGCGGCTTTGGCCTGCTCGTACTGCTGTCCCGGAACCGATTCGTCGCGCAGCAGCCGTTCGAAACGACGGAAATCCTGCTCCGTCTGCCAGAGTTTCGCCCGGGCTTCGGCGATGTTGGCCTCCTGCACCGCGACGTTCGTGCGCGAGGTCTCGATGCCCGAATGGATCACTCCCTGCGTGCCGCGGGCGTCGAGCAGCGCGGCTTCGGCCTCCTTCACCCGGATCCGGTATTCGCGGTCGTCGAGGATCAGCAGCGTGTCTCCTTCGCGGACGAACCGGTGTTCGGTGAACCGCACTTCGCGGACGTATCCCGCGACACGGATGTTCAGCGGGGCGACGTACTGATCGACGAAGGCATCGTTGGTCACCACGTAATTGACGTGCCGCCAGAAGTAGTCGGCCGTCGCCCAGAGCCCCGATCCCGCCAGCAGGACGCATACCGCGTTCAGGAGGATGTTGCGCAGGCGGTGTTTGCGCAGCTCCTGTCGTTTTCTGTTCCAGTTTCCCATATCGGACGATTCGTCAGAGACGCCCGCAGGCTCTCAGCAGTTGGTAATAGGTGTAGACGACGCGCGTGCGTGCCGCCGTCAGTTGCAGTTCGACGTCGAGCCGCACGCTGTTCGCGTCCAGCAGATCGGTCAGGATGGCCAGTTGGTTCATGTAGCGGTTCTGCATGATGCGGTAGTTCTCCTGCGCCTGCCGGGCCGAGAGCCGCAGGGCCTTGACCTCCTGCACGGCCTCCCGGTGGCGCAGGTAGGCCGTGTGCACGCGCAGGCGGAGACGCTGCATCTCTTGCTCTTCGGCGTTCCGGTTCAGGGCGACCGCCAGCCGGCTTTCGCGCACCTTGTGGCGGCTCTTGTAGAGCGCGAAAAGGGGCACGGAGACCGATAGTCCGACGTTCCAGTTGTTGTTGTAGAGGTCCTCCATCGTCCGGGCGACGGGGCGGGCCAGCGTGTTCGAGGCGTAGAGCGAGACGTCGGGCCGGATGGCGGAGCGCGCCAGTGCGACGTCGTTCCGTGCCAGTTCGGTCTGCATCCGCAGGCGTTTCAGGTCCGGGTCGCCGGCATAGGCCTCTCCGATATACGTCTCGTAGGATTCCAGTTCGATCGGGCGGTGCAGGATGGCCGTGTCGGGGCGGATGAGCAGCGTTTCCCGCAGTCCCAGCAGGATGTCCAGGTGCTGGGACGCCAGCACGAGGTCGTTCTGCGTCCGTTGCAGCGAGAGCCGGTCGTCGGTCAGTTGCATTTCGCTGCGCAGCACGTCGTTGTTCGTGATGAGCCCTTCCTCCTTCATCCGGCGGATGTCGTGCAGGCGGCGTTCCGACTCCTCGATGTTGCGGGAGAAGACCTCCTGCCGGCGGTAGAGTTCGAAAAGCTGCATGTATTGCTCCAGAAGGGCCAGACGGATGTCCGCGGCATCCGCTTCGGTGCGCAGCGCGGCGAGCGAACGCTCCATGCCCGCCTTGCGGACGGCGTAGCGCAGTTTCCCTCCCCGGTAGATCGGCTGCGAGAGGTCCACGGCGTAATTCTGCGACCAGTCGGGTGCGTCGGGATGATAGGCGCCGGCGAGCCCCTGCCGGAAGACGGTCGGCCGGCCGGCGTAGCCTCCCCGCAGGCCGACCTGCAGGTCGGGCAGCCGTTCGGCCCGGGCGCCCCGTTCCCGTTCGAGGGCGCTCCGCTCCTCCAGCGCAGCGGCCTGCAATGCCAGGTTGTGTCGGACGCCCAGTTCGAAAAGCCGCTCCACGGGAAGGAAGAGCGTGTCGCTCTGGGCCGCGGCGGGCAGTGCGGCGGGCAGGCAGATCAGAAAAAGACCGAACCGTTTGCAGTTGTTCCAGCTCATCGTGAATTGTTTGGGTAAAGTCCGGGCGTGGGGACGTCCGGGCCCGAAGGGCCTTGTCCGGGAGCGGGAGGAGTCCCCGTCCGATTGCGGGGGCAAAGATACGAATTTTGTTCAAATCGGTCAAATGTCTGTCCGATATCGGTGTCCGGATTGCATCGGCAGCCGGCTTTCAGCGCCGCCCGTCCTGTTCCCTCCGGGCCGCCTCCCAGCCGATGAGGGCGTTTTTGCGCGTCGGTCCGTAGCGGTAGTTGCCGATGATGCCCGAGGCCTGGATGACCCGGTGGCAGGGAATGAGAAGCACGACGGGATTGTTTCCGAGCGCCGTGCCGACCGCACGCTGCGCCCCTTCGTATCCCGCCTTCTGCGCCAGGTCGGAGTAGGTGGTCAGTCCGCCGCTCGGAATCTGGAGCAGCGCGTTCCATATCTTGAGCTGAAATGCGGTTCCCTTCAGATGTAGGCGGACCGCCTCGGTGTCGCTCCAGTCCCGCCCGAAGATCGAGAGGGCCCGTTGCTGGTTCGGATCGGTTCCCCGGTGGTACGAGGCGTTCGGAAAGAGGCTTCTCAGCCGTTCGAAGGCTTCGTCCCGGCCTTCGTCGGCGAAGGTCAGGTGGCAGATGCCCTTGGGGGTCGAGGCGACGATGACTTCACCGAAAGGTGTCGGAGCGAACGAGTAGCCGATTTCGAGGCTGGCTCCGCCGCGTTTGTATTCGCCGGGCGTCATGCCCTCGATCGTGACGAAAAGGTCGTGCAGGCGGCTCGTGGTCGAGAGGCCCGCTTCGCTCGCCGCATCGAACAGCGAGGCGCGTGTCTCCGTCAGGATTTTTTTCGCGTATTCGACACTCAGGAAGCGGGCGAACTGTTTGGGGGAGACGCCCACCCGTCGTTGGAACATGCGCTGGAAGTGGCAGGGGCTCAGGTGCACGTGGTCCGCCACGTCGCCGAGTCTGGTGTGCGAGGTGCGGTGCAGAATCAGAAATTCGATGGCCGCCGCGATCCGTTCGCTGTCGAGTTCCTGCTGGGTTTTCATGGGGCGTATCGTTGCGTTTTTCGTTCGGATTCATTTCACGAAAGTGTCCCGGAACGGCAGGAGCGGTTCCGATTCCAGTTCGAGAAGCCATCGTTTCGCTGCCAGTCCGCCGCCGTAGCCCGTCAGCGAACGGTCGCTGCCGATGACGCGGTGGCAGGGGACGAAGATCGAGAGCGGGTTCGCGCCGTTCGCATTGGCCACGGCCCGCACGGCTTTCGGCTGGCCGATGCGGCGGGCCAGCTCCCCGTATGAGACGGTCGCACCGAACGGGATCGCCAGCAGCGCGCGCCAGACGGTCTTCTGGAACTCCGTACCGGCGAACGACAGGGGAATGTCGAATGTCCGGCGGTATCCGGCGAAGTACTCGTCCAACTGACGGGCTGCCTTGTCGAGCAGAGGCGACGGGGCTTCGATGAAGCGGGCCCGCAGGAGACGTTGTACGCGCCGGTCCACGAATCCCCGGTGTCGTTCGTTCCGCCAGTCGCAAAGGCAGAGGCTTTCCCCGAACGATCCGAGCAGCAGTTCGCCGCAGGGCGAGCCGTAAGTCTGCACCCGAATCGTCGTTTCGGGCTTTTCGGGTAGGGCGGGACGCCGCGCGTCAGCTTTTCTTCGGGTTTCCATGCGGTTGTCTTTTGAGTCCGTGATCTTTCAGTTCCGCGATCGCTTCGGAGGATACGGCCCACAGATAGATACATGCCACGCTTCCGCAGGGCGAGTAGCGGCGCCGGTATTTTTCGAACAGTGCGCGGTCTATCTCCCGATGGCCGTGCAGCATCCGCAATCCCCGCCGGACCGCCAGATCGCCGTAGCTCAGAATGTCGGGCCGTTGCAGGGAGTGAAGCATCAGCATTTCGGCGCTCCATACGCCGATGCCTTCCAGTGCCGAAAGCCGGGCGCAAACCTCTTCGTCGGGCAGGTCGCGCAGCGCGTCGATATCGAATTCACCGTCGATGATCTTCCGGGCGGCCGAGCGGATGTAACCGACTTTGCGGAGCGACAGTCCGAGGTTTCGCAGCGTTTCGGGCGGCAGCGCGTCGATGACGGCCGGGGTGACCGGACCGATGGCAGCCTGTATCCGCTGCCAGATCGTTTCGTGTGCCCGGGTCGAAATCTGCTGTCCGACGATGGTATGGACGAGTGCGGCGAAAAGGTCGGGAATGACTCGCCGTTTCACCATACCCACACGGTCGATCACTTCGGCCAGCCGTTCGTCCTGTCTTCTGAGGTGGGAGAGCTCCGTCTCCCCGTAGCGGAAATACTCCTCCATCGCATCTTATTTTCGGCGCAAGGCCTTTTCGGAATCCTGCGGAGCCTGCGCACGTTCGTCGCGGGTATATCCCCGCACGACGGAGGCCACCGTGATCGAATAACGTTCGAAAAGCGTTTCGCCGCCCTTTTTCTGGCAGTTCCGGTGGGCGGGGCGGTTGCGCCATGCGGCGGCGGCTTTCTCGTTCTCCCAGAACGAGACACTCAGCAGTTTGCCCTCTTCGCTCAGGCTGGAGAACCGCTCCGCGCGGATGAATCCGGGTGTTTTCCTCAGCTCGGATTGCAGGGCGGCCCCCAGCTCGAGATACTCATTCAATCCCTCTCTGCGGGGGGTGACTTCGAAAATGACGACGGTGCCCGCGGACTTCGCCGCCGTGTTGTCCGGTGATGTGTCTTTCATGGTCGTAATGTCGGATTCGATACGGCAAAGATAAGCGCCGTGCGCCGTCGGAACAATCCGAAACTTGCGCTTTTTCGGGCGGATCGCGGCTACTTGCGGAAGATGAAATAGACGGCCAGTACGAGGCAGAGGAATCCGGCGAAATGGTTCCAGCGCAGCGTGTCGGATTTCATGAACACCAGCGCGAAGAGCGTGAAGACCGAGAGCGAGACGACTTCCTGGATCACTTTCAGTTCCCAGATCGAGAACGGGCCTCCGAACTCGGCCGATCCGATGCGGTTGGCCGGGACCTGGAAGCAGTATTCGAACAGGGCGATGCACCAGCTGAAGAGCACGATGACCATCAGTCCGAAGCGTTCGAGTTTGGATTTGAAGGCGATATGCCCGTACCAGGCCAGCGTCATGAAGGCGTTGGAAACGACGAGCAGCAATACGGTGGCGAGACCACGGAGCATGGCGTAAACGGATTTGTCAGTTCAGATCGGCGTCGGTGACTTCGGCGAAGGAGCCGACGACCGCGTCGGCGCCCCCTTCGGCCAGCAGTTGTTCGCGTGTCAGGGTGGTGGCCAGTGCGACGATGCGTCCCGCCCCGGCGCGCCGGGCGGATTCGATACCCGCCAAGGCGTCTTCGAAAACCACGCAGTCGGCCGGGTCCGCGCCCAGCGCGGCGGCCGCGCGGAGGTAGATCTCCGGATCGGGTTTGCAGCGTGTCACCGTGTCGCCCGAAATGCGGGCGTCGAAGAAGTCGCCGATGCCGCATCTCTCCAGCACGAAATCGACGTTGGCCCGGCAGCCCGACGAGCCGACGGCGCAGCGGACGCCCGCGGTGCGGAGCCGTCCGAGCAGTTCGCGAAGCCCCTCGACGGGACGGATCTTCGGGGCGTAGATTTCGCGGTAGATCGCCTCCTTCTCGGCGGCGAGCGCGGCGAGTCCCTTTTCGCGGATCACCTCTTCGGGCAGGATGCGGCCCATGATGTTGTCGTTGCCCATGCCGTAAACCCCGCTGAGCTTTTCGGCCCAGTCCGTGACGCCGTAGCGGTCGCAGAAGATCGAGAAGGCCCTGATGTGCGCCGGGGTGTTGTCCACCAGCGTTCCGTCCATGTCGAACAGTGCTGCTTTCTTCATCGTCGGTTCGTTTTCCCGGGACCGGCTCGCGGCGGAGTCTGTCCCGGTGTTTTCGTGCGGCAAAGATAGCGCAAGGCGTGCGCAATGCCAAATTTCCGGACGCCGAAAATCGCCGCGGACGTCCGCCGGATCAGAATTTGAGCTGCACGCCCAGATTGACCGCGAAACGCTGCACCTCCTCTCCGGCGACGGGTTCCCGGTGGGTCAGCCGCCAGATGCAGTCGATGCGCAGCAGGCGGAAGATGTTCTCCACGCCGAAGCCCGCCTCGAGGTAGGGCGTCGAGACCGAGGACATGCCTGCGGGGAAGAGGAGCGGTGCGCCGCTTCCGGGCCGCGACCCGTCGTTGCGGTGCGAGAGCGTGCCCCAGACGCCCTTGAAGACGAGCACTTCGCGCCAGCGGAGTTTTTTGATGAGCGGCAGGCGGCCCAGCAGCAGACCGTTGAAATGGTGTTCGTAGAACCACGCCACCCAACTGTCGGAGGCGAATTCGTAGTAGTCCATGCACGAGAAGGCGTAGGGGTCGTAGAAATAGGTTCCGTTGCCTTCGTGGAGCTTGAGCAGCGGGTAGGGGACCGTGCCGACGATGTGGCCGCCCCGCACGGTGATCGTCGAGTAGCCGATCGGCGGCAGTTCGGGCCGGTAGCGGATGCCGCCCTCGAAGCGGTAGTACTCGCTGGCGCCGGGAAGCAGTCCGGGAATCCCGATCGCGGCGGAAAGCGTCACGACGGGGTATTTCGAACCGAGCGACTGTTTGTCGAAGGGCATCCGGTAAACGGTCTCGTCCTTGGCGAAGCGCAGTTCGGCGCGCAGCGCCGCATCGGAGATGGAGTTGGCGGGCGTGCCGTCCGGGCGGATCATCGGGACGTAGCGGTTGGAATAGACCCGTTGCAGGCGGGCGCCGAGGCGGGCCGTGACGCCGTGTCGCCATTCGTGCTCGTAGTCCGCCTCGCCCCGGTTCACCATCGAGAGGCGCTGGTCGCCGCGCGAGAGAATCGACGAGAGGATGTTGCTTTCTGTCAAGGCGTTGTCCCCTGCGCCGAGCTGGAGGACGTCGTGACGCCCCGAGAGGGTGAGTTTGCGGGTCAGCGTGCGGCCGAAAACCGCCTCGATGCTGCCGCCGCCCTTGAAGCGTCCGTCGCGCGTGCCGTAGGCGGCGTATCCCGAAAGGCGCACGCGGCGGCTCACTTCGGTGGTCGTGCGGCCGCCCAGTTGCATGCGGAATCCCTCGAGTTTGTTGAAGCTGGCGATCTTGTAGTAGGGTCCGATGCCGATGTACTTCGTGTTCCAGTGGCCGACGAGGATCGTATTGACGAGCGTGTAGATATTGCGGTAGAGGGGGACCCGCTGCACGGAATCTACCATTGCGTAGATGCCCCGTTCGCGTTCGCTGAGCGTGTAGGGGCGCACGGCTTCCCAATAGGCTTCGTCTCGGCGGTTGGGATTTCCGCCGGCGATCTGCACGCGGTTGTCCATGCGCAGCACCTCGTCGGGGATCGGTTCGTCGATCCGCACGTCGGAATAGGCGATCTCGCGCGTGCCGATGAACGACACGAGTTTCGACGAGTCGGCCGTCGTCAGGGAGAATTCGGCCGATACGCGATCGCGGAGGCGGAACCAGCGTCCGTTTTCTGTCAGGCGGTTCTCGTTGTCGATGCGCAGGTGGCGGATCCAGTTCACATTGACGCCCCGCGGCATGCGCACCGACGCCGACTGCAGGGCGTAGGTGGCCGAGTCGATGTGTATCTCGCCGTCGAGTACGGGTGTGGTGAGCCGTTTGGGGTGGAAGCGTATCTTGTAGGTTTTGCGTCCCTTCACGTCGAGGCTGTCCACCAGGAAATAGTCGTAGTAGGTCCTGCCGCCCGAGGCGAGCGGGCTGGCGAAGCGCACGTCGAACAGGTCGATGAAGTTGTCGTAGAAGTTCACGTCGCCGTGCATGCCGCCCGTGAACTGCGCCACGGCTTCGCTGTTCTCCACGCCCGAGATGCGGCTGGCGCGGATCACCTCGCGCGTGAACTGCGGTGAGCGGCTGTGGTAAAGCTCCGCGGACGATTCGGAGATCATGGCCGGAAGGTAGGCGGCGCCGGTGAGCGCCGAGGTGTCCATGTAGCTGAATATGAATCCGAAGTTGCGCTGCAACCGCTTGCTGCGGAACGAGGGGCGGAGGTTCGTCAGGTCGAGCTCCATCTTGGTGTAGGTCGAGCAACTGTAGGTGTCGTAGTGCTCGGGATCGTTCTGCGGCCTGCGGCGGACGACCTCTTCGAGAATCGGGTGGGCCGGGTTGTCGCCCGGGGTGATGACGACCTGTCCGATGTCGAAGCGCACGGGGTCGAGGGCGAAGTCTACCTGGCTGAATGTCCCGCGCTCCACGCGCCGCGACTGGGGAGCGTAGCCCACGATCGAGACTTCGATGCGGGCGGTCGTGTCGCGGGTCTCGAGGGCGTAGATGCCCTGTTCGTCGGTGGTGATGCCGACGGTCGTGCCCGAGAAGACGACGCTGGCGAATTGCAGGGGCAGGCCCGTGGAGGCGTCGGTGACGCGTCCGCGCACGCGGGTGCTCTGCGCGACGGCTCCGGCCGTCCAGAGAGCGGCCGCTGCAAGAAGGATGATTCGCCTGCATGTCATACGAACAAAAGTAGCGAATCCGCCGGCATTCGGCGAAAATAAATTACTTTTGCGGCAGATACGACGACAAACAGGACAATATGAGTCATTCCAAAATTGAAAAGACGAACGCCGTGCGGCTGCTCGACCGGGCGAAGATCGCCTACGAGCTGGTTCCCTACCGTGTCGATGGGGAGCACCTCGCGGCGACGCACGTGGCCGAACAACTGGGCGAGGACATTGCGACCGTGTTCAAGACCCTCGTCCTGCGGGGCGACCGCACGGGGTATTTCGTCTGCGTCGTGCCGGGGGACCACGAGGTGGATCTCAAGGCGGCGGCCCGGGTGTCGGGCAACAAGAAAGCGGACCTCATTCCGATGAAGGAGCTGCTGCCCGTGACGGGATATGTCCGCGGCGGGTGTTCGCCCATAGGGATGAAGAAGGCTTTTCCGACCTATGTCCACGCTTCGGCCGAGGGGTTGCCCTTCATCTATGTCAGCGCCGGGGTGCGCGGATTGCAGCTCAGGCTCGCGCCCGGGGCGCTGATCGGCTACGTGGGGGCCACGGTGGCTGAAATCAGCCGCCGGGCGGAGGAGTGAGCCGCCGGGCGGTTCATTCCCCCGCGGCGGCACTCAGCGGCGGCGCCTCCTGCAGGTGCAGGGCGAGGAAGCCGCGCGAGTCGGCGCGGCGCTCTTCCAGCGTGCGTTCCACCGCCTCCCAGTCGATCGGGGCGTCGAGCGTCTGCGCGAGCGGTTTCCCGGGAGACGCGATCCGTCCTTCGAGTCCGAACTGTTCGAGAAGCGAGCGGATGCGCGCCGAGCCGCGGCGGCGGTTGATATAGACGGCGAAGGGCTTGTGGAAGAGAATGCAGAAGGCGCAGGCGTGGAACGAATCGGTGACCACGTAGCGGGCGTCGTGCAGCGCGGAGAGCCATTGCCCGATTCCCGGCATCTTGCCTTCCGATTCGTTCGTCCGGTCGGTCATGCGGACGATCTTCAGTCCGCACGCCGCGGCCGTGCGGCCGATCTCCCGCCGGACGGCGGAACCGGCCCGGAACAGGTAGCAATGGATCGTCTCCGCCGGGGCGATGCCCGGAATGAACAGCGGGCGATAGTCTTCCGCCGTGAGCAGCAGGGTGGGGTCCAGCACCTGCCGTGCATCGTCGCGGCCGAAGTAGTCGCGGCATTGTCCGATGCCCGTGCGTTCCCGCACGGAGACGCCCTCGAACTCGGCCAGCAGCCGTGCGCAGCGCTCCCGCTCCTCGCGGGTGTATTCGCACTCGGCGGCCCCGAACGAGGCGGCGTAGGCGATCCGCCGGGCCGCTGTTCCCTCCAGAAACGAGAAGAAATAGGGGCCCAGCTCCTTGGCGTAACGCGGCCGCCACACCTGGTCGCTGCCCACGATGTAGAGGTCGTACCCCCCCCCGTCGGCGGCGATCGAGGCGTAGTCGTCGGCATCGTAAACGGGCGCCGTGCGCGGCGAGAGGCGGCGGTAGATGAATTTCTCGATCTCCGATTTCTTGTAATCCTGCGTGAGGGCCGTGTTCAGTTCGGCGAAAATCTCCTTGCGGTGGAAAAGCGACTCGACCGCGCGGCGCAGTACGGTCTTCAGGAAGAGGTTGCTGACGGGTTTTTCGCGGCGGCGGTTGTCCACGAGCCAAACCTCGTGGCCGAGCCGTTCGAGGACGGTCTTCAGGGCGAATGCCTGGAGCACGCCGCCGTAGTTGGCGTGCAGGGGGAGGGTCAGCAGGGCGATTTTCATGGGGCGGTTCGGGTTAGCGGGCGATCAGCCGGCGGAATTTCCGCACGAGACGTTGCCCGGGTGTGGGTTTTACGGTTCGTTTCAGCAATTCCGTGACGCTCGCCGCACGGGGCAGCTCGCGGAAGAACTCTTCGCGGCGCGGGTGGGGTTCGACGCGTTCGAGGAATCCGCCGTTGCGGCCGCGCACCCGGTCGTCCCAGGGAAGCGGGCGGCACTCGGCGTCGGCCTCCTCGAAGTGCCGGATGCCCTGCGGCGTGTTGAGCAACACGAGGCTCGCGCCGCGGTCGTCGTCGAATGCGGGCAGCACGTCGCGGATGTTCCAGAAGTCGGCCAGCGTGATGTCGCTCCCGCTGCGGCCCGACTTGAACGGGCAGGCGTAACAGCTCGGGCGCAGCGTCAGCTCCGCGAGGAATGCGCGCATGTAAAGATCCTCCCGGGCCGGGACGCGACGTTCGCCGCCGTCGGTGCGGACGGTGAAGTCGTAACGCCGCCAGCCCGAACGGCTCTTGTCGCGGAAATCGACGCCGAGAATCCGCCTTCCGCCCGCCGTTTCTTCCGTGTAGCGGCGCCAGACGGCCGGGGAGGGAACCCCGTGGCAGAGGCATTCGACCGTGAGCAGTCGTTCCGGACGCTCTCCCCGGAGGAAGGCGTGAAGGCCCGCGATCTGGCAGGGCGTGCCCGAAAAGAGCACCCGCCGTCCTTCGCGCAGCAGCGCGGCGGCTTCGGTGTAACAGCCTCCCGTATCGCTCTGCACGTATTTGGATTTGAGCAGCGGCTGCAACTCCTCCTCTTTTTCTGCCCTGCGGTGAGATACCCCTCCCCACGTCGGGGCGAAGGCCGCGCCGAATACGACGCCTCCTTCGCGCAGCGTCCGCCGGGCGAGCAGCGAAAAGACGCCGCCCGAGGAGCCGGCCGCCCGTGCCGCCTCGTCCCGGTTGCGTGCCGCGAAGAGCCGCAGCGGGTCGTGCGGTGCGGAGGGATGCAGTCCGGGGCAGATGCGTTCGCACAGGCCGCATCCGGTGCAGGCGTCCGCATCCGCCACGGGGTAGCGGAACCCTTCGGCGTCTTCCGTCATGCGGATGCACTTCGCGGGACACCGTTGCGCACAGGCTCCGCAGCCGCAGCAGTCGCGTTTGTCGCGCAGGGAGAGCATATTGTCGTAGAAAGGGCTGAATTTCTGTTCGAAGGTACGCTTTTTCCGGGATATTTCCGTCTTCCGGGCCTAATTTTTTTGCGTGACGCGGCGGGGCGGACTGCCGGCGTTGCGGACTGGCGACGGCGATGCGGGCGTTTCCGTCATGGCGGGGGCCTTTTCGGAACGGCCGGACTGCGAGGAAAAAACGAGCGGTTTCCGCCGTTCCGGGGCATCCGGCGGGAAGAAAAAACGATAAATGCCTCGAATCGGGCCGAATGTGCCGGAAAGCCTTTGGGCAGGAACCGGAATTTTCGTAACTTGCAGTCGTTTTAGACGGGCGGTCTCGGAACGTCGAGGCTTCCGGACGCCGCCGCGAAAAATGCACAGGAGAAAAATCGTCAAATATACGCTCCGCACGCTGCTGGGTCTCGTCGCGGCGCTGGTCCTGATTCCCGCATCGCTCTATATCCCTGCGGTGCAGGACTTCGTGCGCGTCCGGGCGGAACGGTCCGTCGCCCGGTCGCTCGGCATGGAACTTTCGATCGGCCGCATCCGGCTCGCTTTTCCGCTCCGCCTGTCGGCGGACGACGTGCTGCTGAGACAGCGCGGGGACACGCTTGTCCGCTGCGGACGGCTGTCGCTCGACGTCGCCCTGCTGCCGCTGCTTCGCAGCCGGGCGGTGATCCGCAATTTCGAACTCGGGGATTTCGCGGCCCGTTACCGCGATTCCGTCGCGGGAACGGACATGCGTCTTGCGGCCGGAAGGCTCGGGGTGTATCTCGCCCGGGTCGATCTGAAGGCCGGGACGGCCGATGTCTTCCGGGTCGCGCTGGCGGACGGGGACGCGGCGATCGGCCTGGAGGTCCGGGAGACCGCGGAGGAGCGGCCCGACAGCGCGGCGGCCCTGCCGTGGAAGATCGCCGTAGGGCGGATTTCGGTGGCCAATACGGCCTTTCGGATGCGGACCTCGCCCGACCCCTCGGAGCTTTCCGTGCGGCTGGCCGAGGGTGAGGTGAACGACTGCCGCGTCGGACTGGACAGTGCGCGGGTCGAGGTGGCCGGCGTGCGGCTGACGCGCGGCGTGTACTCCTACGTTGCAGCGCCGTCCCGGGAGGTTGCACCGGAAGAGGGGAGCGCTTCGGAGCGCTCCGCGGAATTTGCGGCGAAATCCGGCCCGGGACATGCTGCGGAAGATGCCGCAGAGGGTGCTGCCGGCGCGCCGCAACCCTGGACCGTCCGCGTGGGGCGCGTCGAACTGGCGGACAACCGCGCGGCCTACGGCACGATGGGGCATGCGCCTGCGGCGGGATTCGATCCGGAGGCGGTCTCTCTCTCGGCGCTCAATCTCACGCTCGATTCGGTGTATAACCGGGGAGGCGACATCGCCCTGCGGATCGAACGGCTGGACTTCGCCGAGCGCAGCGGGCTGGCCGTGCGTTCGGCCTCGGGACGGTTCGTGAAGGACGGCGGGGCCGTGTCGCTGGAGGGCTTCCGTCTCGCCACGGCTTCGTCGCGGATCGACGCCGACGTGCAGGCGGGCCCCGGGGCGCTCGGACTGGCTCCCGCAGCGGAGATCGGGGCTGCGCTCCGCGCCGATCTCTCGACACGGGACATGCGGCTGCTGTTCCCTGTTCCGGAGGCGCTGGGCGACCGCGAAGTGAGCCTGTCGCTGACGGCCGCCGGGACATTGGCCGACCTGCGCCGGATCGGGCTGGAGCTCTCCGTGCCCGGGCATGGCGGCCTGCGGGCGGAAGGCAGGGCGAAGAACCTGCCGGAAGGGCGGGCAGCGGCCGTTTCGGTCCGTTTCGAGGGGGATTTCCGCGAACTGGAGTTTCTCGAAGCGTTGCTGCCCGACACGGCGTTGCGCCGCCGCGTGGCGATTCCCGCGCGGATGACCCTGCGCGGCGCGGCGGAGCTGGACCGCGGTGCGGTGGCGGCGGATGCGGCGCTTGAGGTCGGCGGCGGCAGCCTCTCGGCCGCGGGACGGCTCGATCCGGCGGCTGAGACCTACGAAGCGCGGGTGCGGTGCGACGGCTTCCCGCTCGGGGCGTTCCTGCCGGCCGATTCGCTCGGGACGGTCGATTTCGCGGCGGAGGCCCGCGGCACGGGTTTCGATCCTTTCGCGCCGCAGACGACGGTCTCGGTGAGCGTCGGAGCGGAGCGTCTGGAGTATGCCGGACGCGATTTCGGCGGCATCGGGATCGACGCCGTGCTGGAGGACGGCCGCCTTTCGGGCCGGATCGCCGATCGCGACGAGGCGCTGCGTCTGGCGCTGGACCTCTCGGGAGAGGTGACCCGCGAGCGGCAGTCGGTGCGGCTGGCGGGGCGTGTCGCGGAGTTCGATCTGACGGCGCTGGGCGTGACGCCGGACCGGATCGGCGGGACCTTCGGCCTCGACTTCCGCGCCTCGGCCTCGCAGGAGGGGACCTATGCCGCTTCGCTGGCGCTGGACAGTATCGGGATACGCAACGGATACCGTACCGACCGCATCCGTCCCACGAGCGTGGCCGTCGGGGCCGACACGGCGTCGGTCCGGGCCGAGGTCCGGTCCGGGGATTTCGTGCTGACGCTCTCGGCCCCCGCGTCGCCCGATTCGCTCCTCGCGGCCGCAGCGCGCGCCTCGGAGACGTTGCGGCGGCAGTTGCGGGAACAGGCGTTCGACATGGAGGAGCTGCAGGACGTGCTTCCGCGCTTCCGGTTGCAGGCCGAGGCCGGACGGAACAACATACTCAACAATTTTTTGCGGACGAAGGGCGCTTCGTTTCGGGGACTGCATGTCGCCGGAGCGAACGACGGCGCGGAGCCTTTGTCGCTTCGGATGCGTGTGGACGGACTGGACGCCGGGGGCGTCGTGCTGGACACCGTGGCGCTGGGGATCGTGCGGGAGGAGCGGCGGCTCGCGTACCGGCTCGGAGTGTCGAACGCCCCGGGGCACCTGGACCATGTGGCGCAGGCGGCGCTCTACGGGCATGTCGTGCGGAATACGGGGCAGGTGAATTTCCGGCAGCGGGACCGCGCGGGGCGCGAGGGTTTCCGCTTCGGGTTCGACGTGGAGTGGACCGATTCGCTGGTGCGTGCGGGCATGACGCCGCTGCGTCCGCTCTTCGGTTCCGAACCCTGGGAGGTCAATGCGGGGAATTACGTCGAATACGGGTGGTACGACCGCCGCATAGTCGCCGACCTCGACATGCGGTGCGGCGAGGGACGCTTCGCTCTCCGTTCGGTTCCGGCCGACGACGGTGAGGCGGAGTCCCTGCGGCTCGATGTCGCGGGCATCGGGATCGGAGCGGCGCTCGGGATGCTCCCGGCGCCTCCGCCCGTGGACGGCGTGCTGGGTGCGGGCGTCGTGCTGGAGATGCTCTCCGACAGCCTTGCCGTCCGGGGCGACGTCTCGGTGACGGAGCTGTCGTACGGGAAGCAGCGGTTCGGCGACGTCGCCCTCGGCGTGCGCTACGGGCAGGGTCGGGGCCGGCGGGCCGATGCGCGGGTGACGCTCGACGGCAGCGAGGTGTTCGCCGCGCACGGCGACCTGCGCCCCGACCGCGACGAACCGCTGGACCTCACGCTGACGGTCCCCGGATTCCCGTTGCAGCGCCTCGACGTCTTCCTGCCCGCGGATCTGTTGCGGCTGTCGGGCGAGGTGCAGGCCGCAATCCATGTGGGAGGCGCTCCGGAACGGCCGAAACTCGACGGCGGGGTGCGTTTCGCCGCGACCGACATGCGCGTGCCGATGATCGGGACTTCGTTCCGTCTCGCCTCCGACACGATCCGGCTGCGCGACGGCCGCATGCTGTTCGACGACTATGCGCTGACCGGCCCGAACCGGAAGCCGCTTACGGTCGCCGGAACGGTCGATCTGTCGGATTTCGGCCGTGTCGCGGCCGACCTCGCGCTCCGGGCTTCCGACTTCCAGTTCGTCGATGTCGCGCGGCGGGAGCGCACGGCGGTCTATGGCAAGGCCTTTCTCGATCTGGACGTGACGGCCAAGGGACCGGTCGATGCGCTCGTCGTCCGCGGCCGCGCCGCCCTGCTGGGAGGCACGGACATTTCGTATGTCATGCAGGACTCGCCGATGGAGGTCAGGGAGCGGCCGCAGAACGTCGTTACGTTCGTCTCGTTCCGCGAACTGGACGAGGAGCCGGCGGAGCAGGCGCCGCCGCGGGAAATGTCGGTCGGCGGGATGGACGTGCATCTGGACGTGGACATCAACGACGACGTGCGGGCCGGCGTGGACCTTTCGGCGGACGGCAGCAACCGGATCGACCTGCAGGGCGGCGGGAGTCTGACCTATACGATGAACCCGCTGGGCGATACGCGTCTTGCGGGCCGTTACGTCCTTTCGGGCGGCATGGTGCGCTACAATCCGCCCGTCATTTCGCAGAAAACCTTCAAAATACGTCCCGGCGGCTATGTGGAGTGGATGGGGGACATCGCCGATCCGACGTTCAGCCTGACGGCCGTGGAGACCGTCCGGGCCAGCGTCTCGTCGGACGGGCAGAACAACCGACCGGTGAATTTCGACATCTCGATCCGCATACGCAACACGCTCGCGGATCTTTCGGTGAGCTTCGACCTGGCGGCTCCCGAGGACCTCGCCATGCAGAACGAGCTCAACTCGCTGACGGCCGAACAGCGGGCCAGCCAGGCGATGAACCTGTTGATATACAACACTTATTCGGGTCCGGGGTCGTCGGCGACGGTCGCTTCCGAGAATCCGCTCAACTCGTTCATACAGAAGGAACTGAATCAGTGGGCGCAGAACAGCCTGAAAGGCGTGGACCTTTCGTTCGGCATCGACTCCTACGGCGAGGACGATCCCAACGGACAGCGCACGGACTACTCCTACCGTCTGTCGAAGAGTCTGTTCAGCGATCGTGTGCGGGCGGTCATCGGCGGGCGGTTCAGCACCGGCAACGACCCGTCGGAGAATCTCCGGGAAAACCTGATCGACGACATTTCGCTCGAATACATGCTCACCAGGCGTGACAACATGTTCATCCGCCTGTTCCGCCATACGGGCTACGAGAGCATTCTCGAAGGGGAGATCACCGAGACCGGCGTGGGCTTCGTTATCCGCAAGAAGCTGCTCCGGCTGACCGATCTGTTCCGCCCGGCGAACCGGAAGGAGAAAAAGAAGGAGGAGGAGAAACGAGATGAGACCGCAGTGCATGAATGACCGCCCGATACTCCGCACGGCCGCCGTGGCGCTGGCCCTCGCGTTTGCGGCCGCCTGCTCCACGACGCGGCGGCTGGCGTCGGACGAGGTGCTCTACACGGGTGTCGGAAAAATCCGCATCGAACCCGACTCGGGCGTTACGGTCTCTCCGGCAGCCGCTTCGGCGGCCCGGGAGCCGCTTTCGGTAGCTCCGAACAATCCGCTTTACAGCCCTTATGTGCGGACGCCGCTGCCGATCGGACTGTGGGCCTACAATTACCTCTACACGCCTCGGGAGAAGGGTTTCAAATACTGGTTCTACAAGCGGTTGGCCAAGGAGCCGGTGCTGATTTCGAAGGTGCAGCCTTCGCTGCGGGCGAAGGTCGCGGAGCAGGCGCTCGAAAACCACGGCTATTTCGGCTCCCGGGCCGCGGATACGCTGCTCTACCGCAAGCGGGGGCGGAAGGCCCGGGTGAGCTACCGTCTCCGCGTGGCGCCGCCGTGGCATTACGAGGGGATCGCCTATCCGACGGCGGGCGGTGCGCTGCAACCGCTCCTCGACAGCCTTCGCTCCACTTCGCTGTTGCGCGAAGGGGCGCAGTACAACCTGGATACGCTGACGCTCGAACGCCGGCGGATGGCGCAGTCGCTCCGCGAACGGGGGTATTACTATTTCCGGCCCGAGTACCTCGAATACCAAGCTGACACGACCCTTTCGCCGCGCGGGGTCGCGCTGCGCCTGAACCTCAAATCCGATGCGCCGGCCGTGGCGCTCAAACCCTACCGTGTGGGCAAGGTGACGGTCCGGCTGACCGACCCGAAACCCGGCAGACCCGATACGCTTCGTCTGCGGGGAGCGGAGGTCATCGCGCAGCGGCCGATGCGGATCCGGCCCCGGCTGCTCTCCCGGGCGCTGACGCTCGAACGCGGAGAGCTGTTCACCGTCGGGGCTCAGGACCGCACGCTGACCAATCTGAACAAGCTGGGCGTTTTCCGGTCGGTCTCGCTGAATGTCGCGCCGGTCGATTCGCTGCGGGGCTCCGACACGCTCGATGTCGGAATCGACGCCCGCTTCGACTATCCGCTCGAAGCGGCCCTTGAAACGGACGTCACCTCCAAGTCGAACAGCTTCCTCGGCCCCGGCATCGCCTTCAAGCTCAGCAACAACAATCTGTTCCGGGGCGGCGAGGTGCTGTCGGTGGCGCTCAACGGTTCGTACGAATGGCAGACGGGCAACAAACGTTCGGGCGGCCGTTCTTCGCAGCTCAACTCCTACGAGCTGGGGCTCAATGCGACGCTCGACGTCCCGCGGCTGCTCGTGCCGCAGTCGATGCTGCGCCGGCAGCGCTATCCCGGGAGCACCTCCTTCCAGCTCGGGGCGGACCTGATGAACCGGCCCGACTTTTTCCGGCTCGTGGCGTTCAGCGGGTCGATGGGCTATAACTTCCAGACCTCGCCGTACAGCCGCCATGCGCTGACGCTCTTCAAACTGACCTACAACAAGCTGCTGCACACGACCGAGGAGTTCGACCGCACGATGGATGAGAATCCGGCCATCGCCATGAGTTTCCGCAACCAGTTCGTGCCTTCGATCGGCTATACCTACACTTTCGACCGGACCTACGGCGCCGCGGGCAATCGCCGCCTCGTCTGGCAGAACAGCTTCACGTCGGCGGGCAACCTGCTCGCGGGCGTGCTGCGGGCCTTCGGCGAGAAGCAGCCTCAGGAGTTGTTCGGCAACCGCTTCTCGCAGTTCGTCAAGGAAGTCAGCGAGCTGAAATTCTACCACCGCATCGGACGGCGGAACAACTGGCTGGCCGCACGGCTGTTGATCGGGGTGGGGTATGCCTACGGCAATTCCGAGGTGATGCCTTACAGCGAGCAGTTCTACATCGGAGGCGCCAACAGCATCCGGGCCTTCACGATCCGTTCGATCGGCCCGGGAAGTTACCGTCCGCCCGCCGGCGACCGCAACGGCTATCTGGACCAGACGGGCGATTTCAAGCTGGAGGCCAACGTAGAATACCGTTTCGCCATTCTGGGCAAGCTGGGCGGGGCCGTGTTCCTCGACGCCGGAAACGTCTGGCTGCTGAAAAAGGACCCCAAGCGTCCGGGAGCCGAACTGAAATGGAAGGGGCTGCTCGACGAGATCGCCCTGGGAACCGGCTTCGGCCTGCGGTACGACATCAGCTATCTGGTCATCCGCGCCGATCTGGGGATCGGGCTGCATACGCCCTGTCCGGATCCCGACAAGCGGGGGTATTACAACCTGTCCAGCTTCCGCGACGGGCTGGGTTTCCATCTGGCCATCGGCTATCCCTTCTGATTCCGCAATACGACACGTCATGAAAAACAACCTGCTGACCGAACAGCTCGTCTATAACGGCGAGAGCCGCACGAAGACGCACATCCATCTGATCCGCTATTCGCCTTCGGGGTTCGAGGAGAGCCTCTGCGACGACTTCGCGGCCGCCGTGACGGCTGCGGCCCCTTCCGACAAACTCTGGGTCCGGGTTCACGGACTGGAAGACGCCGCCTGCATCCAGGAGGTCTGCACCCGTTTCGGGGTCGATTTTCTGGTCGTGCAGGACATTCTCAACGTGGAGCATCCGAGCAAGGTCGAGGTTTACGACGATTTCAATTTCGTGGTTTCGAGCGTCTTCGTCGGCGAACGGGTCGTGCGCGTCCGGCTCGTGCAGGGGCCGAATGTCGTGCTGAGCTTCACCGAGGGGGAGTCGTCGTTCTACGACGACGTGGCGGAGGCTCTGCGGCGGAACGTGCTGAAGATACGTTCCCGTTCGTCGGACTATCTCTTTTCGGTGATGATAAACGAGCTGACGGCGAACTATATTTCGGTGGCCATGTCGATCGGCGACGATCTGGAGGATCTGGAGTCCGAGCTGATCGCGGCGGCCGACGGCCGCGGTATCGGAGGCCGGCTGCAGATACACCGCCGCCGGTATATGGACCTCAAGCGCGTCGTGCTGCCGCTCCGGGACCAGTACACCAAACTGCTGCGTTCGGACGCCGGACTGATCCATGCGGCCAACCGTCCCTTTTTCAATGACGTGAACGACCACTTGCAGAACGCCTCGCAGCTCATCGACGGCTGCCGGGAAACCCTTTCGTCGCTCATGGACCTCTACACGGCCAACAACGACATGCGGATGAACGACATCATGAAGCGGCTGACGATCGTTTCGACGATCTTCATTCCGCTGACCTTTCTGGTCGGCGTCTGGGGGATGAATTTCCGCTACATGCCCGAATTGGAATGGCGGCACGGTTATGCCGTGGCGTGGGGCGTGATGCTGGCGGTGGGGGCTGCGGCCTACTTCGTTTTCCGGACCAAGCGGTGGCGGTAGGCGGAGTCTTTTCCCGGACCGGGCCGGCGCGCCGTCACGCCGAATGACAAGGGAGGTCCGGGCTGGTATGGCTGCCGTTGGTCGAGGGGCCCGGTTTGGCCATGCGAACGGCCGGGAAAGGGTCTGACCATCCCTTTCCCGGCCGTTCTCGGTGTTTAGATATGGTGCGGATCAGCGGCTGAGGCGCACGAACACGTTTTCATAGGGTTTGAGCGTGAGCGATGAGGTTCGTATGCCCAGCGGTTCGTCGAGAACATTCACCACCTCGAATGTCAGCGGATTCCCTGCGGCGTCGAGCAGCGTGAGCTCGGCCTGGCGGCCGTCGGTCTCGCGGAGGTTCACCAGCACGGCGCCCTGCCCGGTCCGCGACGGCGAGCACGAGGTCATCAGCACGTGGTCGCACCCCGTGCGGAAGAACGACTTCGACCGGGCTTTGCCGTTGTCGGCTCCCGCCGCCGGCATCACGCGGGCATAGAGCGGAATGCGGTTACTCCAGCCGAAGGCCGAAGCCGCGGCGTTCGACGTATCGGCACACGAGGTGAGCGTGTAGCTCCAGTTGAGCTCGCCCTCCTGCGAGGCGCGGAAATTCGTCGTCCAGTAGTTGTTCGTCACCCACGAGAAGAGGTGCGGCTTTTCATAGGTCCGCGGCTGGCGGTAGGGATCGTTCAGCAGTTCGCCCATCATGAAGAGCGGCATGGCGTCGCAGCTCACGAGGATTTGTGCCCGGTCGTTGCGCACCGAGACGAAGTTCTGAACCGTATTCCACGATGCCGTGGTTCCGGGAATCTGGTTCTCGCCGGCATAGACCACGCCGCCCGGCACGTCGAATGCCAGCCGGCCGCCGTCCAGGGCGAACGGGAAGGCCACGTAGAGAGCCGACGGATCGGTCTCGGGAAGACGGCGCGCCGTATAGTGGAGGTCGATGCGCTTGACGTCGTTGTAGAGGCGCATCTCGACGCGCACGCCGAAATCGAGGTCGCATCCTTCGGCCGTACCGCGGAACGAAACCGTCGTATAGATGTCTCCGGCGGCCGCGCCCGTGAACCGCACGTCGCGCAACCCCGAACGGCGGTAGCGTTCGAAGACCTTGCGCTCCATCTGGTGGCGGTCACCCTCGAGCGACTCGTAGATGAAGTCGCCCAGTTTCCATTCGGCATCGCCATCGACCAGCTCCAACTCCAGTTCCTTGTCCACGAGCGAGCGGATGCCGCCCGTCAGGGGATCGAATTCCAGCCGGTAGAAGTCGTTCTCGACCACACGATCCGCCGGCTCGAAGGCCTCGGGTTCGGCGGCTCGGCCCTCGTCGAGCACCATCTCGTAGGTCTTGTAACCCATCGCCGGAATCCGGTCGGCCCAGACGGCGTAGTAACGCCCCTCGCTGCGCGAACGGATCGGTTCGACGGAGAGTGCGCGGCCCTGTTCGTCGAGCAGACGGAAGGCTCGGTCGCGCGGGATCACCTCGAAGTCGATATAGACGGTCGTCAGCGCCGAGCGCTCCCAGCCCAGCGGATTGAAGAAGGTCAGCGTAGGACGCTCCGAACGGTGCAGGTCGCCCTGAAGCCGGCCGATCGAGGTTTCGTAGAGCATCTGCGCACTTTTGAGCGCCTCCCAGACGTAGGAGCCCTTCTCGGCCCACTGCACCTGCGAGTTCTCGCACTGCGGATCGCTGATGCTCTCCGCAGCTCCGAACGTGTGCTCGTCGTAGAAGAGCAGGTTCTCGTGGATGCGGCGCAGCTCGTCGTGCGTCCCTTCGACGCCCCGGTCGCCCGCCATGCCGGCCATCGAGAGCATGCCGCCGATGGCGATCATGTCGGACTGCGTTTTGCGCGAAGCCGCCGTTTCACGGGCGGCCGAGCCGAAACCGTCGGTCCACCAGTCGGGATAGGCCGCACGGTAAACGGGAAGGCGGTCGCCGTATTTCGTATTGATTCGCTCGAGGAATTCATGCACGGTCGCACTGCGCAGTCTGGGCCATGCATAGTGCTCGTTCCAGTCGCGGATCAGCGCGCACTCCTGCATCGACGGAGGCGAATTGTCTGTGGAGTATCCCGAGTACTGCGCCGCGACGAGCGGGAAGTCGTAGCCGCTGCGGCGCAGTGAGCGGATGTAGGAAAAGACGCCGTTGCGGACTCCCTCCATGTCGCCGCGGTCGATGCCCCAGAAGTTGGCCGTCATGTAGTGGTCGGCGCGGAACGAGAGCAGACTCTTGCCTGAGGGCGACTCCCAGCGGTAGAGCGTCGGACGGTCGAAGGGGATCAGGGCGCGGTGGCCGTTCGACCCCATCGACAGGTACTTGACCCCGACATCGGGCAGGTAGTCGGCCAGGCACCACGCCACGCCGTTCACGTCGTCCTGCATGGCCGTCTCGACCGGAATGCCCAGTTCGTGAAAGCGGGCGATCGGTGCCAGGAAAGTCTTGTAGGCGTTCTCGCCCGAGAGTTCCGACATGTTGAAGAACATGGCCGTCACTTCGATCTGACCGTTCTTCACGAAGCGCAGGAACCGATCGACCTGCTCGGCGGGGCGGATGCGCAGCCATTCGCGCACGGCCCACGAGGCCTCGCACGTCCAGCGGAATTTCGCATCGTCGGGATAGTCGGCCGTCGCCTCGCAGTACTCGATGGCGTAGTCGATGTATCGCAGGTGTTCGGTGAGGATCTCGGTCTGCGGCTTCGTATAGCCGATGTCGGTATGGGTGTGCTGCACGAGGTAAACCGTCCAGCGCTCGGCCGGAAGGATCTCCGTCTCGACCGAACGGTCGCCGTCCGGCGTCCTGAGCGCGAAGCGCACCCGGCGGCCGTCATACCCCTCGGGGATACCGACCTGCATGCGGTTCAGGCCCGGGGCGAGCTTCAATTCGCCGCCCGCTTTTCCGTCGTAGCTCCACGCCGCCTTGCGGGGCTTCGCGTCCCAGTTGGCGATGTCGAGCGTTACGGGATGGAGCAGTTCGTCCCGGGTCCGGCCGTAGATCAGCGCCGGTTCGGACTCGGCCGCGAAGAGCGAAATGCCGGTACCCGCCGGGGCACTCTCCACCGGAGTCGAAGCCTCGAGTGTCACGGCGTCAAGCACCATCCAACTGCCCGAAACCGAGCGGACCGAGAGGATGTTGTCGCCCGGGCGGAGCGTCCCGGCCGGAATTTCGACCTCGGCGCAAAGGCCCTTCGACGAGGTTTTGCGCGTGTCGAGGTAGTTCTGGTCGGCGCCTGCGGGGGTCTGGACCTCCGTGCGGAAGTCGTTGAGGGCGATCTCGAGCCGCGGGGCCGAGCCGCTGTGCACCTCGACGAAGTCGAACCTCAGCCTCAATGCGGCTCCGGGATCGGCCTCACGGACACCGAAGCGGACCAGCAGTCCGCCCTGCGGATTGCCTGCCCAGGCATCGGAGGGCCCCGGGATGACGAACGGAACGTCCGAAGCCGAACTGCGCCCGACCGTGTAGAGTGCCGTGCACCCGGGGAAACGTTTCGAAATGTCGGAATAGCTGTCGCCGTCGAGCGCGAACTCGGACGACGAACCGTCGGCCTTGCCGATCTGCCACAGCCGCACCGGATACGGGCGGGCCCAGAGACCCGACCATATCAGTGTCAGCAGTACGGAAAGCAACATAAATCTGCGGTTTGTCATGCGTTGTGTGTTTTTATGCGTGAATGTTCTCCTGTTCTATTCGGCGTCGAGCCATGCGACGTCGGTCATTGCGGCCACGTACGACCCTGTCTCGTCGGTGATTTCCGTACCGACGTTGAGCGTCAGCGGCCAATAGGCCGTCAGCCCCTCTTCCGTGCCGGTGAACGAGCACTCCACGTCGGAAGCCACCTCGTCGGCCGTGCGGGCATCTTCCCAGATCGAGACATGCTGGATATCGCCGCGCATGTAGCGGTCGCTGTAATAGGGCGAGGTTCCCAGTTGCAGGTCGGAGGCCGACGCGGCCAGCGTGCCGCAACTTACGGAGCTCACCTGTTTGCCGTCGAGGTAGAAGACCATCTTGTCTCCCGCCGCATAGGTCGCCGCGATGTGGTACCACGTGCCGAGTTCGATCGTGCAGCATCCGCCGCCGTTCCAGTTGTTGATGTCGGCATCGTAGATGTAGAATTGCAGTTGATCGGCGTTGTTGCGGACCATGAAGCCGCCGGCGCCCGATTCGTTGGAGACGATGCACTGGTCGCCCGGAGCGAACTCCGAGAAGCGGACCCGCATCTCCACGGTGAAGGCATCCTCCAGTCCCCAGCCGGACGAAGCTCCCAGGTTCATCTTCGACCCCAGAGCGAAATGCGGGATACCCGGTTTGACGATATTCGCGTTGAAGGCCGCGATGGCCTCTTCGAGCCGTTTCGCCGCATTGGCGTAACCCTCCTCGCGCGAGGTGTTGTTCATGATGAAGTAGGCCTGGTCGATCCATGCCTGCAGGATCTTCTTCGACCCCGGGGCGATATCGCCCTCGGAGGTTCCCTCCTCGACTTCGGCGACGAGCGTCTCCGCCTCGCGGATCACCTCCATGAGCGTCCGCTGCGCGTCCGACGCCTCATCGTCGCTGCACGACGCGAGGAACAGGCCGGCACAGCAGAGCATCAGCGCCAATCTTTTGACTATCGTTTTCATAATTGTCTCGTTTTATCTTCGGTCGGAATGTATTCGGTTAATTGTAGCCTTCGTTCTGTCCCAGCGTCGTCCAGTCGGGCATGCCGTCGAACTGCGACTGCGGAATCGGGCGGACCGCATGATAATCCCGTATGTTGTCCGCAGCGTCGGGGTTGTAGAGTGTCACACGTTCGACGAGTTTGCCCAGACGCTTCAGGTCCAGTCGGCGCTGCCACTCGCCGGCCAGCTCGCGGGCCCGCTCTTCGAGGATGAAGTCCACGTTCATGTCGTTCTCGGTGACGGTCATCGCATCGCGCCACGCCTCATTCTGTGCGGGGTCCTCCGAATCCTTGCGGATGGCCCGCTCGCGCAGCGTCATGATGTCCCGGGCGGCGGCTTGCAGATCGGGGCCGGTGCGGCGGATGTTGGCCTCGGCGCGGATCAGGTAGAGTTCGCCCAGACGGATCACCGGGTACGAACGGTCCGAGAGCGTGGACATGTTGCCCGGACGGGTGTGGTCGTAGAATTTGGTCATGCCGATGAAGGTCCAGCGGTCCTGCGGAATACCCTTGGCATCGTACATGTCGTTGCGGTCGAAGAACGTGTAGCAGGTCTTCATGCGTTGGCGCTCGAATTCGGGCAGCACGTCGGGACAGCAGTAGAGCGCCGTGTCGATGTACTCGCGCCACCGATTGTCGGGGAACTCCGAACGGTCGTCGGCCGGGTCGTTGTAGTACCATACCCACTGGTGCAGATCAATCCAGCGCAGGTCGGCATCGCGGTTGAAGTTGTCGATGTAGTAGAGCGACGGGATGGCCTGGCAACCGCCGTAGCCGGTCCACCCGAGCATCGTCTGCACACCGGGGAAGCGGTCGATGTACATGGCGTACCATTGCCAGTAGCCGTTGCTCTGCGCATAGGACTCGTCGTTGGTGAAATTCGTCGTCCAGATGAACTCGTCGTTGGTCTTGTCGTCGGCCCAGAGGTCCTTGAGCGATGGCGTCAGCTCGAAGCCGTAAGGCCCGTCGATCACCTCGGAGGCCAGCCGTTCGGCGTCCTCGAACTGCTCGTGGTAGAGGTACATGCGCGCCAGGAATGCCTTGGCCGTCGGCATGTCGATGCGGCCCGCCTCGGAGGTGCGCTCGTCGGGCAGCATCCCCTCGTTGACGACCTGCTCCAGTCCGCCGATGATCTCCTCGTAGAAATCCTCGCGCGTGGAACGGCGGGCCTCCATGCCCTCGGTCTTGTCCGTCGTGCGGGGCAGGTACGAGTCGCCCCATGTCTCGGTGATGATCCACAGGAACATCGACCGCATCACAAGCATTTCGGCCTTGCATTGCAGTTTCTCGGACTCGTCGGCAAAAGGCGTCGTGTCGATGGTCTCCATGAACATGTTGATGTTGGCCAGCGCCTTGTAGCAGTGGTTCCACAGCCACGAGACATTGCCGTTGTTGGCATCCAGACCGTAGTAGTCCGTAAGACCCGTATCGCCCTGATTCTTGCCGCGCAGGAAGAGGTCCGTGCCCAATTCGGTCATCAGCGGCCACTGTCCGTCGCCGCCGTAGAGGTTGTTGATCTTCGTATAGGAGAGGTTCACGAATGCCTTGAGTCCGTTCTCCTCGTTGAAAATGTCGGTGGTCGATCCGTAGGACTCCTCCTCCAGAAAACTTTCGCAGCCGGTGACGCCCGCAAGCAGCGCGGCGGAGGCGAGGATCGTTGCTGTCTTTTTCATGGTCGTTGTGTTTTAGGTTTAGAACTGGACGCTGGCTCCGAAAATGTAATAGGATTCCCACCACGAAATACCGCCCTGGTCGCGGAACCGGCTGTATCCCCACGGATCGTTCATCGTGAAGTAGAAGCGCGTCTTCTTGACGATACGGCCCATCCACCGCTGCGGCAGCGTGTAGCCCACCGTGATGTTGCGGATGTTCACGTAGTCGTTGTCGTAGTAGCCCGCAGCGTCGAGGTACTTGATCGACTGTCCCTCGACCGGACGGGGATAGCGGTCGGTCGGATGCTCGGGCGTCCAGTAGTCGATCTTGTAGGTGTTCCAGCGGCCCAGTTGGTTGGCCCAGCCGCCCGTACTGCGGCTGTCGTAGGCCAGGGCGCCGAACTCACCGTAAACATCGACCGAGAAGTCGAGGTTCTTCCACTGGCCGCTGATCGACAGTCCGCCGACCCAGTCGGGGCGCGTCGTGCCGAGAATGGTGCGGTCGTTGCCGTCGATCACGCCGTTGCCGTCGAGGTCGGCCACCTTTACTTCGCCGGGCTTCTGCCCGTAGAGGGCGGCCAGATCGGCCTCGTCGAGTTGCCAGATGCCCACCTGCTTGTAGTTGTAGTGTACGCCGTTCACCGGATAGCCCACGAAAAGGTTGTTGTTCAGGTCCTGCTTCATGCCGGGATCCTGCAGACGCACCAGCTCCTCCTTGTTGCGGTAGTAGGAGAGATTGACGTTGAGGGTGAAGTCCTTCTTCTGGATGGGAACCGTCGAGAGCGAAATCTCCCAACCGCGGTTGCGCGTGTCGCCGATGTTCGTCCAGGCCTGGTTGAAGCCCGTGGTGTAGGGCAGCACCTTCAGGTAGAGCAGGTCGTAGCTCTTCGAGTCGTAGTACTCGACCGTACCGAAGATGCGGCCGTTCAGGAACCCGAAGTCCAGACCGATGTCGAGCATTTTGTTGCGTTCCCAGCCCAGATCGGGCGCCGGGCGCGTCGAGGGCTCCAGACCCGGAAGGTGGGTCTCGCCGCCGAATCCGAAATTGGCGTAGCAGCCGTAGAGCGAACCGAGCGTGGCGTAGGCCGCGATCGAGTAGTTGCCCGTCATACCGTAGCTGGCGCGCAGTTTGAGGTTGGTGATCCAGTCCGCGTTGTCCTTGACGAAACGCTCCTCCGAAATGCGCCATGCCACGGCGGCCGAGGGGAAGAAGGCCCACTTGCTGCCCGGCGAGAGCTGCGAGGCGCCGTCCTCGCGGAACGAAGCCGTCACGATGTAGCGGTCGTCGAAGGTGTATTGCAGGCGGCCGATGACCGAAACCATCTGGTTGCGGATGAATCCTGAACCGATCGTCTTCGAATCGGTCAGACGGTTCATGTTATACCACAGATAGGCGGGCGATTCCTGGTCCTTTCCCGACATCGAGGAGTTCACCGTCTGACGGTTCTGCATCTCGAAGACGGCCGACACGTCGATGGCGTGCCTGCCGAAGGCCTTCTTGTAGTTGAGGATGTTGTTCCATACCCAGTCGGCCTTGCGGTTGTTGTGCATGCCGGCGACGTTGCGCTCGTCGGTGTAGCCCACGCTGCGGTTGTCGTAGTAGTAGCCGCGCGACGAGAAGGCCGGCGTGTAGGCGAAGTTGGTGTTGAAGGTGAGTCCCTTGCAGAGGTCCACCTGTGCGAAGAAACGCATGTAGATCTTCCACTCCTCGGTCTTGTCCTCGTAGGCTCCGTCCGTTTCGTTCATGTAGGGGTTCTTCACGAACGGGTCGCCGAACGGATACTCGTTGTAGGAGCCGTCCTCGTTGTAGATCGGCGTCAGCGGCGACATGTGGAGGAACGTGTCGAACATGTCGGGCTTGTCGTGGCTCACGTTGTAGAAAGCACGGTTCGAGATACCCACCTTCAGGAACGGCAGCACCTGATGCGTCAGGTCGGTGGTCAGATAGAAGTAGTCGCGGCGGTCGCCCTCGTAGCGGCCCTCGTTGTTCTTGTAATTGAACGAAACCTTGTACTGGGTCTTCTCGTTACCCGAGGCGATGGTCAGCGAGTGGCTGTGCCACAGGCGTTTCTGGTCGAAATAACGGCCCATCCAGTCGGTGTCCATCTTGCCCATGTTGGCGATCTCGGCCCCGAAGAAGGCCTTGCTGTCGTCCTCGGGCGAGTTCCACGCGCCGGCGGCGCGGCTGGCTTCACGCTGGAAGGCGATGTACTCGTCGGCATCCATCACGTCGAGCGTGCCCCGGTTATTAACGCCCACGCCCACGAAACCGTCGTAGATAACCTTCGTCTCGCCTTTCCTGGCCTGTTTCGTGGTGATGAGGATCACGCCGTTGGCGCCCTTCGCTCCGTAGATGGCCGTCGAGGAGGCATCCTTCAGAATGTCGATCGACTCGATGTCGCCCGGGTTGATCGAGGTGAGCGTCTCGTCGTAGGGAATACCGTCGAGCACGATCAGCGGGTCGTTGCCCGCGTTGGTCGAACGCGTGCCGCGGATGCGGATCGAACCTCCGTCGATGCGGATGCCGGCCACACCGACCAGGCTGGTGGTCAGGTCGTATGCCGGAATGCGGGCGATCTGTTCGGCCGATACCGAAGCCACCGATCCGGTGATGTCCTTACGCTTCATGGCCGTATAGCCCGTCACCACGACATCTTCCAGACCGATCATGTCCTCGCGCAGCGTCACGTCGATCCGTGTGCGCGTCCCGACCTTTTCCTTCTGCGACATCATTCCGAGGAAGCTGAATTCCAGTTCGTCGTCGCTTCCGACCCCTTCGATGCGGTAGGCGCCCGAGGCGTCGGTCGATACGCCGAGCGAACCGCCCACGACGGTCACGGCCGCTCCGGGAATCGGATCGCCCTTGCCGTCGCGGACCGTTCCGCCGACGGTGCGTTCCCGTGCGGGGGGGGGAACTTCGGTCTGGACCGGTTCCGATCCGGCTGCCGACGTTCCGGGCAGCAGCGAGACCGCCAACAAAAGGACCGCGCACTTTCTGAAGATTCCGCCCGATCCGTCCCAACGGGTCCGTGCGTAATTCTGGTACAGATTCTTCATAACAAGTTCATTTAGGTTAGGTTTTTTATGTTTGAATCATATATATTTGTTCATACATATATGAACAACGCAAATATAGAGATAGATTTTCAAAAATGCAATACTTCGGATATTTTTTCATCGTTTTCCGGTTCCGGGCGACTTGGTATGAGTGAAAACCGACGCAGGAAACTCTGCCGATCCGTTTAAAAAGAGAGCGGGCTCCGACGGGTACGACCCGCCCGACGCCCGCGTCCGGAGCATTCCGCCGTTCGGCGCAAGGTCCGTAGCCCCGCTTCCGGCATAATTTCCGCCTCGCGGAGAAGCGGTGGAGAGAAGCGGATGCAAATATCATCTGTTTCACCTGTTGTACGTACATAAACGGGCAGGACCTGCGATAAGCCCGATGCCGGTTGTCCGGGTGGTCGCTCATGTCGGCATTGTCCGAACCCTCGAGGCCGAGCTGCCCGGCCGGCCCGTCGAGCGGGCGGATGATCTCGCTGTCGCCCGGCTTTGCCGGGATGCCCGCCCATCGGCCACCTCGACGGTCCGGGTGGGCCGTGGCGCGCTCCTTCGACAGCGCGGTCCGGTCGGCCGTGATCCGAAGGGTACTGGAACGGTCCGAAGAGCGGATCGCACAGGACGGGAGCCGCGCCCCGAGGCGTCGCATTTCTCGGCACGCGGAACGCCAGCCGTTCGGCGATGCGATCGATCCGGTCGGCATGGGGCGCTTCGGGACGGTAACCGCCGAACATCGGCCGGTTGATCTATGTGCACGCCCTGTCCAAGGTCTGTCGGATGCCCGGCGGGCCTTGTCTCCGACGACCGAAGTTCCGAAAAGAGCGCCCGAAGGCCGGAAAAATCGCGCGAACAATTGCATAATTAAAAAAGATTCATTATGTTTGTACATATAAAAAATAAACATACATATATTCATGAATACATCGCTGCACACACGTTCGAACTACGACAAGTTTCCGGCGACGGAAACGGAAGGCCGCATCTGGCGCGGCTGGGAGGAGATCGGCGCTGAGCTCGTACGATGCACCGATATCGAGCGTCCGCTGGTGGTGTTCGACACCTACCACGGCGTATGCGACGAGGAGTTGACAGGGGCGCTTGCCCGTATATGGCCCGAGGCCGAGCTGATCCGCACCGAGGAACTTTTCCGCGACGAACGGCAGATCCGCTCCATGACCGACCCCTATGTGACCGACGACGAGTTGTTCGGCTATCTCACGCCGCTCGGCCTGGCCGACTTCTTCGACCCCGAACGCCTGAACGAGGCCCGGGAACGGATCCGGCATCGTGAACGCCGGACGATCGTCTATGGCAGCGGTGCGGGCTACGTCGCACCGAATGCCGACCTGACGCTCTACGCCGACATGGCCCGCTGGGAGATTCAGCGGCGTTTCCGCGCCCGTGCCATTCACGGACTGGGTGTGGACAACTCGGCAGAAAGCCCCGCCCGGCAGTACAAGCGCGGCTACTTCAACGACTGGCCTGTGCTGGACAACCACAAGAAGAGCCTCTACAACCGCGTCGATTACTGGATCGACACGCACCGTCCGGGGCGTCCGCTGATGATCGCGGCCGAGACCTTCATGCAGGGTATCGGGCGTACGGTGCGTCGTCCGTTCCGGGTCGTGCCGTTCTTCGACCCTGCGCCGTGGGGAGGCCAGTGGATGAAGGAGGTCTGCGACCTCGACCGCAGGCAGGCCAATTTCGGCTGGTGCTTCGACTGCGTTCCGGAGGAGAACAGCCTGCTGCTGCGCGTCGATGGCGAATTGTTCGAGATGCCGGCTCAGAACCTCATTTACCTTCGTGCGCAGGAGCTGCTGGGCGCCGCCGACCGCCGGCGTTTCGGCGAGAGCTTCCCGATCCGTTTCGACTTCCTGGACACCATCGGCGGAGGCAACCTCAGCCTCCAGGTCCATCCCACCGACGAATACATCCGCCGTACGTTCGGCATGCGCTACACGCAGGACGAGAGCTACTACCTGCTCGATGCCGAGCCCGGCGCCTGCGTCTATCTCGGCGTGAAACGGGGCGTCGATCCCGAAGAGATGCTCGCGGCGCTCCGCACGGCCCGGCGGGGAGACTCGGCGTTCGATGCCGAGCGTTTCGTGAACCGCTTCCCGGCCCGCAAGCACGACCACTACCTGATTCCGGGCGGTACGGTCCACTGCTCGGGAGCCGGCGCCATGGTCCTTGAGATCAGTGCCACGCCCAATATCTTCACTTTCAAAATGTGGGACTGGGGCCGCATGGGGCTCGACGGCAAACCCCGCCCGATCAATATCGGCCACGCAGCCCGCGTCATCGACTGGACGCGCGACACGGACGAGATACTCCGCCGCCACTGCAACCGCTTCGAACCGATCGCCGAGGGCGAGGGCTGGCGCGAGGAGCGCACCGGACTGCACGAAGCCGAATTCATCGAAACCCGCCGCCACTGGTTCACCGGTATCACGCCCCACACGATGCAGGGCGGCGTCGAGGTGCTCAACCTGGTCGAAGGCGACGCCGCCGTCATCGAGAGCCCTGCGGGAGCGTTCGAACCCTTCACGGTGCACTACGCCGAGACCTTCATCATTCCCGCTTCGATCGGCAGCTACACGATCCGGCCGCTCGTTCCGGGTACGTTCTGCGGTACGGTCAAGGCTTATGTACGACACTGACAACAACTAATATACGATCGACCATGTACGAAACCGACCCACGTATCGTCCTCACGCTCGACGCCGGAGGCACGAACCTCGTCTTCTCGGCGATCGCCGGTAACCGCGAGATCGTCGGCCCGATCCATTTTCACTCGGAGCCGGAAGATCTCGACCGCATGCTCTCGACTCTCGTCGAGGGATTCGAAGCCGTGCGGCGGCAGCTTCCCGGAGCACCCGTCGCCATCAGTTTCGCCTTTCCCGGACCGGCCGACTACGCCCACGGGATCATCGGCGACCTGCCCAACTTCCCGTCGTTCCGCGGCGGTGTGGCGCTGGGACCCTTCCTCGAACAGAAGTTCGGCATCCCGGTGTTCATCAACAACGACGGCAACCTGTTTGCCTACGGCGAGGCCATTTCGGGCGCCCTGCCCGAGGTGAACGCCCTGCTCGAACGTTCCGGATCGACCAAACGCTACCGCAATCTGCTCGGCGTGACGTTCGGTACGGGATTCGGCGCCGGCGCCGTGATCGACGGCCGGCTGCTGACCGGCGACAACGGATGCGGCGGCGACGTCTGGGTATTCCGCAACAAGCACCACGAAGGCATGATCTGCGAGGAGAGCGTCAGCATCCGCGCCATCCGCCGTGTTTACGGAGAGCTGACCGGCGCGGACACCGTTCCGCTCACCCCGCGCGACATCTTCGACATCGCCGAAGGAAGGCGCGAGGGCGACCGCGATGCCGCACGAGAGAGCTTCCGCCGGTTCGGCGAGGTGGCCGGCGACGTCATCTCGCAGGCCCTCACGATCATCGACGGCATCGTCGTGTTGGGGGGCGGCCTGACCGGAGCGGCCGAATACTTCATGCCCGCTCTGCTCGCGGAGATGCGCGGCGAGATCGGCTCCTTTGCCGGCGACCGCTTCCCGCGGCTACAGATGCGGACCTTCGACCTCGACACACCGGAGGAGGCCGCGGAGTTCTTGCGCGAGAAATCGGTGCCGGTAGCCGTTCCCCGCTCCGAAAAGCGCGTCCGCTACCACCACGTTCGCCAAACCCCCGTCGTCCGTTCGAAACTCGGCGCCAGCCGGGCCATCGCACTGGGGGCCTACGCCTTCGCCATCGCGGAGCTCGACCGGAGGCAATAGGACCCGGCAGCAATTATGCCCGGCATCGGCCGACCGCTGCGTGGACCTCGTCACTCACCGCGGCACGCTGCGTACCGCCTCGCCCGACGCCCTGCCCGCAGTCGTGGGAGAACGCAACGCCCTGAACCGTTCGACCGAACGGCCCGATCTGCGCCAGGACGTACATTTTTGCCTCGACGACGACCTCTGGGGCACGAACTTTTCCATGCGGCGGGGCGGCGATATGCGCTGCCGGTTCCGGACGGAGTGGATCGGAGAGACGGAATGTTCAGAGAAACCGTGAAAATTAGTGCAAAACGATTATCTTTGTACTGGCGAATCCAACTACCGACAGAAGATGAACGCACAGATTGATTTTTCGAGCAAGACACCCTATCACGTGCAGGCGGAACATATCCTGCGCCAGATGATCAATACCGAGAAATACCGTTCGGGAGCCATCCTGCCCAACGAGGTGGAACTCGCACAGGAGCTCAAAATATCGCGCAACACCCTCAGACAGGCCATCAACCGGTTGGTGAACGAAGGCCTGCTGATCCGCAAGAAGGGGGTGGGCACCACGGTCAATACGCTGGGCAGGGCCAGCAGCAACGCCCGCAACTGGATGAGTTTCTCGCAGGAGATGAAGGCGCTGGGCATCACGATCAAAAATTACGAACTGCATATATGTTGGGAACAGGCCGCTCCCGAGGTGACCCGGTTCTTCCGGGTGGCTTCCGACATGCGCATGCTGCGCATGTCGCGCGTGCGCGGCAGCGAGCAGGCGCCGATCGTCTATTTCTATTCCTATTTCAACCCCGCCATCGGGATGACCGGCGAGGAGGACTTCACACAGCCTCTCTACACGATGCTCGAACAGCGCTACGGCGTCATCGTCCACAAGTCGGTCGAGGAGGTGAGCGCCATGCTGGCCGACGAGGAGCTGGCCGCCAAACTCGGCATCAGGGTCGGCGATCCGATTCTCAGGCGCAAGCGGCTGGTGCTCGACGCCACGGGATTCCCCGTCGAGTTCAACGTCGGCTATTACCGTGCCGATTCGTTCACCTACCGTATCGAAGCCGAGAAATAACCCGAACGATCCGATGAATAAAAACGACAACCGCTCCGTAAGCAAACTGCTGCCCGTCCTCTTCGGTTTCTTCGTGATGGGATTCTGCGACGTGGTGGGTATCTCGACCAGCTACGTGCAGAAAGATTTCGCACTCAACGAGACCCTCGCCGGATTCATTCCCTCGATGGTCTTCATCTGGTTCCTGCTGCTCTCGATCCCCGCGGCACTGGTCATGAACCGCATCGGGCGCAAGAAGATGGTGCAGGCGAGCAACCTCGTCACCGTCGCCGGCATGCTCATCCCCTTCATCGATTACAATCTGGTCACCTGCATGGCGGCCTTCGCCCTGCTGGGCATCGGCAACACGCTGCTGCAGGTGTCGCTCAACCCGCTGCTGACGAATGTCGTGCGCCCCGAGACGCTGACCAGTTCGCTCACGGCCGGACAGGTGGTCAAAGCCGTGTCGTCGTTCTGCGGACCGTTCATCGCCGCATTCGCCGCCGGAGAGCTGGGCGACTGGCAGTACCTCTTCCCGATCTATGCCGCCATCACGCTGCTGTCGGCCCTCTGGCTTCTCTGCACCCCGATCCGCGAGTCGCGCGAAACGCAGCCTGCTTCGTCGGTCGGAGCGGCCTTCTCGCTGCTGAAGGACCGCACGGTGCTGATCCTTTTCCTCGGCATCGTCTTCGTCGTGGGCGTCGATGTGGGCATGAATACGGTCGCACCCAAGCTGCTCATCGAGCGCAGCGGATACGCCGTCGAGCAGGCCGGAATCGGATCGAGCGTCTACTTTGTCTGCCGTACGGTCGGCGCACTGCTCGGTTCGCTCCTGCTCGTGCGCATGAGCGATGTCCGCTACTTCCGGATTCACATTTTCGCCGCCATCGCCGCCATGATCGCACTCTGGTTCACCCATGCAACGGCCGGCATGCTGGTGCTGGTCGGACTGATCGGCTTCGCCTGTTCGAGTATCTTCTCGGTGATCTATTCGGCGGCGCTCAAGAGCCATCCGGACAAGGCCAACGAGATCTCGGGGCTGATGATTACGGGTGTCTGCGGCGGTGCAGTGATCCCGCCGCTGATGGGCGCCTCGGCCGATTTCGCCGGCAGTCAGATCGGATCGCTCGTCGTCATCGGTTGCTGTATGGCCTACCTGGCCGTCTGCGCCCTCCTGTTGCGCCGTTTCGAGACGGGAAAATAAACGGACGCAACGTTCCCGGGCCGAGCAAGGGAGCGGCGGCGAACCTCGCAGGGTTTCGCCGCCGCTCTTTCGTGTCCGGACCGGGGAAGAATCACTCCACGCCCCATGCCCGGTTGGGTTCGGGGCCCATTTCCAGCTCCAGTTCTCCGCCGTCGAGCAGAGCGGCGGCCGGGAAGCGGAAACTCCGGAGCGGCTTGCCGTCGAGCGACGCACGCTGCACGTAGATGTTGCGGCGCGAAGCGTTTTTCGCCCGGATGGTGAAGGTCTCGCCGCGGCCGTAGCGTCCGCCGAGGTCGATCGTCACCTCTTCGAAAATCGGACTGGCGATCTCGAAGACCGGATCCACGCGGCAGCCTCCGTCGGTCTGGAAGAGTCCGAGCGAGGCCAAAACGGCCCAGGCGCTCATCTGTCCCTGATCCTCGTCGCCGAGGTAGGCGTTGGCGATGCCGCGACCGTAATAGCGGTCCAGGATCGAGCGGCTCCAGCGCTGCGTCAGCCACGGGGCGCCGGCGTAGTTGAACAGAAAGGCGAAGTGCATCGACTGTTGGTTGCCCTGCACGACGGGGTGGTCCCAATACTGATCGTTGGGAGCGTTGTAGCGCCACGCCTCGTCCTGCGCGAAGCCCCATTCCAGACGCTCGAGGAAGCGCTCGCGTCCGATTTTCCGCACCAAAGCCGGAATATCCTGCGGCACGAAAAAGGTAAGCTGCCAGGCGTTGCCCTCGACATAGTGGTGGTTGGCCCCGCTGCGGAAGGGGTCGAAGGGGGCAGCCCAGCGGCCCTCGCTGTCGCGCAGATGGCAGTAGCCGGCATCGCTGATGACGTTCCGCCACCAGTAGCCGCGGTCGTTGAAGGTCCGCCACGTCTCGTCGTCGCCGAGGGCGCGGGCCAGTTGGCCGACCGTCCAGTCGTCGTAGGAGTACTCCATCGTGTTCGAGAAGCGGCCCTTGTCGCTCGGCACGTAGTGGTATTGCATGTAGGCCGCCAGATCGCGGTTGCCGGCAAAGCCGTTGAAAACCTTCCGTGCGGGCGTCGTCTGCATCTTCACGGCCGCCTCGAGGGCTTTCTGTCCGTCGAAGTCGCGGATGCCCATCTGCCAGGCCGAGACGATCAGCGGGATCTCGTGTTCGGCGACCATCACCGGGACGTAGTTCAGGCCCGCAGGGCCCTTGGCCAGCCATCCGTTGGCATCGTACATCGCCAGTTGCGAGCGCACCCAGCGGCCCGACCACTCGGGCGTCACGAGGTTCCAGAAGGGATTGAGGTTCCAGAAGGTGTTCCAGAAGGCATCGCATCCGAGCATCGCATCGTTTGCCGGATCGGCTACGCAGCGTACCCGGCCGTCGGTCGAGACCCACTCGCCATTGACGTCGCTCCACGTATTGCGACTGCAAAGCGCACGGTACATGTTGTTGTAGAAACGCTGCTTTTCGAGGTAGTCGTCCGAGTGGACCCGAACGCGGGAGAAAAGATCGTTCCACGTCGCCCGCTGGTTGGCGCACACGGCCTCGAAGTTCCAGCCGAAGGGGACCGAAATCTCCGTGGATAGGTTCTCGGAGGCGTTCCCGACGCTCACGAGCGAGATGCCCGAGCGCACCTGAACGACGGAATCCTCCGCAGGATCGAAGACGGCGAAGAGTCCGGCCTCGCGGCACGGTCCGCACGACAGGCCGTCTGTCTGCTGTTGGAGTTCATCGTCGCACCAGCTGCCCAGCCGCTTGATCGGCCGGTCGAATTCGATGACGAAATGCAGCGTATAGTCCTGGTCGGCGTCGTTGCTCCAGACTCCCCGCGAATACTGGCGGCACGAGCCCTCGATCCGCCGGTCGCCCGCCTGCCGGACCGAGACGTCGCGCAGCTCGAAGTCGTATTCGGCCTGCGGGTGCAGTTCGATGAGGATACGGCCCTCGCCCCGGTCCGTCGGGAAGGTGAAACGGCTGAATCCGCAACGCGTCGTGGCGGTCACCTCTGCATGGATCCCGTAATCGGTCAGGTCGGCCGCATAGCAGCCGATTCCGGCTTGCTCCGTCCGTTTGTCGATGCGCGAGCGGTAGCCCTCGTCGGGGTTGCGCTCGTCTCCGACCCGGACCTTCAGCTCGCCGTTGGTCGCCATGAGACCCAGTCCGCCGAGCGTCCACTCGTGGATGTGGCTGAAACAGCCGATCGTCTCGAACGAAGGCTGGTAGCCGGCCTGCCAGCCTGCATTCTGGTTGTCGGGCGAGAGCTTGACCATGCCGAAAGGCATCCACGGTCCGGGAGCGATCATCCATCGCGAGTGGGCCGTACCGATGCGCGTATCGACGTAGTCGGCCAGGGTTTGCTCGGGTCGGGGAGCCCGTTCGATACATCCGGAGGCCACTTCGCGTCCGTCGCACAGCACCCGGTAGCAGCTCGTCCGGGCGCGGCGCACGGCAGGCATCGGCACCTCGAAGCGCGAACGGCCCGCCTCGACGCGTCGGTTGAAGAGTTCGCGGCCGTCTATCTCGACGCTCAGCGTCGGTGTCGCTCCGAGCCACTCGACATCGACCAGCAACGGCTGCACACGCTTGCCGTCATGGTCCGATTCATACGGAGCCGCCGCCACGTCGCGCACGAACAACCCTTCGGACTGCGTCGGACGTACGGACGATGGGCCCTCGAGCGCCACCCGGTCGAAGAGTATCCACGACCCTTCGAGCACGGTCACATGCACCGTGTTGCCGCCCTTGCGCAGCGTGCCGCGCCGGAGCGGCATCTCGAGCCGGCGCGGCGTCGCACGCTCGAAGCGTCCGGTCAGCGAAAGCGTATCGACAGTCGGCTCCTGCTGGCCGTAACGGCGGCCGGCAGCGGTCGGATCGTCGGGGTCGTTGAGTCGGAACCAGGCATCCTGTCCGTTTACGCTCACCTTGACCAGCGGCGGGAACCGCTTGGCGTAATCCGCCAGATCGACCGCCAGCAGGCAGTCGTCATCGGGCTGTTCGTCGAGGCCGAAAAGGATATTGACCTCGTGGGTGCGCCATCCCGACGTGGGCCAGGTTCCGCCCCACGTGTCGGCCGGCCCCGGCAGCACATAGGGAAAATCGGTCGAAGGATCGGAGTGCCCGACCAGATAGAATTTGTCCTCGTAGCCGAAGTCCCGGGCCAGGAAGTCCCGGAATCCGTCGGGCGCAAGGGCGAACCCGTCGGGACGGCCGTCCGGTTCGCCCACCGTCCAGATCGTCGCATCGGACGCCGCCGCAGTCCGTACGGCCAGGGCGCAGCTCAGGACGAACGCCGGCCGCATAAGGCTTTTCATCTTCATCGTATTGCAGTTTTCGGTTCGTGAGAGAATATAAATGTATAAACATTTATTATTAGTCGGGACAAAAATAACCGATATCTTCGAAATATCAAAATGCGAGGCACGGATTCCGTTCAGAAGATCCGGAATTTGTGCTGGATTCTTCATTCTATTGAGTGCCGAAGAGAAATGAATGACCGACGGCCGAACGGGTGGGAGAATCCGATACCGATCTGATAAAGCGGATGGGGCAAATTCAAATACTTGAAATACGATCCGGTTCGAAGCCTGTTGCCGCAGTGTGTCGCGGGACGGTTCCGATTCGGTTACGCTGGCGGCTGTCGCAGGCCGGCTCTCGGTGACCAGTTGTGCCGTAGTCGGAGGATACGGATAGCGGGGGAATGGCGAAATGCCTGTTCGGGAAGCAAATGTCGCCGCAGGCCGATATGCAGAGGGATATATACGAAAGAAGCGATCTTGCGATCGCTTTTGATTAGGCTGTCAGCCTTGTTTCGTGAACCCGCTGGGATCTAAAGTGAACCAGCCGGAATCACCCTGTGATCCGTCTGGGGTTTTCCTGAAAATGCCGCTTATATGCTGCTATAAGCGGCATTTTCGAGTGGTTAGTTCCTTTTGATTCGGCTTCAACTTACTGCTTGTTTCTAACGTAGGTCACAACGTGGTTATACAACTTTGTCGTGTTGTGTCGTACTCCCCTAATTTATTCAAAAAAACAGAATAATACTATAGTTCTTCCTTAAAAAATAATTGATAAAAATACATTCCTGTCGTTTCGTCATAACCTTTCTTGATGTATTGGTTGTTGCCGTGGATGTAAATGTGAAAATTTTTATCCAGCTTGATAATGCTTTTCAATACACGCGCTTGCTTTTTTACAGCCGTATCTGAAATTGTAAAACTATCTGCAATTTCTATATCTTGTTCCTTTTGATACTCATTTCTATATTTATTAAAACTATCGATTACTTCTGGCTGCCCAATTACTTCATTAGTGAACTCATCTATATTAAAGGTGTCTTTTTCTTTGAAAAAATTTAGAGTTCTATTTGTTAAGTCTGCTTGGTCAGCTTTGGATATTTCAAATTCTTGAGGGAGAGCTTTTGTTACAAAATTTTTCGTCATTGCTATGATATTCTGAGTATTATAATACTCGTCTTTACGTTGCCGAATATGCAGAAAATCATCTATCCAATAGTGTGCCTCTGCTCCTTTATTCGTATTATCGACAACAGCAACGACATAGCCGTTTTCTTTTTCTGTGTTGAAGATAAGACATCCTTTATCGAGTTTGTTGATATCAACACCCTGTTGACTCTCAATTTCAAAACCATCTTCGGATGGATATATTTTCAAAAATGTATCTTTATTTTCTGATTTGAACAAGCCAACAGCATCAACGGTCTCTCCATTGATAGTACACTCGTCAAAATAGACTACATAAAATTCTCCACCTTTGATCTTAGGATGGTTGCTGTGCTCGTAAAGATGTTTTGCGAGATTTACTGATTGTTCTCCTAACTTTTTAGGATTTTCGAATATCTTTGAAGCATAAGCATAAACCTCATTCAAGTTCAAATCTGCTTCATGATAAAAGACATTAAGATAATCCATTTTTAATGGTATAAGGAAAAATGTAAGTAATTTTTCCATTATCTTGTCACTTGGATTTAATTCTTTCGAAGAAAGTACAATTCCTTCTTCTGTGGCTCTATTGCCAACATAATGACAATATATGTTCTTAATTATTGCGTTCTGTATCATGATTTTGTGCTTTTTCTTCGATAGTTTGATTATCCCTATCTTCTATTCTTATTGTTAGATGTACTGCTTGGCCGAAGTTAAAAATGTTTATGACAGTGTAGTACAGTAGTAATATTGACATAGATGTAAGGAACACAAGAATAAATATTAAGAATAAATTGGTAACTACTCCTATATCATCGCTTACGGCATCTAATTGCATATTTACTAATATTTGTAATATGTATGCAAAGAATAACGTAACACATTGTATTATTAATGACGCGGCAAAAATGCTACTCAAGACTTGGAAAAAACTAAGATGGCTACCATTAGGGAGCGGTTTTGACATCTTTTTTAGTACCTCAATATTGCTTGCGCCTATTATCAATGCATATCCACCAATGCAAAACCCTAAAAAATTAGGGAATAGAGATAGTGCAACATCAGTTAGTTTGATTAAGGTATTGTAATATGTGGCATAGTCTCCAGTAATCCATATTGTGATACACAAAATTAAAGAAAAGATTAGGCTATATATAGTTGCATGAGATTTTAGCATCTTCTTTTTTGTGTATTTATTGAAGATGCCGATTCTGCTGAATGGATGCTGCCTTTTTATATCGTCATTTGTTTCCATTAAACTAACGCCTAAATAACTCTATTATACGAGTGACAACATTTAATCTGATGGCTGTTTCTTCACATCTAAAAAGTAACTCTTTAGGATGATCTTTGGTCACGACTATTTGCCTTCTGCCGTTCTCTACAATTGTTGCCCGAGCATAACCGTTACTTTGAGCAACTTTTAGTGCTCCTTTAACCAAAGTGGAATCCGTTTTAATATTACCGGTATGATTGGGGGTTGCTTCTAATTTAAGCCTTTTCATTTCACTTTCACGAATTTGTGCATCCATAAAAGCAAATGCTTCTTCGCCTGTATCGGCATTACTATAAGATATATCGATGAAAAGTTTTTTTATTGCTTCAGCATTGATTATTCTTTCAAATACATCTTCTGATTGTTCTATACATATTTCAAAATCTTCATCTTGGCCAATCACAGTCTTAACTGCACCCAATAGAAATTTGTAGACGAGACTGATACTGCCAATATTTTGATCGGAAGTTTGAAGTATAGCAAGCCTATGAGCGGCTGGTACAAATACATATTCAGCCTCTTTGAGATTTGGGAACCTCCCTTCTGGCAGTTCCACAGCTTCAACCTCCATGTTGTTCATATTCAGCCAATCATTGCCATCGATTACTGTGTATTTGGCAATTTTGCCGTATAGTATGTTGTAATTATTATCTCCGATTTTTACAATATCAGGGAACTGAGTTCTCAAGATCATATGAGTGTCTCCATATACAGAAATAGATACTTTGTGATTTTTAATTTGAGTAATAATGTCTGTATAAGCATTATCCCCGCTACGATTATTTGATAGCAACTTAATATTGATCATTTGGACTTTGTAGTTCCGTTCTGAGCTTCTTCGTCTTGCCATAATAGTATTTTACTTAAATAAATTAGGAGCTTTCTGTCACCTTTTAATTTCAAATATAGGGATTTTTTAGCAATAATGTGATTGAATACGAGACTATTCAAGGCAGAGAAATGTTTGGCATCTGTATGTTATAGAAATTCTGCGTCGAAATACAAAAATACAGCGACCGATGAAATTTGCAATTTTATCCGTAATATTCGTACCGTTGTTCTAATTTCGGCGCTGTAATTTTGCGGCAAATTACAGCATATGGAAACAGTAAAATTGAATAATGGCGTCGAGATGCCGATTTTGGGTTACGGTGTTTATCAGGTAGCTCCCGAAGAGTGCGAACGTTGTGTCGCGGATGCTATTGCTGTCGGTTATCGTTCGATCGATACAGCACAGGCTTATTTCAACGAAGAACAAGTAGGTAATGCCGTCCGTAAAAGCGGCGTGCCGCGTGAAGAGCTGTTCATCACGACCAAAGTATGGATCACCAATGCCGGGGAAGAACGTGCTGCTGCATCTATCGATGAATCGTTGCGTAAGTTGCAGACCGATTATGTTGATCTGCTGCTGATCCATCAGCCCTTCGGCGATTATTACGGAACATGGCGGGCGATGGAATGGGCTTATCGAGCCGGAAAAGTACGGGCCATCGGAGTGTCGAACTTCTATCCAGACCGTTTTATTGACCTTGCGGAACATGTGGCAATAAAGCCTGCCGTCAATCAGGTCGAGACCCATGTGTTCAACCAACAAATCAAAGCGCAGAAGCTTATGCGCCGTTACGGTACGCAACTGATGTCATGGGGGCCGTTTGCAGAGGGCCGCAATAATTTTTTCACGAACGAAACCCTGCTCACGATCGGTCACAAATACGGGAAGACCGCCGCGCAGGCAGCCCTGCGTTACCTGATTCAACGCAATGTGGTCGTCATTCCGAAATCGACCCATATCGAACGCATGAAGGCAAATATAGAGGTGTTCGATTTTCATCTCTCGGATGACGATATGTCCGTCATCGCTACGCTGGACCGGGAAGAGAGCCTCTTCTTTTCCCATTACGATCCGGAACTGGTCGATTTCCTGCTGCACTACAAACTGGATTGAAAATTCAGCATACGATGAAAGAGCAAAGAAGTATCGCCGAATGGGGAAGACGGACGTTGTCGTTTGTCTTTTCCTTATTTGTGTTGGGTATAGGCGTAGCCCTCACTATCCGGGCTAATTTAGGCTCTTCGCCGATTACTTGTCCGCCTTACGTGTTGAGTATGATTCCAGCATCGCCTCTTACCGTCGGTGGTTGGATTTTTTGTATGCAGTTCTTTTTCGTACTGTTACAATGGCTGCTGCTCCGCAAGGACTTTCAGAAAATACAAATACTGCAACTCGGCGTATGCCTGCTGTTCGGTTTTTTCTCGGATTTGGGTATGTGGCTAACCGAATCGTTGCAATGGAGCGATACGCTGTTGGGGTACTCCGCACGGTGGGTTCAGTTGGCGGTGGCCGGTGCGATACTGGGCATAGGCGTGGTTTGGGAGGTACGCAGCGACATACTGTTGATTCCCGGCGAGGGACTGCCCATTACCATCTCAAGGGTTTTTCATATCGACTTCGGTAAAGTGAAAATCGCTTTCGATGTATTCCTTGTTGCCGTCGCTGCCATATGCTGCTATATCGTGTTCGGCCGTTGGCGTTGGGACCTGGTCGGCGCAGGTACGCTATTTTCCATGTTTTATGTAGGAATCGTCGTCAGATGCGTCTCCCCACACATGCACTGGTTAGACTGTTGGCTGACGGGCGAAAGGATCACCGGAAAATCTGCTGTCCCTGATGGAAATACGTCTTTGGTCATTACCATTTCCCGCCAGTACGGAAGCGGCGGGCATGAAATCGGCGAAAGACTTGCAGAGACACTCGGAATCCCTCTCTACGACAAGAATATCATCGACAAGACAGCCGAAGAGTTGGGCTTTTCGCCGAAAGTCGTTATGGAACGGGAACAATCCACGACCCCGATCCAGCTGCTCGAAATGGTTTTCGCGGAAGGCGGCGGTGTTCTCCCCGACATGGAACTTTCCGAAGACGATGCCATATTCGTTACCGAGAGCCGTATTATCCGTGATTCGGCGGCAAAAGGTTCCTGTATCATTATCGGAAGATGCGCCGATTTCGTATTGCGTAATCGGGCCGAGTGTTTCCGCGTGTTCGTCCGGGCCGATATGGAGCAGGCACGGAAAAGGGTTGTGGAAGAGTACGGTATTGCGCCTGAAGATGCCGAAGCGGAGATCGAAAAGATCAATAAGGAACGTTCCAACCACTACTGGCGGTATACGGGACGGAAGTGGGCTGACGCAGACAACTACGATCTGGTGCTGAACAGTTCCAAAACGGGGATAGACGGGGCTGTCGGGATGATCCGGGATGCCGTCCGCCGATGATCAGATCGGTGTCCGGTATTCATGCGGAGTGCGGCCGGTCATTCTCTTGAACCAGTTGGTAAAATGCGAGGATGAAGAGAATCCCAGTTCTTCGGCGATACGACTGACCGATTTCGAGCGGTCCGCGAGCCGCTCTTTTGCTGCATCCAGCGTTTTGCAGTGAATATGCTTCAAGGCCGATATTCCGGTCTCCTTGCGGACAAGATCGCTCAAATAATTCGTCGAGAGACACAACTGGTCGGCGCAGTACTGCACATTCGGCAATCCTTGTTCCATAGGTGCGGAAGACAGGAAATAGTCGTCGAGCAATTTTTCCAACCGGGCGAGAATATCGTGGTTCGCTTCCGAACGGGTCTGGAACTGACGGTCGTAGAACCGGACACAGTAATCGAGGGTCAGTTTGATGTAATCTATGATAAGCTCCTTGCTCTGTTCATCGAAATGCAGCAACTCGTCCCGAATCCGCATCAGGCATTCCACGAAAACCACCCGTTCTCGTTCCGTCAAGTGCAAAGCCTCACGAGTATCGTATGAGAAATAGGAGTATCGCTTTATGATTTGTTCAAGCGATGTTCCTCGTAGGAAATCAGGGTGAAACATCAACACATAACCTTTTACTTGTCGTAACTGTCCGTCCTCTTCCGCCCCGGCCACCTGCCCCGGAGCGATGAACACGAGCGTCCCTTCTTCGTAGTCGTACTCGCTGCGACCGTAATACAAGGCGGTATGCCTGTTCCCCTTCAGATAAACGGCATAATAACCGAACAGGCGGCGGGGAATGGTATAACGGATCGGCGGCAGTTCGGAAAAGTCCACGACACCGACAAGCGGATGCTGCGTCCGCGCCCCGATCATGTCGCAATAGCGCTGAATATCGTTTACCTCTACCGTTTCACTCATAATCTGCAACTTCGTGCAAAGTTAATCATTCGGTTTCAACCTGCTATGATAACGAATGGTTTTCTTGAACCGACCGATGAAAATTGCAATTCTTTCCGTGGTATTCGCAACGCTCCGGGATGCGAAGTCCCGTAATTTTGCACCCGTTCAAGAAATCGGACGAGCATGAAGACAAAGAAAAAACTGATACTGACAATTATTCTATTGAGCTACTTCATTACGGCCATCGACGGTTCGATTGTAATCACGGGGGTGACGAAAATCGCCGCTGATCTGCGCCTGTCGCCCTCTTTGCTTTCATGGGTGCAGAACGCCTATGTGTTGGCTTGGGGAGGTTTTATGCTACTGGGCGGACGATTGAGCGACACGTTCGGTCGTAAACGGATTCTGAACCTTTCGCTCATGTTGTTCGGTATCGGTTCCCTGTTGGCAGGTATTGCATGGACGGCAGCTGTAATGATCGCCGCACGCTTCATTCAAGGCGTCGGTTCGGCTATATTGGCCCCGACTTCGCTGGCTTTGATCATGGATTATTTCGAGGGGGCGGAACGGGTCAAGGCCGTTGCGTGGTACAGTTCCATTTCGGGATTGGGCCTTTGTTTCGGTCTTGTCTTCGGCGGGGCGATTACGAGTTTTCTTTCGTGGCGCGACGGTTTTCTGGTCAATATCCCGTTCATCGTTTTCATGTTGGTCGTTTCCGCCAGAGTGTTGCAGCGGGGCGAAACGAAAAAAGAGCCGTTCGATATATGGGGCACGTTGCTGTCGGTTATCGGAATTTTCGCTTTCGTCTATGCCATCAACGGAGCACGGAACGTATGGCTATGGTCGTGTGCCGCTCTGTCGGCATTGGCCGCCTTTGTCCGGGTCGAAGCGAGAACGGCCGTACCGATCATGCCGTTGCGGTTGTTCCGCAGCGCGACACGTTGGAGGGCATATGCGGCAAGAGCCATGTTCGTCGGTGCGATGATGGGGTTCAATTTCACGATTTCGGAATACATGCAGGAGGTATATGGCTTTACACCGTTGCTGGCAGGTGTCGGCTTCCTGCCTATGACGGTATTTACGTTTCTTACCGCGATCGAGGTCCCGCGTTTGGTCGGCAAACACGGGAATAGACACGTATTGGCAGTCGGATTGATGTGCATGCTCATCGGTTTTGCATGGCTGTCCCTGCTCAATGCCGGAAGTCCCTATCTTACAGGGATTGCCCTGCCCATGATCGTGCTCGGCATCGGGAATGGACTGACATTGAGTCCACTCACGAATTTGGGTATCGAGCATGTAGAACCGAACGATGCGGGAGCGGCTTCTGGACTGGTGAACGCCGCCCATCAGATAGGCGGGGCGATCGGCCTATCCGTAATGGTCGCGGCAGGAGCGGACGCTTCAGATATGGCGGCGCGATGCCGTATCGGGATGATTATCGCAACAATCTTTATCGTAACGGCATTTGTCGTGACTTTCGTCCGATTATATCAGAGAAAACAGGTCGGGAAATAGAGCCGGACGAATCTCGTAATGAGAAGCTGGCTTATCGTCCAAATTCTGCACCTATCTGAAAAATAATGTCAGTTGGCGGTTCTGTATTCATTCGGCGTGCATCCCGCCATCTTCTTGAACCAGCGGCTGAAATGCTGCGGGTAGGGAAATCCCAATTCATAAGATATTTCGCTGATGGATTTCGAAGTGTCGAACACCCGTTCTTTCGCCACGTCGAGCATCTTCTGCTGGATGTGTTTCAGGGCGGACATTCCGGTCTCTTTTTTCACGAGATCGCTGAAATAGTTGGCTGAAAGGCAAAGCGCATCGGCGCAGTATTGCACCGAGGGCATCCCGTATTTGGCAGCCGTACCCGATACGAAATAGTCGTCCAGCAGGTTCTCGAAGCGGGTCAGAATATCGTGGTTGGCATTCTCTCGGGTGATGAACTGACGGTCGTAGAAACGGATACAGTAGTCGAGCAGCAGTTTGACATTATCCACGATGAGCGACCGGCTGTGTTTGTCGATCGGGTATTGTAATTCAGCCTGTATCTTCTCCATACATTCCGTAATCGTCCGACGTTCGTGTTCCGACAGGTGCAGGGCTTCGTTGGCATTGTATGAGAAGTAGGTATAATCTTTCATCATGCTTGCCAACGGAGTTCCCCGTAACAGTTCAGGGTGGAATACCAATGCCCAGCCTGCGGGCTGATGAAGCTTGCCGTCATCGTCGGCTCCCATCACTTGTCCCGGGGCGGCAAAGAGGACGGTTCCCTTTTCATAGTCGTATATACTCCTTCCGTAACTCATGGTTCCACAGTCGGTATCTTTCAGCAGAACCGCATACAGATTGTACAGCCTGCGTCCATGGTGGATCGGCGGCATCTTGTCGCAATCCACTATGCTTATCAGCGGATGTAGCGCCGCGATGCCGAAAAGGTCGCAATAGTGCTGTACGGTGTCGAGTTTCGTTATCTTATTCATAAGTTGTCATTTAACGAACACAAAATTAATTATTTCCAGCAAAAGTAAACGATTTCGATCGCATTATATGTATCAGAATCATCTGATGTATGACCAATTTTACAGACACGAAGCCGCCCCGTTCGCCAACCGATGAAATTGGTCTTTCTACCCGTAAAATTGATACCGGGCAACTCTTTCATGCCCATTACTTTTGCAACAAAGAAATTCAATAAAAAAGAAACTATGAGAAAGTTATTTGCAGCCTTTGTCTGTATGGTACTCTGTGCGGGTGTCGTGCAGGCCCAAAACAATGAAAGTATGTTAAATCTGAAAGAAAGACAGATCGCCGCTATCAGCGGCAGTGCGGCAAAAGGAGATAAACAGGGACTTACTACGGCACTGACAGCCGGACTGGACGCCGGACTGACCGTAAATGAAATCAAGGAAGTACTTGTACAACTTTATGCTTATTGCGGTTTTCCCTGCAGCATGGGTGCACTGAATACTTTTATGAGCGTTCTGCAAGAGCGCGAGGCACAGGGTATCCATGATGCCGAAGGCGCATTGCCGACCTCGCAAGAGGCAGGCAGAGGCGTAGAATACGGGGCGGCCAACCAGCGCAAACTGTTCGGGCGTGACGCGCAGGGTGCGGCCCTTTCGTTTGCCCCGGCTCTCGACCAATACCTCAAAGCGCATCTTTTCGGGGATATATTCGGACGTGACAACCTTGATTGGAAGATCAGGGAACTTGCGACCATTGCTATGCTCGCTGCGATGGAGGGCACGGAAAACGAACTGAAAGTCCATATCGCTCACGGGAAATACAACGGGTTGACCGATGCACAGGTCAATGAAATCGTTACGCTTGTCCGTGCTGCCGAATGGATGCCGGAGCCGTCTAAAACCTTTCAAGCGGACCTGGCGATAACTGTCCGCAAGGTCTTCTACAAAAACCGTTATGATATTACGCTTTGCGCCGATGTGTATCTTCCGAAAGATATGGATTCCACACGTCAATATGCCGCCCTTATCGTCGGTCATCCGTTCGGAGCGGTCAAAGAACAGTGCAGCGGACTCTATGCGCAGGAGATGGCGAAACGGGGGTTCGTGGCGCTGGCTTTCGATGCGTCCTATCAGGGAGAGAGCGGCGGCACGCCTCGCCATACGGTATCGCCCGATGTCTTGGTTGAAGATTTCAGTGCCTCGGTGGATTGGCTGGGCATACAGCCGTTTGTCGATCGGGAACGTATCGGTGTAATCGGTATTTGCGGAAGCGGCGGCTTCTCGGTCTGCGCCGCTTCGATAGACCCGCGTATCCGTGCATTGGCTATATGATATGGGACGTGCCACCCGTAATGGTCTGGGCGACGCCATGACCGATGAACAGCGAAAAGCCATGTTTGCAGAGGTTGCAGCCCAGCGTTGGCGCGAGGCGGAGGGTGCGGAGTCCCGTATCCGTTTCGGCACGCCCGAACAGCTTCCGGAAAATGCCAATGCCGTACAGAAAGAATTTTTCGGCTATTACCGCAATTCCGAACGTGGACAGCATCCCCGCTACCAAGGCACGCGCTATACGAGTATGGCGGCATTGACCAATTTCTATCCGTTTGCTCAAATTAAGGAAATATCGCCTCGACCTCTGCTGTTTGTAGCAGGAGAGAATGCGCACTCGCGCTATTTCAGCGAAGATGCCTACAAGCAGGCAAACGAGCCGAAAGAATTGTATATCGTTCCCGACGCCAACCACGTAGACTTGTATGACCAACGGGACAAGATTCCTCATTTAAAACTCGTGGAGTTCTTCACGAAGAACCTATAAATACGCCACCTAATGAAAGCAAAGAAAATAATCGTCCTGCTGTGTAGTATGGGTATGACAATGGCGGTGCAGGCACGGCAGGACAAAAACGTTCCAACGGAAGGGCTTGACGGGATGTTCCTGTTAGTGGGAAGTTATGCCGCTTCCAACGAGGAAGCAATCAAGGTGTATCGCATCGACGAACAGTTCGGCAATGCCGAGTATGTCAGCGGACTGGCAGGAATCCCGAACTCTGCTTTCCTCACTTTCTCAGCCGATAGCAAACTGGTTTATGCCGTGAGTGAGGAAGACGGCAAGAAACCTGCAGCCAATGCCATCCGGTTTGATAGACAGCAAGGAGAACTAACCTTACTCAACACACAGTCTACGGAGGGAGGTCTGCCCATTTATGCCACACTCAGCCCGGACGGGAATTTTGTCCTGACCGCAAACTATATGGGCGGAAGCATTACGGTGTTCGCTTTAGATAAAGACGGCAGGATTCTTCCCGACAGTCATCTGATACCTTTCAGCGGAAAAGGCTCCAATGAGAAACGGCAGAAGATGCCGCATCTGCATTGCGTGAAGTTTACCCCGGACGGGCAATACCTTCTTGCCACCGACTTGGGGACAGACCATATCTATTTGGTCCCCGTCAGCAAACAGGTAAAGAAAGGTGAGCCAAAATCTCTGTTGGACGAGGCGGGAAGGATTGACATACAAATGGAAGCAGGTAGTGGTCCCCGGCATATCTGTTTCCACCCGAACGGCAGGTTCGTCTATCTCATCAGCGAGCTGTCCGGCAAAATCACCGTATTCTCTTATCAAGGAGGAAAGTTGGAACGCTTGCAGACCATCGTCTGCGACCCGTTCGTCATTGATGGAAGCGCGGACATTCACGTTTCTTCCGACGGGAAGTTCCTCTATGCTTCCAAGCGTCTGAAGGAAGACGGTATCGTCATCTACTCCATTGAGCCAGAGAAAGGAACATTGAAGCAAATAGGTTATCAACCGACAGACCTCTATCCCCGCAATTTCGCCCTCAGTCCCAATAATCGTTACCTGTTGGTGGTTTGCAGGGATGGCGGTCGCATACAAATATTCGAGAGGAATCAAGACACCGGTTTGCTGAAAGATACTGGAAAAAACATCAAGATAGACAGGCCGGCCTTTGTAATGTTCCTGTGACCCCAAAATAGTTATGAGATAGTCTGTAATATAAATTAGAAACAAAGAATATGAACAATGAAAACGAAATGAGCCGCCGTGGTTTCTTGAAACGGACGGTATTGGCAAGTGCGGCAATCTGCATCGCACCGACATTGGAAAAAGTAACGGCAGCGGAAAAAGCCATTGCGGGTAAATCCATAGCATCCGGTGCAACTATTCCGGCAAGTATGGCGGCCGTACGCACGCAAAGGACATTGGGGAGCGGCAATGCGGCGTTTACCGTTTCGGCGATAGGCTTCGGCTGCATGGGACTGAACCACAACCGCAGCCAATATCCGAGCAAGGAAAAGGAAATAGCGTTGGTGCGCGAAGCCGTCGAACGCGGCGTGACGCTTTTCGATACGGCAGAAAGCTACGGTTACCACATCAATGAAAAGTTGGTCGGCGAAGCCCTGAAAGGCTATACCGACCGTGTATTCGTCTCATCGAAGTTCGGGCATAAATTCGTGAACGGCGTGCAGGTGAAGACGGAAGAGGACAGCACTCCGGCAAACATCCGCCGCGTGTGCGAAAACTCCCTGCGCAATCTCGGCGTGGAGACGCTCGGTATGTTCTATCAGCACCGTGTCGATCCGAATACGCCTATCGAGGTTGTGGCGGAGACGTGTGGCGAGCTTATCAAGGAAGGTAAGATCCTGCACTGGGGCATGTGCGAGGTGAATACTGAAACCATCCGCCGTGCGCACAAGATCTGCCCGGTTACGGCCATTCAAAGCGAATACCACTTCATGCACCGCACGGTCGAAGAAAACGGCGTACTGACGCTTTGCGAGGAGCTGGGCATCGGTTTCGTACCTTACAGTCCGCTGAACAGAGGTTTCCTCGGTGGTATGATTAACGAATACACGCAATTCGACACCACCAACGACAACCGCCAGACCCTGCCCCGTTTCCAGCCCGACGCCATCCGTGCCAATACTCGCATCGTGGAGGTACTGAACGCTTTCGGACGGACGAGAGGAATTACCCCGGCGCAGGTGGCGTTGGGCTGGCTGATGAACAAGCGACCGTTTATCGTTCCCATTCCCGGCACAACAAAACTCTCGCATTTGGAAGAAAACCTGCGGGCTTGCGATATTGTGTTCTCGGCAGAAGAAATGACGGAATTGGAAAAGGCGGTAGTTGCAATTCCGGTCGTGGGCAACCGCTACGACGCTTTGCAGGAATCGAAGATACAAAAATAGAGACCGGTATGAACAGACAGATTCTTTGCTGTATGATTATGGCGGCTTTGCTGACGGGATGCGAAATGCGAAACGACCGTATCCTGCGTATCGAAGAGCAAGGCAGCTTCGCCGTAGGCGGCACGGTGCTGACCGATTCGCTGGGGCGCACTTATCACGGCGACCACGCCTATGTGTTCTATCAAAAACCTGTCGATGCGCGGAAATATCCGCTCGTATTCGCCCACGGCGTGGGACAGTTCTCCAAAACGTGGGAGACCACTCCCGACGGACGCGAAGGATTTCAGAACATCTTCTTGCGCCGGGGATTCTCCACCTATCTCGTGGATCAACCGCGTCGGGGCAATGCCGGACGCGGCACAGAGTCCGTTACCATCACCCCCGCTTTCGATGAAGAAATATGGTTCAACCGTTTCCGGGTGGGGATTTGGCCCGACTATTTCGAGGGCGTGCAGTTCAGCCGCGACAGGGAGGCGCTGAACCAATATTTCCGACAAATGACCCCCAATGTCGGTTCGGTCGATTTCGAGGTCTATTCCGACGCCTATGCCGCATTGTTCGACAAAATAGGACCGGCGATATTCGTTACCCATTCGCAGGGCGGTCCTGTCGGCTGGCAGACACTGCTGAAGACGGACAATATCCGGGCAATCGTTTCCTACGAGCCGGGCGGCGGCATTCCGTTTCCCGAAGGGCAGGTTCCCGAAGAGGGAAAGATATTGACCCTGTCGAAAAAAACGGAGGGTATCGAAGTCCCGATGTCCGATTTTATGAAATACACGAAAATTCCGATTATCGTCTATTACGGCGATAACCTTCCCGAAACGGATGAACGTCCCGAAATTTACGAGTGGACGCGCCGCCTGCATTTGATGCGCCGGTGGGCGGAGATGCTTAACGATCTGGGTGGTGATGTGACGGTGATTCACCTGCCCGAAATCGGGTTGCACGGCAACACCCACTTTCCGATGTCGGACCTGAACAATATCGAAATAGCAGACCATCTCTCGGAATGGTTGCATGAAAAGAAATTAGACTAATCTCAAAAAATATGAATACAATGAAATTTTTATTGGCGACACTATTATTCAGTATAGTATCATGCAGTAGCGGAACATCGGCAGAAGAAATACCGACACCTGACTACCCAACAACGGAAGCAGGCAAAACGCTTATTGTCTATTTCTCATGGAGCGGACATACCCGCACGGTGGCAAACATCATCCATGAACTGACGGGCAGCGACATCGTGGAGATAGAAGTGGAAGAACCCTATTCCAGCGTGTATAACGAGGTAACGGCACGTGCTCGGCAGGAACTGGACAAAGATATTCGTCCGGCATTGGTTACACGGGTGGAGAATATGGATGAATACGATACTCTGATTGTCGGGACACCGATCTGGAGCAGCCGGCTTGCCCCGCCCGTAAAGAGTTTTCTGGCCATGTATGACCTCGCGGGAAAAAAGATAGTGCCGTTCTGCACGCACGGAGGGAGCGGTATGGCACAGAGCGTCGACAATATCCGTTCCGTCTGTCCGGATTCCGAAATCCTGCAATCGTTGGCGGTATCGGGCAGCCGGGCGGCAAATTCACGCGGTGAAGTGGAACGTTGGCTGCGAACCGTCGACCTAATTCAATAATCTTTAATCATTTTCATTATGACACCATTATTTATTGGCGGTATCGGTATGCAGGAAGTGCTGCTGATCGCGTTGGTCGTACTGCTGTTCTTCGGCGGCAAGAAGATTCCCGAACTGATGAAAGGTATCGGCAAGGGGGTACGCTCGTTCAAGGACGGAATGAACAACATAGAGAAAGAAATCGAGGAAGAGCCAACGAAAAAGGAATAACCGATGGCGGCAGAAACGGACAGACAATCCTTTTGGGACCATCTCGACGTGCTGCGGGCAGCCATCGTGAAGAGCCTGCTCGTGGCCGTCGTGTTCGGTGTGGCGGCGTTCTGTTTCAAGAAGGGACTCTTCGCCGTTATCCTCGCGCCCAAGGACGCCGACTTCATCACCTACCGGCTGCTGTACTGGCTCGGCGGTCTGGCAACGCAGGTCGAGTCGCCGGATTTTTATGTGAAACTTATCAACACGGGACTGGCCGAACAGTTCATTATCCACATGAAAGCGGCGTTATGCTGCGGTGTGCTGTGCGCGTCGCCTTACATCCTCTACCAGTTGTTCCGGTTCGTATCGCCCGCCTTGTACGTCAATGAGCGGAAGTATGTCGTGCGGGTGGTCGGAGGCGGCTATGCGATGTTCTTGCTGGGTGTGACGGTCAGCTACTTTCTGATCTTTCCGCTGACATTCCGGTTCTTGGGGACCTATCAGGTCAGCGGCGAGGTGGAGAACATGATCGCCCTGCAATCCTATATTTCTACGCTGATGACCATGTCGCTGGCGATGGGGCTGGTTTTCGAGATTCCGATCCTCTCGTGGCTGTTCGCCAAGTTGGGATTCCTCTCGGCCGATTTCATGCGCCGTTACCGGAAGCACGCCATCGTGGTTATTCTCGTGGTGGCAGCCATCATTACGCCGACATCGGATGTATTCACGCTGTCGCTCGTGGCGTTGCCGATGTGGTTGTTGTATGAGGTGAGCATTGGAATAGTCAAGCATTCGATAAATGTTCAGTGATAATCATTATTTAGCGAACAGCACAATTGTAGGATCGATCCGTCCACTACCGATACCCCTCTTCTTGCGTGTAAAGTTTATAGGGAGAAATGAAGCGATTTAATGATACGAGATTATGGGAAGTGTTAAAATCGTCCGATGACATGCCTTGTACATCCAAAGAATTGGACGAGTATCTCGATGAGTTTATCGTTGAATTACATAATTACTGTCGTACTGAAAAGAACATCGCGGAACGAACTCGCTCATTGGATTATGCCCGAAGCGAGCTGTTGGTTGCAGAACTCGGTATCGCAGAGTCAGATCCTACAAAGCTTATTTTGAAGACTATTCGTAGTGCGGTTTATTTTATCGAATGCGAGATGCGCATTATCACTATGGAATTGGAGCATCCGGAGCGCTTCATCTCATTTTCAGACGGCAGCGGACCATTGGCTCGTTGGAACGGAACGATTGCCGAACTGCTTGAATACACCATCCCGCTTCAAATTGCAGGACGGTTGTCGGCGAATTCCGGTGAGCCGTTGAGTTATACGGATGCCGTGAAGCTCGTCGAACAAATCTTCGGCATCACGATTTCCTCACCTTACGACCGCAAGACCAAGTTGCTTTCTCGCAAGAAAAACGACACACCCTTTCTCGACAAAATGCGCGTCGTGTTTCGGGAAGAGGCCGAAAAATTGCATCGCTGAATCAGCGTGTTACAGACAAAATCAGCAGACGTCGAATAAGACGTCTGCTTTTTTATTTTCGTTGTCGTCGTATCCTTGCACCAAGAAAAATACTGAAATCATGGATACCTGCATCAACGACCTCGGCATGGTGAACAACACCGTGAAGCTGCTGACCAAAAAAGAGATGGCCGCCGAACTCGGCATTTCGTACCGGACGGTCGAGCGGTGGTACAACAGCGGCTACATCAAACGCATCCGTATCGGCGGCCGTATCTTCTTTCCCTATACCGAAGTGTATCGTATCCGGGATCGGTTTGTCGCCGAGGTGAGTGCCGAAGAACCGTCTATCCCGCAACCGCTGAATCGGACGCTTCAGGATGTCATGTTCGAACAGGCTCAAGGCTTCCATTTTCGTCGATGAATTATCAGACTGAGATAAGGATGTTCAACGAGTGGTTGGAAACACACGAACTTACCGCATCGGGCATCGCCATCTGGTATGCGTTCATGTTCATGGCTTATCGCTCAGGCTGGCCGACGGAGGTGGCCATACCCGTTTCGGCTCTCTGCCTGCGAAGCAAACTGTCCCGGTCGGCCGTTTACAAGGAACGGAATATGCTGCGTGATTACGGCCTTATCGACTTCGATACGACTTCCGGACGTCGGAGTACCCGCTATCGAATTCGCAGCCTCGAAGCACGTCTTGTCGCTACGGAAATGTCCGCCACACGGACACAAACGGAGACTGGAGCCATCATTCCGGCAGAGGATACCTCTGAAATGTCTACGGTTGTATCCACGTCACGGACACAAAGCGGAAAACCGCCCGATGCGGAAGAGGAAATGTCCACGATAAAGACACAAACGTGGACACAAATTCTCACCGAGAGCGACGCTCCTTCGGAAATGTCCGCACTTGTGTCCACCACGCGGACACAAACGGGCGATGAACGCATAAAAACCGCCGAAACGTCCACCACATGGACACAACCGTGTACACAAACCGAAGATTCGACTTATATATCTATTAAAAATAAATACAGAGATAAAAGGGGGTATGGGGGAAAGAAGAGAACCTCTGTAAAACATCGGGATGCTTTCGACCTTACGTTCATCGCCGAACCTCGCTGGCTGGAGCTGGTCAAGATATGGCTCGACTATAAGCGGAGCCGGGGCGAAAACTATAAGAGCGAACTTTCGGTCAAAAAATTTTATACGATGCTCCGTAACCTCTCGCGCGGCGATCCCGACCTCGCGGCCCGAATCATCGACAAGAGCATCGCCAACAACTGGGCGGGCATTTTCGAACTTCCAGAATCCGCCGCTGCGACTTTCGGAAGAGAAATGACAAACCCTCTATCTCGGAGTGGCCGCAGCCATCCGGCTTCCGGGCAGCGGATCGGACAGATCAAACAACCGGTGGATGAGGAGCGACGCCGACGCCTGCTCGAAAACTTCGGCCGCGCGGAAGTAATGAATGATGAATCGAAAAACAGATAAACGCTATGGAGAAGAATATTGCTATCCTTATCGACCGGATGGTCACCGACCGTAAACTGATCGTCCGTAATCCCACACGCCTCTCGTGGGGCGACCGCGAGATGTGCGATGCACTCTTTCGGACGCTCTTTCGCCGGCTGGATGCGACGATTGCCACTTATCACCACCTGCCGGAATACGACGAGGTGATCGACTGGATGTACGATACGCGCGGTGTGGGGCTGTTGCTCATCGGCGACTGCGGACGCGGTAAAAGCATTATCACGACGGGACTCATTCCGGTACTGCTCGGTATGAAAGAGATCTCCGCCTACGCCGTACACGCCGACGAGTTGAACAAACCGTATCCGTTTGCAGCCTCGACAATGGGCATGGATCCGAAGACCACCTGTCTCGATTACCTCACCCGATGCCCGTGTCCGATTATCGACGAACTGGGCGTCGAACCGATGATCAACGACTATGGCGAGCGGTACGAGGGTTTCAACCGGATCATCAACGCGGCCGAACGCTATGGCCGCTCGCTCTTCCTCTCGACGAACCTTACCAAAGGTGACTTGCTGAACCGCTACGGGGAACGGACGTTCGATCGGCTGCGACACCTGTGCCGTGTGGTAGAGTTTCGCGGCGACTCTTTACGCTAACCGATTAAATGCTACAATATGAAATTGCAACGAATTATCCACCACCTCAAGGACGGCCGGAAGAAGTATTCGACCTATCACGGGGAGATCGAGAAATGGGAGGAGAGCGACATCGAGGCGATGCGTCGCTGTCGGGAATGCTACGGCGACTCGGCCTACCTTGCCGACTTCTCCCGCTACGGCGTCGTGGCTGCCGAACTGCGTCAGAGGTATCCCAACGCGAAAATCATTGCGGTCGTAGACTTCGAGACCGAAGACCACGACCTGCCTTTACGAACCGATGTAATATTCTGAGTCGCTGCGGCGACACCGGATAGTACGACACCGTCGGATTGCTCCGATGGTAAACTGTGAAACTTAACCGAAAACTAACGCTGAAATGTATTGACAATTATGCCAACACTCAAGAAAACCGTCCAGCGCCCGTGGCAACCGGAGCGTGGGGTGCAGGAGGGACGCCTATATCCGAACACGAAGTTTTATCAATCGACCGCATGGCGGAAGCTCCGTAACCTGAAGCTGGAGCAGTGCCCGCTCTGCGAGGAGTGCCAGCGGCGTGGCATTACGACGCTCGCACAGGTCGTCGATCACATCGTTCCGATCAATCGAGGCGGCGCGAAGCTCGATATGGCCAACCTCCAGAGCCTCTGCCACCCGTGCCATAACCGCAAATCGGGCATCGAATCGCACACGAGATAACCAATACCTGATTGCCTATGATATAAACCGATGAAAATGGGCGCACGCGGCTGTGGTTTGCAAGCGAAAAAATGGAGCCGCCTGCGCCCATTTAAATTGAAAAAACTGTTCTTTGACATATTGGTTTGCATAAATTTTGCGTTATCTTTGTAACAAGAGAAATGGAGGAAGCTATGAACCAGATTATCATAACCCCAAAATCCGAACAGGAGCATTCGTTTGTAATGGAGATGCTCAAACGGATGAAGATCAAGGCCACGTCCATAGAGGAGAAGCCTTTGCGCCGTATGACGATTGAAGAGTATCGTGCGATGGCAGAGAGAGCTATTGCTGATGCGGAGGCAGGCCGTACGATATCGCAGTCCGAAATGGAAAAACGCGTTGCATCGTGGCGGTAATCGTCGAATGGTCGGAGCAGGCGGCTTCGAGTCTGGAAGAGATCTTTGGCTACCACAAAGAGGTAGCAGGGTTAAGGGTTGCGCGAAAGATCGCAACGAAAATCACGCAACGCACACGAATTCTTTCGGACAATCCCCTTGCCGGACAGCGGGAAGAACTACTGAAAGACTTATCGGTCGAATTCAGGTATTTTGTCGAGGGAAACTATAAAATCCTCTATTATACACTACCGGAAAAGGTCGTCATTTCTCTTGTTTTCGATTGTCGTCAGAATCCTGAAAAGATGCGGGATATAAAATAACTACATAGTGGTTCTCTCCACAGGCAGAACGTGCAAACCGATATGGCTTGCACGTTTTTTATGCTTTGTGATTTACATGAGAACGACCTTAAAATTAACACAAATCATCGACGACTGGCTCGCCGAGACGGACATTCTTCCTGCAACGAAAGCCGACTACCGCCGTAAAATCGGACTGTGGTTCCGCTGGCTATCGGCCGAAGGTTACGATCCCCGCTATGCAGAGCGTCGCCACATCATCGACTACAAACGTTTTCTCCAGCAGAGCGGCAAGAGCGTACTGACGGTTTGCAGTTATGTGACGGTCGTCAAGCTCTTCTACGCCTATTGTGCCGGACAGCGCTACTGCGACAATATCGGTACGGGCATCAAGAGCAGCATCAAGCACAAGGAATACTACAAATCTGCACTGACACGCGAAGAAGCCGCACGGCTTATGGATTCCATCGACACCACGACCGTAGTGGGCAAACGGGATAAGCTGATCGTGGCGCTGATGCTGACCAACGGACTCCGTGCCTGCGAGGTGGCCCGCATAGACATCCGGGACTTCGACACCTACAATGGACGCACCGTCATTCATATCCAGCGTAAGGGTAAAGTGGACAAACGCGATACGGTCGCCGTGCCGGAGATGATTACGGAACTCTTCGAAGATTACATAGCTTGCCGCGACTTCGACGAGGATGAACCGCTGGTCATCAGCCACGCGCACGGAAATCGCCGGCAACGGCTGGCGAAAGTGACCATCAGCGCCATCGTCAAACGACGGCTTCGGGAGATCGGCATCGACCGTCCGGACATCACGGCACACTCTCTACGCCATACCTGCGGCAGCCTGATGGTGGACAGCGGTGTGGATGTCGAGACGATCAAGGATATGCTCGGCCACAGCGATACACAAACCACTCGCATCTACATCGAGATGGCCCAGCAACGACGGCTGCTCGAACGCAGTCCCTCGAATCTGATTGCCGGATTGATTGCAAAACCGACGAAAACACGCTGAAAGAAGAGTTAGGTTTAATTAACACACAATTAATTAAGCCACACGATTTAAAGCAACGGACAAGGACATAAAGAGTTCCACCCGCGAGTAGATGTGCGGACAGATGCAACGATTTGGGGCATAAAAGGCTGCAAAAATTATGACCTGCACTCCGATAGGTAGGGGGATGAATTTCCTTCCGAGGTCACGAAACCCAATCGCAGCCCCCCTTTTCTGTACGCGCGTGCAAAATTGGAGGGATCGAATAATCGCGCTACGGTGTTATCGTAACTAAGGTACTGTAATTAAGACTTTCCGAGCAAGTTCTTTGAAATATCGAATAGAATCAATACTTGATCTTGAAATAATCGAGTATCGCTTTATAGTTGTCTTGTGCTGTCAGGCAGGTGTCTGTTAGATACTCTTTCACTTCGGGCCAGCGTTGCAGGCCCCGGTAATAAAACATTTTCAGGTCGTCGGTGATAATGAAAGGCACGATGCCGTTTGCGAGGCACTCCTTGAAGAGGAGTAGCCGGCCGACACGACCGTTGCCGTCCTGAAACGGGTGGATGGACTCGAAGCGTTGATGCAGGTCGAGCAGATCGGCGAACGACTTTTTCGATTTGGCGTTGTATTCGGCAAGCAGGGCTTTCATTTCGCGTCGCACATTTTCCGGTGCGGTGGTTTCGGTACCGCCTACCTCATTTGGTAGGCGTTTGTATTCTCCAACGGCGAACCACTCCTTGCGGCTGTCCGATGTCCCTGATTTGAGTATTGCGTGCAACTCTTTAATAAGCGATTCGGTAATCCTCTCTTCGGCACGATCGATAATGAGGTCGATGCAACGGAAATGATTCGTCGTCTCGATGATGTCGTCTATACGCACGCTCTCGCCCTCGATACCGACGGTATTCGTCTCGAAAATGTAACGCGTCTGGTCATGCGACAGGCGGCTGCCCTCGATGTGGTTAGAGTTGTAGGTCAGGTCGATCTGCGTGCGATGATAGATGCCGCCTTTGAGCTTCATTTCCTTTTGTTCGCGCAACGCAGTGAGTAAGGGCGATTCTTTTGAGCGACGACGCTTGCGCATGGGCAATGCGGCATCTGCGGGAATGTTCCATGTCTTGCCTGTAAGGAAAGCACCCTCGATTTTCCCTTCGGCACAATAGTTCCGTGCCGTGCGCTCTGAAATGCCGTATTTCTCGGCGAATGCGATTACTGATATATACTCCATACACTATTATCGGCAAGTTCAACCCCTGAATTTGAGAGCAAAGATAGTGTAATTTGCCGATAACGGCAAATTACATACAGATATTCTATTCGATAACATAAAATGTGAATACAAAAACTGTAAAGATGAAATGACTAAAGGTCGTAAGAAAATACCTGATGAATTGAAATCCTTGCGCGGGACGGACCAACCATGCCGCATGGCCGGCAATGCCGCTCCTGCGGGAATGGCTGTCGTGTCGCTTCCTCGCTCCGGACTGAAAGGCACGGCAAAAAAGGTGTTCGAAGTCGTGGCGACGGAGTTGATCCATAACCGTCTGTTGGATTTGGTCGGCGTGGATCTCGTCGCGGCCTACGCCCGCGAAATGGGCTTGTACCACGATATGATGCGAGCTGTCGAAAAAGAAGGTTATACGATAGAGGCAGCGACTAAGTCCGGCACTACGACCGTCGTCAATCCCAAACGCAAAGTCGCCGAATCGGCTCTTGCCAATGCCAAGTCGTTGGCTTCCGAGTTCGGCCTGACACCATCGAGCCGTCACCGTGTCGCTGCGCTCCTGTCGGACGATGTTCCGAAAGATGATTTTGCCGAGTTTGAAGAGGTTAAATAAATTATTGCTTATCTGTCGTTATGAAACTGCATACCGCCGAACAATACGCCCATGACGTCCGCGACGGCAAACTCACGGTCTGCGAATATGTGTACCTCGCCATCGGGCGGTATTTCTCCGATCTGGAGAATGCCCTCGACCGTGGCTGGTATTTTGATCGTAAGGCTGCCGCGCGAGCAATTCGCTTCATCGAAAGCCTCAAGCATACCAAAGGCGAATGGGCCGGCCGCAAGTTCCTGCTCGAACCGTGGCAGCAGTTCATCGTCTGGAACATTTTCGGCTGGATGCTTTCCGACGGTACGCGCCGCTTCCGCTATGCCTATATCGAAATCGCTCGCAAAAACGGCAAGACGGCATTGTCTGCCGGCATCGGACTCTATATGCTCTTTGCCGACGGCGAAAGCCGCCCGGAGGTCTACTCGGCTGCGACGGTTAAGGATCAGGCGAAAATCTGCTTTTCGGACGCCGCCGAAATCGTCAAGGCCACCGACCTGAAAAAGTATCTCTCGGTCTTCCGCAATTCGATTACCTACGAGGCGAAGGGCGGGATGCTCAAGCCGCTCTCCTCGGACTATGGTACGCACGACGGTCTGAACCCTTCGTGCGGCATCATTGATGAGTTTCATGCCCATAAGGACAGCGGGATGTTCGACGTCATCAAGTCGGCCTTCGGAGCGCGTCGGCAACCGCTGATGTTCATTATCACGACGGCGGGGTTCAATAAGACCGGAGCTTGCTTCGCTTACCGCGACAACGTAATCAAGGTGCTGCGGGGTGTGAACTGGGACGACTCGCTCTTTGGTATCATCTACACGCTCGACAACAAAGAGGAGTGGGACAACCCGAAGATGTGGATCAAGGCCAATCCCAACCTCGGCGTATCGCTTTCGGTGGATTATCTCGCCTCGCAGGTCATGGATGCCAAGAACCGTCCGGAAGCCGTTCGTAACGTGATGACCAAAAATGTCAATCTGTGGGTGGATGCCGAGCTGACTTGGATTCTCGACGAAGCGTGGATGAAGTGTGTCGGTACGACTGCTCCTGCCGACTTGAAAGGTTGTGACTGCTGGGGCGGTCTCGACCTGTCGAACGTTGGCGACATCACGGCATTCGTGTTACTTTTCCATGAGAACGACAAGTTCCAGCTTCTGCCGCACTTTTGGATCCCGGAGGAAAAGATGCTGGAGAAGATCAAGAAGGAGAACATTAACTACGACCGTTGGGTGGCCGAAAGGTATGTGACCGTCACGCCGGGCAATGTGGTGGACTATGATTTTGTCAAGGCCGACATCCTGCGTATCACTGCCGACTATAATCTTAAATCGACAGCCTACGATCGCTGGAACGCGTCGCAGACGATTATCGACCTTCAGAACGAGGGGATGGGGTTTTCTCCTTTCGGACAGGGCTTCGGTTCGATGTCTGCTCCGACAAAGCAGTTCGAGGCGCTGGTGCTGACGGGCGAGGTGGAACATTTCGGCAATCCCGTGCTGCGGTGGATGCTCGCCTCGACCGTCGTGCAGACCGATCCGGCGGGCAACATCAAACCCGACAAACGGAAATCCGTGCAGAAGATCGACGGTATCGTCGCCTCGATCATGGCGCTGGGCGAATGGATGACCGCGCAGGCCAAAGACGAAACCAACCCCTACAACGAGGAGCTGTTCTACCGGCTGGATAACGGAGAGATGCTTGCGGGCTCGGATATGATCCACCTCAAGGGGCTTTCGACCGACGGCATCGTGGGCAAGAGTCCGATTGCCGTTCACCGTGACAACCTCGCACTCTCGGTCTCGGCACAGCAGTACGGCGAGATGTTCTTCAATCAGGGAGGAAATATGTCGGGTGTTTTCAAATACCCCTCGACACTCAAGCCGGAGGCATACGAGCGATTGAAACGAGACCTTCTCGCGCAGTCGGTCGGTCTGCATAAGGCCCACCTGCCGCTCTTGCTCGAGGGCGGCATGACCTACGAGCGGGTATCCATTCCGCCTGAAGATGCGCAGTTCATCGCCACGCGCAAATTTCAGAAGACCGAGATCGCCACGATCTATGGCGTGCCGCCGCATATGATCGCCGACTTGGAGCGTTCGACGAACAACAACATCGAGCATCAGGCGATGGAGTTTGTACGCTACTGCCTCATGCCGTACCTCGTGCGACTGGAAGAGGAGTTCAACCGCAAGCTGCTCCGCGAGGACGAGTTCGGCGAGTATTACTACCTCTTCTCCCTGAACGGGCTGCTGCGAGGCGATGCCAAGACGCGGAGTGAATTTTACAAGAATATGAACATCGTGGGTGCATTGTGCGCGAACGAAATCCGCAACCTCGAAGATATGAACTCTTACGAAGGCGGCGATGAATACTTCGTGCAGATGAATATGCAGCCCGTAAAACAGGCAATCGATGGAGGAAAGAAAAAGCAATAACGGAACGGTAGAGCTGCGGTGCCTGCTCTCCGACATCCGCATCGAACAGCGCGAAGGCGATACGAGCGGACGGACGGTCACGGGGTATGCGGCCAAATTCGACACATGGTCGGAGCCGATCTGCGGCTGGTTCGTCGAGCAGATTCGCCGCGGCGCATTCGACGAGTGCGATACGAGCGACGCGATCATGTGCTTCAACCACAACGTGGACGATATCCTTGCCCGAACATCGAGCGGCACGCTGACCCTTGCGGTCGATGAGGTCGGCCTGCGCTTCACGTTTGAGGCACCTGCCACGACCCGCGGCAACGACATGGTAGAACTGCTCCGGCGCGGGGATGTGAACAAATGTTCGTTCCGCTTCATCGTGAGGCAGGACGAATGGCTGTACGCCGACGAGCAGAACGGTTTGGAATACGACCGAAGAACGATTATCAAGGTGTCGAAACTCTACGATGTGGCGCTGGTGGTCTATCCGGCCTACAGGGATACCGAAGCCTCTGTCCGCCACCTCGAAGAGCGCAAGGCCGACTACCTGCGCTCGCTACGGGATAAAACTCCAGAAGAGGAAACATCTGCGGAGCCGACTGCTCCACAACCTGACAACAACGATACGACGGCACGATGCCTGTCGCGGGATCGACTTATGAGAGTCCTGAGGCTCAAACGCTGACGCCTCACGGAACACACCTCAAGATCCCACCCGCCTCCGGAGCCTGCAATATGGTAAGGAGGCGGTTTTTATATTGCAGATATATTGTTCTTGGCATAAAAATCGTTATATTTGCAGAAAGAGAATTTAATATTCGACAATTATGACGCATATAATGATTGAGGATACGTCCCCTGAAGGAAAGTGGCTTTTGGAATTAATCAGAAACCACAAATGCGTTACTGTAGTGAACGGAGCGAAGCCGAGTTTCAAAGAGGCTGCTAAGGCTTGTAATGCTGTTCCCGTAAGTGTTTTTACGACTGAACTGAGAAATCAGATTAACGAGCGTTTTGAGCAGGATGCGTGAGGTGTTGATTTCGGAGGTCGTATTGGGTAAAGTTTCAGAACTGCGAGATTATCTTCTTGATGAGTTGAAACTTTCCCGTGAAGCAGCAGAGAAACGTACGGAAAGGATCGACCGCTTTTTGATGCATTTGGGTAATCTGGCTGATTACCCTCTGTGCCGATTCAAAAAATGGCGGGTGATGGGATATCATTGTGCCGTTTTTGAGAAAGATTGGGTATTTGCTTACGAAATCTTCGAGGATGGTATCATTGTGCGAGATATGTCCAATACGGCTGTTTTGCACGAGTAAATGTTTCCTTGCAATGAGCGAAAATGCTTTTGAGGCTTGTGATGGCATTTCTGTCGACGCTTTTTTCGATGAACTGAACTGGTGAATCAGTCAATGGCCCAATAGATGTTCGGAAGATAATGATTCAGAGGAGGAGAAAAACGAAAGTATGAATTCGCGTTAAAATCGTTCGAAGCATTTAGCAGAATCATTCTCTCAACAAAATAATAGATTACATTACAAAGAGCAACTGGACCTCAGTTGCTCTTTATTATTAGTCGTACCAACAATTTTGTTGGTACGACTTTTTTCATATTCCACCCATAGCATAGATAGTAATTGCTGCCCTTAATCGGGACAAAGTCTCATAATCGGTCGTCGCTCGGAGTATAAGTTTGCCACAGATATAAATCTGAACATTATGGGCAAACTGAAAGAATTACGCGAGGCGCGAGCGACGGTTTTCGCTGCCATCGACGAGCTTCGCAAGGCGACGGACGGCCGCGAGATGACTGCCGAGGAGCAGCAGCGGTGGGATGCGCTGCTTGCCGATTACGACAAGGCCGACCGCAAGGTCGAGCAGGAGGAGCGCTTCGAGGAGCTGGAACGCCGTCAGGCCGAAGAGCAGTACGAACGCCGTCACGCGGCTGAGAGTAGCGACGATCCTGCGGAGTACCGCGGCGCTTTCGTCGAGTATCTTCTTAAAGGCGAAAACGGCGTCTCGGCCGAGAATCGCCACCGCTTCGAGCAGCGTGCCGGCATCACAGGATTGGCGGGCGGCGTACTTGTTCCCTCGACGCTGGCCAACTCCATCGAAAAGGCGCTCAAGACCTACGGCGGCATGTTGGAGGCCGGTTCGGTCTTCTCCACCTCTACGGGCGGCGACCTGATTATGCCGACGGTGAACGATACCACGAGCAAGGCGACCGTTGTTGCCGAGTATCAGAAGTCGACGCAGAAGGCTCCGTCGTTCGGCTCGGAGACGCTCAAGGCTTATACCTACCGCACGCCCATCGTTCCCGTGTCGCTCGAACTGTTGCAGGACAACAGCTTCGATCTGGAGTCGCTGCTTGCCGACCTCTTGGCCGAATCGTTCGGGCGCGGCATGAACGAAGACCTCACTGTCGGCGACGGTAAGGGCAAGCCGAAAGGGATCATCGAGTGGGCTACGGCCAGCGACGCCGCGCCCTCGGCTTCGGCCGTCAAGCTGGACGATCTGGTCGACCTCATCCGCTCGGTCGACTCGGCCTATGCCCGTAACGGCCGCTTCATGTTCAACCGCAATACGCTCTACTCGCTGGTCAAGATCAAGGATACTACGAATCGGTATATCTGGCAGGAGGGAGCACGGGACGGCACGCCGCCGACGCTTTTCGCCAAGCCCTATACGCTCAACGACGATATGCCGGACATCGGCGCGGGTAAAGCCTCAGTGCTCTTCGGGGACTTCTCGAAGTTCAAGATCCGCATGGTGAAGGACTTTCGGGTTATCCGCCTGAACGAACTGCTGGCCGAATACCTCTCCATCGGCATCTTCGGCTTCGCACGGCTGGACGGCCTGCTGCTGAACGCCGGTACGCACCCGATCAAGAAACTCGTGCACGCCGCTTCCTAATGCCATGCGCTATACCAAGATCAGAGCGAGAAATCTCCCGGTGTCGGCGGAACTGGCCCGCGCCCATCTGCGCATCGGCGATGATATGCACGACCATGCGCTTATCGACGCCAAGCTGGAGATGGTCGTCGGCATCGCCGAGGACATGACCGGACGCCGCATCCGCGACCGCTATGTCGAGTTCGATGTGCTTTTGGGCGCAGCGGAGGATGCCCTCCGGCTTCCTGTCCATACCGCCGCCATCGCGGAGGTCTCCTCGCCTGACGGTATCCTCACGCCGGACGAAGACTACCTCCTGCTGGCGGACGACTACAATGCTCACCTGTTGCTGATCGATGCTGGGCGCTTCTCCGGAAGGAAGCTCCATGTAAAAGCGACCGAGGGGTACAATGCGGAGACGATTCCGCCGGCGATCAAGGCGGCCATCCTGCTTTTGCTGGGAACGCTCTACGACAACGAGTCGGACAATATCGTCGGGCGCTCCGTTTCGGAGCTCTCCCTTACGGCGGAGAAGCTGCTCGCTCCGTGGCGCGTACCTCCTTATCGTGACGACCGTGTTTGATACCCGCATCGAGATCATGGCACCCACCGAGGAGCGGGACGCCTATAATGAACGTCGCGAGGAGCTGACGTGCGTAGCCGTCTGTTATGCGCAGCGCACCGAAGCCGGCGGCAGGGAAAACCTCTTCGCCGGACGTATTCTCCACGAGAACGAAATCGCCTATACGATCCGCTGGCGGCCGGGTATCCGCCCTTCGTACCAGGTGCGCGAGGGCGACATGGCGTACCGGATCGTTTCGGTGCATGAAGAGGGCCGGCGCAAATATCTCCACATAAAGGTCAAAAAGAGCGATGCTGACAATTAAAGTAAACGGCTACCGGCAGGCGAAGGAGATTCTCGACGGTCTGCCCAACGGGATGCAGAAAAGCATCCTGCTGGCGGCACTCCGCCAGTCGGCACGGCCGATGCTCACCTCGGCGCGGGGCAAGGTTCCGGTCAGGAGCGGCAAGCTCAAACGCCAACTGCGTATCGTCCGCTTCCAGGATCGCAGCGCTCCGAAGAGCGAGGTGGCAGTGGCCGTGAAGCCCGTATTCGACAGATCGAAGAAGATCGGCGCGGTGAATCAATACTACGGCAAGTTCATCCACGAGGGCACGAAGGATCCGCGCCTTTCGCGTAAGGGCAAGCTGCTCGTCTTCGAGAATAAACAAGGCGAGAAGGTTTTTGTCCGCAGCGTCAAGGGTATCCGCTCCACGCCCTTTCTCGAAAAGGCCTATGGCGAGACCAACGAGCGCACGGTGGCGATCTTCGGCAACGAGCTGGCTGCTGCCGTCGGACGCTACATTCAGAAACACTTTAAACCCGTCAAGGGATGATCGAGGATTTCAAGACTGCATTTATCGCCGCACTCGAAGCGGCCGCTCCGGAGCTTCGGGGCAAGGTGCAGGCCGGGGCCGTGGATGCCGAGACGCCTGTTCCCTATGCCGCTTTCACGACACCTGAAGAGGCACCCCTGCGCACGAAACACGGTATCGCCGGGGTGCAGACGCTCTTCGAGGTGGCGCTCATCCACGACCGCATGGCTTCGGTCGAGGCGCTCAAGCATAAAGCAATCCGGGCACTCGACGGGATGAGCTTCGCCGGAGGCCGCTGCATCTGGAAGTCTTCCGAATATAGCTACTACGCTGACTTCGATTTGCATGGATATACGATAACATTTAGAATAGCTTAATATGGCAGAGAAAAAAGTGATTCAGGGCGAGGACATCATCGTTCTGGTCGACAGCAAAACGACGCTCCACGCCACCACACACAACCTGAAGGTGGACTTGGAACTCAAGGAACTTCGCACGAAGGATACCAATGGCAAGGAGCAGTCGCCCGGCGACATCTCGTGGTCGGTGGATGGGGACGGCCTCGTCGTGGTGGACGACTCCATCGAGAACAGCCACACCTCGGAAGACGTGCTGGGCATCATCCTCTCGAAAAAACTCGTCGACGTAGTGATCAAATCGCCGCTGTCGGGTCTTACGAAGACCTACCACGGTAAGGCGTACATCACCTCGTTCTCGCTCGGCGCTCCGGCCGGCGATAATGCCACCTACAACTATTCACTCACCGGGAGCGGCAACCTGTCGCCCCAAGATGCAACCTCTCAGCAATGAAAGAGATCACGATCAACGGAAAGGCCACGCCGATCCACTTCGGTATGAGGGCCGTGGCGGAGTTCACCAAACGTCAGGAGTCGGATTTCGCAGAGAACATCACCACGACGGCCGCCGTCGGGAGCATCGACAGCATCGTCGCGCTCACGGAGGTCGGACTCAACGAGGGCGCACGACGCTCCGGCAGCGAGCGCCGCTACGCGGAGGACGACGTGTGGGACCTCTTCGACGACGAACCGCATCTGGTGCTGGAGGTCTCGCAACTCTTCGTCGAGAGCATCTCGCCGCTGACTGAAAAGTTGGGAGGTATGGTAAAAAACGGTCGTGCGGCGGCGAAAAGGAGGTAGGCGACCGCCGCATTACCTACGAGCTGTGGTTCTCCATCGCCGTCGGTCAGATGTCCATGCGTCCGGAGGACTTCGAAGCCCTCACGCCTGCGGAGTTCATCTACGCATGGCTCGGATGGTCGGAACGGGAGCAGAACCTCCAGCGTCAGGCATGGGAACGCGAACGCTGGGCTGTGTGGGTGCTTACCTCCATCCAACTCGACCGCAAGGAGCGGCGAGCGATGACCGAGATGTTCCCGTTACCGTGGGAAGCGGAGAGCGCACAGACATCGACGCCGCTGACCATGCAGGAACGCCGAGATCGTATCCGACAAATCCTTAATGACCCGAAAGACGATGAGAAACCGTAAAACTATCCTCCTGCTCGCCCTGATGCTGCTTGCCGCAGCGTGCAGCCCCTTGCGCAAGATGCAACGTCGTAGCATCACGGACAGCACCTCGCTCGACCGGAGTGAAATCCGCAAGGCCATTACCGACGTGCTGCACGAGTGGGGCACGCTCTCACAGACCGTCGTAGAGTTCTATCCTCCGACGATTACGCCGCCGGCCGAACTTCCCGAACCGCAGTCGGCAATTCCGGACAGCATCTTCGCGGATACGCCTCGACAGCGAGAAGCGCCGCCTGCAACCGCTCCGGCCGTGCGTCGTATCGTCCGTACGGAGATTGCGGCCGATGCCGAACGCCTTACCACCACGGACAGCACGGTACGAAACGACATCCATGTCCGACGACAAGGCGAACAGAAAGAGAAAGCGGTTGAGAAGCCGCCTCCGTCCGTTATGGCGGTCAAATGGATCGCCGTGGGGCTCATCGCCCTATTCCTGCTGCTCCTTATCCTGAAAATCAAAATTCTGCGTTTCTAATCATGGCAAAAGCAAGACTCAAAACCCCGATCAGCTACTACGGCGGCAAGCAGACGATGCTCAAATACATCCTGCCGCTCATTCCCGACCACCGGGTCTATACGGAAGCCTACTGCGGCGGATGCGCCGTACTCTTCGGCAAGCAACCCGTATCGTGCGAGGTCATCAACGACATGAACAAGGAGCTGATCAACTTCTACCGCGTAGCGCAGAGCGACTATCCGGCTCTCAAGCGGGAGATCGACGCCAGCCTGCACTCGCGCGACCAGCATACTCACGCCAAGCATATCATGACGCACCCGCAGTTTTTCACCCCGGTACAGCGGGCATGGGCGATCTGGATCGGCTCGAAGTTAGGCTTCGCCTCGATGCTCGACGGGACGTTCGGCTATGACCGCAGCGGCACGACGACGCTTAAGCTCTTCAACGGCAAGGATCAGTTTACGGAAGCGGTCTGTCAACGCCTTGCGCACGTCACCGTGGAGAGCGAGGACGGCAAGAATGTTATCCGTCGGTACGACTGTCCGGAGGCGTTCCACTTCGTCGATCCGCCCTATGTGGGCTCCGACTGCGGTCACTACTCGGATACCTTCAACGAGCAGGACTTGGAAGAGCTGCTGGCTATTCTCTCGGAGGTGGCGGGCAAGTTCATGCTGACGATGTTCCCGCACGATCGGATCCGTGAATACGTTTCGCGCTTCGGCTGGACGATACATCCCATCGAGCGGCAAATCACGGCCTCCAAGGAGTCCCGCCGCCGGCAGGAGGAGTGGATGGTAACCAACTACTAAAGGTCGAGTGGCGCATCCGCGACGCCTGCCTCCGCAACCATCTTCAGCAGCTCTTCGCAGAGAGCTTTGGGTGTGACGTTCTGCCGGATAACAGTAAGAAACGAATGGCGGATTTCACGCATGACGACTTCGTCGGGGAGCGCTTCGAAACGAAGGTCGTTCCAATGCCTCTTATTGAAATGCCACGCAGGAGTGATGGCCGGAAATTCATCCCGCAGAAGAATGGCCCGGTCGGGGTCGCACTTGACGGGTAGGTATTGCGGACGTTCGAACCCATAGGCCGCGAACATCCTGCCGCCGACTTTGTAGACGAGCCACTCCTCGCCGAAAGGCTGGCACTCCTCGACCGCAGGCAAAGAAACGAGATATTCTCGAACATCCATGATATCCATACCTGCAAAGGTATGAAAAAGATAACCGATAATAGCTTATTCAGCAGATGGAACAGAATCTCATCTACAACACCGATGCCCTTACCGGCCTACGACTGCTGCCCGACGAGTCGGTGGACTGTATCGTCACTTCGCCTCCCTATTGGCAGATGCGCGACTACGGCATCGGTTCGATCGTGTGGCCGGACGGCTGGTCGGGACAGTTGGGGCTGGAGCCTACACGCGTGGAGTTTATCGCGCATTTGTGCATGATCTTCGACGAATGCCGCCGCGTGCTGAAACCCTCCGGCACGCTGTGGGTGAACTTGGGCGATTCGTACAGCAAACCCTACAAATACAACCGCCGACAAAATCCGAAGTGGAGCGAAAATTCGAAGAACAGCGATTGCCTTATAGACATCAAGGTCGATACGGCGCGTCACCGTATCCCCTCCAAGTCGCTGTGCAATATTCCGAATAAGTTCGCCGACGAGATGATCCTTCGTGGGTGGGTGCTTCGCAACGAGATCATCTGGTACAAGCCCGCCTGCATACCTTCCTCCGTCCGCGACCGCTTCACGGTGGACTTCGAAAAGGTGTTCTTCTTTACCAAGTCGCAGCGATACTACTTCGAGCAGCAGTTCGAGCCGTATGCCGAATCGACCTTCGGAAGGTATCGTCGTGCCCGGACGCTCAACGGAAAGAGCGCCGGCTATCGGAGACTGAACGGTATCGGAATGCAGCGGACGACCGATCCTCGCGGTCGCAATATGCGGTGCGTGTGGCGTATCCCTTATGAACCGAGCCACGAGGCGCACTATGCCATGTATCCTTCGCGATTGGTCGAGACGCCGATCAAGGCCGGATGCCCCGAAAGTGGTCTCGTTCTCGATCCCTTTATGGGCAGCGGAACGACGGCCGTCGTCGCCCGACGATTAGGACGCCATTACATCGGCTTCGAACCCAATGAGGAGTATGCGGCGATCTGTGAAAAGCGATTGAACCAGCAATCCCTCTCCCTCTGATATGTCTTCGCATACCTACGACAATCCCGCCTACATCGCTTCGTGTTCGTTCGGCAAGGATTCGATCGCTACGATCCTCCTTGCCCTCGAACACGGCGAACCGCTCGATGCCGCCGTCTTTTCGGAGGTGATGTTCGACCACCGACGCAATATCAGCGGCGAGATTCCCGAACACATCGAGTGGATCTACTCGACGGCGATTCCGCGTCTTGCCACATTAGGCGTTCGGGTCGATGTCGTCCGTTCGGAGAAAGACTATCTTACGTTATTCCATACGGTCATTGGGAGCGGTGCACATAAGGGTATGCTGCGCGGCTGGCTCATCGGCGGCAAGTGCTGCGCCAACCGCGACCTCAAGATCCAGCCCATACATCGTTATTACGGTCGCTTCCGCAAGCAGGGCGTCGTACAGTACGTCGGCATCGCGGCCGACGAACCGAGACGCCTCGCGCGGATGCAGAACAAAGGGTACATCCACAAAACGAGCTTGCTCGCCAAGTACGGCTATACAGAGGCGGACGCCCGACACAAGTGCGAAGAATACGGTCTGCTGTCGCCTCTCTACCGAACTGCGCATCGGGGCGGGTGCTGGTTCTGCCCCAACTGCCGCATTCCGATCTTCGCCGACCTGCGCCGCCGCCATCCCGAATTGTGGCGCGAACTGCAACGGCTCTCGAAGGTCGGGAATAAGTCATCCGAAGGCTTCAAATACGGACAGACTTTCGAGGAGGTCGAGCAACGGATGGATGCCTACGAGAAAACCGTAAAGCTATTCTGAATTCGAGTAATAAATGCCTGAATATCTTTGAATTAAGTTGCTGATTGACTTGCGTGTTCCGAATTGTGATGTTATGTTTGTCATGCGATAAACAACTAAAATATAGTGTATTATGAGTACGAGAGCAAGAGTCGGAGTGCAATTGGCAACAGGTGAAATCAAGAGCGTTTACGTATGGCGGGACGGTAATCCCGATACGTTGGGCACGACCCTGAACGAATATTACGCCACGCCGGAGAAAGCGGCCGCATTGGTCGAGCACGGTAACCTGATAGATGTCGAACAGAGCTTACGCCGCTGCACGTTCGAACGTCCGGAGGAGGGTTACGACAACAGCCCGCGGCTCCACAGGACGTTCGCCGCCTACCTGCGGGAGCGGGAGTACGACATCCGTTACAAGTACATCTACCGCGACGGAGCATGGAGCTATTGGGAGATCGGCGCATAGCCGACCTCCTACTCCTTTGAAATGAGGAAATTATGAATTCGGGGAACCGGCTGATAAATGAAAATACCCCCGAAAACCGGTTGTCTGAATTCGATATAAAACATTGATAATAAATTAAATAAATCTGCCGAAAGACTTGCGTGTCCCGAACGATTGTGTTACCTTAGACTTACAATAAAGCACTGAACACGAACAACTTAAAAGCAAAGCCATGAAAAAAGGACAAGCCCTTCGGATCGCAAGAACCCTAGTAGCGCAGACTTCGGACATCGAGATAGTCGATATCAAGGTCAAGAGTATGGAACCCGCCGGCGGGAGGATAACGGTGGCAGTCGATGCCGTAAACGAGGAGGATGAAAACGACCGTTATGAGGTCGAGATCGACCCGACGGCCAACAGCGTTTCCCTGAAAAAAGTAAAAGGCTTCTATTCGCTCGATGAATACCTGAACGAGCCGATACGTATGTCGGAACTCCAACCCGGCCAACTTTTCAAACTGAAGTACGACTGCGTGGGCTATGAATACTACCGCACCGTTCAAGACCGCGAGAACCGAACGATCTATCAATTCACGCGCAAAGGAACCCGTAATATTTCACAGTCGGTACACGATGCAGAGGTCTTTCCGATAGGATAAATAACCGACAGCCCGCCTCGAAACAATCGGGGCGGGCATCTTAAACGACATTTGCTATGAAAGTCAATATCACCAAAGCCGGAACGTATTCCATCACCGGTCTCACGAGAACAGACTATCGCACCATCGGCTATATTCTGCGTATCGCCAACGACCGCTGTTTCGGCGAGCAAGACGAAGACGGTAACTACTATAGTAACGATGACTTCGTCTGCTCGCTCGACGAGAAAGAGCGCGAGGCGTTACGCCGGATTTGTGATGTGTTTTAATATGAGTGTAAATTTCTGATATTCTTTGAATTAAGTTATGAAACAACTTGCATATTCCGAACCGTGATGTTATCTTAGATTCGTAATAAAGAACTGATAACAAACGACTTAAAAGACAAAATCATGAAACGGGAGATCGAAAGGTTTTTAGAGCAGTTTCCGACCGACGCTACGGGTTGGGCGCAGGCTACCGATGAAGTGCGGGACTTGGCACGGTTGGCAAGGGAGCATTTAGAGGAGTACGACGGGGTGATTGTCGAGGCCGTGGACTTCCGCCATGCCAAGACTCCGGCCGAGTGGAACACCAAAGGCCGGGCGTTCATCCTCGACAGCTTCGACCGGATGCAGGAGCGTACCCGCAAAGCCTACTACGAAAAGTTCCGCGCTTATTTCGGACAAGGGGAAGAGTAACCAGAACCGTCTCCCCACCATCGAGTGGGGAGACATTTTCGATACGATGACACAGGAGCAACTTTTAGAAGGTGTTCGCAACTTTTTCAAACAGGCGACAAGACTCGATGCCCGATGCGCTCGGCTTACGTTGATACAGGCTAATGCCCGCTATCGTCTGGCAACCGTCTCCATCCGATACGGAGCGCGGGAGTTTCGGGTGGAGATCGACCGTTCCCGTAATACGATTCGTCTGTCGGAGATTACCGTTCATCGCAGATTCGGATTCGACCGCCGCAATCCCCTAAATGGTTTTGCCATGCGGGAGATAGAGCATGTACGGCTGCTGCATACCCATCGGTTGGATCGGTATCTGCCGGAAGAGAGTGATCTCGACAAAAATGGATAATTGCCTGAAAATCTCTGAATTAAGTCGTCGATTAACTTGCGTATTCCATAGGTTAATGTTATCTTAGACTCGTAATAAAGGATTGAATAACAGTAATTTGAAAAGCAATATGGAAAACGCGAAGAAACAGAAAAAGACTATCGACGCCGAGATCGACCGCCTTGAGGCAACCTTCGAAAAGAACCGCAGGGAGATGCATCAGTTGGCCGACGAGAACAAACGCATGAGTGACCGTTATGGAGAACTTTTGGAGGACAATCACCGCATCAACGACAGGATCCGCACCTTGCTGGAACAGATGTGGAAATTGGACTAAATATAATTGGCTTTGGCAAATCTACATCGGCAGGCCGCTCTTCGGAGCGGCCTTTTCTGATTTTATCCGTATATTTGTATTACGAGCAACAAGTTGTGTGTTTTGAAGAAGTAAATGCTATGATACTCCCGACAATGACCTATAAGGAGATGTACGATCATCTTGCCGCAGATAAGCAAAAGGTGGAGATTAAGAAGGAATACCTTTTGCCGAAGGCGGTTAAAGCATTTAAAAAGAGGATGAAATTTCCGGCGTGGGAAATTTACGATTATACCATTCCTTCGACGAACAATAAGTACGTTATCTATTTCTATGCGGAAAGTCGGGTGCGGGCAGAGAAGCCGGAGGTGGGATCGTGCTGTGTCATTCAAGATGAAGAGCAACGTTATTTCGTCGAGTGGGTTGCCGGAGGATATAAGCACACTCCAAATCAACCGATATCGCTGATTCGGCAACTCCATATTTATGAACCGCATTTTTTAGTCCGATATAATGAACGATTTTGGAACGATAAGAGTTTGTCGTTGAAAGAGATTGTTTGTCGGCACATGGCACGAAATCATAATCCGATGCCGATTCAAGTTAATGAGGGGATAAATAGAAATCATAAAAAATACGGGAAGAACGGTCAACAGGCATTTCGGGTAAGAGATGGATTGTGTTTTACGAGATGTTATTTGGATGGCGAGATCAGTCCCGACGGCGACAGGGAAAAAGATCGGGTGGACGCCATGTGTATTATTTACAAAACTTATGTCAGTAAATCAGAAATGCCTGACGAACAAAAGCTGGCGGTGGATAAGGAACATTTTATCGAACTAAAACGATTTGCAGAGGACATTCAGAAACAAGCCAAAGACGGTGTCATCACGCTTACTTTGGAGCGGTAATTCTCACTGGCATAGTAAAGGCCGACGGGGAAATTCCTTGTCGGCCTTTTTCTTGTTGGGACAAAGTCTCCCGCCACAGTAGCCGGCTGCGCGTACCTTTACCCTCAAAGGTCGGGGTATGGCATTCGAATTACGGTATTATGCGGAATTGCAGAGCAAGTTCAAGAGTGCTCTCTGGCGGGTGGAGATCTCCGAGCGGGACTATGCCGGCCCGTCCGAAGAGATGCGCTTCGAGGGTGGCAAGCCCCTCGAAATAACCTGGGAGCGCCGCGGCGACGAATTCTTCGTCCCGATCAAGGCATCGGAAGCTACGATCAATATCCTCTGTACCGAAAATTTCCAGTACATCGGCCTGTTCACCTCCGATCCGCGCCGCTTCCGCGTGTCGGTCATGCGCAACGGGGCGCTCTATTGGCGCGGCTACATCGTGGCCGACCTCTACTCGGAGAGCTTCACCGCGCCGCCGTATGAGGTGTCGATCAAGGCTGTCGACGGGTTCAACCTGCTTTCGAGCATCCCTTTCATGAACCTCGACGGGACGCATATCGCAGGCCGGCGGAGCCTGTGGTCGCTGCTGGAGATGTGCTTCGACCTGCTGGAGCTGGAGCTCGACGTCGCAGACTGGATGGATCTATACGCCGAGGGCATGATCGAGTCGCGCTCTCCGCTCCGACAGGTCTACGTCGATATGGATCGCTTTTACAGTGTCTACGACGAACCGTCGTACCGCGATGTGCTGGAGCTGTGCTTGCGCCCTTTCGCCGGACAGATTTTCCAGAGCAACGGTTCGCTCCATATACGCCGCACGATCTCGCTCTACCGCGAGACGCGTCCGTTGAGCTTCTACGAAATCGGTACGAAGTTCCCCTCCGGCCACCTCATTACGGCCGACGGTCGGGAGCTGCTGACCCCAACCGGCGACAACATCGTCACCGAAGCCACGCGCGAACGCATCGAGAGCATGTGGGACGGCGGCTTCGACATCATGGGCGAATCGACGATGGACATCACGCCGCCGCTTCGCAAGGTGTCGATCACGATCAAGAACAAGGGGCTGGACAACCTGATCTCCGTTCTCGGTTTTTACGACCTCAAAGCGTGGAACGACCCGTATGAGTTCCTGAGCCTGACGGATGCCACGACGCTCAAATTCCTCGGCGACGGAGCGCATCAGAACCATGTGATCGAGACTTACGGCTACGAGGTGCAGAAGTGTACCTACAAGCTGACGCTCGAATACGCCATCCGCGCTCAACATGCCAAATACGGATTCGGATACCGCCCCTCCGGAGACAACGAGTATATTGTCAAGTTCTACTACGGCGTGAAGATCGTCGGCGCTTCGGCGACCTACTGGTTGCAGGACGACGGGCAATGGGTCGGCACCGAAGGCTTCATGATGGAGGAGGCCAAGACTTCGACCGAGACCAACAAGAAGATCGAGATCGACGGCATTCCCGCAAACGGTCATTTGGTCTTCTACATGAAACAGACGCTCAAATACGATGTGCGCGGCAATAGCGGCAGTGGCCGTGTCTACGGCGAATGGGAAGCTGTTTCGTTCTATAATATGAGGCTCACCATCGACACGGGCGACGACTACGAGAACTCGCTTCGGTATGAAGTGATGGTCAACCACGCCAACAATGCGGATCTGTCGATCCAGCTCCCCATTGCCGACATTCCGAACATTCCCAACGACCGGCTGATCTATTCGCTCTACTTCACCGATGCGTCGGGCCGGCCGACGCGGATGTGGCACACGCGGGGCGGCAACGACTACAACACGCTGCTGGGCAACCTCGTCGGATGCGCCCTGCGCTACAAACAGCTTCCCGGCCGCCGCATCACCGGCGAGATGTTTTCCGGCCGACATATTGACATGAACACGGTGGTTCAGGACTCCAAGTTCCTGCGCTGCGGTTTCTATGTAAACTCCATCGAGCTGAAGGCCGTCGAGGACAGCTACGACACGGAGCTTGTCGAGATGCCGGGACTCGTCCGCTGCGAGACTCCGCCGCAGGGCGACGATTGCATCCTCGGCGCACGGCTCTCCTTTACGGTCAGGACGGCTCTGCTGTGCGGAGGTATCCTCGTCCTGCTCTCGACCGACAACCGCATCTACACCTACGACCCGGCCTCGCGAAGCGTGCGTCAGCTCTTGTCCTATACCCGTGAAGTGAGTATTCATCCCGCAGACAACAGCTTTGCTGTGGTGGATGGCGCGGGTGTCAGCATCGTGGATTACCGAGGTGTGGTACTCAAACGCCACGATCGGAAAGACTACGATACCCCGGCGACCTACATGGGCGGTTACATCTACCTGTTGCTTCCTTACATTACCTATCCACGCGGGCCGCGCAGCGTCAGCCGCGCCTCGGACGGCGGCACGATTACGGGATATTACCTCAATCGTCCCGATTACGTCTATGTCAACTCCTCTACGGGTTACCGACGGGGATACGGCTATGACCGTACGACCTTCAGTGGAACGGTCACGGGAATTTTGAAATCCTACTCGGCCATTGTGGTCAATACGACCAAAGGGGCGTGGCTGCACGACAAACGGGTCAACGGGGAGCTGTTGGCAATGGCCTATCCCGCAGGTACGCGGATACTGACTCTCTCGGACTACTTCATGGCCGAAACGCTCGGCCCGACGCTGCGGATCTACCGGCGCGATACCATCGATGAGCGGACGCTTATCAAGACGATCTCCGGTGCGGCCGACTTCGCCGACCACACGATGGGCGAAGTGGCTTACCATTCCGGCGGCCGACTCTACATCTGGACATATGCCAACAATACCATCCGACAGGTGCGTAATACGGCCGGAGCGTCGCACCCGCTGCGGGGACTCTTCTATGTAGGCGGCCAGCTGCATATCGTCCGCGACAACGCAATCTATAAGTACCTCCCTTAAACGAACACGACATGGAACTCGTAAGCATCCTCCTGAACTTTCTTTTGGCCAGCGGCCTTGCCGGAACGCTCGTCTTCTTCAACAGCAAACGCCGCCGGGAACGCGCCGCTGCGGACTCGGCCGAGCTGGAGAACACGGAGAAGGTCGTGGCGATCCAGTCGGAGCAGATCACGCGGCTGGATGGCCGCGTGGAAAAGCTCGAAGAGAAGGTCGACAAGCTCGAAATCATCATCGAGCATAAGGATGTGGAGATCGACCGCAGCCGCATCGTCATCCGCCAAGCCTACAAATGCGACACGCCGCCCGAACGATGTCCTGTGCTCATCCGGCGGCAGCAGTTTATCGAGCAGGAGCAGGCGGCGCGGGCCGCAGTGATTGAGGCCGAACGAAAGGACGTCGAATACTAACCGCTACTTAAAACTATCCTAATATGACGACAAGAGGAATCCGCAACTGTAATCCGGGCAATATCCGAAATTCGAAGACAAAGTATCTGGGCGAGGTGCGACCCTCGCGCGACGCAGCCTTCAAGCAGTTCGAAACGATGGCGTGGGGCTACCGCGCGATGTTCGTACTGCTGCATACCTATTCCCGCAACGGCTACAGGACGCTGCGGCAGATGATCACGCGCTACGCGCCGCCCGTGGAGAACCACACCGAGAACTACATCGCCCATGTGAGCCGCTGGGCCGAGGTATTTCCCGATGCTTCGCTCGACACGCTCGACCCGGCAGTAATGATTTCGGTCGTCGGAGCTATGTCGCGTATGGAAAATGGTGTGCCGGCCGTCGATTCGGATGTCCGCGAAGGCTGGCGACTTTTCATGCAGCATAAACCCTGAACACGTTAAACATCGTTCGATATGGCCGGACGCCGCATCGCCGACCTGCTGATTAAAATCGGAGCCGACTCCTACGAATTCAAGCAGAAGACACAGCAGGTAGAACGAGATTTCGACTCGCTGTCCAAGAAACTGGATAAAGTCGGCAAAGAGCTGTCACTGAAACTGACAGCTCCTCTTACGGCATTGGGCGTCGTGGCTCTGAACAATGCCGATATCCAGCAACAGGCCGAACAACGGCTCCTGACGGCCCTCAAAGGGCGCAGCGACATCCAGCAGCGGCTGCTCGCCGAAGCGGGCGAGTTGCAGGCTCGTTCGACGCTGGGCGACGAGGCGATCATCGGACAGCAAGCGTACTTGGCATCGTTGGGGATGACCGAGGAGCAGATCGGACGCGTCATCGAAGCCTCCGCCCAACTCTCCTATGCGACGGGAATGACACTCGACAGCGCCGTGAAGAATCTGGCCAAGACCTACGGCGGTCTGACGGGCGAATTGGGCGAAAGCATCCCGAAGTTGAAGGAACTCACAACCGAGCAACTCAAAAACGGCGAGGCGGTCGATTTCATTCTCGAAAATTACAAGGGGTTCGCCGAAGCTGCGGCCGAGACGGGTATCGGGCCGATCAAGCAATTGAAGAATACTTGGGGTGATTTTCTGGAGCAGATCGGAGCGATCATCATGCCCATAGCCGCAAAAGTCGCAGGTGCATTGTCTTCGGTTGTCGCCGTGCTTCAGGCAATGGATCCACGCTGGCAAAAACTGCTCGTTTCGGTAGCGGCCGTTGCTGCGGCCATCGGGCCGTTGTGCTTGTTGTTGGGTTCGCTTTCGAAGGCGTTGCCGCTGCTTAAGACGGGCTTTGCGATGCTCGTCGCGCCCATCGGACTGGTCAAGACGGGGATTCATGCGCTTACGGCTGCCATCGCCGCCAATCCCATCGGTCTGCTGCTGACGCTCATCACTACGGGCATCAGTCTTTTCATAGCGTTCGGCGACAGCGCCGAAGATGCCGCCGAGAAGAACGGCGAGCTGACCAACAAAATCATCGAGGAGGCCCGGCAGGTCAATGCCCTCGTAGGCAAGCTCTCCTCGGCCAACACCTCGGAGCAGGAGCGCAAGGCAGCCCTCGAAGAACTCAAAGGCGTGCAGCCCCAAATTGTCGAGGGACTGAGTGCCGAAGCCCTCGAACTCGAAACGCTCAGGAAGCGTGCGGCAGAATATAATCAGCAGTTGGTACTGCACATCGCCCTTGCGCGGAAGCAGGACCAGGTAACTGCGGCTATCGAGCGGCAGACCGAGGCGGGAGTCCGGCAGGCGGAGAAGGAGGCGGAACTCTATGCCTATCTCTCCGATATCGGGGCGAAGCTGGCAAGCGGCGACTTCGAGTTTGGCAGGCACAACCAGAATAAGGGATTCTACGAGTGGAAGCAGGCGTCGGAGCAGTTGCAGAGCAGCCTTGTCAACCACTTCAACGAGATCATGGCCGGCGGCGATTCCCTTGCGGAGAAGGCCCGCCGTGTGCAGCAGATGTTCCAGCCACAGGTGCGTTATGGGGACAAGATCCGTATGGATGACGTGAGTATGCGGAAGATCAACCGGATGCGTAGCGATGTCCGTGAGTTGGGGGAGGAGGTGACCGAGGCGGGCGATCTGGTTTCGCAGGCCGAAGCCGAGGTGCGGAACTTCGCCGAGGCGTTCTCGCTGTCGCTGACTTCGGCCGTGGAGGATGCTTCCACCTCTGTCGATGGATTAAGCGGTGCTGCGGACGGCGCTTCGATGCGGACACAGAAGAGCATAGAGAAACTCAATGAAGAGATCAAGAGCCTCGAAGCCCAAAAGCAAAAATCGTTCGACCCGACGGAGATTGCCGGTTTCAACCGACAGATTGCAGAGCTGCGCCGTGAAGTCGACCGCCTGAACGGATTGGGAACATCGGCGACGCAGGCGATGGGTAAGATTACGGCGCTTCAAGCCGAGATTAAGAAGTTGGAGACGCAGAAGCAAGCGGCGTTCGACGTGGAGGAGATCGCTGCCTGCAACGCCCGTATCGAGGAGTTGAAGAAGGAGATCGACGAGCTGAACAAGGTGCTTCCGCAAGACCTTTTGCCGCGCGAGCCGCTCGCACCCATTCTGCCGGACGGTATGACGCTGGTCATGCCGCAGATCGAGATCAAACCACCCGATCTGAAACCCATTGTGACGCGGGCGATGGAGCAGATGAAAGCCATCCGTGAGTTAGTTTGGGGCGAAGTATTCGGCTGGGCGGATGAGGTCGGCGGCAAGTTGGAGGGCGACATTCGGGATATCGAGCAGGTGGTGGCGACCTATACCGAAGCGCTCGTATCCAAAGGCTGGGAGTTCGGTGCCGCATTGGAGCAGGTAGGCGGAGCGGTCAGGGAGACGATACAGAGTTTCGATCAGTCGCTCTCGACATTCCTTGCCAACAGCATCGTCGCGGCGGCCGAGGCTATCGGGCAGATCATGGCCGGCGACCTCGGATTCGGAGGGTTGATGAAAGCCATCCTGTTGCAGTTCGCCAATTTTCTCAAACAGATCGGCTCGCAGATGATCCAATTCGGTGTGATGATCATCGCCTTCAAGTCGGCACTCAAATCGGTGCTGGCCAATCCGTGGGCGGCAATCGCCATCGGCGCGGCGATGGTGGCTGCTGCTGCCGTGATGACGGCGCTCATCAACAAGCAGGCGAAAGAGAATGCGCCGAAGCTGGCCAAAGGCGGTCTCGCCTTCGGCCCGACCTATGCGATGGTAGGCGATAACCCTAATGCTGGAGTTGATCCGGAAGTCATAGCACCGCTATCCAAGCTCAAGGAGATGATGGTCGGAGGTGGTACGACCAACGTAAACATAACCCTCTCGGGAGAGCTTACGGCCAAAGGCCGAGACCTTGTCTATGCCATCGGGAAGGAGAATTTTAAGACGAATATTTTAGGAAGATGATTTATTAGCTCTAAATTCTATGTTTTTATTATCTTTACGGTGTACACTAAAAGATATTGTTGTCTTATTTTCGTCGAGGGAATAGTTTTTATCCCATGTCATTTTTAGGTCTGTAGTCTTGTTGATTTTACAAAAAGAAGAATAGCAAAATGTATCTATTAAATAGTCTCTAAATAAAAATATAAGCATATTATCGTCAAACCTTTCTAAACCAAGTCCTTGTTGAAAATAATCAGAGTGTTCAACTTCGTGCTTAATATAAATGGTTAGCTCCATTTCTTTTGATGAAGGGAAAACCACTTTAAATGAATATTTCCCCTTTAAATATCGCTTTATATTTAATTCATTATTATCTACTCCAATATGCTGAATAGATATATTCATTAATTTTCTAATATCATATAAAACTAACTCGACAGAGTGCCGTTCATTCCCTTCTAAAAGAGAGGTGTATCTTTGAAATTCTAACTTTTCTAATTTAGGTAGATGTTTTATTAGATTGTATTTATTAATAAATTTTTGGAAATTTTCGCCATATGCCGTAAATGCATTATAGTAAAGAAAGAATAATTCACCCTCAGAAAGTTGTGCACGCATCATTTTGGCATATTTTACTTTCTCTTTTTCGTTTAATTTTGACTCGTCAATAAAACAAAATAATCTATACAGTATTCGATAATAATGGGCGGTCTTATCTTTATGCGAAATATAAAATGAAATATAACTCGCATCTGCTTCTTTTTTCCTTTTATGAATAGACGGTAAAGTAGAATGAAAATCTTGCAATAGACGATATTTCTCGTGGGCAAAAAAATCTGTTACTGGATTATTTTGTGGCATATCAGCAACAATATCCCGATGTAATGATAGTTGTCCAAAAAATGTATTGTCAAATTGTTGCCTATATGATTCCATCCGTTGTAGTCGCAATGTCTCAAATAGTAAAAAAGCACCTACTAAAGCAAAAATAGCTCCCGTACAACCCCCTATAAAATCGCCGAACCAAGCGGATTTTTCTAATGAAACAAATCCATGAGGGTCAATGAATTTCTCGCAGAAAAAACCTCGATAACAGAACCATAAAAAAATAGCAATTCCTAAAATCGTAAATGCGATTGCTGCTACATGATGAAATCCTTGTTTTTGCATAAGTTGGGGACTTTGTCTCCATAAAGATATAAAATTCTCCGCTACTTTCACAGCCATAAGAGATGGAATTTTATGGCAGGAGTACGGATCAAGGATTTGCAGGATGCCCAAGGTATCATCGAGCGGTTCGACGATTTCCAGTTTGCGGTGGATAGCACGAACCCCGATACGACGCTCCGGCTGTCGGGCCGGGAGATGAAAGCGGCCATTGGCACTCCCAAGCACACCCACAGTATCGAAGAGGTCACGGGACTTCCGGGTGAGCTGGAGAAGAAACTCGACAAAACGGGCGGCACGATGACGGGCGATCTGCGCGTCGAGGGCGATACGCATGTCCGCAACCTGCGTGTGGACGAATACCTCGAAGTGCCGGAACTCAAATACAATCGTATCACAGCCACCGGCAACGAATTTTGGGTGACCGACGGAGGCACGGTGGACGACGTAGCCGAGGGCGACGACGGCATCTATCTCGTAACACTCAAGTCCGACGAGGACGAGGCGACGATCAACTTCCAATTCAAGGATATCCTACGCGGCATCTTCTATACGGAGAACGACGAGGACAATCCTTCCAGCTTTCGCACGGCCTTTTTCGAGGTAACAGGCGTTATCGACCGGACGCACTTTTATTGCATTCCCCTGAACAATATCCCGCCGCAGCGTTTTATGACCCTCGCCCGTCAGGGCAACAAGTCGGATGCGCATCGGCAAGGCTCGGTCTATATGGACGGCCTGCGGAAGTTTATCCGTGTGAGCGACGGTGTTACGGACGAGCGAATCGATGTGCGGAATATCAAGGTGCAGCTTGGCGACCTCTCGGAGATCGCTCATCCCGTTTTCGGACAGTTGGAGGGTTACGGAGCATTGCTGGAAAATGCCTACGTCTGCGGACGGCTCGTGCAGCACGATCCGCAGACGGGCGAGGATTGGGTGGTCGGAGCCGTTTCGGTTTCCGGCGAACAGGTTTTCCACTACGACGAGACGGACAAGGTCTCGCCCGATATGATCGTCATCACCGCCAAAGAGCAGGGCTTCACCTCGGCACCGGGCAACCGGCTGTGGCAATACAAGGACGGTTCGGAGTGGGTGACCATCGACACGCAGCATGCGCTGACCTATACGCTGACGCCCGATGCCGAGATATGGCGCGGCCGCTCGACGCTTACGCTGCGTTACATCGTGGCGGGCGTCTATTATGACCTGATTACGGTCGCAAAAGTCCGTAACGGTGACGCCGCTTACATCGTGACCGTCGAATCCTCCAACGGCAATCAGTTTCTAAACGGCGAGATGGTGACGATCCTCACGGCCACCGTCTTCAAAGGTTCGCACGATATCACCGCACAGGTTCCCTATAATGCGTTCAACTGGACGCGCCTGTCGGACAATCCCGACGGCGACAAGGTGTGGAACGAAATGCATACGGCTGTCGGCAATCAAATCACCGTCACCAGCGCCGACGTTTACCGCCGTGCGGTGTTCAATTGCGAAGTGAATATTTCTTAATTGTTCAACGAGATGGAAACTGTGAATTTATCGAGGTTGTTTCCTAAACGGAGCATCACCTGCTTCGGTTCGAGAGGTTTGTCATCCTTTTTTCGACGGTATAATTTATCTGCATTGATCCGCTCCGTGATCTCCTGAACGGTGAGGCTTCGGCCTTCCCGCTCAATGACGTAGGTAATAGCATCGTGTAAAGTCATACTATAAAGATTTAATTTTTACAAAAATAAGAAATAAACTCATGGCAGTCATTTCACGAGGTCAGATTACGATCGTCGATTTGTCGGACGGCAAGTCGATCAACCTGTATTTGGGTTCGAATGTCGCGCTCACGCAGATCTACAACAAGAAGAACAGCACCTACTCGCCGAACTGGAGCGCGAGTCCCTTTTTGGTCATCACGCCGGAGGTCTACGTTACGGGAGTCCCGACCAATCAGGTCTCCCGCCTGAAAGGGCCTCCGACATGGAAGATCAACGGCTCGGCCAACCTTGCCACCTATGGAGCTACGGCAGCGACCGCTGCGCCCTATGCATTGACGATCAAAAACAACATGGCCTCCTATGCACAGATGCACGTCGAGTGCGAGGTAACGTATGTCGATCCGGATACCACGGCCGAAACGAAGGCGAAAACATCTATCTCGTATGCCAAGACCGAGAATGCAGGACAGCTCGTCTGCGCCATCGCCTATGCTCCGAACGGGACGGTCTTCAAGAACGGCGCTGCGGCCAAGCTGACGGCCCATTGCGATATGTGGCGCGGTTCGACCATCGACTCTACGAACGTGAGCTACAAGTGGTATAAGCTCGGCAGCGGAGTGTGGACGGAGATCACCTCGGCCAATGCCGGAGGTGTCACAGGCTATACGACCAACGAAATCACGATTCCCGAGTCGGCCGTGCTGAACTTCGAGTCGTTCAAGTGCGAGATCAAGGATACCGATCCGTCGAGCGGAACGTACAATACGACCGTCTCCGACATCATCTCCTTCGCCGATATGTCCGATCCGTATCAGGTGGAGATTACCACGCCGCAGGGTACGACACTCACCTCCGGCCTGACGCAGACGACCCTTACGGCGCAGGTGTGGCAGAACGGAGCGTTGCTCTCCGACACCTTCTTTACGGGAGCTACCTGCCGCTGGCGCAAGTTCGACAAAAACGGCGTGCTGGATACGACGTGGGGATCGGCAGGCATCAAGACCGGCCGGTCGATCACCGTCACGCGAGGTGAAGTATCCGTGGCGGCAACCTTTACCGTAGAAATCGAAAAATAGAGACACATCGTATGGCACTAATCGGACGGGGACAAATCACCATCCATATCGCGGAGCAGGGCGAGCCGGGGAAACCCGGTACTCCCGGCACGTCGTCGTTCCTGCACATCCGCTATTCGACCAACGCGAACGGCAATCCGATGACGACGACTCCGAACACCTATATCGGCATTGCCGTTACCACCTCGGCCACGGCTCCGACGAGCTATGCCGACTATGCGTGGTCGCGGCTGACGGGTGCAGCGGGCAGCAATGGTGTACCCGGCACGTCGTCCTATATCCATATCCGCTATTCGGCCAACTCCAATGGCAACCCGATGACCACCACGCCCAATACCTTCATCGGCATCGCCGTTACGACTTCGACTACGGCTCCGATAGGATATGCCTCCTATACATGGGCTAAATGGACGGGCGACAAGGGCGATCCCGGAGATAAAGGCGACAAGGGGGACAAAGGAGACAAGGGTGATAAAGGGGATACGGGCTCGGCGGGAACCGCCGGGCCGGGAATCGTCTACCGCGGTGCGTTCAGCGCCTCGACCCTCTATTACAACAATACGCTCCGGCGCGATGTGGTCAAATACGGTTCTACCTACTACATTTACAAAGGGTCGAACGGCGTTTCCGCTGCATGGAACAGCGCCAACTGGGAATCGTTCGGGGCGCAGTTCACTTCGGTCGCTACCGACTTGCTGCTGGCCCAGCTTGCCTATATCGACAATCTCGGTGTGAAGAATCTCCGCACGGCGACCTCCGGACAGCGGGTGGAGATCACGCAGGCAAAGAATTCTATGGCGTTTTATATGCCGTCGCAATCGACGCCCGTGCTGGAGATCAAGACCACGAACGATGCGGTATATATGGGACAAGGAGCGGGATTTCAGATCAAGCAGCCGGCCACCGACATCTCCATCTTCAAGGGAATTCTTCAGAATAGCAGCGAGGGAAGCGGCATCTCCGTTCCTGTCCTGCCCATCGGACAGCCGGAGACCATCGCGCAGAACTGCATTTTGCAGACCTACACGAACACCAGTACGACCAAGTACAAGTGCGGGCTGTATATCGACGTCAGCGGCACGCAGGGAACTGCTGCGAACTCCGACCGCCTGCACGGTATCTTCATCCAGTCGGGCGGCATGTTCATCGGCGGAGACTATACCGAGCTGCGATCGAACAACGTGCTGTGCGGCGTAACCTGCGCCGGCAAAGTCAGTGCTACGGGCTCCTTGCTTCGCAGTTGGGTTATCTCCCACATGGGTGGTTATCTCACCTCAAGCAGGACAGGAGAAGGGCGCTATCGCATCAGTTTCTCCAAAACGTCCTATCTGCTCGGAGCCTACGATTACAGCGTCCTTATTATGCCGGACGGCCCGCATTCGAGCGGCAGTCATGGAGCGTATGCCTGTACGATGGCACGTACATCCTCCTATTTCGATGTATGGACTGCGGACGATGCTTCGACCAACGACTGTGGATTTACTTTCATCGTGGTTATCATGAACAAATATTTTGCGAACTGATATGACGACCCTTTATGCGAAGTTAGAAAATGGGGTACTCGTTACCACCTGCGCTTCGGAAGAGAATGCCGACCTGATCGCCCAGCTTTTGTCCGATGGTTTCAAGCCTTACGACGAAAGTGCTTCGCAGCCGCAAGCCGAGGAATTTCAAGCTGCCGTCCCCGTTTACCGCGATACGGGAGAGAGGATTGTGCTCGAATGGAAAGTTGAAGAGAACAGCCCCGAAAAAGTCGAGGCCGAGATCGAGCGGCTGAAAGCGGAGCTGACGGCTACGGATTACCAGATCATCAAGTCTTACGAATACGCTCTTGCCGGTGTGCCAGCAGTTTATGATATCGAAGAGCTGCATACCTCACGCGAACAGCAGCGAATCCGAATCCGGGAGCTGGAGACACTGCTCTCGCTGGAAGAACCCGTCGATCCTACGCCGACTCCGCCGTGGCACTCCGGAGGCACGGTAGATTGACGGATAGCAAAGCCGCAATCGAACAAGATTGCGGCTTTGCTTTAAATTGTCTGAGTGAGCTTATTCGATGGCCGGTTGCAGACCTTTGTCGAGAACGCCGGCCAAACTTTCCATCTCCATACCGATTCTGCGTTTGGTCATCTTCGCGTAAACCTGTGTGGTGCGGATATTTTTATGGCCGAGCATCTTCTGTACGGTTTCGAGGGCCACGCCGTTTTCGAGCGTCACGGTCGTGGCGAAGGTGTGCCGCGCGATGTGAAAGGTCAAATTCTTGTCGATTCCGCAAATGGCCGCGATCTCTTTGAGGTAGTCGTTGACCTTTTGATTGGCCGGAATCGAAAGTAGCCGGTCGTGAGAGGTTTGGTCGGCATACTTCTCCAGTATCGCTCGCGGAATATCGAGCAGGGGAACATAGACCGCGACTTTCGTCTTGTCACGTCGGGTGTCGATCCACAGCCGGCCGTCGTTGCCCATAACCACTTCCGACTTTTTCAGTCCCCGCACGTCGGTGTAGGCAAGACCCGTAAAACAACTGAAAACGAAGATATCCTTTACCCGCTGCAACCGCTCCGAGGTCATCTCTTTCGACACGAGCACCCCAAGCTCGTCTATGGTCAGATGCTCGCGGTGCGTCTCCTCCATCGAGATTTTGAATCCGCCGAACGGATCCGCAGTAACCCAGCCGTTGTCCTTCGCCGTTTTGAAAACCGTCCTCAAGCGCTGGATCATCTTCATGTGGTAGTTGTGTCCGTTCTTGCCGTCTACCGTGCGCAGGTAGATGTAGAAATCGTTGATGAATTTCGTGTTGATGTCCGAGAGAAGAATATCCCTGATTTTGTATTTCGCCGCCATGAACTCGGCCAGCCGGCGCCGGGTGAGCAGATAACGGGTGTAGGTCTTGTGGGTGGTCTCCTTGCCTACGAGTGCCCTGTAATCCTCGTTGAACTCGTCGAAGAGTACCAGCAGCCGCTTGGCCTCATCGCTGCGGGAGGTAAGGATGCTCTTCAGGCGCATGGCCGTAATCGCTTCGCCGCGGAAAAAGAGTTCGTTGTACTTGTTCTTGATCACGTTCCGGTAGTTGTCGAGCATCTCGTTGATGTACTTGTCCTCGGCGCTTCTGCCCGGTGTCCGGCACTCCTTGCCGAGCCAGCGGTCGGGATCGACGTCAACGCGGGTGGCCAGATGCACCATCTCGCCGTTTACCGTAACCCTTGCCAGAATCGGCGCTTTGCCGTTGGCCTTCAGCTTCCCTTTCTGCGCGACGAAAAGGATCGAAAATGTGCTTTTGTTTGTCATAACCGTATGTGTTAAATAAATATGTATGTTTCGCTCTTTTCTGCAAATCTACCGGCTTTCGTGCTGCCGACCGCCTGTTGCCCTGCGGCAAACTGCGACACTCCGTGCGTAAAACCGCGACATCGCTTCGGTGGATTGTTATAACACACTCTGAATGTGTTGTTTACACGACAAACATAACCTTACTCTTTGGAACACGCAAGTCTTTCGAGCAGTAAATCAAAGGTTTATGCGAGATTTATCGGGATCCGGATTTTTGCGGCAGAAAATAGAGACTGTGTAACCGGAAGATTGCCAATAATTTAGCCGTTTACAAAATGTAATGATTTGAAATACAAAGAAATGCGTTCCAATTCGTAACCTATTGTCGCAGGGTGTCGTAGGGCGGTTACAATTAGGTTACGCTGGGGCTGTCGCAGGCCGTCTTTCGGTGATCTGTTTTGTCGTAGTCGGAGGGTACGGATAGCGGGGGAGAAGAAAGAAAAAGGAGGGATGCTGATTCGGGCTTCGAATGTCGCCGGAGGCCGATATGCAGAGGTGCGAATACGAAAGAAGCGGTCTTTCAACCGCTTCTTCATTAGGCTGTTAGCCTTGTCTTGTGATCCCCGTGGGGCTCGAACCCACGACCCCAACATTAAAAGTGTTGTGCTCTACCAGCTGAGCTAGGAGATCGTTTTCGTAGGTTCGATATTCGCAGGATCAAAGTCAGTCGCCTGACTTTCAGTGATCCCGCTGGGGCTCGAACCCAGGACCCCAACATTAAAAGTGTTGTGCTCTACCTGCTGAGCTACGGATTCTCCGTCGGCCAAAGGAAAATGCTTTCCGTTTTGGTGGTGCAAATGTATGGATTATTTTTGTTTTACCAAAATAAAACGGTATTTTTGTATTCGCTAAAATGAATTTTTAACTCTGTAAAAACGAATATTCCTATGTGTAAAGCGCTAATTATCGGAGCCGGAGGCGTCGGTACGGTGGTGACGCAGAAAATCGCCGCCGATCCCGTCTTCACGGACGTCATGCTGGCCAGCCGTACCAAATCCAAATGCGACGCCGTGGCGGCCGCCATCGGCGGTGACCGGGTGAAGACCGCCGAGGTCGATGCCGACAACGTCGCCCAGCTGTGCGAGCTGTTCCGGGCGTTCAAACCCGACATCGTGGTCAATGTGGCCCTGCCGTATCAGGACCTCACGATCATGGACGCCTGCCTCGAATGCGGCTGCAATTACCTCGATACGGCCAACTACGAGCCGCGCGACGAGGCGCATTTCGAATATTCGTGGCAATGGGCCTATCAGGACCGCTTCAAGGCCGCGGGTCTCACGGCGATCCTCGGCTGCGGCTTCGATCCGGGCGTGACGGCCGTCTTCACGGCCTATGCCGCCAAGCACCATTTCGACGAGATCCATTACCTCGACATCGTGGACTGCAACGCCGGCAATCACGGCATGGCGTTCGCCACGAACTTCAACCCCGAAATCAATATCCGCGAGGTGACGCAGAAGGGCCGCTACTACGAGAACGGGCAGTGGGTGGTGACCGAGCCGCACGAAATCCACCGGCCGCTGCACTATCCCGGCATCGGCGAACGCGAGTCGTACGTCATCTACCACGAGGAGCTGGAGTCGCTCGTGAAGAATTATCCGACGATCCGGCGCGCCCGGTTCTGGATGACCTTCGGGCAGGAGTACCTCACGCACCTGCGCGTGATCCAGAATATCGGCATGGCGCGTATCGACCCGATCATCTACAACGGCGTGGAGATCGTTCCGATCCAGTTCCTCAAGGCCGTGCTTCCGGACCCCAAGTCGCTGGGCGCCAACTACCACGGCCAAACCTCGATCGGCTGCCGCATCCGGGGTGTGAAGGACGGTAAGGAGCGTACCTATTACATTTACAACAACTGCGACCACGAGCAGGCTTTCCGCGAGACCGGCACGCAGGCCGTGAGCTTCACGACGGGCGTCCCGGCGGCGCTCGGCGCTTCGATGTGGGCCAAGGGCCTGTGGCGAGGAGCCGGCGTGTTCAACGTCGAGGAGTTCGATCCCGATCCGTTCCTGGCCGAACTCGGCCCGCAGGGACTGCCGTGGCACGAACTGTTCGACGTGGATATCGAAGTCTGACGGCGGGGCTTTCCGGCCTTCGCCGCGGTACGGAGCGGACGGTTGCGGAAGCAGCCGCCCGCTCCGCGCGTTTTGAGGGGCGGCTGAGCGACAGGGCGGGGTGCTCCGCACCGTATTTCCGGTTTTCGAACCTCCCGGGCCTTCTTCGGGTAGGGCAGGGGCTCCTGCGTGCGGGGTGCGGGGATTCCCGAAGCCGGTTCTTCGGGCAGGCCTCCCGCTGTGGGGGGACCTTTTCCGGGCGAAAGAGTGATAATTCGCCTGTATTATTATCATATATGATACATTTTTCGTATCTTTGAATCGTGTAACCGCTCCCGGACAGGCGGGGGTAATTAAACGACAAGACGATGAAACGTATCCTATGTGCGGTCGGTGCGCTGATGATGTGTGCGACGCCGCTCTTCGCCGTCGGGGCGAAGGACAAAGAAAAGACCGAATTCAACAGGCATTGGTTTATGCAGGTGCAGGCGGGTGCTGCCTACACGCTCGGCGAGACGGGATTCGGCGATCTGCTGTCGCCCGCGGCGGCCCTTTCGGCCGGCTATCGGTTCTCGCCCGTGTGGGGGCTGCGTTTCGGCCTCGGCGGATGGCAGGCCAAAGGGGCCTGGGTTTCGCCCGAAATGCACTACAAGTTCAATTACTTGCAGGGGAATGTCGAGGCCATGCTCGATCTGGCGAATCTGTTCGGGCGTTTCAACCCCGTCCGGACGGTCAATCCCTACCTGTTCGCGGGTGTCGGGGTCAGCGGGGCGTTCGACAACGACGAGGCCAACGCGATCTGCGACAAGGGATACGCGATGGAGAACGTCTGGTCCGGCGGCAAGGTTTTCGTGGCGGGACGCCTGGGTGCGGGATTGAATTTCCGGCTTTCGGACTGCGTGTTGCTGGGCGTGGAGGTGAATGCCGACATGCTCTCCGATAAGTTCAACTCGAAGAAAGCGGGAAATGTGGATTGGCAGTTCAACGCGCTGGCGGGACTGACCTTCCGCTTCGGAAAGACCTATCGGAAAAAGGCCGCCGCGGTTCCGCCCGCACCCGTGGCTCCCGCCGCTCCGGCGGAGCCCGCCCCCGAGCAGCCCGCTCCGGAGCCCCGGCCCGAACCAGCTCCCGCTCCCGCTCCGGTTCCCGTCGCGGAGAAACCCGTTCCGCTGCGCGAGGATATCTTCTTCCGGATCGGATCGTCCGAGATTCGGGCGTCGGAGCGGCCGAAGGTGGAGGCGCTGGCCGATTACCTCAGGGCGCATCCGGAGACGACGGTCTCCGTGACGGGCTATGCGGATGCGGCCACGGGCGGCAAGGCCCGCAACCTGCAACTGTCGATGCTGCGCGCCGCGGGCGTGTCGGAGGCTCTGCAGCAGGCCGGAATCGCGGCGGACCGTATCCGGGTCGATTACAAGGGCGATTCGGAGCAGCCGTTCGCCACGGCGGCCGAAAACCGCGTGAGCGTCTGCGTGGCGCAGTGATCCGTTCCGGCACGCCGGGCGGCAGGGCGGGTAAGTATAAATACCTATTTATCGGAAATTCCCGGGGGACGGCATGGACTGTTCCCCGGGAATTTGCTAATTTTGTCCGTTTTTTAGAGAAACGCCTTTCGATGATCGACTTTCTGACAATGCCTTCGCCGTGCTATGTTCTCGACGAGCGGCTGCTGGACGCGAACCTGGCTGTGATCGACCGCGTGCGCCGCGAGTCGGGCGCCGAGGTGATCGTCGCGCTGAAGGCCTGCGCCATGTGGAGCATCTTTCCCGAGCTGGCCCGGCACTCCGACGGCGCCACGGCCTCTTCGGCCGCCGAAGCGCGTCTGGTTTTCGAAGAATTCGGCCGTCCGGCCCATACCTACGCACCCGTCTATACGGATCGCAACATCGACGAGATACTGCGTTGCAGCGACCACATCACGTTCAATTCCGTGGCGCAGTTCGAGCGTTTCGGACAGCGGGCGCTCATCCGCGGCATTTCGTGCGGACTGAGGATCAACCCGGAGTATTCGCCCGTCGGGACGGACCTCTACAACCCCTGCGTTCCCGGTTCGCGGCTGGGCGTCACGGCCGGCGAGCTGCGCGAGCTGCCCGCGGGCATCGAAGGACTGCATTTCCATGTCCTGTGCGAATCGCGTCCCGTGCACCTGCGGCTGGCGCTCGAGGCCGTCGAACGGCGCTTCGGCCGTCTGCTCGACCGCGTCGCGTGGCTCAACATGGGCGGCGGCCACCTGATGACCCATGCCGAATACGACTGCGACGAGCTGATCGCCCTGCTCCGCGAATTCCGTTCGCGTCATCCGCACCTGCGGCTGATTCTCGAACCGGGCAGCGCCTTCACCTGGCGCACGGGCTATCTGGTCTCCACGGTGGAGGACATCGTGACGAACGGCGGCGTGCATACGGCGATGCTCGACGTGTCGTTCGCCTGCCACATGCCCGACTGCCTCGAAATGCCCTACAAGCCGGCCATCGTCGGGGCGCACGATCCCGCCGAGGGGGAGACGCGCTGGCGCATGGGCGGCACGAGCTGCCTGGCGGGGGACTACTGCGGCGACTGGGCCTTCGACCGTGCGCCGCAGGTCGGCGACCGCATCGTTTTCGAGGACATGATCCATTATACGATGGTCAAGACGACGATGTTCAACGGCGTGCAGCACCCCGCGATCCTCATCGCGCGGCGCGACGGCAGCGTGGAGACCGTCCGGGAGTTCGGCTACGAGGATTTCAAGAGCCGCATGTCGTGAGCTCCGCCCGGGACGCGCCGGAAAACAAGCCAATGCAAACAAGCCATAATAACCCATACATGGAAAATTTCACACCTACTTCCTACACCCTCGAATGTGTCGCCACGGGACGCGAGTTCGAAGACACGGGCTGGGTCCTGTCCGATCCGCAGTGCAAGACGCCGTCGCTCGTGCGGGCGCGCTATGCCAAGCGGCAGATCGACGTGAAACCCGCCGAGTGGGGGCTCTACCGCTTCGCCGACTGGATGCCCGTGCGGCGGATGCTCAAGGGCTCCTCGGCTCCCGTGACCTACAAGAGCCGGGGTTTGGCCGAGCGGCTCGGGCTGGAGAACCTCTGGATCACGTTCAACGGCTACTATCCGGCCATCGGCGCCACGATGACCACCTGCTCGTTCAAGGAGACCGAAGCCTATTCGGTCTGCGGCCGCGCCGCGGCGGACGAACAGCGCGTGCTGGTGGTGGCGTCGGCCGGAAATACGGCCCGTGCCTTCGCCAAGGTCTGCTCGGACAACGGCATCCGCCTGCTGCTGTCGGTTCCCTACGACAATATCGGCGCGCTCTGGTTCGAGGAGCCGCTGAACCCCTGTGTCAAGCTGATCTGCTGCGCCGCGGGCGGCGACTATTTCGATGCCATCTACCTGAGCGATCTCGCGCTCAAAGGTCCCGGGTTCTATGCCGAGGGCGGCGCGAAAAACATCGCCCGGCGCGACGGCATGGCCTGCACGGTGCTGTCGGCCGTGACGGCGATCGGCCGCATCCCCGACTACTATTTTCAGGCTGTGGGCAGCGGTACGGGCGCCATCGCGGCGTGGGAGGCCAATCAGCGCCTCGTCGCGGACGGCCGTTTCGGGCAGAACACCATGAAGCTGATGGTGTCGCAGAACGCGCCGTTCGTCCCCATGTACGACGCCTGGCAGGCCGATTCGCGCGCGATGCTGCCCTATGACGAGGACAAGGCGCGCCGCGATGCGGAGATCATCGACGCCAAGGTGCTGTCGAACCGCCATCCGCCTTACGGGCTGGCCGGCGGTCTGTACGACGCGCTGAAAGCCACGGGCGGCGATATTTTCGTGGCGACGAACGCCATGGCCCGCAAGGCCCGCAAGCTCTTCAGGGAGACCGAAGGGGTCGATATCTATTCGGCGGCGGGCGTCGCCACGGCGTCGCTCATCAACGCCGTGGCCGCCGGCAGGGTCGAGCGGGACGCCACGATCATGCTCAACATCACGGGCGGCGGCGAGGAGCACTTCAAGGAGGGCAAGGAGCTGTGGTATCTCAAGCCGAGCCTGGTCTTTCCGCTCGATCCCGATGCCGACGACGTGGTGTCGAAGGTCGAGGCGCTGTTCTGATCCGAAAAATTGCTTACCTTTGCGGCGGTTCGAACCGGGGGCGTGCAGCCGGCCCGGTCCGGACCGCCGGATTTTTATTTTATCAACCCAAACAAAACGACAACATGGAACACATTCTGCAGAAGCGGATTCCCTGCTTCAAGCGTTGGAGCCGCAAGGGCTGGTCGGTCTTTGCGAGCCTGCACCGCTACGTGAAGATCGGAGTCCTCGCCGCCGGAATGTCGATCCTGCTGCTCGCGACACGGGGCGCATCCGCGCACAACGCCGACACGACCGCCGTCCTCAGGACGTTGCGGATCCGTGAGGTCGGCATCACGGGAACCCAGACGGCTCCCGTGCGGAACGCCCGGTCGCACACCCCGCTTTTCGACCGGAAAGCTTTCGCCGCGGAGCCCGTCCAGACGCTGGAGGCCGCTCTGCGCCTCGCGCCTTCGGTCGATATCCGCGAACGCGGAGGCAAGGGAGCGCAGGCCGACATCTCCGTCCGCGGAGGCTCTTTCGACCAGACGATGGTCCTTCTCAACGGTATTGATTTCACGGATGCCCGCACGGGGCACCAGTCCCACGCGCTGCCGGTCGATCTCGACTGCATCTCGTCGGTGGAGCTGCTCGACGGCCTGCCGGGCGTCGGGGCCTTCGCCGGGGCGGTGAACGTCCGCACGGCGCCGCTGCGGCCGACCTACCTGCGCTTCGAGGGTGCGGGCGGACAGTACGGCTATGCCTATGCCAACCTTTCGGGAGCCGTCACCGAGGGACGCCTCTCGGTGCTCGGCGCGGCTTCCTTCCGCCGCAGCGACGGTTACCGGCACAATACGGACTTTTCCAATTGCAATGCCTACGTGCGGGCCGTCTGCGAGGCTCCCCGTGCCGGACTGTTCGATTTCCAGGCCGGATACCAGGACCGGGATTTCGGGTCCAACGGATTTTATGCGGCCTACAATCCCGACCAGTGGGAACACACCGTGACGGCGCTCGCGTCGCTCCGGTGGCTCAGGAGCGCGGGCCGCTTCTCGTTCGGCGCCTCGGCGAGCTACCGGAAGAATTTCGACCGCTACGACTGGACACGCGGGACGGCGATGAACCGGCACAATACGGACAATGTCGGAGCGCGAGTCTGGTGCGATTACGGTTGGGCGGCAGGCACGACGTCGCTGGGCGGTGACTACGCCTACAACCATATCTTCAGTACGAACCTCGGCGAGAAGCTCGACACGCCGCACGGCCGTTACACCCATGCCGACGCGCGCCATACGGGCAACCTTTGGCTGCGGCACGAGAAACACTGGCGGCGTTTCGACGCCGCGGCGTCGGCCGGGGCGAGTTTCACGCCCTACGGCGGGGCGGCTCTCTGGAGCCTCTCGGGCGGCTGGCGTCCCTCCGGGGCGTGGCGCGTGGAGGCCAGTGCGGCGCAGTCGATGCGCCTGCCGACCTTCACGGATCTCTACTATACCTCCCCGGCACAGGTCAATAACCTCGGCCTGCGGCCCGAACGGGCCGTCACCGTCCGCCTCGGGGCGGGGTATTCCCGGGGCTGCTGGAGCGCTTCGGCCGATGCCTACTACCGGGCCGGCCGCGACATCATCGACTGGGTGTGGTACGACGATGTGCCCGAAAATCCCGAGGCATGGCGCGGCAAGTGGCATTCGGAGCAGACGAGCCGTCTGAACACCTTCGGGATCGAGTTCTCGGGAAGCTACACGGTGCAGGAAGGATTTCTGCACCGCGTGAGGGTCTCCTACGGATACGTCACCACCGACCGTAACGCCGACATCGTGGCCAGGAGCGCCATGGACTTCATGCGCCACAAGGCGGCGCTCGGGGTCGAATTCCGCTTCCTGCGGCGCATGTCGTTCGCGCTCACGGGTTCGCTCTTCGACCGCAACGGCGACTATACGGCCTATCCCGTCGCAGGAGACTCCTCCCGGACGGAGACGCGCGGTTACGAACCCTATTTCCTGCTCGACGGACGTCTGCAATGGGAGAAGGGGTTCTGCCGCCTCTATGTCGATGCGACGAACCTCACCGACACGCGCTACTGCGATCTGGGAGGTATCCCGCTGCCGGGCTTCTGGTGTACGGCGGGCGTGGTGCTGACCTTCGGACGGTAGGCGTCTCCGTCCGCTCCGGAAGGCGGCCTCTCCGGCGCCGCTGATCCGGAGCTTCCGGCTGCGTTTCCCGGTCCGGACCTTCGGGTCCGGACTTTCTGTTTTTTTGCCCCGGACGCTTTTTTCGTTACGATTTTATCGGAATTGTTCCGGAAATTCGTTATATTTGAAGCAGAGAATCCGAAAACTGCATACGATATGGAAAAGCGAATCGTGGAGTGCGTCCCCAATTTCAGCGAGGGACGCGACAAGGAGGTGATCCGCCGGATCGTCGAAGCGATCGAGGGGGCGGGCGGCGTGAAGGTCCTGGACGTCGATCCGGGCGAAGCGACGAACCGCACGGTCGTCACCTTCGTCGGCGCGCCCGAGGAGGTCGTCGAGGCGGCTTTCGTCGGGGTGAAACGGGCGTCCGAACTGATCGACATGCGCCGCCACAAAGGGGCGCACCCCCGCATGGGGGCCACCGACGTCCTGCCGCTCATTCCCGTTTCGGGCATCACGCTCGAGGAGTGCGCCGCGCTGGCGTGCCGGCTGGCCGAACGCATCGCCTGCGAACTGCGGATTCCGACCTATTGCTACGAGGCTTCGGCTCTGCGGCCCGAGCGGCGGAACCTGGCCGTCTGCCGCGCCGGAGAGTACGAGGCGCTGCCCGAGAAGCTGGCGCACGCGGAGACGGCCCCCGATTTCGGGGCGCGTCCCTTCGACGAAGGGGTGGCCCGTACGGGAGCCACGACGGTCGGGGCCCGCGATTTCCTGATCGCCGTCAATTTCAATCTCAACACCACCTCCACGCGGCGCGCCAACGCCATCGCTTTCGACGTGCGCGAGAAAGGGCGGCCGGTGCGCGAGGGAAATCCCGTCACGGGTAAAATCGTGAAGGATGCCGACGGCAACCCCGTCATGCGGCCCGGCACGCTCCGCGCCACGAAGGCCATCGGGTGGTATATCGAAGAGTACGGCATCGCGCAGGTCTCGATGAATCTGACCGATATCGCCGTGACGCCCCTGCATGTCGCCTTCGACGAGGTGTGCCGCAAGGCCGACGCCCGCGGGGTGCGCGTCACCGGCACGGAGATCGTGGGTCTCGTGCCCAAGCGGGCGCTTGTCGAGGCGGGACGCCACTTCCTGCGCAAACAGCGCCGTTCGACGGGTATCGCCGAGGAGGAGATCGTCCGCATCGCCGTCAAGTCGATGGGACTGGACGATCTGAAGCCCTTCCGCCCCGAGGAGAAGGTGATCGAATACCTGCTTGAAGCGGAAGATAAGCAAAAGCGTCTTATCGACATGACCTGTAAGGAATTCGCCGATGAAACGGCGAGCGAATCCCCGGCTCCCGGCGGCGGCTCGATCGCGGCCTATATGGGAGCGCTGGGCGCTGCGCTCGGCACGATGGTCGCCAACCTCTCGTCGCACAAGGCGGGGTGGGACGACCGCTGGGAAGAGTTCTCCGACTGGGCCGACCGGGGACAGGCGTTGCTGCGGGAGCTGCTGCATCTGGTGGACGAGGACACGGCGGCTTTCAACCGCATCATGGCCGTCTTCTCGATGCCCAAATCGACCGACGAGGAGCGGGCGGCGCGCAGTGCGGCCCTGCAGGAGGCGACGCTCTATGCCACGGAGGTCCCGCTGCGGACGATGAAGGCTGCCGCGAAGGTCTTCCCCGTCGTCCGTGCGATGGCCTCGGAGGGCAATCCCAATTCGGTCTCGGATGCCGGCGTGGGCGCACTTGCGGCGCGCAGCGCGGTGCTCGGGGCCTGTCTCAACGTGAAAATCAACGCCGCCGGTCTGAAGGACCGTGCGAAGGCCGACGCCCTCGTGGCCGAAGCCGAGGCGCTGGCCGCCGAAGCCGTGGAGGCCGAGGCCGAAGTGCTGCGAATCGTGGAAGAGAAGATAAAATAGCGGAACGATGACTTTAGCCGAATTTCAAGCCGATATCCGCGCGGGCATTCCCGACCGGCTGCCCGCCGCGAAGCCTTACGACAGACAGATCAACCATGCGCCCAAGCGTAAGGACATTCTCACGCCGGCCGAGAAGGAGCTGGCCCTGCGCAACGCCCTGCGCTACTTCCCCGCCAGGCATCACGCCGTGCTGGCCCGGGAGTTCGCCGCCGAGCTGCGCAAGTACGGCCGGATCTACATGTACCGCCTGCGTCCCGACTACGAGATGCATGCGCGGCCGATCGACGAATACCCTGCGAAGTGCCGGCAGGCCGCGGCCATCATGCTGATGATCCAGAACAACCTGGACAAGGCCGTGGCGCAGCATCCCCACGAACTGATTACCTACGGCGGCAACGGCGCGGTGTTCCAGAACTGGGCGCAGTACCGCCTGACGATGAAGTACCTCTCGGAGATGACCGACCGTCAGACGCTGGTGATGTATTCGGGCCATCCGCTCGGGCTTTTCCCGTCGCATCCCGACGCGCCGCGCGTCGTGGTGACCAATGGCATGGTGATCCCCAACTACTCGAAACCCGACGACTGGGAGCGGATGAACGCCCTCGGCGTCTCGCAGTACGGGCAGATGACCGCCGGATCGTACATGTACATCGGGCCGCAGGGCATCGTCCACGGTACGACGATCACGGTGATGAACGCCGCGCGCAAGCGCTTCACCGGGGACCGCACCTCGGCGCGCGGCATGCTGTTCGTCTCGTCGGGGCTGGGCGGCATGTCCGGCGCGCAGCCCAAGGCGGGCAACATATCGGGCGTGGTGTCGGTCGTCGCCGAGATCAACCCCAAAGCCGCGCGGAAACGCTTCGAGCAGGGATGGGTGGACGAACTGCATGAATCGCTGGATGAGCTGATCCCGCGTATCCGTCAAGCTGTCAAATCGAAAGAGGTCGTATCGCTGGCCTATGTGGGCAACGTGGTGGATCTTTGGGAGCGGCTGGCCGACGAAGGGATCGACGTGGATCTCGGTTCCGACCAGACCTCGCTGCACAACCCCTGGGCAGGCGGTTATTACCCCGTGGGGCTGAGCTACGAGGCGTCGAACAAGATGATGGCCGAGGAGCCGGCGCGTTTCCGCGAGTGCGTGCAGGAGTCGCTGCGGCGGCAGGTCGATGCCATCAACCGCCTGACGGCGCGCGGCATGTACTTCTTCGACTACGGCAACGCCTTCCTGCTGGAGGCGTCGCGTGCCGGAGCCGCCGTCATGGGCGAGGGCGGGCGTTTCCGCTATCCCTCCTACGTGCAGGACATCATGGGGCCCATGTTCTTCGACTACGGCTTCGGACCCTTCCGCTGGGTCTGCACTTCGGGCCGCGCGGAGGATCTTGACACGACGGACCGTCTCGCGGCCGAAGTGCTGGAGGAGATGCTGCGCACGGCGCCGGACGACATCCGCGGACAGCTCGAAGACAACCTCCACTGGATCCGCGAGGCCGGACGCAACCGGCTGGTCGTCGGTTCGCAGGCCCGGATCCTCTATGCCGACTGCGAGGGCCGCACGCGGATCGCGCAGGCTTTCAACCGCGCCATCGCCGACGGCCGCATTTCGGCCCCCGTGGTGCTGGGGCGCGACCACCACGATGTTTCGGGAACCGATTCGCCCTACCGCGAGACGTCGAACATCTACGACGGATCGTGCTTCACGGCCGACATGGCCGTGCAGAACGTCATCGGCGACGCTTTCCGCGGCGCGACGTGGGTTTCGATCCACAACGGCGGCGGAGTGGGCTGGGGCGAGGTCGTGAACGGCGGCTTCGGCATGGTGATCGACGGCTCGGAGGAGTCCGGCCGCCGCATCCGCGAAATGCTCTTCTGGGACGTCAATAACGGCATCGCGCGCCGCAGCTGGGCACGCAACGACGGAGCCGTGGAGGCCATCCGCCGCGAGATGGCCCGCACGCCGGGCTTGCAGGTGACACTGCCCAATTCAGCGGACGACAATGTGATACGCAATGCACTGAACGAAACCGAATCATAAAGATTATCTGTCATGGAACATCATCATATTTCGGCGGAGCGGCTGACCGTCGCCCGCCTCGGCGAAATTCTCGAACGGCGGCTGCCGGTGGCCCTGAGCGACGACGCCCGGGCGCGTATCGTGCGTTGCCGCGAATACCTCGACCGCAAGATGGAGCATCCCGAGCGGCCGATCTACGGCATCACCACGGGCTTCGGGTCGTTGTGCGACATTTCGGTGGGACGCGACGAGCTGGCGCAGTTGCAGAGGAACCTCGTCATGTCGCACGCCTGCGGTACGGGCGAGCGCGTACCGTCGGAGATCGTGCGGCTGATCCTGCTGCTGAAGATCCAGTCGCTTTCGTACGGCCATTCGGGCGTGCAGTTGGCCACCGTGGAGCGGCTCGCGGAGTTCTACAACCGGGGGATTCTCCCCGTCGTTTACCAGCAGGGGTCGCTCGGCGCTTCGGGCGACCTGGCGCCGCTGGCCCACATGAGCCTGCCGCTGCTGGGACTGGGCGAAGTGGAGTGCGAGGGGCGGGTGCGCCCGGCCTCGGAGGTACTCGGCGAGCTGGGGTGGAAACCCCTCGAGCTACAGTCGAAGGAGGGGCTGGCGCTGCTCAACGGCACGCAGTTCATGGCGGCCTACGGCGTCTGGGCGCTTCTGGCCGCGCGCCGTCTGAGCGGCTGGGCCGACCGTATCGGGGCGTTGTCGCTCGACGCCTTCGACGGCCGCATCGAGCCGTTCTGCGACGAGGTGCACCGCATCCGCGCCCATCGGGGCCAGCTCGCCACGGCACGCGCCTTCCGCCGCCTGCTGGAGGGCAGCGAACTGATCGCGCGTCCGAAACAGCACGTGCAGGACCCCTATTCGTTCCGCTGCATCCCGCAGGTGCACGGGGCGACGAAAGACACGATCGACTATGCGGAGAGCGTGCTGGAGACGGAGATCAACTCGCCGACGGACAATCCGACGATCTTCCCCGAGGAGGATATGGTCGTCTCGGCGGGCAATTTCCACGGGCAGCCGATCGCCCTGGCGATGGATTTCCTGGCCATCGCGCTGGCCGAGCTGGGCAATATCTCCGAGCGGCGCATCTACAAGCTCATTTCGGGTGCGCGGGGACTGCCGAAGTTCCTCGTGGCCAATCCCGGGCTGAACAGTGGCTTCATGATCCCGCAGTACACCGCCGCGTCGATCGTCAGCCAGTCGAAGGGGTTGTGCATGCCTGCGTCGGTCGATTCGATACCCTCGTCGCAGGGACAGGAGGACCACGTGAGCATGGGCTCGAACGCCGCCACGAAACTCTACCGCGTGGTGCTGAACACCGAGCGCGTGCTGGCCATCGAACTGATGAACGCCGCGCAGGCCCTCGAATTCCGGCGTCCGGCGCGCACGTCTCCCGAGCTGGAGCGGATGGTGGCCGACTACCGCCGCCGCGTGCCGTTCGTCGATAACGATTGCGTCATGTATCCCCACATCGGAGCTTCGGTGGAATTTCTGCGCGCACGATGAGACTGTTAGTGAGGAATATCGGCCGCATCGTCGGCATCGAGCGCGAAGGGCGGCTGCGGTTGTGCGGTGCGGAGATGGACCGCATGGAGACGCTCGGCGACGCGTGGCTGCTCGCCGACGGAGGCCGCATCGCCGCCTTCGGCCGCAGCGGCGGGGAGGAGGGGATCGCCGCCGACCGTGTCGTGGACGCCGGGGGCGGCATGCTCTTTCCCTCGTTCTGCGATTCGCATACGCACCTGGTCTATGCCGGAAGCCGCGAGCAGGAGTTTCTGGACAAGATCAACGGCCTCTCGTACGAGGAGATCGCCCGCCGGGGCGGGGGGATTCTCAACTCGGCCGACCGGCTGCACGAAACCTCCGAGGAGGAGTTGTTCCGGCAGGCGATGGAGCGCGTGAAGGAGATCGCGGCGATGGGAACGGGCGCCGTGGAGATCAAGAGCGGCTACGGACTCTCGACCGAGGACGAGCTGAAGATGCTGCGCGTCGTGCGCCGCATCCGGCAGGAGATGCCGCTGGAGGTGCGCGCCACCTTCCTCGGGGCGCACGCCGTGGCGCGCGCCTACCGCGGGCGGCAGGGCGAGTACGTCGATCTGGTGTGCCGCGAGATGCTGCCGGCCGTGGCGCGTGAGGGGCTGGCCGACTTCGTGGACGTCTTCTGCGACGAGGGCTTCTTCACGGTGGCGGAAACCGAGCGGATCATCGCGGAGGGCGCCCGCTACGGACTGCGGGCGAAGATCCATGCCAACGAGCTGGCCGTCTCGGGCGGCGTGCAGGCGGGCGTGCGTTGCGGTGCGCTGTCGGTGGACCACCTCGAACGCATCGGCGCCGAGGAGATCGGAGCGTTGCGCGGGGCGGAGACCATGCCCACGTTGCTGCCCGGGGCCGCGTTCTTCCTGGGCATGGACTATCCCCCGGCGCGCGAGATGATCCGCGCGGGGCTGGGCGTGGCGCTCGCTTCGGATTACAATCCCGGGTCGTCGCCTTCGGGCGACATGCGCATGGTGGCTTCGCTGGCTTCGATCCGGATGCGGATGACCCCTGCGGAAGCGCTCTGCGCCGCGACGCTCAACGGCGCCTATGCCATGGGGGTGAGCCGCGACTTCGGTTCGGTGTCGGTGGGCAAGGTCGCCAGCTTCTTCCTCACGCGGCCGATGCCCTCCGTGGAGTTCTTTACCTATGCCTACCGCACGCCGCTCATCGAACGCGTCTTCCTGCGCGGCGAGGAGTTCGGCGGCGCGGCATGATTTTTGTTCGGGTCCGGGTATGGGATTTTGTTTTTTCTCGGATCCGTCGCGCTCCGGTTCCGGCGGGAAGTGCGGCCGGGAGCCTCTCTCCGGAGGGGATTCCCGAAAGCTCCCGATCGGCGGTCTGCGGACGGCCGGATCGGCCGGTCCGAAATGCGTAAGCCGGAGCGTTGCGGGATACGATCGTTGGTTTTGGCTCCTGCTGGGCCTTGCGTTCGGCGGAACCGTAAATGCGCAGCAGATGGAACCATTGACACCCCGTGAGAGGCGGGTTATCGAAGAGAAGGGTACGGAAGCGCCCTACACGGGACGTTATTACCTTCACCGCGAGGCGGGGACCTATGTCTGCCGCCGCTGCGGGGCGCCGCTCTACCGTTCGGAGGACAAGTTCGATGCAGGATGCGGCTGGCCGAGTTTCGATGACGAGATTCCCGGAGCCGTGCGCCGCATACCGGATGCGGACGGCCTCCGGACCGAGATCGTCTGCGCCCGCTGCGACGCCCATTTGGGCCATGTTTTCACGGACGAGGGGTTCACGCCCAAAAATACGCGCCACTGCGTCAATTCGCTTTCGCTCGGGTTCGTCCCGGCTGCGGGGGCGGAGCCGGAGGTCGCGGCGGGGGAGTGCGGCGCGGCGGCCGGAACGGGGATTGCTTCGGAACGGAATGCTGCGGCCGGCGGACCGGCGATTCTTTCAGACCGCTCCGACAGTTCCGTGCCGTCCGACGGCTCTGCGGTCTCCGGTGAACCGGACCGGACGGGGGATGTTTCGGACCGCTCTGCGGATTCGGTCCGTGCTGGCGAGCCGGATGCCGCGGTGAAAACCGAAACGGCGATCTTTGCCGGAGGGTGTTTCTGGGGCGTGGAGTACATGCTCGCGTCGCAGCCGGGGGTACTGGATGCGGAGGCGGGCTATACGGGCGGCCGTACCGAACACCCGACTTACGAAGAGGTGTGCGGCCACCGCACGGGACATGCCGAGGCGGTGCGTGTGACGTTCGATCCCGCTCAGGTCTCCTACGAGGAACTGGCGCGCCTTTTCTTCGAGATTCACGACCCGACGCAGGCGGGACGGCAGGGGCCTGACATCGGTCCCCAGTACCGTTCCGAGATTTTCTATACCTCGCCCGAGCAGCGCAAGACGGCTGTCCGGCTGATCGCCGAACTGCGTGCGAGGGGGTATCGCGTGGTGACGCGCGTGACTCCTGCCGGATCGTTCTGGCCTGCCGAGGCGTACCACCAGGACTACTACGAGCGCCGGGGCACGCAGCCTTACTGCCACGTTTACACCAAGCGGTTCTGACCGCCGGGTCTGCGCCTGTTTTTTCCGGCGGATCCGTTTTTCGTACCTGCGCGTGTCCGGTCGTCCGGGGATTGCATATATGTCCTCCCTTCGTCCGGCGATTTTTTTGGGGCGTACGCTACGGTGCGTGTCGTTTTCCCGGCGAAGCCGGTCTCCGTACCTGCGGCTGCGCCTGTTTTTCTCCGCCCGGAAGGTGGCCGATGCGGAATTTATTCGCTACCTTTGCACGCAAAACCGCAAGCCGATGGAACGTGCGAAAGGCATTCTCTGGGCGGCTCTCTCCTCCTCGACTTTCGGGCTGGCGCCGCTGTTCACCCTCTTGCTGCTGGGAGCGGGGTACTCCTCGTTCGAGGTGCTGACCTACCGCTGGGGCGTGGCGTCGCTGTGTCTGGGAGTCTGCGGTGTCGCGGCCGGATGCGATTTCCGCCTCGGGCGGAAGGAACTGCGGGCGGTCTTCCTGTTGAGCCTTTTCCGCGCCGCCACGTCGTTTTCGCTCGTCATAGCCTACCGCAATATCGCCAGCGGCGTGGCTTCGACCATCCATTTCATGTATCCGCTGGCCGTGGCGCTGGCGATGATCTGCTTTTTCCGCGAGCGGGGATCGGTGCGTACTTTCGCCGCGATCGGCCTGTCGATCGCGGGGGCGGTGCTCCTCTCCTCGGGCAATGTGGATTTCACGCAGGGCGACACCCTCGCGGGCATGATCGCCGCCGCGGTGTCGGTCTTCTCCTATGCCGGTTATATCGTCGGCGTGCGCCGGAGCCGCGCCGCACGGATCGACTCCACGGCGCTCACATGCTATGTGATGGCTTTCGGGGCGCTGTTTTTCCTCGTCGGCGGATCGCTGACGGGCGGCGTCCGGATCGAGACGGACCTCCGTGCATGGCTCTGCATTCTCGGGCTGGCGCTCCCGGCCACGGCCGTCTCGAACATGGCGCTCGTGCAGGCGATTCGCAGGATCGGTCCGACGCTGACCTCCGTGTTCGGCGCGATGGAGCCGTTGACGGCCGTGGTGATCGGCGTCGCGGTCTTCGCGGAGCCTTTCACGGCGAAAGGGGCAGCGGGTATTCTGCTCATCGTGGCGGCCGTGCTGCTCGTCGTGCTGCGCCGGGACCGCGGCGGGGTGTGATGCCGCGATCCCGGCGTACGGTATTTTCGGCGTGCGTCACAGACTGAATGTCATCGAGATCGGGTAGTGGTCCGAAATGTAGGGCGCGCCGTAGTCGCCCGTGAGGGTGGCGAAGCGCAGGCATTTGAGCTTCCCCCGGAAGTAGAGGTGGTCGATCACGATGGTGTCGGGCGCCGAACCGAACCCGTTGAAGGTCCCTTCGCGGTCCGTTTCGGGCGCCTTGTCGCGCGCAGACTTCATGGTTTTCGTGAGCGGCCGGAAGATCGGACTGTCGGTCGGGGTGTTGAAGTCTCCGCCGAGAATGGCCGGAGTCTTGCCCGCGATGGCGGCGATCTGCGCAACGACGAGTTTCACTCCTTCCGCGCGCGCCGTTTTGCCCTTGTGGTCGAGGTGGGTGTTGAAGTAGAAGAAGGTCTTGCCCGACGTCCTGTCGCGCAGTTCCGCCCAGGTCATCGTGCGGTTGCAGGCTCCGTCCCATCCGCGCGAGGGGCGGTCGGGCGTCTCGCTGAGCCACAGCGTGCCGCTGTCGAGCAGGTCGAAACGGTCGCGGAGGTAGTAGATCGCCATGGTCTCGCCGGCCTTGTCGCCGTCGTCGCGCCCCACGCCCACGCGGGCGTACTGCGGGCACTCCTCGTCGAGGTATTGCAACTGGTCGGCGAGCGCCTCCTGCACGCCGAACACGTCCGGCGCTTCCTGGCGGATCATCTGCCGCGTGGCGTGGCGGCGGTGTTCCCAGTCGTTCGGGCCGTCCCCTCCGCCGCTGTTGCGCATATTGTAGGAGATGAGTTTCAGGGGGCGGGCCTCCTCTGCGGCCGGAGCCGGGAGCGAGAGACACGCTGCAAGGAGCAGAAGCAGGTACTTTTTCATGGTTGTTTCCGGTTGAAAGTGACTTTTGACAAAGGTAGCGAATTTTCCGGATTTTTCCCGGTGCGGGCCGCTTTTCGGGCGGATTCCGCTCGCCGGATGCCTCTGTCCGGTCCGGTGGCCGGGCGGGAAACCTCCGCCGTGCGGCTCTCCTGACCCGGTTCGATCCCCGGAAATACGGGCGCGCTTTTTGCACATTGTCTTTCGTACCCCGTTCGCGGGCATCCCATTGTATTTTACGGAACGAGCATTTTGCAGGGCGGCTGTTCATCCCGTCCGGGGATGGCTCATACGAATATCCTCTCCCGGCGTCTGAACCGCGAGGCGATCAATCTGGGTTTCAGCGGCAACGGGCAGTTGGACTACGAGATCGCGCACCTGATGGCCGAAGTGGATGCGGGAGTCTTCGTTCTCGATTTCGTTCCCAACGTGACGGTCGAACAGATCGAGACGAAGCTGCTTCCGTTCTATCGCATTCTCCGAGACCGCCATCCGGACACGCCGATCGTCTTCGTCGAGGACCCAGTCTTTCCCCATACGTTCTTCGACGTGCAGGCCGCCGCGTCCGTCCGCCGGCCCAACGCGGCCCTTGCCGAACACTGCCGGCGGCTCAGGGAAAGCGGCGAGCGCAATATCTACAACTCCCTGCGATGTGCGTTCTGCGGCGCTGTCGGAGATCACGGGGCCCGACGATCACGGGGTTCCGGGGTAAAATTCGCCGACGGCTACACCTACGACGGTCGGCCGAGCGGAGCGGCCGAGCGGAGCGGCCGACCGGGAACCGGCAGGGTACGATGCCTCCGTCGTGCGGGGACAAGGGCATTCCGGTCTGCGCCCGACAGCGGATTTCCGGCTTTTTCCGGCAATGTCCGCTGCATCGGCCGTTTCCGCGGGAAGGAACGACACGGAAAGCCCGTCCGCGGCTTGTTTTTACCGGCACGCAACCAACACGATTATAGTTTATGACATCAGTGAAAATCACATTCCGCCCGTCTGCCTTCAAGGAAGAAGAGGGTACGTTATGCTTCCGCCTCGTTCTCGGCCGCCGTATCCGCCGGATCGGAACCGGATACCGGCTTTTCCTTTCGGAGTGGGACGAATGCCTGCAAAGCGTCGTCATCCGTCCGCAGTCGGATGACGAACGGAAAAACTACCTGACGGTCCTGCAGAGCCGGATCGGTGCGGATGCGAGGCGGCTGAACCGGATCATCGCCTCTTTCGAGCAGGAGCGCCGCAGCTATACGTATGAGGACATCCTGGCCGCCTGGCGGGCTTCGAAGGGAGATTACCTGTTCGATTTCATGGAGGAGATGATCGACCGTTTCAAGCGGCAGGGGCGGATGCGCACCAGCGAAACCTATGCGGCCGCGCTGCGCAGTTTCGCCCGGTTCCGGAACCGGCGGGACATCCGGCTGGAGGAGATCGACTCCGACACCATGACCGCCTACGAAGCCTATCTCAGGCGGACGGGCGCGAGCAGGAATACGTCGTCGTTCTACATGCGTATCCTGCGGGCGGCTTACAACCGGGCCGTGGAGCGAGGAATCGTCTCCCAGAAGCAGCCTTTCAGGCACGTGTACACCGGCGTCGATAAAACCGTCAAGCGGGCCATGCCTCTGGATGCGCTTCGGCGGCTGAAAAATGCGGACCTGCGATCGTTTCCCCGGCTGGACTACGCCAGAGATATGTTCCTGCTGAGTTTCTATACCCGTGGCATGTCGTTCGTGGACATGGCATACCTGAAAAAGGACGACCTGTCGTCCGGAACGCTTACCTACTGCCGGAAAAAGACCGGCCAGCGGCTTTCGATCCGTTGGGAGGGATGCATGCAGGAGATCGTCGCCAAATACCCCGATCGCCATCCGGCCTATTTGCTGCCCATCATCCGGAAGGATGGCGGCGACGAACGGCGCCAGTATAAGAACCGCGGGCAGTTGATTAACCGGTATTTGAAAAAAATCGGCCGGGAGATGGGATTTTCCGTTCCGCTCACCATGTATGTCGCCCGGCATACGTGGGCGAATATCGCCCGCAGCAAGAATGTTCCTCTGGCGGTCATCAGCGAGAGCATGGGCCACGATTCGGAGACGACGACCCGGATTTATCTCGCGTCGCTGGATTCCGCTGCGGTGGATCGGGCGAACCGGGTGGTTATAAATTCATTATTCGAAGACCCGGAGGTGTGAAAACGACTCTCTTGCAAAGAGATTTACTTGTCCAAAAGTAATGGTTTCTTTCCGGAAAAACAATATTTTCTTGTGAAAAAATGCGTGCCGATTTTTCCCGCCGATCGACCGGTCGATCGGCGAGGGGGGGGGATTTCGCTGATTGTCAGCATGTTGTTTATTGTGAATATCTCTTTGCAAGAGATATTAAAAACGAGGCCCATGAATAAACGATTATTATTGCTGTTGTTGTTCGCCGGAATCTGCACGGCCGCGAATGCCCAGAAAGTCGCAGTCAAAACCAACCTGCTGTACGATGCCACGACGACCCTGAACCTCGGCGCGGAGTTTTCGCTGGCTCCGAAATGGACGCTCGATATTTCGGGAAACTGGAATCCCTGGACTTTCTCGGACAACCGCAAATGGAAACAGTTGGCGATCCAGCCGGAGGTGCGTTACTGGCTGTGCGAGCGGTTCAACGGACACTTTTTCGGCGCGCATCTGATCGGCGGGTTGTACAACTTCAGCAATCTGAATCTGAATTTCAAGCTGTTCGGTACGGATTTCAGCCGGTTGAAGGACCACCGTTACGAGGGTTGGATGGCGGGTGTCGGAATCGCCTACGGGTATCATTGGATGCTTTCGCGGCATTGGAGTCTGGAAGGTTCGCTCGGAATCGGCTACGTATATACGCGGGCGGACAAGTACAACTGTCCCCGTTGCAGCCGACGGCTGGAGAACGACAGACCGCACGATTACTTCGGCCCGACGAAAGCGGCCGTCAACCTGATCTATGTATTCTAAATAGCTGAGAGATGAAACGTACTATGCTGACATACGGCTGCCTGCTGGGCGCTCTTCTGGTCTCGTCGCCGCTCGCGGCCCGGCATACGCTGCGGAGCGGAGCCGCCGTCGGGGATTCCCGCGTGTTCAGGCTGCGCGACAGCGTCGTGGTGGAGATGCGGATCGACCTTGCTGGAATGGAGGTGCGGTCCGACCGTTCCGTCGTACTGATTCCGTCGCTTTGCGACGGCGAGCGGACGATCGCTCTGCCCGCCGTGGAGGTGATGGGGCGCCGGCGTGCCCTCTACTACGAGCGAAACGGATCGCGGACTTACGCCCGACAGCCCTATCGGGTCGTGCGGAAGGACCGGAAGGCGGCGCAGACGGTGGATTACCGCGTGGCGCTGCCCCGTGCGGAATGGATGGATCGTCTTCGGCTGGGAGTGACGGAAGACCTCTGCGGATGCGGCAGGACCGATCCCGGACGTTGGGTTTCCCTGTGCGAGGCGGACGTTGAGTTCTCACCCTGCCTGGCCTATGTCACGCCGCGGGTGGAGATGCCGAAAAGCCGGGAGCTTCGGGGCAGGGCCTATCTGGACTTCGTGGTGGACCGGACCGAGATCGATCCGACATACCGCCGCAATCCGGAGGAGCTGGCCCGGATACACGCCACCGTCGATACGGTGTACAACGACCGGGATTTCGGCATCACCCGGATCTTCATCGAAGGCTATGCCTCGCCGGAGGACACCTACGAGCACAACACCGGTCTAGCGAAAGGACGCACCCGCGCCCTGAAGGAGTATCTCAAGGCGAGGTACGGATTCGCCGACTCGCTGTTCGTCACCTCCTTCGTGCCGGAGGACTGGGGTAACCTGCGCAGGTATGTGGCCGAAAGTTCGCTGCCCGACAAGAAGTCCCTTCTCGAGCTTATAGACGGCGGCATGGAGCCGGACCGCAAGGAACGCACCCTGCGTATGCGTCATCCCGAGTCGTACCGCATCCTGCTGAAGGAGTGTTATCCGGGGCTGCGCCGCACGGATTACAGAATAGATTACCGCATCCGGGGATTCGATGCGGACGAAGCGCGGGAACTCCTGCGCACCCGGCCGGAGAAGCTGAGCCTGCACGAGATGTTCGCCGTCGCGCAGACCTGTCCGGCGGGCGGCGCCGAATTCGCCGAAGTGTTCGAGACGGCCGCGAGGCTCTATCCGGACGATCCGGTGGTGAACCTGAATCTGGCGAATGTCCTGCTGGCCGGGAAAAAGCCGGAGGCGGCTCTGCCGTATCTGGAGAAAGCGGGGGACGGCGCGGAAGCGGAGAACGCCCGGGGCGTGGCCGCCGCGTTGCTCGAACGCTACGACGAGGCGGAACGGCACTTGCGCCGTGCGGCGGAGGCGGGCCTGCGGGAGGCTGCGGAGAACCTGCGTGCGATCGCGGGAGACGGGAATTCCGGACGGAAATAAGACAGAACATTCATTTCAACATTTGCATTTATGAAAACAAACGGTACGAAAATCGGAGGGACGATGCTGGCGATGGCATTGTTCTTCGCCGCCTGCGCCGGCGACGACGGAAATCCCGGCGACCCGGCGGAAAAACCGGGGCAGCAGGTCGTGGACGGATACGTGAAAGTGGCGATCAACATGCCGACCTCCTCGGGACTCACCCGGGCGGATGATCGTTACGACGACGGAGAGTCCAACGAATACAAGGTAAACGAGGCGCTGATCGCCTTTTTCGGAGGAACCGAAGAGGCGAATGCCACATTCCTGAAGGCTTATCAGTTGGATGTGTCGGGCTGGACGGTCGATAATGGCGACGAGCAGATCACGCAGACCGCGAGCTATGTCATGGAGGCTCCTGCCGTCCCGAACGGCGTCAGTCTGTATGCGTTGGCTGTCGTCAATGCGAACGGTATTCTCACGGTCGGTGACGATGGCATGCTGATGCGGGACGGCAGTCCGGTTTTTGGCGAAGGGGCCGGTACGATTGAGGCTTTGCGGGCCCGGGTGGAGAAAACCGTGGACGCTTTCATTTCGGCTTCCGGGAACGATAACAGCAGTTTCTTCATGACGAACGCCCCGCTGTCGGACAAGTCCGGTTCGGACAGCCAACGCTCCTCCGCTGCGGCTTCCACGCTGGTGAAGGTCAAGGTGTACGACACCAAAGAGGCTGCCGGCGCCGAGGAAGCCGATCCGATTTTCGTGGAGCGCCTCGTGGGCAAGGTCTCCGTGTCGATAGCCAAGGGCATAACGGCGGGGGATTCCGAGAATACCGTGGAGGTGGAGAATCCCGGCAGCATCTACAACGGCGATCGGGTCGTCCTGGAAGGCTGGGTGCTGAATGTCACCAATAAGAGTACCAGACTGGTGCGCGATGTCGGCGGCCTGAGCGAGTGGGTGCAGTACAACAGCGGCGATTCGCGTTTCCTCGCGGGCAGCGCGGTGAAGCAGGACGTCGGTCGCTATCGCATCTTCTGGGCGGTGGACTGCAACTACTCCGATTCCGACGGGCATGAGGAGAGCGATTTCGACATATACGACAATGCGACGGCCCCGTCGGACATCGACTGGAACACCTCCTGGGAAGAGAAGACGAACGTGGCGTACTGTCTGGAAAATACGTTCGACACGAAACACCAGGACAAGAACGAAACCACGTCCGTGCTGATAAAGGGACGGTACAACCGTTCGGAAGATGCCGCGGTAAAGAGCTTCTTTATCGTGAAGAACAACGGCGTGCTGCTCTCCGAGGAGGAGTTCGTCGAAACGGTGAAAGCGGCGGTCACCGGGCTGGAGGATGCGGAAATCCGAGTGAATTCCGAGGCGGCGGGAGGATATTACAACACGGACGGCAGGAAGTTGAGCGACCTGCTGACGGTTACGGGAGCGAATGCCGATGCGCTGACGAAGGTTGTGCCGGAGCTGGGTACGGTGAAGTACTACAAGGACGGCGAGACCTATTACTGCACCGCGCTTGTCCGCCATTTCGACAACGGCGAGACGCCCTGGGATAACAGCGAATCATATACTGATGAGAAGCATCTGGGCCGTTACGGCGTAGTGCGCAACACATGGTATCAATTGACCGTCAACAGCGTTTCGGGTCCGGGCGAACCGGAGATCCCCGATGTCCCCGACGAGCCGGACGATACGACGGAAGGCTATATAAAGGTCTCCGTGGATGTCCTTTCGTGGGCGCTGCGCACGCAGGAGGTGGATTTGTGAACCGCTCGGTCCGAATATGAAAAACAGACGAAACCATGAAGACAGGTCAAGCCATCCGACGCGGAATGCGGTCATACGGCAGGTCGCTGCTGAGCGGCAGCCTGCTCGTGTGCTGCATGTCGTGCACCGACTGGATTTACGAGGATCGTAGCGGATGCGACCGCGGCGTGTATCTGAATTTCCGTTACGACTACAATCTTCAGCGTGCCGATATGTTCTCCGATCACGTGGGCGGCGTTACGGTCTATGTCTTCGACGCCGACGGCGACTTCGTGACCTCCCGGAGCGAGGCGAACACCGCCGGTTCCGCACCGCTCCGGGCGAAGGACTACCGTATGCATCTCGATCTCCCTGCGGGCGAGTACCGCTTCGTGGCGCTGGCCATGCAGAAGGAGGTGGCGGAGACGCAGCGGGGGCCCGGGGCGAAGTTCCGGATTGCCGGACCCGACGGAGGGAAGATGGAGGGGCTGAGCGTCACGCTCGACCATGCTCCCGACGGCCGCGTGGAACACGGAGGGCTGCCGCTCGATACGCTCTGGCACGCCATGAGTCCGCGCAGCGTCGTGACGTCCGATCTGTACGCCGTCAGCGAAACGCTGTCGCTCGTGCGCGACACGAAGCATATCGACGTCGTACTGCGGGAGATAGACGACCCGGCGGGCGTGGACGTGGCGGACTACGACTTCCGCATCACGGACCGCAACCTGCGTCTGCGCTACGACAACAGCGTGGACGAGAGCGGGCCGGCAGTCTATACGCCCTACGTCGCGTGGAACACCGAGGACCGTACCGGGCGCGAAGCTGCGGAGGGCGTCGGACGCATGGCGCATGTCGGTTTCATGACCTCGCGCATCCTCTACCACGACCGCGCCGAAGAGGATGCCGTGCTGACGGTGACGCATCGGGAAACCGGCCGGGAGGTGATCCGTGTCAATCTCGCGGACATGCTCGCCCGACTGCGCAGCGCCGACGAGCTGCATGCCTGCTCCGAACAGGAGTTCCTCGACCGGGGCTATGACTATCGCATGACGTTTTTCCTGAAAGGCGATACGTGGGAAGCGGTGGATCTGGAGATCAGCGTGCTGAACTGGAGCAGGCGGATACAGAACGTGATACTTTGACGGTCGAAAGGAAATTAGCGTATGAAAGAGGTAAAATCGCGGATATGCTGCTGGCTGTTGTGTTGTCTGGCGGCCGGATGTGCGGACCGGGACGCATCGCCGGCCGACGACGCTTCGCGGAACCCGGCTGCGTGCGGGGTCTCCCTGAACCTTGCGTTCTCCGTGGACGGCAGCGGTCCGGATGCGTCCGGAACCGGCGAGGCGCCCGGATTCGACTCCGAAAACGCCATCCGCAATCTTTATGTGTTCACCGAGGTCTCCGGTCGGAGAACCGCCTATCCTTTCCGGCACGTGCTTCTGGACGAGGACGGGACGACCGGCCGGAAAACGGCGGTGCTGGAGTTGCCCGTCGATGTGCGGGAGGTCGGGGAGATGTTCCTGTACTTGGGCGCCAATCTCGACGACCGGCAGGCCGAGGCTTTCTGCGACGGCAATAAAGCCTATACGCTCGACGGAACCGAAACGCCTTACAACTACAATGTCGTGGAGTCGTTCGCTCCGGGAGTGGCGACGGACGGGGGCGCATCGTCTCTCCGCACGGATATCGCCATGTTCTGCACGCAGAGGCAGAAGGCCCAGCCCGTCGTGGGCGAAGACGGGGAGCGGGTCGTCGTCGAAGCTGAGTTCGAGCTCAGGCGGCTGGTGGCCAAGGTGCTGGTCACGTGCAGGGAGGATGACGGGCATTCGGGCTATGCGCCGTTGAAGGAGGGCGGAAGCCTTGCGACGAACGGAGGGTGGATAAGGCTGGAGGATGTCTATTTTCTGGTCAATTCGCTCAACAAGTCTTCTTTCATCATGGAAAAGGAGGGCGAAGATCCGAACAACGACCTGACGTTCTACCTGGACGAGAAGGGCGGATACGACGGCAGCAAGACGTCGAAGGATTTCGTTTATGCCGCACCCGGCCTGCAGTATGAGGTGATCGGCTTTTTCAAACGGGCGCCCAAGTACGAGGAAAACCGGCTCCCGGACGAAAACCGGTGCGGCGGCTATCGTCCGGAGGAGGCGCTCTACTGTCCCGAGAACCTTTTCGGGGCGGTCGCCGACGAAGGGAAGAAAAAGGTGCTTGAGGAATACGAATACGTGTGGCCGATGATTACCCATGTCTCCGTGGCGGCCAAATACACTCCGGGCAGGCTGTGGATCGAGAAGGAGCTGGTCGCACATGTCCTCCGGCGGATCGACGCAGGAGAGGTGGCCGACGAGCGCGGTCTGAAAACGGCGCTGGAGAAGTGGAGCGAACAAGCGGAGGCGGCCGGGGATCCCGTGATGGAGGTGGAGTGCCCCGACGAATATGTTTCGCAGACCCTCCTGACAGAGTCGCTGAAAAAGGAAAACTATTACAGCGAAGGAACTTACGACCCCGATGGCGGCGGTTTCCCCCGGCATACTTACTTTTATTACGACAACCGGAAGGACGATACGCGGGAAGACCGGTACTATACTTACGGCGCCGTCATCCGGATGCTGGGCGATTCGTTCGACGCAGAGGAACCCGAAAAGCTGGGCAACTACCTTCCCTATACGCAGGGTTGGGGATACTATTACACCTATATCGACGGGGCCGGCGGCGATCCGGCCGGCGGCGCGACCCCCTACTCCCGCGGGGTGGTCCGGCGGAATACCTACTATATTTTGATCGTCAATTCGTTCAGCCATCCGGGCTCTTCGATCCACGACGGCGGGTATATCGACGTGCATACGCTCGTCGAGGAGTGGAAAGAGGGAGGATCCGGGGAGATCGAGTTGCAATGACGGAGCGAAATCCTATGAAACGGAAATTATACCATCTTGTCTTGGCTGTCGTCGCGCTGTCGTCCTGCGGGGACGATAGCGCGGAGCCGCCGCACGGGGAGACCGCCCGGACGATAGAGCTCAACGCGCGTACGGAGGGGCGGAACGGTTCGGCGGGAAGCGGCGTGGAAGCGGCCGGGAACGTCGCGCGTCTGCTGTTCTGGACCGAGGCGACGTTTCACAACCTTTGGATGAAAGAGAGTACGGCGGACGCCCGACCGGACGCCGAAACCGTATTGCCCGAAGCCATCGACAACTACAATTACGACGGCGGGCGCGTCTTCTCCACAGGTGTCCGGTATCTGGGGGCCAACGCCCCTTACCATGTCACGGGCTACGCCCCCGGCTACGCCCTGGCCCCGGTCGCGGAGGGTAATTATGCCAAGCTGAAGGTGGAGGAGAGCCGGCGGGACGGAAAAACCGATTTCCTCTCGTGCGACGGCAATGCGGAGCATATGGGATGGACCGGCAATCCGTTCACGCGGAAGGAGCACGAGCTGAAATTCCGCCATCTCACGGCCTGCATCTCGTTCGAGGCCCGGCGCAGCGCGCGGATGCTGAACAAGGTGGCCGTGAACAATGTGGTGGTTACGGTGGCCGAATCGAACGGATTGGAAATCCCGACCGCTTTCGAACGGTACGTGCAGCGGGGGACGGAGGAGAAGGATGACCGGAGCACCTACCGCATATCGGAGGCCGGGCCGCAGTCGGGCGGCATAGAACTGTCCTCGCCGGACGAAAACTATATCCGGCAGGACGAGCGGAAGGAGATCGGCGCGTGTTACGTGGTGTACGGGCTGAAAAAGGAGGAAAACCGGTTTGTCTATGATCCGTTCGAGGAATTGGCGGAAACGTCCGCAGAGAAGTCGCTGACGATCAACGTCGCGGCCGATTACTCGCTGATCGTCGTGAACGAAGCGGGCGAGCTGGAATATCAGTTTCTGCGGCGGGCCGAGTGGGCGGACCGGACGGTTTCAATAGCGACGAAAACCGGCGGGATGTTCTATCCCGGCTACCGTTACGAGGTACTCATCACGTTCGACAGCGATGAACTGCTGTTGGAAGGCAGGAATATCGACTGGGAAGACGGAGGCGAACACTATCTGCCGGTATATCCCCCCGGGACCGGCGACGAACAACGATAACGGACCGAATAAAAGCGACATTATGGAAAAGAGATACCGATCGGCCGTTCCATGCGCATTGGCCCTGTGCCTGGCGGCGGCCGCATGCCGGGAGGACCCGGCGGCGGACTTCGGACCCGGCGGCGGTTCGCTCCGGCTGGATGCGCGGAAAGAGGAGACCGTCACACGGGCTGCGGGCGAAGGCCGTATGTTCGATGCGGGCGTCCGGTTCCGCATCTGGGCCTGCCGGAGTGGCACGACGGACTCCGCGGAAGGTTTTCCCGCGGGGGGCGTTTCCGGAAAGGAGTCCCTGTTGAGAGGCGGCTTGCACTATATCTCTCTGGGCGAAGAGTACAACGGGAAGCTGCACGGACCGAAGGATTTCTACGGCCTGACCGATAACATGCGAGCGGAGGACGGCGACGGTTTCCTGCTGCCCGGCGAGGGTGACGCTTCCTATCGTATCGAGTTGAACGAGCAGTTCGTCTGCGGGTATCCCGACTATCTGCGGGCCGAGTTGCCGTATAACGGAGAAGCGCTTCCGGGCAACATGCTGACGTTGAATTTCCGTCATATCATGTCGAAAGTGACTTTCAAGGCGGTGCAGCAGAGCGATGAGGAGATCGCCGGGGAGAATCGGCTGAAGGTGATTTCCGTCTCCCTTCGGAAAAAAGACGATGAAGCGGGTATTCCCCTGAGCGGAACATACGATGTGCTGACCGGCGAGTTTTCCGTATCGAAGCGGGGATCGCGGCTCGTCGAGCCGGAGAAGCCCGTAACGGTTCCGGTCCGCACTCCGGGGCAGTCCGACGCGGAGGCCGTCCAGGTGGGCGGACCCGTTCTGATCTTCCCCTCCGGCGCGGAGCGTGCCGACGTCATCCCGCAATACGTGGCTGACATAACTTTCGATGACCCTGGCGGAATATTCGGAACGGGCGGCGAGACGACCCTTTCGATTCCGGTCTGCGACAGTTGGAACGCCGGGAACCCCGAAGCTCCGTTGGAATTTCTGCCGAACTATCGGTATATGCTGGTCTTCAATTTTCTGCGCGACCGCGACAAGCGCGTGGTAACCCTCGTGCCGCAGGTATTCGACTGGCTGGAAGGCGAAGGGACGGTCGATACGCCCGGTTATCAGGAGCAGGATCTGGGGCAGCCCGTGACGTTCAACGGCGTCATGTGGGCCGACCGCAATCTGGGAGCGACCAGCGCCCATCCGACACGCAGTTACGAAGACTGGCTCAAAAGCGTGGGGTATTTCTACCAGTACGGGCGGAACATTCCCTATTTCCCGATGCCTCCCGCCAAGAAGAACGATCAGAAGGGGAGGTGGATTTATGAAGATCTGTCGGATATCGGGATTTTGAAGGAATCGCTGGTCAGCGGAGGGGAACTCACGGGAAAAAATCCGCTCTTCCCGGTGGTCGATCCCGCTTCGTGGAATCTCGGAAACGGAACGTACTATTACCAACCGGCTCAGACGACGGCCAATGACGAATGTATCTGGAATCTGGGCGATGCGGGTGGAGGCCATACGTTTAGTTTCAGCTACGATGGGGCGTATTCCCTCGGGAAACTGGAGAGGAAAAGCAACGGGGGAGAGACGCCCCGCACATGGGCCGACCAGAGCGAAACTCCGTGTCCTCCCGGATGGCGGCTGCCCGCGGAGGAAGACTTCAGAGGCATTCTTCCGGGATCGGCCTATTCGGGGAACATCACGTTCAGAGTATATACGAACCTGAATAATGCCGGATCGTGGGAAGCGACGATCGACAATAAATCGCTTGAGGAACCGGATTTCGAGAAGGCTTTCAGCGAAGAGAATCTAAAAGAGATAAAGGTGCTGGAAAAGTCCGGATTGTACGATAAAAACGAGCCGGCATACAGCGGACGATTCCCTTATATTTACCGGAAAGAGATGGAGGATTTCGGCGGAGCGGATACCGAAACGTGCGAATATATCCTGAGTATGGGAGACGATGATCGGGTCCGCGTCAAAGACCGGTCCGGAGAGTTGCGAAACAACGATAAGGAACATATATACAACTGGGGCGTGGTGTACGGCATCAAACGACAGGGCACGACCAGGGCCTATCGCATGAAATGGGAAATCGAACTGGTTACGGCCGATCCGAATCCCGAAAAGAAAGACGGCGTAGTCGTCTATAATGAGCCGTTTCGGGGCGTACTGGTCATTTCGCGCTATCGGACGAGTCCGAAGGACAAATTCACACCCGACGCCGACGGGGATTACGGCGAAAGTTTGAGGTCGTTCGACTGGGACCATCCCGCCGAAGTGCTTTACCTGCCCGTCGGCGGTATCGTCAATAATTGGACGGGCGGGAATATTGCCAATGTGGGTACGGAAACCTGGTATGCGACCAATGAAACGGCGGAAGACAATAGGAAGAAAATCATGTGGTTCAAGTTCGCAGGGTCGCAAACCGCCAGCCAGAGCATCATCCTTTCGGACAAATCCCCGCTGGGCGATGCCGTGCAGGTCCGTTGCGTGCGCGATCTGAATGCAGATAAACGATGACGACGATGAGGAACGAACAGCGTATGAAAACCGCGCTTTATGCTCTTCTGCTGGCTGCGGCCCCGCTTCCGGGGTGCTCGTCCGGGGAGGAGAGCGCCGCTCCGGTTCCCGGGGGAAAGGTCGAGGTGCGTCCCGTGTTGCCGGGGCTTCTCGGTTCGGTGTCCGAAAACGGCCCGTCGGTGCGGACGGCTGCCGCCCGCGCGGACGGACAGGAGGATATCTTCTCCGGAAAGGATGCGGAGCCCCTGCCCAACGGCAGCACCCTTTGGCTCCATGTGAAAGAGCAGGGAGCCGGAGGGGCGGGGGAGGAGTACACGAAGTCGTATGTCGTGCGCGATCTGGACGGAACGCGGCAGGCGCTCTATCCCTGCCGGGTGGAATACGACGAGGAGGGCAACGTCTCGCAGGTGACGGAGACGGGCGTTCCGCTCTACCTGACGATCGGCAAGACTTACGAATTCCGGGCCATGTCGCCTGCCAAACGTCTGGTGGAAACGGACGACGGGCATCAGGCCGTCAGCGTGAACCACAAGGAGTATCTGATGGCGACCGACGACCGTTATCCGAGTTCGGCGAAAACGGTCGTCCGCCTCGACGGGGACGAGGGCGCGGTTCACTATGTGAAACTGAAGCCGTTGGCGCACCAGACCTCCCGGCTTGAATTCACCATTCGCAAGGAGAAGAACGACCCTGCCGTCTTTTCTCTGGATGTCATGCCGCAGGGGGTGGAGGTGTCGGGCGTACAGAAGTATTACCGGATCGAGAACGAGAAACTCGGTTGGAACTGGTGCTGGACGAAGTCCCCGCAGGTGTATCTGGAAGCCAAAACGGGCGATGCCGACGAACGTTTCACCATTCGCCGCAGCGCGGCCTATGCCGACAGCTTCATCACGAACAAGAACGCTACGGAGCTGTATATCAAGTGCCCCATTCTGCCGACCGATGCGTATTCCGGGGCGGTCGTCGTGCTGTTCAACCTGTCGGTGAACGGCATTCCCACCCAATATGAAATGATGCTGAATCAGAAAGTATTCGAAGCGGCCTACACCTACCATTACGTAGGAACGGTGAAGATGGAGAACGGCGTCTCCACCATCACCTGGCAGTATGTGAGCTGGAACGAAGAGTTACCCATCCTGTAAAAACGACCCGTCATGAAACGGATATGCCTTTTCGCGTTCTTTGCGCTCGTCGCCCTGTGCGGAGCGTGTACGCAAAACGATCCCGTACCGGCCGATCCCGAAGCCGTCAGCCCGGTTTGCGCCGCTTACAGAATCAGTGCCCGGGTTCTGCCGATGGCGGGCGGGGAGGCCGCTCCCGGTTCGAGGGCCTTGCTGCCGATGACGCCCGAGGAGGAGAACATGATACGCACGATCGCCGTACTCCAATTCGATTCCGAGGACAACCTCGTGCTTGTCGCCGACGGGGAGCGTCCCGGGAGCGAATCCTATTACTATTTCAGAAACCTGACCGAGGACGAGGACACGCCCAACGGGACCCCGTCGCCTGAACTGGACAACGTGCGGTTGCAGTCCGGCGACGGGCAGAGGACGACGATCTGCCTGATAGCCAACATGACCGAAGCCCAGATCGCGGACCTGATCCTGAAGGACGACGGGCGGACCCGGGTGCAGTTGTCCGATTTCCGCCGGAAAACGGTGGACATCGGGAATATTCTGACCGAGGAGGACGGAGCGGGCGACAGGAACGAGAATATCGGGCATGTAAAACAGATCTACATGTTCGGGTATTACGAAGGGGTGCTGCCCGGCACCGAAAGCGGATTGTCCATCTACCTGGGACGTATCATCGCACGTATCGAGGTGAATTTCACGATCGACGATCCCGAAGACCTGAAAAAGAAATTCTACATCGGACTGGCCAACATGGAAACGAAGGCCTATGTCTTCCCGGGAGCGCAGTCGCCCAATGCCGAGGATGCCTGGTTGGATATGAAGCCGACCGAGCGGAGCGAGGAGATCAGGACCGGGGCCTGCCAATTCTACTTTTATGCCGCTCCGCATTCGACCGATGTTTCCGACAAGGCCACCCGGTTGCAGATATGGTACGTGGACGAAGGAACCGTCCCTTCGGACGACAATGTTTCCGCCACCGTCCTGTTATGCAATAATCCGGATACGAAGCCGGAAGATGCCATGGAAGGGGACTATTATCTGAACCGGAACAGCATCTATCATGTCAATATCCATTTGAGCGAAAAGCGGGACGGTACGCCTGTCGTGCGCTCCGGTTGCCGGCGACGGTAAGATCATGCGCCGGGACAAGGTCGGCAGGGCGTGGCCGTACCGTTTCATCGGCGGCCTGTTTCACGGCCGGGCATCTCATGCCCGAACGAACCGTCCGGCCTCGATCGAAAAAGAGCCGTTCAGAACATCTGAACGGCTCTTTCGAACGACGGAAACCTATTCGGCCCGAACGGCTGCGGCTTTGTTTCCGGTAGAGAGTCTTTGAACGGCAGCCGGTGCGGACTGTGAGGTCCGGGTTCCCAGCACGCCGTATTCCGTCGATGTGCGGACCATCGTATAGGGACCTGCGAAGAAATCCTTGTATACGTACGGGCTCATCGCCTGGATGTAATAGTTGCTGCCGTTGCGGACATCCCAATAGTCGAGCGACGTGATCGTGCAGGATCCGCCTCCGGACAGACCGTAATTGTATCCGTAGATGGCGCCTTTCCCGTCCTCGGACGAGGATGCCTGAAGGGCCTCTCCGTATCCGAGCGATATGAGACCGCCGTACCCGGAGCCACCTTGGGTATAGACAAATCTCGGGAAGAGCGTGAGCTGGCCGCCGGTACTCAATGTCCCGCATATCTGATGGTGGATGTCGAACGTGCCGTCGGCCTTGAACTTCGCTTCGCATTCGTAGTCGTTCTTCAGGTAGGTGTATCCCCATCCGCGGATCAGGTACGTACTGTTGATCTCTCGCGGACGGATTTCGATGACGAAATCGTAGGACGTACCCGATACTTCGGACGACGCCGAGGTCACGGTCCATGTCCCGATCCATTGCCTGTAGGCATCCTGCATGTCTGCCGGCAGTGCGGAGGTCGTTTTCTCCGCGCTGAAGACCTTCGTGGTGTAATTCAGCGTCGAGGGGTCGATTCCCAGGCCCACCACGACATACTCCGTTTCATCGTACAGGTCGGAAAGAGTCCCTGTCATGTCGCCCTTCTTCAGTTCGTTCGCGGAAGCGATCGTCTCGCAGATACTTTTCCGGAGTTGCGTGTCCGACATGCCTTCGATTTCGCTCTTCCTGAACGCCCGGACGATGTACGGGTCGTCCGGATCCGTCGCGGTAATTTCGTATTTCAGCGAATTGTAGGTCGTTTCCGTAATGTTTACGGTCAGTTGGTTGTCCGAGTATTTCGGAGTGATCCGGACGTTTTTCTCGGCATTTTCCAGGTACTCTCCGCTGAACGACAACTCTTCCACGGTCACGCCGTCGATGGTCAGAGGTTCGTAGAATTTCGCACCGGATTTCGTCCAGATGAAGGGCGCGGACAGGACCTCTGCCGATTCGGTTTCGGTGGCCTCCTTGAGCGTAATCCGGAATACGCGCGAGGTAAAATTATTCAGAGCCGATTGGAATTCCAGCGGATAGGTCGCATCCCCTACGATGCAGCTCGTATAGCCCAGCAGCATTTCCGTTTCCGCATCTACATAGGCTTGCAGTTCATCGGCCCAGTTCACGCCCTCATCGAGCGGATACATGCGGATGTAATTGCCGGATTTGCGTCCTTTGAGTTTTACGCATTCGGGAGTGGCCTCCATAACGATGAAGTCGGAATCCCCCTCCAGACCGCCGTTCGCCGTGCCGATTCCCTGATTGGCCCCGGTCCCGGCATCCGAATAGAAATGAATGATCTCGTTGTAGGTGTTGAACGTGAGCATCGGCCCGTTGTCCGGCTCTACGGAGTAGTAGGACTCGTCCGTCTGCGCGGGATCGAAATTCTCGCTGGCGGCGGTCACCTTGCCGTCGGAAGAGAATTTCAGGAACATCGTATAACCTCCGTAGATGCGCGATTTCTCCGGATAGAGCTCCACGCGCCACCCGTTGACGGCGCCCTGAAGAACGTTCTCGGCCCGTTCGATGGCTTCGTTCATGCGTTCCGTCGCGGATTTCGGGAATTTATCCTCCTCGTTCAGAAGACAGGAGCTCAGTACGAGGGGCAGCCCCAGCAATATCAATAATCGTTTCATAGGTTTCACATTTTTTTAATACGGAACAGAATCAGATATCCAGGTCGAGTGTCGGCACGTCCTGCTGACGTCGCAGGACGATCTCGCGCAGCTTCTCCAGGTCGATACCCCAGTCATTCTCATAGTATTTATAGACGATGTCGAATTTCTGCTCGATCATCGAGCGTCTCGCGCCTGCCGTCCGCAGTTTCGTTTCCCAGGCTTCGGGCGTGTTGGTGACGTAGATCGAGGCGAGCTCCACGAACTCCTCTCCGTCGGAAGTCGAGGCGTAACGGCTGATGAACCCGTCCTGCAGAGCGCTGGTCTCGGTGGGATATACCTCCCAGCAGGAATTGCCGACATAGCGGATACCTCCGTCCGACTTGCCGACGATCTGTTCGAAATCGGACGTGTAAGGCTTTTTCTGATTGAGGATATGTCCGAACTCGTGATGTATCGTTTTGAAGTAGGAGGAGTTGAGAGCATCGACATTGCGCGGATCCAGCGTATTGAGGTTGTAGAGGGTGATTTTCGTACCGCCCTCGGCCGTACCTAGTACGATGGAGCCGTTGTTGTTGTAGGCCGGGCTGCCCACGAAGAAGAGGTCTTTCGGGAAGTTGGCCCGGATGAAGTCCCGGCTGCCGGTGATTTCGTCGTAGGCTTGCAGACAAAGATAGGAAACCAACTGCGCCATTTCGATCGAGCGTTCGTAACGCGCCGGAACCAGATTGTAGGTCATATCGGATTCCATGTCCTCGTAACGGTACATGACCCGGATATTATACGGTTCGATGAAGTTCTCGAGGAGCCACTCGTCGAAAGGCGTTTCGATCTCATAGCCGATACCCGTGATTACGCTCTTGTCGTCGAGTCCGTCCTCCGAGCACGCCGTGTTCGAAAGTGCGAATACCAGTGCGGACAGTGCAAATATCGTTCTTTTCATAATATGCATTTTTTAATCTCAAATGGCGGATTACCTCGGATTGGCGGGCAGACCGCTCGTGATTACGTCGTTCGGTAGCTGGATGGCCCGACGGTTGTCCCGCACTGCGAGCTTGTCGGTCACGGCGCTGACATGTCCGTCGGTGGAATCGAGCGTGCGACGATAAATTTCGATGCCGAAACGCTTGATGTCGAACCAGCGCAGACCGCAATGCAGCGTTTCGTAGCGACGCAGCATCAGCAGCGTATGGACCATGGCCTCCTGGGTTTCGTCGAGATCGAACGCAGGGTGCAGCTCCTTTTTCGGCGTAGGACCTTTCTTGTTCATATCCGACTGGTTCTGATCGGTTTCCGGCCGGTAATATTCGGTGCCGGCGGCCCACGTCGTCACGGTCTCTTCCGTCAGCGGCGTGTACGACTTGCAGGCGTTCGACAGGAAGAGGTTCATGTCCTTCAGCGCGTTCGGATAATCTTTCTGCATGATGTAGGCTTCGGCCCGTGTCAGCAGCGTCTCGTCGCCCGTGAAGAGCGTGTAGACGGTGTGGATATAACCGGTTCCTGCGACGGGATCGGTATATTCGAACAGATACGGCGTATGGGGCAGCAGGGTCTTGTCCAGACCGCTGTTATATACCAGCGGCCGCACCTTCCATTCGTAGGGTGCGAAGGGCGTATTCGTGCAGGAGATGCTCTCGGTCTGGCCGATCAGCCATCCGTGGTTGTAACGGCGCCCCGAGGAGTATCCGCCGAAATAGGTCCCCGAAGAGGAGTAAGCCGTCGCCAGCAGGTAATTGCACGGCAGGTCCGTACTGATATAGTAGGTGGCTGCCGTATTCTGGGTGGACCCGTTGTTCATCGGATATTCCAACAGCGCCTCGTAATCGCGGAGCTGGGATTCGGGGGCGTTGGTCAGCGCTTCCGAGGCATATTCCGCGGCTTTGTCCCATTTCTGATAATACAGGAAGAACCGTGCGGCGAAGGAATAAGCCGCTTTCCGGTTGAAGTGGTACTTGGGAACCGAATAGATCGCGTCGTCGATAAGCGGCAGTCCTTCCTCGATATCCTTTTCGATTTTGGCGTACACTTCGGCTACCGTACCGCGTTCGTATTTCGGGTCGAGTTCGGTTTCGGCCTTCTCCATGTAAGGGATTCCCATGTCGTCCGGATAGTTGGGATCGTACTGCTGGCAGAAAATGTTCACCAGCACGAAGTGGGCGTATGCCCGGCAGATCAACGCTTCGCCCTTGGCCGCGCGCAACTTGTCGGTCATTTCCATTTTCCCGAGAGCGTCCAGCACTTGATTGGCATTCGCAATGGCCAGATACTGCGAACTCCACGTCCTGATAAGCGATTCGTTGTTGGATTCCACGGGCGGATTCCAGGAAAAACTCTCTTCGTAGAAACGACTCCAATCGCCGTAGGTTCCGCCGTGGTCATCGACATTGTCCGAAGCCAGTTCCAATACGAACCACGGCTGGTTGCTGGCATAAGCCGAGACCAGCATGTCGATGGCCTTTTCCTCCGAATCGACCGTCGTGCGGTTGTCCGGGTTCTCGTCGAGGAAGTCATTGCAGGAAGAAAAGCCTGCGGCAAGAGCTCCGGCGAACAGAATATATGCAATGTAGTTTTTCATATCGTTTTCGTTTTTTTGATTACAGGCCGATACGCAGTGTCAGCGTGAACTGCTTGGGAACGGGAACCGCGACGCCTCCGGTGTTGAAGAACTCGGGATCCTGGCCGTTGAGCTTTTTGTCCGCGTAGATCAGAAAGAGGTTCGTAGCCTGGAACTTGAGCGAGAGGCTCGACATTTTGAGTTTCTGTATCCAGCGTTTCGGGAAGTCGTAGGTCAGCGAGATCTCCTTCATGCGGATGAAATCGCCTTTGGCGATGCGTGCCGTCGAATAGTTGTAGGCGTTGTAAGCGTACGACAGCGAGTTGTCGTTCTTCTTCTGCCGGGTCGAAATAATGGTCGGCACGTCCGTGAAGCGTTCGTCGCCGGGAACCATCCAGCGGTTCTTGAATTCGCGCGGCATGGCGTCGAGATCCGTATAGGAATCGGAGAAGACCGGATCGAGACGTACCACGTTGCCGAAAGAGTAGGTGATGAAGATGTTCAGTCGGAGTCCCTTGTAGCGGAAAATGTTGCCGAAACTACCGACGTCGGTAGGTTCCGACGGCCCCGAATAAACCAGATGGTCGAAACGCTCCTGTTCCTGGAAATTGATATTCGTCGTCGTCAGCTCGCCGTCCTCGTTGATGAAGGTCGGAATACCCTCTTCGTTCAGCCCGCGGAAGTCGTAGGAGAAGATCGAATTCACGGGATAGCCCTCGCGTGAGAATCCGATGCCCGAAACCAGATCGAAGGCGCGGGTCGATGTCTCGAACTTCGTGACTTCGTTCTTCATGTGCGAGTAGATGATGTCGGTCGTCCAACTGAAGTCCTGCGTCTGGATATTCTTCGTGGAGAGCGAAAGCTCGATGCCGCGCGACCGCATCGTGGCGACGTTGCCCAGCTTTTCGATCTGACCTCCGATGCCCTGCGTATTGATCGGTCCGATCAGGTCGTAGTTGTCGCGTTTGTACCAATCGACAGCCAGATTGATCCGGTTGTTCAGAAAACCCAGGTCGGCGCCGATGTTCAGTTCGTGCTTCTTTTCGTAGGTCAGCTCGCTGTTTTCCAGTTCCGAGAGAGCCAGTCCCGACTCCGAAGCGCCGGCCGTCGGACGCCACGGCGTCGTACTCTTGATTACCGCCAATGCGTTCGTCACCGACGGACGGTCGGCCGTCAGCGAATACGAAGCCTTCAGCGAAAGGTGCGACAGCGCAGGCTGCGCGCGCTGGAACCATGTTTCCTCGTGCATGTTCCATGCACCCGAGATGTTCCATGTCGGCAGCCAGCGCGAACGCGTCGTCAGTCCCACGGCGTTGTTGCCCTCGTAGCGGAATGTGCCGTTGATCGTGTAACGCCCTTTGTAGGAATAGGTCCCGTTGAAGAAGAATGCGGCATTGCGGTAATAGGTCTTCTCCATCGTATAGTAATCGGTGTTGTCCTCCTTGCCTTTTTTGAAGATGAGGTAATCGTAGAACGGAATCTCTCCTGCGTCGTATTGCAGACCCCAGCCGCGGAACCACGTCGTTTCGCGGTCGATCTGGTTGGTCTCCATACCCGCGTATGCATTGATGATATGCGTGTTGTCGATGGTCTTGCTGTAAGTGGCCGAAAGGCGGAAGTCGTAGGAGAGCATCCGGTTGTCGGTCCGCTGATAGATACCGCCGGCGGGCAGTACGCTCACGGGTTCGGCATAGATGTCGTCCGGGTCCTTGTAGAGAAACGAGTTGTTGTCCCGGATCGTCGTCGTGCCCATGGCCCGGTATGCCTCGGCCTGATTCGCATTGTCGCGGACGTTGTGTTCCTGCGAGGTCCCCGAATAACGCACCGAAGCCAGAGCCGCGGCTTCGAAACCCTTGAAAGCCTTCCATTTCAACTCGCCCTGGAACTTCACGTCAGCCACGTTCAGGTCGATGTAGTTGTTTTCCAGCTCGTGCAGGATGTTGAACGGAGCATAATTGCGCACATAGAATTCATTGGGATCGAGCACGCGCGAAGTGTTCAGCGCATACGAATAGGGATTGATGTCGAAGTCGCGTTTCACCTCGCCGGTCACGTAGTCGGTCGTGGAGCCGAGAGTCCCGGGAGCTTTCTGCTTGCGGTACGACCCGTTGGTGATCATATTGAATGAAAGGGCGTCCGAGATTTTGTACGAAGCGTTGAGATTGGCAGTGTAGCGTGCGACTTCGCTCTGCTTTGTCCAGCCCGGATCGAACAGGGCGCTGACAGAGGCGTAGTAGGACGATTTTTCGGTTCCCGACGTGATGCTCACCGAATGGGAGTGCATCACCGTCGGCTGGAACAACTCTTTGAACCAGTCCGTATTCCGCCGCTCTGCCGCCTGCAGGAACGCGACCTGTTCGGCGCTGCCCTGTTGCATCGCTCCCGAATTGATCAGCGCATACATTTTGCCGTAGATACCGCTCGCCGAGGCGTTCGTGACCCGCGAATTGCCCAGCCAGCCTTTGTAGGCCATTTCCTGATAGACCGACATCTGGTCCTGGGAGTTCATCAGGTTGAAGTTGCTGTAGGAAGGGATCATACGGTACGTGAATTCGCCCGTATAGTTGACCCGGCTGACACCCGGACGGCCCTTTTTGGTCGTTACGACGATCACTCCGGCCATGGCGCGGGCTCCGTAGATCGACGTGGCCGATCCGTCTTTCAGAATATTGAAACTTTCGATGTCTTCGGGATTCAGACCTGCGATGGCCGAACCGATCAGGGTCGTGGCGTCTCCCGAGGAGAGATCCTCGGCAGAGATGTCCTGAACGTCTTCCATGATTACTCCGTCCACGACCCACAACGGCTTCGAGTCGCCGTAAATGGAGGTCGCACCGCGAACGCGGATTTTTGGAGCCGTACCGAACGTACCCGACACGTTCTGTACCGAAACGCCTGCCGAACGGCCTTCGAGGCCGCGGCTGATATCGCCCATACCGGAAAGTTTCACGTCATCGGCCACCAATTGATCGGCCGCACCGGTAAAGAGGCGCTTGTCCGTTTTGGTCATACCTGTCACCACGACTGCTTCCACTGCCTGAGCGTCGGGTTCGAGGCGCACGCGGACGTTGGGGGAGATGGCTGTTTCCCGGGTTTTATAACCTACATAGGAAATTTGCAACTTCCCCCCCCCTTCCGGGCCGGGATCTGAAGGAGGAATTCGCCCTTCAGGTCGGTTGAAGTGCCGATGGTCGGATCATCCTTGACGATGACCGTAGCGCCGATAATCGGAGCGCCGTTTTCATCGACGACCGACCCGCGTACCTGGTCGGATTGAGCAAAAGCACAACCCACTACCGCGAGTATGCAAACCAACGATAGCGTAATTTTTTTACTCATAAGCATTAGTTTTTGATAGTTTGTAAAAGTAAAGCGCTTCGGTATCAAAAATACAAAATATAATTTAATACGCAAACTTTTTGTGGCATAATATGGCCGATGGAAATACATTATATCAAAAACGAATGAAAGAGATTGCGATTTTTTCTTCAAATGTGCCGGCCGATTACGATATGGAATCACCGGATTTTCCTTTCCGGCGTCCCGGTCGTCAGTGAAAACGGTGCGGCTTGTCTGCAACGAGGTCGGAATCGGCGGTTTCGGAGAAAGAAATGGGCCGTTGCGGAGGCCGCGGCCCGGTCGTATGACCGAACGGCCGTATCGCCGTGTTTTCTTACGATCGACTGCATATCCCGCATGACGGAGGGTGGGTCCGGTGTACTTTTTCGGGCCGTAAAAAGTACACCGAATAGGCCGCATGCGACATGCTCCGAACCGCATTTTCCTGCACTTCCGGAAAAAGCAAAAAGCCTTGTAAATATTTTATTTACAAGGCTTTTTGCTTTGATGTCTTGCGGTGCGTAGGGGACTCGAACTCCCCACACATTGCTTTGACTTTCAAGGCCCTTTTTGCGAAGCGCATTTTGGTACACCGAATTGGCCACTACCAGTTTACGTCGTATTTCACAATCCTTTTGGGCTTTTTTCTGAGACAGAAGTATGAAAATTTCTTTTAATGTGCAAAAATTCAAAGAATAATTCGAATCCAGTCATAACATATAGGGCAGATTCATGACGGTATTGGAATATTTTATTGAGCAATTAAAATCTACAAAGAGAGTATTCCATTAATACTAATGCGTAATTAATAGATATATAATTACTTATAATGATTTTCATATAAGTAAATATTGACTCATATGAAGTTTGGCTGTATTGTTCCCAATTTTGCCTGTCAGTTATTATTTAGAGTAGGGTAGGATGGAACGTACGGAAGAGATTTTAGAAAATAGTTCGGGAGATTCGGCCGGATATTTCCTATATGAAACGTCATCGTAATTTGCTTTGCGGAGTTCCGATCCTGGAGGTCGGAGAAGTCTGCGACCTGTTGAAAATATACGATCGTCAACTTCGCCGTTACTATGAGCAAGGATTGCTCTCGGGTTTTTATTTCGAGATCGTCTCGTTCGAGCCGGGACTGGGATACCTCGCGGCATACCTTTACTGCGGCGGACAGTGGGCGGAGTTCTGACCTCCGCATGCATGCTTACCCCGAAGGCAGGGATACGTCCGGCCAATCGGTTCCGCCGCAAGTGAACCGCAAATTCAAAAAACGAACATTTACCATGACCCTGAAACCCGAAGATTTCCACCGTGCGCTGGAGATCATCACCCGGAACAACCGCATCACCGTGTCGTTCAACACGCCGGTGGACAACAACTATGCGAATACCTATCCGCTCCTAATCCACGAGAGCAACGCCACCGTGCTGAAACAGCTCCACGACGAAGGCTATTCGCTTTCGATGACTGAGAAAGGATTGTGTGTCATGAAGTATTAACCTCAAACGACAAAAACTATGGCATGTTATAAATTTTATTAGGACACGAAACACACGATTTGGCAGCGTACCCGCTTTACGGTCGAGGCTCCGACCGAAGAAGAAGCGATACGAAAGGCTGCCGCACTCATCGAAGACGGAATGTTCGATGCGGAACCGGAGGACGACCGTATCCGCATCGGGGAATCCGAACTATTGTTCGACACCCTTTCGGCGCTTTCCACCGAGGAAAACGACGGAGAGGCAACAGTGGAGATCTATTCCGAAACACCCCGAAGAGACCGGATGATAGCCGAAAACCGGGACGGAGCGGCATGGGACACGTGGTGGCCGGAGCTCGGCGCCGGAGATATGGAGCGGATAACGGGACTCCGACGCTCCGACTTCAGCACGGAAAAGGATTGCGAAGATTTCATCGCCGCCTGCATCTAATGGGGAATAATCATTCCGAAACCGAAAAAATCGCAGTCTGGAAAAATATCGGGAATAACAAAAAACAGAAATCGCAATGAAACCATTCGAGAAAATCATGAAGCGCCCGACGCTTCCGAACTATTACCGGCAGCGCCATTTCCAATGGCCCGACACGCTGCCGGAAATTTTCGACTACCTGCGCAGCACGACGAACTGCCGTTCCTGTACGGCGGCGACAACTGGCCTTACGATGCGATGTGCGAGCGGCAGCGCCGTCAGGGCGTCTTTGCATCGCAGTTCCTGACCCCCGACCGCACGGCGCGCCAAATGGCGGCGCTGGCCGTGCGGTCGTTCGACAACGAGAGCCGTATCGTGGACGCCTGCTGTGGCACGGGGCAGCTCACGCGGGCGTTAATCGCCGAAGGAGTGCATACCTCATCGATTGTCGCGTTCGATGCCGATACGGACATGGCAGTTATCTATGGACGTCTGTATCCCGAGGCGACCGTGATGCGGAGTCTGTTTCAGGAGATAGATTTCCGCTGCGAGAACGTCATCGCCAACCCGCCGTTCGAGACGGCAGAGTGTACAGTGTTCCTGCGCTGGCTGGGCGACGTGCAATATCCCGGCGACAAGGCCGTATTGTTGCTGCCGGTGGGATTCATCGACAAGCAGCGGCCCAAGATGATGCAGAACGTCGTGCGGAGGTTCTGCACTCTCTGTCGGACACCCATGCAGGAATCGTTCGCAAGGACGAATTGAAGGGCCGAGATCGTCGTACTGCAACGGCTGTAAAGATCTGCGGGAATATTTCGCTGGTAAATTCATCTCTTTCGCCGTATCGAAACGATACGGCGAAAGAGACTGTCGTGCGTTGATCGGCTTGCCGAAGGCGCTATAAGGAATACGGCCGTGTGAAACGGAACACCCGGCTGAAAGAGCGGCTGAAGATGACTGCGGGTGGTTGAAATATCTTTACCGAATGAAAATGCCAGACTGACCCCTTCTCTCAATGTGGATACAGAAAATCGCCGGAAACGTTTCGAACGTTCCCGGCAGCATCGCTGAAATCCGAATTCCATTCGGACGAACGGTCTGTCTAACACTCTTCGACTGTTACTTTTGTATATAATTTTGGTATATGATCAAGGTAACATATACCGAAAATACAGATATAAATGTCGATTTTACGAGTGTCCAATCTTTGAAAATAAGATATACTGCCATCGAAAGAATTGTCGACACAACAGCCATTCCAACACATTTCAATACTGTTTTTAAAAACTTCGATAGACTTGGATTCATAACCCTAATTCTTTTACTCTTACATAATAGGCTTTATGTATCTCTTCCCGAGAAACAGAATACTCCGTATTCGTATCGGTTGATTTAACAGACATTATTTCTTCCAACAACTGATCGACACCTCCGATAATACTTGCCACTCCAGTTGTAGCAGCCACAGCTTTCCACGTTAATGCTCCTGTTATCCATCCCAATTTTGAGCCGGCAACATATCCAATGGCACCGGCGACATCAGAGATAAGTATTCGTTTGCCAATACGCAATGTACTATTCCAGAAACGTCCTTGAAGTCGAGGATTCCATACCGTATACTGAGTATCCCAATACTCATAAGAACCATCGGCTACTCCTGCTATCCAACTTATCAACTGTTTTTCTTCGGAATTAGTGGCGCTTTTTATATAATTAACATACAACAAATTGAGTTTGTTTTCACAAGGTGTTGTACCACCGTGTTGATCTATTGTTTTTTCTATTTCATCTACATAAGAAAAAATAAGCGGAGATATTGAATTCGTACCATATACCTTTTTAATCGCATCTGTTGCAGACAGCCCCCCCCATTGATAATATGATTGACTAATTGACTCTGACGACTGTTCAAAGATACATCCAAAATATCGCACACCCACCTGTCAATATCGCCTGCCGGAGCATTATTTTTATATGCCAAACGCACGGCAGCACCATAATCGGACATCAAGCGAATAAACTCGTCTGCATTAGATGAAGAGGCCAAGACAGATGGCGTTTTATGTATTTCAATAAAATTCTCCAATATTAAATTGTGATAAACACCAACCTCTGTTTGGGATATTTCGTCTTCAACAGGCATTGAGTTTTGAGATTCTTTTTTACAAGATACAACATAGTGTAATACTAAAGGAAATAATGCCTAATAATAAAGATTTTCTCATAAAATTAGTTTAAGGTTTGTTCAAAAATACAATAAATATAACATAGAACAAAAAATACAAATATTTTGCATCGGGTGATAGGTGTTCGTTACGGAAGTCTCTTTGATTGTTCCGCATAAGAGTTCCGTATTTGTCTTTTCTCATTCACACTTTGATTTTATCGGAAACGATATTTTTATCGGATGATTTTCAGGGGCATTCGATTTGGAATGGGTTAAAAAGTATTTTCTTGCAGTTATGGCGGACTGCTGAATTGATATTTTTTGGACATCCGATCTTTCACCGGACGGGTGCTTTATAACTCAATCACTTGTCCTAATAACTGGAAGGCACTACTCGCATTGAGTATATTCGACAGTAGCACAAGAAAATGAACAATGTCCGGTTACGCCGCAAGCTTGCGAAGCGCAACCTCCGGAGATGGGTTCGGACGGGCATTGAACGGATTGAGGTTGCTGGCAGCCTGCCAGTGTAAGACAAGCGCAATCGGTTTCTTGAGTACCAGCCGCCGTTATACATTCTTCATCGAGGGTTTCCCAAGTCGGTATTGTAATATTTGTGTCGCCTCCTCCTGCCTTTTGGATATTGCCCAAAGAGACGATGATTTCTTTTTTCAGTTTTAGTTTTCTCATAGGTGTTGGTTTTAAGCATGTTGAATATTTGTTTTACTCCAGTTTTATCGTCCGGTGAAGGATCGAATATTTTTCATTATGCAGAATGCCCTCGATGCGGATGGAGTAATCTGCGGGTTCGTCCGCCGTGTAAAACTCGATTTCGGCCCTGCCCTCGGGAGAGATCTCAAGTGCTGAGTTCCAATACAGCGTGGTTCTCAAATCCCGCTCGGGAGCATTTCTCTGTCTTGCCGTCTCGTATTTTGGGGAATAGAATTCAGCAGGCGTTTGATAACCTTGAGGTCGAACGACCTGCATGTACTGTTGGTCCGGATCCCGATATCCGCTCCGCAACAGTTCCGACCCGTCCTTAGTCGTGATTGCGATGACCGACCAACTGTTTATCTGAATTCTCTTGGGTAAGCTGCGATTCATCCTGTTGATACCGAACAAAGTCGTATTCACCGCCGGAATAATATCGACCCGTTTTATCATTTCGACCGGAACGAACGGCACTTTTTCGCCGAAAGGCATCCAAAACGTTCCGTCGATCATATATCTGGCCGGATTGCCGTAGGCGTAAACTTCGTTATTTCTGATATGTACGCCATGCTGTCTCATGAGGAGTTCCTTCAGGTCGGCATAGTATCCTTTTTCGATTTCCCTGTAATCCACGGATTTTCTGGCAAGGACTTGGTACGGATTTTCGATGGGTTTCAGCGATTCCTGCGAAGCGGCCACCACGATCTCTTCGATAAGTATATGTTTGAGGCTGTCTGTGAATGCGGCGACGTTCCGGTCGTAGCGTTTCATCTCCCGGGATCTGTCGTACAGGGGCCGGGGTTCGTCGGCTGCGGGGTATGCGGGCCCGTCTACGAGCAGCAGCACGTCCGTCTTTCCTCCGGGGCCTTCGGCCCGGAGCACGAAGTGCGTGCTGTCGGGAAAGTCGAATCCGTTGAGTGCGAAGCGCCCCTCGTGGTCGACGTCCGTGCGGAAGAATCGCCCGAATCGAGGCACGAGAGCCGATACCGTATATCCTTTGAAATTCCGTTTGCGGAAAATCCCCGTTTTCTCGATCCTTCCCGTAATCTCCTGCCCGATTTCGAGAGGAATCGCAGGCTCCTCATACCGGCCCTGCACGACCTGCGGAATGTCGTAGCGTCTCCATCCCTGTGTGAGCATCAGGGCATCGGCTGCGGCCATTCTCTCTGCCGTTCTCTCCCCGAAGTAGTAGTCAGGCTCCTCGATGTATCCCTTCAGCTCGGATTCGAGCAACAGTTGCGTGCGAATGTCACGGTGCATGATGTCCGGGGCCACGATCCTGTCGTCGGTCACCGACACGGAGACATTCCCTTCAAGAGGCCGCCCCTCCGCATCGTGAAAGTCGAGTTCCAGCCTCACCTTTTCCCGGCGTCCGTACTCCTTCCGGTCGGGCTGCACCCGGGCCGTGGCCTCTCCGCGGGGATCGTAATGGAACAGCAGCCGTTCGCTCAATGTCTGCAACCGGTTGTCGAGCAGCAGTATCTGCAACACTCCCTGCGGGAAGTCCCTCCAGCGGAACGACGCCTTGTGCATCCGGGGATTCAGCGTGCCGTAGTAACAAAGTTCTCCGCGGCAGTGGATCAGCAGATGCAGTACACCCGGGTCGTAGCCGGGCGTCGCGGAGGCCTGCACCGTGAACCGCTCCGAGGTCGGGAAGACCCGGAGCACGCAGACCCGGGACTGCACGTCCGGCAGGCGGAACCGGCGGCGCATGCCGTCCGACGTGCGGCATTCGGCGTAATAGCGCTGTGCGGCGTCGGGCGTGAACAGGAACTTGCCCATGCCGGCATGCAGACTTGCGAAGCGTGCGACGGTATTTCCCCCGTTATCGACGATCTCGCCCGTCACGTCTACCGACGTCCCGTCCTCACGCAGTGCCTTGAAACCCACCGTGCACGGGACGCCCGTCGTGAGATAGCCCCCTTCGGGATGGAACGAAACGTCGTAATCGGATGACGCACCGCGGTTGCGGCTCCTGTATTCGTAGCGCCTCCCGTAATCCGAGACGTAGACCGACTGGCGATAGAACGAGGCATTGCCGGTATTGCGCATGAAATGCGTATAGCACGTGATTTCGTAGTTTCCGCTTTCGAAGGTCATCGGAAGGGGAATATAGCCTGCATATACCCCGTTTCGTTCGAGGATGCGGAAGCGCTGCGGTGCTGGAGCCTCCTGGCCGACAGGAGGCTTGTCCACGTGGTGGAAATCCACATAGACATAACGGCTCGCATGGACAGGAGCATGGCTTGCGGCATCGACCACATGCGCACGGAAACGGATCGTGTCCCCGGCCATGTAGTAGGGTTTGTCCGTATGCAGGTAGATCTTCTCTTGAGGATAGAGCGCAAGCTGGCGACGCAAACGGACTGCCATGCTGTCCGCGGATGGCAGTGCGGAATTCGACTGGGCGGAAGAGAGCAGCGGGAACAGAACGGATACGGTCCAAACGAAATGGCGGAGCATAAGGCAGGCGGGGTTGGTTTGCCATAAAGATAGTGAATTTTCATGAACTCCGGAATAACTCGTATATTATTATTTTTCAATAATATCCTTTATTCCGTTTTTTGTATGTCCGTGCGATTCGCCCAAACAGGCAATATCCGCTTGCCATTCCAGACGGAAAGTGAAGGTTTCGAGCTCATCGTATCAATAACCGGACGTTGACAGTGGCTTTCGAGAGGTTGGCGGTCGGATACGACGCGACGGAACTCGACGAACCGACTTTGGCTTGCAACAAAGGAATACGACCGTACTGAAGTGGAACACCCGGCTGAAGGAGCGGCTGAAGCTGGCTTCGGGAGGTTGAAATATCCCTATTGCCCGAATCGGCTCCGTGCGGCCGTCAGAAAAAGATGTCGGATAGCCGCAACGGGATGATAGAGCGGCATCCGCGGCCCGGCATAGCGCATCACGGCCCGGATCCTCTCCCGAAAGGCCGGGGCGTAACAGTGCGTCGGGCAATCCTTGCAGGCGCCTTTCCGATTTCCGTAACGGCAATGTTCCAACCGCCGGCAGGCATATTCCCGCAGATGCCGACAGTCGTCGCATAGCTCCCTGTTGCCCTCCTTGTGCCGGCAGTAGAGTGCGATCATGCGCCGCAGCGTCTCCTTCTCCCGTTCGAGGCGTGTCATTCCCTTATTTCGCTTTTACGACGAGCAGTTCACGCCAGTCGGTTGTATAGCGCCGGCTGAGGTGCTCGCGGTTCATGCGGAACGGTTCCGTGCCCTGGGCCGCCACGACGAGCTTGCCCTTGCCGCACTCCCGGTTTACCGTATCGAGCACCTTCATTAGACGCTGATGCTTTTGTGCATCGGCCGGAGCGAAGAGCGAAGCCTGCGTCTCCGCGGCCGGGAATATTTCGGAGAGGATGACCCCGGCCTTCTTGTAGCCGTAGCCGCGACGGTAAATCTGCCGCAGGGCCGCCCGCGCGCAGCGGACGATCTCCAGCGTGCTCGACGTCGGTTCGGGCAGCGTCATAAGACCTGTTTCATAACGCTGCGGCCGGTCGTCGCGGTGACGGTCGGTGTAGATGTAGCTGCGGACTTCGCGGCATACCGACCGCTGGCGGCGCAGCTTCTCGGCGCACATGGAGGCGAACTCCGCGACGATACGCTCCAGCGGCTCCTGTTCGTAAATCTCCTTGGGAAAGCTCCTCGATACGGTAATCTGCTGCTTCTGGGGCGGCATCTGCTCGAAGGCGATGCACTCCACGCCCTGCAACTCGTTCCACATACGGAGCCCCGTGACGCCCATCCGGGCATGCACCCATTCCCGGGACAGTCGCACGAATTGCAGGGCCGTCCGGATGCCCATGCCGTCGAACATTTTGCCGTAGCGGCGGCCGATGCCCCAGATGTCGCGCAGCGGAAAGGTCGTGAGCACCTTCTCGATGTCCTGCCTGCGGTGCATGTAGCAGCATCCGTCGAGGCGGGGATAGCGTTTGGCGAGCTTCGAGGCGATTTTCGCCAGCGTCTTCGTCGGGGCGATGCCTATCGAGACGGGGATGCCCGTGTTGCGGCGGATGGTGCGGCCTATACGACGGCCGTATTCGTCGAGCGGCTCCGCGACGCCGTGCAGGTCGAAGAACGCCTCGTCGATGGAGTAGATCTCCGTATCGGGCACGAGCGTGCGGAGCGTCTCCATGACGCGGCGCGACATGTCGCCGTAGAGCGTGTGGTTGGCCGAGAACACCGCGACCTGCGCACGGGCGATGAGCTGCTGCACCTGATAGAACGGCTGCCCCATGCCGATGCCGAGCGCCTTGGCCTCGTTCGAGTGGGCGATGATGCAGCCGTCGTTGTTCGAGAGCACCACGACGGGGCGGTCTGCAAGGTCGGGCCGGAAGACCCGCTCGCAGGAGACGAAGAAGTTGTTGCAGTCGCAGAGTCCGTACATGACGTTACCGGAAGGTTTTGACGACGTGGCGCACGACGCCCCAAATCATGAAGTCGTCGCCACGCCCGACCCGAATCGGCTTGTAGTGCGGATTGGACGGCAGAAGCCAGGCGCCGTCCCTCTCCAGCTTCACCCGCTTGACCGTGAACTCTCCGTTCACATAGCAGATGGCGATGCAGTTGTCATAGGCTTCGATGGATTTGTCGACGATGAGCAGGTCGCCGTCGTCGATGCCGTCGCCCGTCATGCTGTCGCCCGCCACGCGCACGAAGAACGTCGAGGCGGGGTTGTGCACCAGCTCGCGGTTCAGGTCGAGCGGCGTATCGAGAAAATCGTCCTCCGGCGACGGGAAGCCGGCCTTGACCTCCCCGCCCGCGACGGGAAGCTCCCGGCAGGTCGACGTGTCGGGACGGTAAAAAATTATATCGTTTTTTTCTTTATTCACACAATATGAACGAGCTCAAAAATAGATTATTACGTATTCTTTTGCTAAGGTATTACAATTTCTGTAAGTGCCTGATAAAATTCACGTAACTCGTATTCTTCCCCATCGTTCAGGGCTTTTATGAATTGAGGACTTTTACTTTGCCGAACTATGTCATTATATTTTTCGGCCATCCATAAATATTTGATACGAACGTCTATAGGCAATGTTTTGGGAATACCTGTTTCGATAATCTTTTTTAATTTTTGGAGGTAATCCGGATAATCATATAGAGGATTATCTAATTCCGGTTGTATCTTGGAAAAATATTCGACATAATATAATCCATCCGTATCTTTTGCCAACAGTGCCCGGATATGTTCTTGCTCGTATGACGAATCGTTCAATCCATATTTTGCGCCTATTTTGATGACAGATTCATCCAAAATGATACGGGGATATAATGCTGCTTTCGATTCGGTCATATATGCTTCAACCAATGCAGGGCCGAATATCATTTTTTGTGTGTGATATAATTTTCCGTGAACGACCGCACCCCGACATAATATACCTTTATCTATCAGGCGCATAGTCAACCACATGATTTCAAGCAACATGTAAAACAAGGCAGACTGTTCTGTAGATTTTACAGATACGATGATACAATCCGAGAAGATTGTAACCCGTTTTGATTGCCGGATTTTATTGGAAAAATTCTTTTTTGAGTCCAAATCCCAAATATCTCGTATCGAGTTGTAGGCTTCATATATCAATTGAGTTTGTTCTTCAACTTCTTTATCATCTTTTGATAAAGTAGATTTTATCCGGTTTTTGAATCCAAGTACATCGATATATGCAACTATGCGATCTTCGTATCTTTTCATATAGATTATTGATAATGGCTCTAATGTACTAAAAAAATTCGAACAATAAATTATTTATTACCTCTCTCGGTTGCCGTCGGGGAAGATAGGCACGCGAGCGGGCCGCGCGGCGGCCCTCGTCGGCGTCGGACGGAAAAATCGTCCTCGGCCTTTGGCTCTGCGGTATTTTTCCGCCGCTCCGCCGCCGTCGCGTACCTTGTGTATCTTCCCGAGGCAACCGACCCGTTCGGGAATAAGTCCTCATAACATAATCATTCATTGCTCTTGTATGATCCATATAGCAAGGATTATACGAGCTAAACACGTGAGACACACGGTAAAAACTGTCCGATGTTATGCAGACCACGAAAACGAGTGCCAAGACGGGAAAACGCAGCAAGGCCGCCGACCGACTGCCGGCTGTTCCGGCGATGGAATCCGCCGCACAGGAAGCACGACCTGCGACTTGCGGCCAATCCGCAGAACCGATACCGGCCGAGGCACAGACGCCGGCCGCGGAAAAAGCTCTTCCGACTGCTGCATCCGCTTCCACGGAGGAGCCGAATTCCCGTCCCGATGCGCAGATTCGACTGCTCGACCTGAACAAAATCGTCAACGCGGAGTACAACCCGCGCAAGAACTTCCGGGAGGAGACGCTGCTGGAGCTTGCCGAGAGTATTCGTCAGGTCGGCGTGCTGCAACCCATCTGCGTGCGTCCGCAGGGCGAAGGCTTCGAGATCGTCTACGGCGAGCGGCGCTACTGGGCGGCCGCGATGGCGGAGCTGAAGTTCATCCCGGCCCTCGTGCGTGAGATGACCGACGCCGAGGCCGAAGACGCGGCCATCACGGAGAACCTCCAGCGCGAGGACGTGAAGCCGCGCGAAGAGGCCGCGGCTTACAAGCGGGCCTTGCAGTCGGGGCGGCATACGATCGAGAGCCTCGTGGGCAAGTTCGGCAAGAGCGAAGCCTACATCCGCTCGCGTCTGAAGCTCTGCGAGCTCATCGACGCCCTTGCCGAGCAACTCGACCGGGAGGAGATTTCGGTGGGTGTCGCTATGGAGATTGCCAAATATCCTTCCGACATCCAGCAGGAGGTCTACGAGGAGCACTTCTCCGACGAGTGCCGCACCTCGTGGAAAAACGCCCGTATCAAGGAGATCGCACGGCGGCTTTACGAGCGGTATATGACCAAGCTGGAGACCTATCGTTTCGACAAGACCGAGTGCCGGACGTGCGCCCACAACACGGCCAACCAGGTGCTGTTCCGCGACGAATGTTCGGACGGCTGCGCCGGTTGCCAGAACAGGGAGTGCATGATGCGCAAGAACAACGAGTTTCTGGTACAGAAAGCCGTGAAACTCCTCACGGACGACCCGCGCACGACGCTCGCCTCGACGGACGAGACCCCTTCGGAGGTGCTCGACGCGCTCGAAGAGGAGGGCTACCACGTCGAAGAACTGGAGTACCATATCAATTGCTACGACAAAGCACCTGAAATGCCCGAGGCTCCGAAAGCCGAAAATTACATATCGGAGGAGGATTTCGCCGAGGCCCGGGAGCGGCATGAAATCCGGATGGCCCGCTTCACGGAGGCGACGCGGCAGCTGGAGTTCAATGTCTCGGAAGGTCGTGTGCGCAAATACGCCGTCCTCGACGCGCTCGATATCGTATTCCGCTACGAGGAAGTCGAGGACGAGGAGCGGGAAGTTACGGTAAACGAGGGGCAGGACGATGAGCGCAAGGTGCTCGTCACGGTCGTGCCTCCTTCGCCGCTGGAAGCCCTCGAACAGCAGGACCTGCGCAATCGGCAGATCTGCTACGAACATATCACGACGGATATGAAGCGGATGTTTCTCGATGTGAAGGTTGCGAACAAGCCCTTGCAGAAAGAGGAGCAGCAGATGTTTTACTATGCCATGATGCAGCGCATCATGAGCGACTCGAAACTCCGTCAGTGCGGTTTCCGGCCCAAAGAGGGCTCTTTCTTGACTGACGAAGAGCAGTTCGCCGCTGCGGGACGCATCACGGCCAAGCAGCAGGCGGCGCTGACACGCGCGTATCTGGTGGACTACTTCCGCTCGGCGGCGCCGGAATGCTACTGCACGGACGAAACGCTGCTGACGGGGATGATGTGCCGCTTCGCGGATCTGAATTTCACGGAGCAGAGCCGGAAGGTGCAGCAGGAGTATCTGAAAGTCTACGAGCGCCGCAAGGCCCGCATCCAGGAGCAGATCGACAATCTTCGTGCGCAGGCCGAGGCCGTCGAGAGAGCGGCTTCGGTGCAGGATGCACCGGATACCGAACCGGAGATGCCCGAACTGCTGCCGGAGGAGACGCCTGCCGTAGAACCCTCGCCGGAACCGCTGATTATCCCGATGGATCCGGATATCGAACCCGATACCCGGATGCCGGAGGAGATGAAAGCGGCGGCATAACAGCGATGCGAATGAGAGTGTCCAACCGACGGAGCAGGTCGTGCCTGCTCCGTCTTTTCATTACTATGATTATGGATAGGATTTCAGAGATTCCGCAGCAAACGCCTGTTGCGGAAAAATCGGTAGTCGAGATGCCCGCCGATCCGTGGCGCTGCGCCGCATGCGGTTCGCTACAGGTATCCTGTCAGGTCTGGGTGGACAGCAACACGCACGAAGTAGAATCCGTGGCGGAAGACAAGGAAGACCTGTGGTGCGATGACTGTGCCGAACATACCCGTCAGGTGCGCGAGAGCGAATTGATGTCCGATACGGTCGAGCCGTGGTGGAAGGACGGCACGACGGAAGAGGATCGGGAAATTATTACAGGACTGAAACGGGAGAATTTCCACCCGAAGGATGATCGCAGGGCTTTCCGCGACGCCTGCGACATGTGGTGGTGCGGCAAGACGGATGACGGGAAGATCCGCATCTGGCGGCAAGCTGCCGCTCCGGAGGTAGAATAACATGAACGATAAAAGCCATGAACAAGAACCTTATTGAAAAGATCGCTCCGCAGCTGACGGAGCTGATGATAAAGAAAATTGAGACGCTCACAGAAGAGTGGCGCAAGCCGTGGATCGCCGACCTCGCGCACGGTCTTCCGCGCAACCTGCGCGGCACGCCCTACCGGGGCGGGAATATCCTGATGCTGCTGTTCCTCTCGGAGATCGCAGGCTACAGCACGCCGCTCTTCATGACCTTCCGGCAGGCCAAGGAGGAGGGCCTGAACATCCTCAAAGGCTCCGGTTCGTTCCCGGTCTTCTTCTGGAAACTCTACATCCGCCACAAGGAGACCCGCAAAAAGATCGAACTGGCGGAATACTACCGTCTGCCGCAGGAGCAGCGGCGGCAATACGACGTGCTGCCCGTGATACGTTGTTACCCGGTCTTCAACATCGACCAGACGGATATGCAAGAGCGGCAGCCGGAGCGCTACGCCGCGCTTACGGCACCGGCCGGACCGAAAGACTACTCGGACGGCATGACGTGCGAGCCGCTGGACCGGATGCTGGCGGAACGGTCGTGGCTCTGTCCCATCTTGCTCAAAGCCGGCAACAGGGCGTTCTATTCGCCGACGCTCGACCGGATCGTCTGCCCCGAAAAGCGGCAGTTCCCGGAAGGCGCGGCCTTCTATACGACGCTTCTCCACGAAGTCACGCACAGCACGGGGCATCAGGAGCGCCTGAACCGTCCTTCGGGCGCTTGCTACGGAGATGCCGGTTATATCCGTGAGGAGCTGGTCGCCGAACTTACGGCGGCCTTGTGCGGCGTCCTGCTGGGCTTCGCCACGACGCCCCGCGAGGAGAGCGCCGCCTATATCAAGGACTGGCTGGCGGAGTTCCGTAAAGAACCGACCTACCTGTTCGACATCCTCACGGACGTGAACCGCGCCGCGCGGATGATCTCCGGACGGCTGGACATCGGACGGGAGACCGAAACGTCCGAAGCGCTGCCGGCCGAAGCCGCCTGAACCCTTATAAAACTTTTTGTTTAACTCGCGCCGCGACTTTTGGGCCGCGGCGCTTTCATTATCAGCAATATGCAACAAGCCAAAACCAAAGAACGGTACAGCCGCGAAACGCTGCTGCCGATAAATACGCTTTACGACCATATACACCATCTGACGCAGGCGGATGTAGATGCTACCAATGCTTTGGTCTGCCATATCGAACGTACCCGTAATCCGCATATTCCGAAGGTCGGCGACCGGGTGCGCTATACCACGCGCCACGGCGACTTCTACGGCAATGCCCTGATCGAGACTGTCCGTGAAGATGGAACGCGCTCGATCTGCCTGTGCCCGTACGTTCCCTTCGTGCGGGCGACAGCCGGCGGCATCGGCTGCGCGGTGAGCGGAGGGCCTTTTACGGTCGTGGCGCCGCACGCGTTGCACCCGACCGGAAGCGTGCTGGGGGATTTTTGTGCTTGGGGCCATTGCGGCGCCTGCGGCAACGGAATCGTCCGGTTCTGCGCCGAGGTGCCGCTGTGGGAGTACCGGGAGCCGGAACCGTTGTACGACGATTTCACGACCGAGAGGTGGCGGAAAATCCGCCTTCATAAAGACCCGGAACGTCGGGACGGCGACCTTTACCGGGGCGATTGCATTTCGTTCCGGACGGAGGAGGAATTTCAAATGTTTCTTTCTGATTACGAAGGAACAGTCTTTCCGGCTCTTGACCCGAAGTCCGTCATCGTCTGGTGCTACCGGGACGAAGAGCGGGCCGTATCACAGAAGGAGTGGGATGCGCTCGACGCTCCGGTTTCCGAACGGCGCCTTTACAATGCACCCCGGCCTGTGAAACTCGTCAAAGACCGCGAGCGGCATACCACGGTCTGCTATTACGTCCGTCCGGAGTATGCCGTTCGATGATTGTCGTACATGATGTAAAGTCGAATGATGGAAACGAGATTGATTGTTTCGCAACTCGAAGGCGATACCTTTTTGTTTTCATAATAATGAGGTTTTAAGGTGTGTTGTGGATTATTTTAGAGAAAACGTCACTTGAAAGCTGCTTACTGTGTTGTTTTTTAATTTGTTGATTGAAAAGTTCAGAGGGGTAATCTCCAGTTTGTTTACATCTTCAAGGAATTGTTTGATCAAGTAATCTCCTCCGTGTATAGCATTCGGGACGTTATGACTATTATCGAAATATATATAGCATATGTCTAAATCTTTTTTAATATTTTGTTCGTTAGGTGTTAAAGGTTCGGATTGCATGATTTTGGCAACGGTATTTTTAACTTCTGAGGCATTAAAGTTACTTTCAATCAACATAAGAGCTGTTTTGCCGTACGCAATGCTATTTATGTACGATATTGTTTCCGAGTTGGCGTTATTGACAGTTTCATTAACCAATCGCTCGGGAATATCCATTGTGATATTGAATAACTTAATTGCATAATTATATATCAATCCTGTTGCCTTTTCCATTTCTTCCTCGAAATAGGGTTTATCGTTTATTAGATTATCCAGTGCTAAACCCATATTACTCCATCCTAATAAATGGAGATGTCGATATGAAGTATATTGTATTGGTGAAATACTTGAAAAAGAGATATTCTGTTGGGGAATATCCATTATGATCTGCTGTACGATATCATACATTCCTGCAAAAGAGGGTAATAAATCTTTTTCATATAATTTTCTATTCACATATGCACTAATATGAATCGGATTATATGAATATTCATCGTATGTGGTTAACGCATTATAATCTAAATTAGGATCAATCAAATGCCCGAGATAAATTTGTGATGCGCACGAAGGAGATATGAATATTTCATTCCCGGTTATTTGGTATATACGGCAATTGTCTTTTTCTGTTGCATATTTAGAATTCGTAAGTCCACTTACAGGAAAAGGCTCCCAATGCAGAGGATCATGGGAGATTCCCATTCCTTCTTGAAAAATGGTTAAAATAGCTTGTATATCATTATATTGTAATTGAATTGTCGCTTCTCGTGCTACTGCCGCTGTGTTGGGATCAATGTTAATGTCAATATATTGTTGGGTAGTAAGTATTGAATACCACTCAGATGGAGCGTTTACGATTTCCCAATTACAATTGGATGACACTGAAATCCGGTATTGACCTCCAGAATAGCCTACAACAAGTGTATTGGGTTCCAGATTAATATATAATTTTTTATCGGTGCCTGTTTTCTCACAGGCGATAGCAACAAAGATTAACCCGCAAAATATCCAATTTTTCATAGTACCTATATATTATGATGAATATTATTCTGCATTTTTTTTATTTCTTGTATATATATAGCAAATATATAATATTATTTCAAAATAAATCCACTTTTTTGTTTATTTTTTGTGCCAATAATTTATCAGTTTTTCATATTATCCGTCCACCCGTCCAGCAAGATAGCCGCTGCGGACGACGCACCAAGACCGCAAGGGTCTTGTCTTCGGTCGTCCCGCAGCGGCTATCGGACTTTTGCTGTCCGGGCGTTCCGGACAGCTTAAATATCATTTTCCATGAAATTGCTCACAAATGAAATCGTCTCGAAATTCGAGAATCATCCCATCGGTTCGCAGGACGGAAAGGGACTGGATGCCGAAGTCCTCGTCAAATATTTCAATCCCTGCGGTGCCGGGACATGGCTCATCACCGAAGCCGAACGCGAAGGCGACGACTGGCGTCTTTTCGGATATTGCCATATCTTCGAATGGGAGTGGGGCTATCTGATGCTCTCCGAACTGGAATCTCTACGCCTGCCGTTCGGAATGACCGTCGAACGGGATTTATACACTTCCGGAAAGATTGTCCGGGATTTTCTGACGGATTACGAATAATTCCATTTGAAAAACATTTCAGTCATGCGATATAAAGACAAGGTCCTCCGGCTTGCGAAGGAGTTGGAGGAAGCCCTCGACGACGAATGCTACAGGAATCTGTCGTTCGTCGCTGCCGGGAATCTCTCACGGGGCGCTAAAAGCTATCTGAACCGACACACGGAGAAAATCTGCCGGCTACGGCATGAATACGACCTCTGTCTGCGCATTCAGCGGATCATAGACGGCGAGGTCTTCACGCTCGAAGATATTAATGCCTGCCGTCTGGAAATCATGCGGCAATATCCTGAATACGAACAGCCCGTAACCGCCCGGTCGGGAATTATATTCGCTGTGGAGGCCATTCGCAAATCGTTTGGACGAAAATACTATCTACCGCTTTACAAGCATCCCATCCGAATCGATTTCGGAACGGCGAACGGCCGGATATACATCATTCATTCCAGCAACTTCATCGAATACGAAGCCAGGGAAAAGCAGAGCCCGGAGACGTGATCGTTCTCCGGGCTTTCGGTTGAATTTCATCGCAGCGCCTTTCGGAAATGGCGTTCCAGCACCTCGAAGATGGCCGACTGGGGATAGAGGAATTTCCCGCCGAGCATCGTATAGGGTATGATGCGTTCGTCGCGGTAGGTCTGCAAGGTGCGTTTCGAGATGTCGAACATCGAGCGGACCTCCTCGCCTGTCAGATAGACTTCGTTGAAAATCGACGGCCGATGCTCTTCGATAAGGCGTTCCGTCAGCCGCAGCGCCTCGGTAAGCCGTTTGCGCAAATCCCGGAAATCCTCCGTTGTGCGCGTAATCAAATCCTCCGTCATCGTTGTGCGGGAATAAGGTTATCGGCGAGAATGCGGTGAATGTCCGCCTCCCGGAAAAAAATCTTGTTCCCGATGGAGGTATAGGGAACGATGCCGGTCTGGCGGTAGTACTGCAAGGCCCGGCAGACCTCCTCCTGCGTGAGCCACCTGTCCGGTACGGGAGATACGGACGACGAGGCCAGATGCGCGATGCGGCCACATAGGCGCATGATGAGCGACTGCAATTCCCGGAAAACTGCCGATTCAATCATTTTGCATTCCATAAAATAAGCGTTTAGGTGAGACGTACCCGAATGAACGGGCGGACGGCAAAATAACAGCATTCCGGAGCGAAATGTTCTCGGTGTCCTGCCTGGGCCGCGTATGGCCGGTAATTATTCTCTCAGAGATGAAAAAACAACGATTTGCAGCTTTCTGCGAATTTCGCTATCTTTGTATTGCAGAGTTGTTTGACAGAATGTCAGCGTAATATTCGGAAATTCGGAAATACGTTTCCAAATCATTACCTTACTCAAAAATAACGCTGTAACTTTTTAGGTTACAGCGTTATCTAAAAAAGAAGGAACTCCAGTCAGTGACAAGATTTATATTTTTTCATCTGATTCGAAAAAATCAGAATGATTACTTATCTTTGATAAAGTAATCCAAACGTCCGATTATATTATGAGAAATCGTATTTCACGCAATGAATTGCCAGAAAAGAGGCTGTTACTCTTTTTTGTTATCATCTTCCTTGTCTGGTTCTGTTGGAAGCCTTATTTCCTCTCCTTCTTCAACGATTATATCATCCGGTATCTTGATATCCGGACCAGTAGCCTGACTGATGCGCTGTTTATTGTTATCAGCTTATCTATCTTGGTTGCGATCATTATGGGCATACGACGAAGATACACTACGTCGTATGCCCATATTTTCTCGATATTATCGGTGGTCGTTATTTATTTTTCAGCCAGGTGCACAGATGGTTATACCGCCGCGTCGCATTGGTTCGGATCTGTGGGTTACAGCGATATACTCGCTGGATTAGCAGCTCTTTTCGCACTCATGTGCCTCGCATGCCGATTCTGTAAGCCTAAAGAAAATCCCTGCCCGGACGGGACTTTTTTTTCAATAATCCCCGACGTGCCGATCTCATCGTACAAGGATGACCTGCTCGACTATCATCGTGATGCAATTAATCTCTGTAAAACAATCGAAAATCTTCCTGCGGATATTTCGCACAGCATAGGCATCATATCGCCTTGGGGAAGCGGAAAGACCTCTTATATGAATATGGTCAAAGAGCAGATGAAAAACGACCGATTCATCGTCGTGGATTTCAACCCGCGCCACTCCAAGAAAGCCGAACTTATACAAGAAGATTTTTTCAAGGAACTCTGCTCACGGCTGAAGGCCTATAACGGCGAATTCTCCACGCTTTTCGAAGATTATCTCGACGCCCTGAATATCATAGACAAGAAAGGTTTCGCATCATGGCTCAGAGTTTACGATAAACTGACAGACCGGGCGGACAGGAAAGAACGGCTGCAAGCGGGCATAAGCCGTTTGAACAGCCGGATCGTGGTTTTCATCGAAGACTTCGACCGTTTGCTGGATGTCGAGATCGTAGAAGTTTTTAAGCTGATCGATGAAAACGCTTCGTTCGGTAATATCATTTTCATCTCCGCTTATGATAAGGAACACCTGCAGGGACTGCTTGGGTATAAATACGATAATGAAGGGGGTAAATTCTCCGACAAGTTTTTTACGTTGGAAGTCTATTTGCCCCGAAGGCCTTATGAAAAGATTCTGGATTATGTTTCTCAAAAGCTTAAAGATTTCCTCTTTTGGGACGAACAGACGTGCGAATCCCGTAAAGCATGGCTACGGAGCAATCGGGATATGATTCAACAATATATACCCACCCTGCGGGATACGAAACGCTTTTTGAATCTGTTTCTCAGGGATTATTCTATAATTAAAAACGAGGTTATCTTCAACGAGTATTTTCTGGTGTCGCTGATCAAATACAAGTACCCCCAGGAACTGAACGCCTTATATGAGAAAAAGTATCTGACGAGGCGCGATATGGCGTCGTCGGTATTTCAAATAATCAAGGACTGCAAAGCACAATCGTCGGTTGTAATCGAAATGCTTTTCCCTGCTTCTGCCTCTTTTGACACCGAAGATTACAAGTCGATCCGGTATGAATTCTCTTTTCATAAATATTTCGAGAATTATGTCCACGGCATTCTGAGTGTGGAACAGATGGAAGAGGTGCTCGACCCTGCGACAGACAGCGGCGAAGTCGAGCGAATCCTTGCCGGTTGGCAACATGACCGGGTCATACAAGACCTGTTGAACTACCTGGATTTCAAAGAGCTGTTTCTCCTCGGTTCGAAAGAGCGCTTCGAAAGATATGTAGATATTCTGTTTCGGATCAGCTCGTATGTAAATCCGTATATCCATATTGCCAGGTTGATAACGAAAACTCATACCGATAAGCTGCTGCAGACTTACGGATACGATAATGTGGATGCATACAAACAATTCATAGACTCGAAATTCCGTGATGGCAAGTATACCTACATAACGCAACAACTTATACTCGACAGCCTTAGCGCAAAACATAGCATCGAGTTTATTTTCTCCAAGGACGAAATGCTGGGGTGGAGCAAATCATATCTTGACCGCTATGTTGCGACAGGAAACCCCGAACTCAAGATATATAAAGATTTGCTCTACTCCTGCATTGCCGACGTGGATGAAGTTTCTCAGAAGATCAGGCTGGATGCCGGGGCTTGCGAGAAGGTAAGGCAGCTGATAGAGAGATACCCATGCAGCTATTTGGACGGATTTGTATTTTTGGGTGTAGTATCCACGAGCCCGGATTTCAACAGTATCGCCTGCGAACCGTTTTGGGAGCAGATTTTCGGCTCTGCCGATAATTTCGAGAGTTTTATAAACGATCCTGCACGCGATACCTGCGATAAAATAGATTTAGTAAGGAACTTTTGGAGGCTTTATAAACGAAACGGTTTTGAACAGATTCACTATGAAGGTATGGGTAACGTACAGGAAAAAATAGATAACGCTCTCTGGGACGAGATCGATAAGTTGGGCAAGCTCGAAGCGATCGAGCGGGAGTATGAGACGGCGAAAACCGCATTTGCCACCGCACCCGAAACGAAAACGGCATATCATGATAAACTGCAAAAGTTGCGTTCCGAGATTGAGGAATTACACCTTCCCGTTAAATACAGAGCAAACGTTCAAATTCAAATAGCCCAGGACTTGACCGAGCTTGACGCCCGGTAAATTCATAGCCGATTTCAGAATTTAGAACTTGCGCCATAAACAGGCGATAAAAGAAGATACCGAGCGCCCAGACAAACCGTTCGAAAAGAGATGTCGGGAGACGACCTTACGTATGTATAGTGAGGTGTATCTTCTAGTAGTATACACAGTAATCGAGATCCTTGGTAAAGTCGTCTTTTTGTATAGAAGAGTTGTTTAACTGGAAAATAGGCAATATTCGGAAATCCAGAGACGCGTTTCCAAATCATTGCCTCACTCAAAAATACCGCTGTAACTTTTTAGGTTACAGCGGTATCTGAAAAAGTAGGTACATCAAAAGGGTGTGGGATTATTTGATGCTCTTTGAGCTAAAATCTCTACGCCTGCCGTTCGGAATGACCGTCGAACGGGATTTATACACTCGAGGAGATACAGTTCGGGACTTCCTTCCGCCAGAGGAATTAAGGTAAGGACGTTTACCTGAAAAAACGGCGGTACATCGACAAGGGATATCACAATAGATGTCGAAGTTTGGAGACCTGATTAAATATTGGCATGCGAACACTTTTATTCGCCGTATTCTTAACAATGCACAACGGGGCTGTCAAAACAGCCCCGTTGTTTGGGACTTATTGCAACACTCGGACAAAGTGCGATTCCAACAATTTATACAATGCCGACTGCGGGTAGAGAATCTTTTCTCCAAGGGTGGTATAGGGTATCTGGCGGTTGTCCCGATAATTCTGCAATGACCGCTTACTGATACTGAAAATACAGCATATCTCCTCCGAAGTCAGATAGACTTCGCCACAAACGGACGGGCGGTGTGTCTCGAACAGGATGTCGAGGTTACGAATAGCCTGACAGAGGTTCCGGTACAGTTCCTGATATTCGGAACCCTCCCGGGTGATGATCCGATCCGACATGATTATACGGTCTTTATCAGGTTGCTATCCAATACATGCCGAATGTCAGCTTCTTTGAAAAGTACTTTGTTCCCGATAAAGGTGAAAGGGACGATTCCGCGCAGACGGTAATATTGCAATGCCCGCGGAGTGATGCTCAATGCCTTGCAAACCTCTTCGGACGTCATCCACCGCTGGGGGAGTGGCGATACATTCGACAGAGCGGCCAGCTCCGAAATTCGGGAGGTCAAACGGGTGATAAGAGCGTGCAGTTCGTCGTACGCTCTCGTTTCGATCAGAATACAATCCATAAACTCGTTATTTGGTTCGAAGCGCAAGATAGTATCTTCCGGCAGTATCCGTTCTCCCCGTCCGTTCCAGTCCGCCGCAGTCCGGTCGTATGACCGAACGGCTATATCGCCATACTCTTCGCCACAGACTGCATATCCCGCATGATGGAAGAGTCCAGAATGCGTGCATAGTGCCGTGTCATGTTGGTATTGGCATGTCCGAGCATCTTGGCGACATTCTCGATAGTCGCACCGCTTGCGAGTGTCAGAGTGGCAAAGGTATGCCTTGCGCAGTGTGTCGAGAGGTGTTTCCGAATGCCGCAGATATCCGCCAGTTCCTTCAAATATGCGTTCATCTTCTGGTTGCTGCATACCGGAAGCAGAACGCCGTGTGTCTGACAGTATGGATTGTCTTTGTAACGTTTCAAAATCTTCCTTGCCGCATCCAATAAAGGGATGTTGCACATGTTCCGGGTTTTCTGACGTGCCTTGCGAATCCAGTTCATGCCGTTTATGTCCTTGACGATATGCTCCGGTTTCAGTTGCTGGACATCCGTGAAGGCGAGGCCGGTCAGGCCGCAGAAGCAGAAAATATCACGCACTTGTCTTATGCGAGGGATATCTATCTGCTTCTCCAGAACATGCAGAAATTCATGCTTTTCCAGAAAGGCTCGCTCGACTTGTTCCATGTGGATATGCTTCTCCCGGAATGGATCGTTTTCCAACCATCCGTTCGTCATCGCTATGCGGATGATCTTTTTGAAATTTTTTAGGTTTTTCATCACAGTATTATGAGCGCACTTGCGGTCGGTCTTCATATAGAACTCGTAATCTTCGACTAACTGCCCCGGCAGGTCATCCAAATAAAAATCATCCTGTCCGTATTTGGACCGAAGAAATTCCTCCGTAATCCGGAAAAGACTTTCATACCGCTGAACTGTTGTCGGAGCAAAATCGATACCGGATAATGCCCGGCATTTTTCGTTATGCTCCCGGAATACTTCCATTAACGTATGGCGTTGGGGAGCGTCTTTCCCAAGATAACGAGACAGAATGTTTTGGGCTGAAACGGCTACTCCTTCGGATTCCAGTTGACGACGCACCTGCATGATATTGAAACCGATGGCATCGAGCATACGATTCACCTCTTTGCCTTCGCGGCTGTTTTCGAGTGCGCGACCTTTGGCTGTATTCCAGAGTTGTGGAGATATGTGATACTTGATACTCGTATCGGCACGCAGACCGTTCACTGTGACACGCAAAAAGATCGGTGCCTTTCCTGTCTTGTCGAGTTTCGTTCTACGAATATAGAACGTCATACCGAATGTTGTTCTTTCCATACATCGCATTTTTTGAGGTTGCAAATTTAATTCCACAAGTCCTCATTGTCAAGATGAAATACGCTGCAAATCAATGAAGTGAACTCTAATTCGGTGTACTTTTTCGGCGCCGTAAAAAGTACACCGAATAGGCCGCATGCGACATGCTCCGAACCGCATTTTCCTGCACTTCCGGAAAAAGCAAAAAACCTTGTAAATATTTTATTTACAAGGTTTTTTGCTTTGATATCTTGCGGTGCGTAGGGGACTCGAACCCCTGACCCCGTGCGTGACAGGCACGTATTCTAACCGGCTGAACTAACGCACCGTTTTTCGGTATTGCGAGTGCAAAGATACCACATTTCCCGAAAACTGCAAATATTTCCGTCGGTTTTTTTATCCCTTCGCCCGGCGCCCGCACTCCGGCGCCGGATGCGCATTGTATAACGGTCCGAAAATTCGGACGGCCTCCGGCTTTCGTCTCGTTCCCTGCCGGAGTTGCGGGAAGGCGGTTCCCGTGCAGGTAGGAATCTGCGGCAGGGTAGTGCGGCCTGAACGCTTCCGGCGTCCCGACGCAGGGCAATCCGCCGCCCTCCGGCGTTCCGGGTCTCCGGAGTGAATCCGGAGCGCTGCGGGAAGTCCGGGATGCCGGGGAGTTGGATCGTTCGGAATATCTTGCTAATTTTGAGCGGCCGATTCCCGTTCGGAAGAACGCCGGTGCGGCCGGAGACCTCTGGCCGCACGGCCCGGAGGGCGGCCGGCCGGAAAATCCGGGCGGAATGATAAAAAACAGAGATACGATGCGAAAAATCCGTTTCGGAGTCGTCGGGACCAATTTCGTGACCGATTGGGTGATTGCCGGGGCCCGTCAGGACCCCCGTTTCGAGTTGGCGGCGGTCTGTTCCCGCACCCGGGAGCGCGCTGCGGAGTTCGCGGCCCGGCACGGGATCGCCCGCACGTTCGTTTCATTGGAGGAGATGGCTGCGAGCGATGCGATCGACGCGGTCTATATCGCCACGCCGAACTGCATGCACGCTGCGCAGGCCGTCTGCTGCATGGAGCGCGGCAAACACGTGCTGTGCGAAAAGCCGATGGCCTCCAATGCCCGGGAGGTGCGGGCGATGATCGAGGCGTCGCGCCGGAACGGCGTGGCGCTGATGGAGGCCGTGAAGACGACGCTGACGCCCAATTTCATGGCCTTGCGCGAGGCGCTGCCGAAGGCCGGGACGCTCCGACGTTATTTCTCCGCCTTCTGCCAATACTCTTCGCGTTACGACAAGTTCAAGGAGGGAATCGTGCTGAATGCCTTCCGTCCGGAGCTTTCCAACGGCGCCATGATGGATATAGGTATCTATACGATCTATCCGATGGTGGTGCTGTTCGGCCGCCCGCGGCGGATTTCGGCGTCGGGCATCCTGCTGAGCAGTGGTGTCGATGCGCAGGGTACGGTCGATTTCGATTACGGGGAGATGAATGCCACGGTGCTCTACTCCAAGATCGCCAACTCCTCGCTGCCGACCGAGATTCAGGGCGAGGCGGGTAATCTGACGCTGGACCGCATCAACCGCATCGGCCGTGTCGTGTGGCAGCCGCGGCCGGCTGCGGCCTCCGGACTGGAGCGTCCTGCGGAACCGCAGGACCTGTCCCGTCCGACGGAGCGGGACGAGTATTACTACGAAGTGGCCGAGTTCCTGGACCTCGTCGAACAGGGCCGCCGGGAGTCGTCCGTCAATAGTCACGAAAATTCGCTGGCCACCATCGGGATCATCGACGAGGTACGCCGGCAGTTGGGGGTGGTCTATCCGGCCGACCTGATCTGACCTTCCGTTTCCGGCGCCGGGCATACCGGTTTTTCTTTCGGGCATAAGACCGTTCACGAGACGGATGCGCCGTTTCTTTCCGAATCCGACTTCGGGAAGGAACGGCGTTTTTTTGTGTTTTATCCGTTTGGTGCAGTGTCGGTTACATATCCGTCCAAGTGCGACCGGGCGGATTCCGCCTTCCGGGAGGGGAGCGACATGAGCCGTGCGGAACCGTTTCGGAAGCGGAAAAACGGGGAAAAGGGGGCCGTTTTGAATAATTCGCCCGGCGGCTCCGGAATTTTGCTAAAAAATCGTTGGTTAAATCGTTGGTTTTCTGCGGTAAAGATACAAAAAAAGAAAATACGCCCGTCTTCCGGAATATAAAATTTTTAGTGTCAATTACATATATTTTCGTCGGATACCGGTTTTGAGGCTTTATATCTGGATTTTAAACCGATACGGATTTTAACCAACGATAAATACCGATATCCGGTCTCTTTTTTATGTCGGTCGGATGTGTTGTAGGTTGTGGCTTAATTGTTTATTGCTTGATAATGAGGGTTATATTATCTGGTTCGTCCCTGAGGAAACTGCTGCTGGCTGGTTTGTTCGGAGCATTTGCGGCCGGGGAACTGCATGGACAGACGGCCGCCGACTCGGCGAGAATCTATTACCGGCGGGGACACCGTGAAGTGGATATCCGTTTCCGGGAGAACGGAAGCGAACTGGAGCGCTTCATCGGTTGCGTCCGCGAAGTGTACGAAACCGGCCGGCTCGAGGGCGTCGAAATCCGTTCCTACGCCTCGCCGGACGGGACGGACCGTCTGAACGAAACGCTCTCCCGGCGGCGTGCCGATTCGCTCGCGTCCTACATCGCGCGCCGTGCCGGGATTCCCGGCGAACTGATACGGGCGCACGGCGAGGGTGTCGCCTGGGAGTTGCTCCGCGGGATGGTGGCGTCGTCGGACATGCACTGCCGCGACGAGGTGCTCGACATTCTCGACAATACCCCGTTGTGGATTTTCGACGGGGCGGGCCGCATCGTGGACGGCCGCAAGAAGCGTCTGATGGATCTGCGGGGCGGCGTACCTTATAATTATATGGCCGAACATTTCTTTCCCGGGCTGCGCACCGGTTTTTCGGCCGTGATCCGGCTGGAGTCCGGGCCGGACGTTCCGGCGGAGTCCCTTTCCGCCGCCGTTCCGACGGCTGCCGCGTGTGCGGACGGACGGGAGGCCGATCCGGCGGCCGGGACCGGGTGCACGTCGCGGTCCGGAGCGGCGGCCGTGCCGTCGCGGGAGATACCGGATACCTCCTCGCCCGGGGGCCCGTCGAATGCGTCGCGGTCCGGTGCGGCGGAAAGCCCTTCGTCCGAGATGGAGACCTTCCGGACCGATCCGGCAGCCCGGAAGGAGACGACGGTTGCGGAGCGCGAACCGCTGCACCGCCTCGCCGTCAAGACCAATCTGCTATACGATGCGGTGTTGATGCCCTCGCTGGAGGTGGAATACCGCATCGACGACCGCTGGTCGGTCAATCTGGAGGGCGACGTCGCCTGGTGGAAGAACGACGGCCGACACCGGTATTACCAGCTCGCGACCGTCAGTCCCGAAGGCCGCTACTGGTTCGGGACCCGGAAACCCTGGCACGGGCATTACGTCGGAGTGTTCGGCGGATTCTCGTGGTACGATCTGGAGAACGGAGCCCGGGGCTATCGGGGCGAAGCGGAGACGGTGGGGCTCAGCTACGGCTACATGTTTCCCGTCGGCCGGAGCCTCTCCTTCGAGGCCGGCATCGGCATCGGTTACATGCACAGCGAATACGAGGAGTATCTCCCCATCGACGGGCATTACGTTTACCAGCAGACGAGCCGCATGAACTACTTCGGCCCGCTGAAGCTGAAATTTGCCCTCGTGTGGCGTTTGTGGAATACCGACGGAAAGAAAGGAGGCGTGCGATGAATGCGAAATTCCGCTATGCGGGCGTGGGGCTCGCTCTGTTGGGTCTTGCGGTTTCCGCCGCGGGCTGCCGCAAGGATTTGTGCTACGACCACGACGCCCATTCGCCGGGCTGCCGTGCGCTGGTGACCGCCGTGTGGGAGCGGGAGTGGGAGCGCGACTACGGCCTGGGATGGCTCGCGGGGTGGGATGCCGCAGCCTATGGCCGCGCCTACGACGATCTGCGACCCGATGCGGCGGAGGGCATCGCCATGGTGGTGTACGGCGATCCGGAGAGTCGAACCGCCGTGAGCGACGAGTTCCACCTGTCCGCCGGGGGCGGCAAGGTCAGTCTGAAAGAGGGCAGCTACTCGCTGCTGTTCTACAACGACGACACGGAGTTCATCGTCTTCAACGACATGGCGTCGCTGCCGTCGGCCAGCGCCACGACCCGCACGCGGACCCGCGGCTCGTACAGCGAACACCACGCGGAGGAGCGGACGGTGAACACTCCCGACATGCTCTACGGGCATTTCGTGGAGCGTTACGGGGCCGAGATGCATCTGGGCTGGGAGGAGCTTCCGGTGAAGATGCAGCCGTTGGTGTACACCTACCTCGTGCGTTACAGGGTGGAATACGGCCGGCAGCATATCGCTCTGGCGCGCGGCGCTTTGGCGGGCATGGCCGAGAGCGTCTATCTGCAGGACGGCCGCACGGGCGACGAGGCGGCGACGCTGCTTTACGACTGTACGCTGACGGCCGACGGTGCGGAAGCCTGCGTGCTGTCGTTCGGCGTACCCTCCTTCCCCGACAGCCATTACGAGCCGACCAAGGCGGAGGAGGGCGGCCGTCGCTACGGGCTGAATCTCGAGGTCATGCTGAACAACGGCAAGCTGGTGACCTTCGATTTCGATATCACTTCGCAGATGGAGCGGCAGCCCCGCGGCGGTGTGATCGAGGTGGACGGCATCCGGATTTCCGACGAGGACGCCGCGGAGGGCGGCTCGGCATTCGATCCCGACGTGGACGGCTGGGGCGACTACGAGGACGTCGAGATCCCTTTGTGACGCCCGTCCCCGGTACGAACGGAAAAGACAAATTCACTCAATGTTTCACTATTAACTGTTAATCACAATGAAAACCAGAATGTTTTTACTTGCAGCGGCGGCCGCGGCTCTGGCCGGCTGTGCGCAGAACGAGGTAATCGACATCCCGCAGACGCGGGCCATCGGCTTCGACCCGTATGTGGGCAACACCACCCGGGCCGCAGCCAAAGACACCGATTTGTCTGCTCTGCAGGACGAGGGCGCAGGGTTCATCGTATTGGGCGGATATGAGGATGATCAGATTTATGTCCCCGTGTTCGACGGAACGAATGAGACCGGGTCCCACATAACATGGAACAAGGGTTCGTGGGAATATAGCCCCATCAACTATTGGTTGGAGAGCAAGACGTACAAGTTTGTCGCCTATGCCCCCGCCAAATTGCAGGAGGGTGATCTGTTCGATATTGATTATGCAGGCAATAAACTGAAGATGAAAGACGGCGGGACTTTCACCGCCGACGGCGAGACCGACCTCGTCGTAGCGGAGGGCAAACCGCAGGGATATCTTGTTGCGGCAGAACCGGTGCAAATGGAGCCTGTCGGTTTCAAATTCTATCATGCCCTGTCGAAAGTGAAGTTCACTTTCATCAACGGATGGCGCAATGCCGTGACCTTGAAAATCACGAATATCAAATTGTCGAATGTCAAGAATACGGGTTCGCTGACGACGTCCGGAACCATGGCGCAGGTGAGTGATAAAATACAGTTGTCTGCATGGAGCGGTCAAACGGGTACGGCCGATTATGAGGACAAAGCGGACGGAATGAATACGGATGAATATGAAGCATCTTATGAGTTCGAGAATTTCTTACTCCCCACAGGGCTGAGTGACTCTCAGATGAAACTGACATTCACCGTTCTGGTGACCAACAGCCAGGGTACGGGTCCCGATCTCGGAGCCGGTGCGGGCAATTCGGTCGTAAAGGAGGTTGTTATTCCGAAGGATGTGGTAACTGAGTGGAAGCCGGGCTATGCCTACAACTACAAGCTGACGATCTCCGGTTCCACGTTCGGTTTGAAACCCATCCAGTTCGATGATATCGACGTAGATTCCGAGTGGGGTAATGGCGGCGAAGATGACATTGAGAACGGCGAAATCAAAGTAGTTCCCGGTGCATAACCCTCTCTCCGCTCCGTCTGCCCCGGCTTTGCGCGGCGGCTGAGACGCGACGACCACCCGGGCGGGGTTGAATGTCCCCCTCCCGGGTCCAAACGCGGAAGACGGCTTTTCCGCACTTCTCCGCCGGACACATTCCCCCGGGCGGAATTTATAAACACGAGGTACTATGATACGAAGAACGAACATCCTCAAGACGTTGTGCGTGCCGGTCGCGGCCGTGTCGCTCGCCGCATGTTCCGACACGCTTCCGGGAGGTCCCGGCGGCGGGGACCGCGACGCCATCGGCTTCCGCGGCGCTCCCGAAACCCGTGCCGCCGTGAACGGATTCGCTGCCGGCGACGCCTTTTCCGTATGGGCTTGGTGCCGTTCGGCGCAGGACGCGCAGGACACGCCGGTTCCGGTATTCGACGCCGAGAGAGTGTACACCGGCGACGGCTCGGCGTGGACCTATGAGCATACGGAGTATTGGGCCGACGGCCGGACCTATGCCTTCCATGCGCTTTTCCCCGATCGTGAGGCATTGGCGGCGGCCGGGGCCGTTTCGTGCGTGCCCGGTGAGAACGGTGTGCGGCTGACGGTTTCCGGATTCGATGCGCGGCAGACGGGCGAAGGGGCCGTGGACCTGATGACGGCCCGGCGGACGGTGACGTATGATGCGGCTGAAGGACCCTCTCCGGTCTCGCTGAAGTTCGCTCACGAGCTGGCGCGCCTCGCCTTCAGGGTCCGGACGCAGGGCCGGGAGGTCGAAATCGTCTCCTTCAAGGTGAACGACGCAGGCTATGCGGGCGACTTTGTGCGGACGGAGGAGACGGCGACGTGGACCCTTCGCGAAAGGACCGTGGCGGACGACGGCATTTTCGCCGTGTCCGGCCTGTCCGTCGGGGCCTCCGACGTGGCCGATCTGCTGGGCGACGTGCTCGTTCCTCCCCAGACGCTGGAGGAGACCGGTGCACCGGAACTGACGCTGGTTTACAGGTTGGCAGGCGAGCCGGAAGCGACCTCGCACACCGTTTCCGCCTCGCTGCGCACTTCCTCCGTCACGCAGTGGCAGGCCGGACAGAGCTATGCCTACACCCTCGATCTGCGCACCGGTACGCTCGTGCTGACCGTGACGATACGGCCGTGGATCGAGGAGGATGCCGAAGTGGACTGGAAACCGAGCACCCCGGCCGGCACCGCTGACCGTAATCAATTCATGGCGATATGAACCGATTCCCGAATATGAATTTCTTGCGCCGCATGTTCCGTCCGTGGGCGGCCGGTGCGCTCGCCGTGGCGGCGGCCGCATGCACCGGCGATGCGGCGGGCACGTCGCCCGCCGGGACGGGCGGAGCTTCGCTCGCCCTGCATGTGGCGGTTCCCGCGACGCGTGCCGACGTCTCCGAGGAGGATTATGCCGCATTGGAGAACCGCATCGAACAACTGCGTATCGTGCTGCTCTCGCCGGAGAACGAGGAGTTGTACAACCGGCTTTTTTCCGGCGACGATCTGACCGGGGCCGCCGTGGCCGACGGCTATGCCTTCACGGTGGAGGGCCTGCCCGCGGGCAGTGCGCAGCTTTATGTCATAGCCAACGAAGACTATCTCGGCGAACCCAGTCTGGTGGATGTTCCGGACGATGAAGGCATTGCTTTCAAAAAGCTCCTCGTGAAGGACCCGAAACGCGAAATTTTCCCCAAACGCTATTCCGAGATGACCGCTGAGCGTGGCGCCGCCCTGCCCATGAGCGCGTACGACCGCGACCTGACCGTCGGGACCGGAACGAATGCGGTGGAGATCGCGCTGGTCCGCGCCGTCGCCAAACTGAAGATCGAGATGGTGAACGAGCTTACGCGGCCGATCACCGTGAACGAGATGTCTTTCGGTGCGTTCATGGCCGACCGGTTCTATCTTTTCCAGGACGGAAACCTCGACGTGCCCGGCGATGCCGAGTATAGCGGTCGGTCGTACGGCAGTCAGGAAAACGAGGCCGAGCGGCTGAATATCGTCATCGGCGGAGGGGAGTCGCGCACGCTCGTGCTCTATATCTATCCCTCCTATGCGTGGAAGGATGAGTCGGAAGATTCGCCCTACACCATCGGATTCCGCACGCCCAACGCTTTGTATCCGCTGAAGGCGTTCATCGGCGGAGGAGCCTCCCGCAATTCCATCGCCCGCAACACGCAGGTCCGTATCCGTGCCGTGCTGCACACCGACGCCAACCTTGTGCTGGATTTCCGGGTGGAGGATTGGGCGGAGCCTGGAGATATTACCGTTCCTCCGTTCAGTTGATCGTGTTTTGTTCCGAAAATATGCCGTATAGTATGCCAACGCTATTGAAACGATTCGCCCCGGCGCTGCTGTCCGCCGCCGTGGCGGCCGCCGCGGTCTCGTGCACCGACGACGACCTTTTCGCGGACGGCAGCCGCGACACCGTGCGCGAAGGCGTGCCGGTGACCGTCAATCTGAATTTCCGCACCGAGGACAACCGCGTGGAGACCCGCGCCGCACAGAATGCGGCGAACGAGGGTCGCGTGTACAACCTCTATGTCCTGATCTTCGACAAAGACGGAAACCGTCATGACGAAGGCGGTCTTTTCTTCGATCAATCGACGGAACCCTGGAATCAATCGGGAACCGTTACGATAACGACCACTTCGCTCAATGACGCCCGGGTGGTCTGCATCGCCAACCTCACCACTTCCGCCGTGCACACCGATTATGATGTGACGCCGGCGCAGATGAATGAAATCCGGACGTTCGGTCAGTTGGAGGCTTTCCGGGCGCCGCTGAGCAACCGTACCGTGGAACGTTCTACCCAGTTCTTCATGACGGGGTACGGTTACCGGAAGGACAGCGACGGCAACCCCGACAAGACGCAGACCTCCATAACGATTCCCGACAACCTTACCGAAGAGGTGGAGGTCGATTGTATTCTCAGCCCCAGACGGATGGATGCCAAGGTGACGTTCAACGTGAAGACCGAGCCGCTTCGGGATACGTGGACGGATTTCGATTTCCGTCCGCGCAGTTGGCGGGTGGTGAACGTCCCCGTCCGGTCGCCCCTGCTGCCCGACGACGACGGAGGCGACGAGGAGTCTCCCGACGTCGGAGAGTCGTATTATTTCGATACCCGGCCGACCGCCTTCGAGTGGGACAAGCGCGACGAAAACTATCTTTTCGAGGAAGGAGGCTTCACTTTCTACATGCCCGAAAGCCGTCATGCGCCCAAGAAGTCCATTGATGCGGCGGCCCTCGGTCCGGAGGATGCCTACGCCCTGCGCGAGAAGTGCGAGAAAATAGAGGGGACATTCCCCGACAAGCCCGGACAGTCCGAGGAGAACGGCGCATTCGAATACGCCGCCGACTATGCCGCCTACGTGGAGATGACGGGCACGCTCTCCTACAGAATCCCGTCATCGGAGGCGTATCCCTCCGGCCATACGGTCAATGCCGACGTGACGTTCACCGTCCATCTGGGCTATGCCGACGGCGACCCCAACGATTATCGCACGCTGCGCAACACCCACTACACATACAACGTCACGCTGAAGGGTGTCGATAAGATCGTGGTGGAGGTGACCGACCAAAAGGAGGAGCGTCCCGGTTACGAGGGCGACGTGATCTTCAGTTCGGCCGACGTCTATGAGCTGGACGCCCATTACGACCGTCAGCTCATCCTTATCGACCGCAGCCTCGTGCCGAAGCTGACGTGGGGCGTGCAGACCCCTTTCAGCCAGGGCATATACGACGTCGGTCTGTTCGGCGGCGACGATTTCCCGGCGTCCGCCGTTCCCGCCCCGGAAGAAAGCGGCATCTACGACTACAAATGGGTGAAGTTCGCCATAAACGAGGACTACGGGGTGACGGAGCCGGACCGTTACGTGAAGTATCCCGGCGACCAGAATTACGAGTTTTACGACGGGAACGGCGGCCGGCCGTCGCCCTATTATAACGGCGGCGAGGGCGGCTTTTATCCCGATGCCCGTATGTACGACATTCACGGACTGCTGAAGAGGCTCAGAGAGGAGTATTACACGGAGAATAAGACTGAGGGCACTGTGGCGGTCACGGCCTTCGTGGACGAATACGTGTATGTCACGCATCCGGTGACCGGAGAGAACATGCTGGACCAGTGGCGGACTTACGTCGAGGCGGAGGACCGGCAGATGTATTTCGTCAACGGCGATAATTCGCGGTACAGCCCGGACGGCAACTCCAGCGTGATGGAGGCCGTGCAGACCTTCCGCCAGCACTCCATCCGCACGGTGTACAACACCGACCTCGGAGAGAAGAGCGCCGAGGAGCTGCCTACCGCATGGGGCGTGGAGACGATGATGAACGGCGGTTACCGTTGGGCGCCGGGCGATGTCAGGCGCGGTACGTCCGCGAGCAACGGCCGCAAGAACACCATCGACTGTCTGCTGGGCGGCGATGAGACGCTCTATTGGACGGCGGTGCTGGATGTGAATATCAACGATCCCGACGAACGTTACAACCTGAAGGATCCTTACCGCGATGCGCTGCACGCCGTGCTGATCCGCAATCGGGATCTGGACGGGGACAACGAAGTGGATGCGAATGAAATCCGGTGGTATCTGGCCGCCAAGGACCAGTTGGTCGATCTCTATATCGGCGAATCTGCGCTGGACGAAGATTCGCGCCTTTATCCGGAGAACCCCGCCGATCGCGGCAACATGACGCGCTGGCACTACACCTCCAGCTCGTACAACGCGAACGACAGGGGACCGTGGATACTTTGGTCCGAGGAGTGTGCGGCTCTGGGCAGTTACAGCTCCTCTTTCGGTTATATGGACGGACAGTTCGCCTACCGTTGCGTGCGTAATCTCGGCATCGACCTGGAGAATCCCGAAAAGGAGCCGAGCCCCCTGATTCCCAAAGTGACGGCTGCGGAGGACGACGGCACGTATCTGGTCGATTGTTCCAATCTGAGCCAGAAGGCGCGTCGCAACAGTTACGAAGCGGGACCCTCTTTAGGAACCCATGACGACCTGTCGCCGCAGAACCGTCCTTACAAATACTTTCGGGTGACGGCTGCGAATAATGACGGTATCTCTCCGAAACCGGATTATTCCGGAGATCGTCTTTTCGGAAGTTGGAACTCCCAAAACTGGACTTATTATCAGACGGCGCAGACTGTCGTACAGAGAGGTTACAGGATACCCAATTTTCGCGAATTGCTTATCATGGCCACCCGTCTGCCGGAGGATGCATGGGTGAAGCGGGCGGAAGATAAGAGCGACAATCTTATTATGCCGACAGACATGCACTTGGATTTGTATTATATGACCATCACCGATTTCAGCCGGAAAGGAATAAGCGAATTGGGCAAGGGCGGAGGTTTCCGCATGAATCCTCGGGACCTGACCCTGGGTGCGATTCCTTCCCGGGGAGGGGATTTGGATGACGGATATATCCGTCCCGTCAAGGACGAGGAGACGCTGCCGTAACAGCCCCTCCCGGTCCGTCCGGACCTCTTTTCTAACCTTTTCCCTGCCGCCTTTCGCGGCGGGGAAAAGGTTTTCCGGATTCCGGCGATAGTCCGGCCCCTCCGCCCGCCCGGCCCGGTTGTCCGTACCGAACTTTTTTCGTGATTGTCTTTCGGCTACGGTTCGTCAGTCTCTTCCGCCGCTCGTCCTGCTTACGATCGGCATGCCGTTTCTGCGCTTCCGTTCCGGTCATCCGTCTGCCTTTCCCGGTTGTCTTTCCGCCGGACTTCACGTCGTACTTTCCGGTTCTTCTGCCGCTGTTCAGCCTGTTTTTCGGCCGCCTTTCCCGGCATCGTGGTTTTCCGGCCGGACTCCGATGCGATGAAATCCGTCAGGACCGCTTATTCACGCCGAAAACAAGCCGCTCGTTGCGAGTGGCTTGTTCCGTCGGTGTCATCGAGACAGTTCGTTGAGTTTCCGTTTGGCCCGGGATAGTCTGTCGGGCCATCCTTTTTCCGGAGTGATGGTGGCGAATCCGGAGAGCAGCGTTTCGAGCCGTTCGAGCCGTGACGCGGCCTCCGGCGTTCCTTTGGCCGCGAACTCCTTTTTCAGAATCGAAATCTTCTCGGCATCCTGTATTCCTTCGACCAGCCGTTCGAACCGGACCGAAGAGCGGGCCCCGGGGTAAATGATGTATGTATCGCCGGCGGGGAAGGTCCTGAAACGCGAGTCGGTCAGCGGCTCCCCGACCCACGAATTGTAGGCCCAGCGCAGAAATCCGTCGTAACCGCAGGCGGCCATATACCATCCGGCATAGACCGCTTCGGCGGGGGCGGAGAAGGTGAACATGTTGGGGAAGCGGTCCGAACAGCAGACATAGTAGGTCGTTATGAAGCCTTGGGCGCGTCGCTCGGCGATATGCTGCGGCGGAACCCGGTCGCGGACTTTGACGCACATGCTGTTTATGAAAGGATAGTTCAGGTAGCTGTTCTTGTTGTCGGCCATGGCGATCCCCAGTTCGGGCGCCGTCTTCCGCAGGAGGCCGAGCGCATCGGTCATCTCCTCCGGCGAACGTTCGTCCATGGCGATATTCGTCCGTCCGAGCCACCCTTTTTCGCGGAGGTGTCCGGTGAAGTCGGTGAGGAACGGCTTCCACAGCGCTTCGAAGGCCGGAGTGCCCGGATCGGCCGTCACATCGACGAAACGGCCCGTGGAACCGTCCCGGTAGTGGAGTTCGTTGTTCCACGGCAGCATCGAGTAGCAGTTGATGGTACGGTCGATTCCCAGACCCGTCATCAGTTCGACCCACCGGTCGAAGACCGTGTAGTCGTAGCTCCACGATCCGTCTGCATTCTTTGTCCAGACGATCATGTCGGCATAGGCGTCGAAGCACTGGTTGTTCCACGGGTCCTTGTTCAGCGTCGTGGTGACGACCTTTTGGCCGGCGTCGGCCAGCAGCCGCATGTACGGGACAAGGGCCTCGAAGTGGGCGTCGCTCCACAGGTCGAGCCCTTCGACGCGGGCGACGGCCGCAGGATGCTGCCAGAGGTCGAGGTAGTAGTTCCATTCGGCAGGGGGCGGGAGTTCCCGGCCGATGACCGTGAGTCCGATGTCGAATGTTCGGAGCTGCCGCCCTTTTACATACACTTTTACCGTCGAAGCGTACTCTCCGGCGGGGGCGTCGGCCGGGATGGATACCGTTATCCACACCGGACGGACGCTTCGGGCCTTTATGTCGAAAACCTCGATGTCGTCGAGCATGTCCGGAACCAGGTGCGGCGGGTAGATCGCCGGATCGTGATAGCCGCATTTGTTGCCGAACTCGTCGCTCAGGACATAGCGGACGAATCGGGCGCGGGCGGCGTCTTCGGGAAGCGTGTGCCCGTCCGATCGGAACGGCTCCACCTCGACCTCTACGCCTTCCGCACCGGAGGCGGTCCAGAGCAGCAGTTGGGCGGACACCCGTTCGCCGCGCCATCCCTCCAGCCGGGCGGATGTCGCGGGCGCTGCGTCCGGGGCGACCGAACGTCTGAAAACGGCGTCCGTGCTCACGAACGAGGCGTGGAGCCCTCGGGGAACGTCCGACCAGTCGGAGAGCGTGTCGGCCGTGGGGTCGGGCAGTTCGTCGAACGATGAGATTTTCCGGGCGGTCCCGCTGTCGCACGAGACGAGCGACAGGGAGAGCCCTGCGGACAATAACAACGAAGAAAGGTACGGTTTCATAGCTTGTCTTACTGGTTTTGGGTCAGTTCATGATCGGTTCCAACTCGATGTCGAGGCTGCCGCCCTCCGTGACGTCTATCTCCCGGCGTTCGTAGCCTTCCAGTTCGAAGACGGCCCGGTCGTTGGTCCGGATGCGGAGGACGTATCTTCCGTGTCTGTCTGTCACGACGGCACGTGCGGGGGCCGATGCGGCGCAGACCCTGACGTTCGGCATGACCGCCGCCTGCACGTTGCGCACCGTTCCAGAAATCTCGACCTCCGCTCCCGGCTTCCGGACGGCGCCTGCTTCCGCACCGGTCGCCTTGGGGGCCGGGATGTCTGCGCGACCGGCCACGGTTACCGTGTCGCGGAGCCGGATGTCCCGGGAGGAGGCCCCGACCTGCAACTCGAAATCGCCCGGTTCGACGACCCTCCGCATGCCGGCATCGTACAGGGCGAGCTGTTGGACGGGTATCGAGAAACGAACCTGCCGCTCTTCGCCCGGGGCCAGCTCCACCTTGTCGAATGCCTGGAGTTGTCTGACGGGGGTCACAACGGAACTTATCGGATCCCGGACATACAGTTGCACGACTTCGCGGCCCGTCCGGCTGCCCGTGTTTTTCACGCGGACGTTCACCCTCAGGGTGTCGGTCGCGGTGAGCTCCCGGGAAACAGCCTCCATTCCGGAATATTCGAACCGCGTGTAGCTCGATCCGTATCCGAACGGATAGAGCGGTTCGGGGTCCGAGAAGACGTAATCGCGCCCCGGACTGTCGGGGGAGCCTTTCTTGTTGTAGTAGCCTTTGTCCGTGGGCAGGTGATTGTAGTAGCACGGCAGGTGTCCGGCGCTCTGCGGAAACGAGACGGGGAGCCTGCCCGAAGGGTTCGTTTTCCCGAAAAGTATTCCTGCGACGGAGGCTCCGACCTCCTCGCCGGCATACCACTGCACGAGCACGGCATCCGCCAGTTCCCGGATGCGGGCCAGTTCGAACGGTTTGCCCGTCACGAGCACGACTATCATCGGTTTGCCCGTCCGGGCGAGTTCTTCGACGAGTTCCTCCTGCACGCCCGGCAGACGCAGACTGGTAAGATCGTAGCCCTCCCCGCTGGTCGCCGGTTCGGATGCCCGGGCGAGTACGGCGCTCTGCGACCCGACGAATGCCACGACGACGTCGCTCCGGCGGGCGGCTTTCAGGGCTTCGCCGAACCCGCTTTTGTCCTGCGAATAGGGATCGCATCCCTCCGCATAGTTCACCCGCACGCCGGAGCCGGCCAGGTATTCCCGGATTCCGCGCAGCGGGGTGACGCCCTTGTCCTTCTCCGCGCTCCAACTGTAATCGCCGAACTGTACGCGGTCGGCGTTCGGGCCGATGACGGCCACCGACCGCAGTTTGCCGGGCGACAGCGGCAGCACGCCGTTGCGGTTTTCGAGCAGTACGGCGCTTTCGTCGGCGATCTGCCGGGCGAGGCGCACGGCTTCTGGAGCGTGTATCTTCCGCCGCCAGCCGAGCGTGTCCGCCGGTTCCCCGTCGAAAAGGCCGGAAGCGAATTTGGCGAATAAAATGTTGCCGACGGCCCGGTCGATGTGTTTTTCGTCGAGAAATCCTTCCCGGACCATTCGTTCCGCATGTCGGTATTCTTCGCTCCCGGCTTCGAGGTCGATGCCGGCTTCGATGGCCATGCGGGCTGCGGCGCCTCCGGGAGCGGCCACGCGGTGGAAATGCGAGAGCATCCTGACCGAACCCCAGTCGGAGTAGACGTATCCCCTGAATCCGAGGCTGTCGCGCAGCAGTCCGGTCATCAGGGATTTCGAACCCGTGACCGCCTCGTCGTCGTAGGAACTGTAACAGTTCATGGCGGACAGCGGCTTCGTCGCGGCGATCAGTTCCCGGAAGGGTTTCACGTAAAGGCTCATCAGCTCCCGTTTGCCGCCTTTCACCGAGGCCAGGTTGAGCCCTGCCGTGGGGGTGCCGTGTGCGACGAAGTGCTTGGGTGTCGTGATCATGCCTTTGGCGTGCATGGCTTGCATGTAGGCGGCGCCCATGCGTGAGATCAGGTGCGGGTCTTCGCCGAAAGTCTCTTCGACGCGCCCCCAGCGCAGCTCCCGGGCGATGTCGAGTACGGGGGCGAGCACCTGTTTTGCACCGATGGCCTCCATTTCGTCGGCGATATGGCCGGCCATTCCGCCGACGAGTTGCGGGTTGAAAGTCGCGCCCTGCGCAATGGCCTGCGGAAAGATCGTGCTGCCGTCCTGCACGACACCGTGAAGCCCCTCCATGACGGGAATGACCGGAATGCCGAGGCGGGTGTCGCTGCGCATGTACTCCTGTATCTGCCGCATGGCCTTCATGTACTGTTCGGAGGAGTAGGGGAACGCCTCGACGCATCCCCAGCCGACCCCGCCGGTGGAGGAGGCCAGTTTTTCGAGATCGACCTCTCCTCCGTCGTCGAAGTGTTTGAAATGGATGTGGCGCATCTGCGCGATCTTTTCACGCAGGGTCATCCGTCCCAGCAGGTCGTTCGCACGTTCCCGGGGCGTGAGGTTCCGGTCCTTGTAGGGAGGACGCACGGCAAGCAGCACCGAATCCACCTTGGCGAGCAGCTCTCCGCGCGGTTCGGTCGGGTACTCCTTTCCGGAATCGGCCCATGCCTTTTCCATGCCGAAATAGTCCGGTTCGGGGATTTTCCGGCCCTCCATATCGGCGCTCAGATACTCGAAGAAAGCCTTCCAGCGCGGCAGGTAGTAATCAGCGAGCAGGCCGCTCCATTCCTTGTTGGCATAGTCGTGCACGCGGGTATTCGGATCGGCGGGTCCCCAGTAGGTGATCTGCGTCTTGGCGTTTTTCAACGACTGACGGCGTTCCTGTTCGTTGTCGCCGTAATGCAGGGCCTTGTCGAGCCATCGTCCCAGCAGAAAATCCGGTTGCGTGCCCGTGAGACGGTCCTGAAGTCCGAGCAGCGCGAGGAAATCGGCCGCAAGCAGACCGAACCCTTCACGGTCGCCGCGACGGTATGCCTTGACGGTCCTTTGGTAGATGTCCCGGGCGTGGTTGGCGAGCACCTGGCGTGCCAGATCGGCCAGGTCGTAACGGTATGTCGGCGAGTTCCCGTACTGCTCCGCCGCCTTGCGGAACAGGACCAGCGCATCGACGAGCTTTGCCGGGTCGTACTGGAACCGTTTGGGGCCCCATGTCGAAACGCTGGTGACGTCCAGTCCGGGGCGGGCGCAGAAGATGGATTCGAAGGTCCCTTCCCCCTTGATGGCGAACTCGCCGTAAACGGACCCCAGCAACAGCCGCCAGGCTTCGTGGACATGGTCGTTCCATGTGCCGTAGCGATAGGCGATGTATCGGCGCAGGTAGTCGTCGGGATCGGGCGCTCCGGGCTCCCAGGCCGTTTTCAGGGCCCAGTCATAGACGATCGGATTGGCGGCGATGCCTTCGGGCAGGATACCCACGCCGCAGAGGAGGTCCTTGGATTCGGAACGGGCCTCGTGGGGTCCCGCGAGGATCACCGGAAGCTGGCCGCCCATATCGGTCTTGCCGCCGAAATGGTTTACGGTGGCCCAGATCCACGGGGTGCCGTAGAACTCCCCGGTGTTTCGCCACGTCGAACCGCTCTCCCCGAAGAGGTCGATGACCACGGTCGATGCCGGATCGAGCCCTGCGAGCAGTTCCTTCTTCGGATTGCCGCTCCATCCCTGGAGCATCCATTTCGATCCGGGGAAATGCCGCTGCATGGAGGCCTGGATCAGCGACGCTGTGCGGGTCACGTGCATCCCGGTCGTATCGCCTCCCTCGTGGAAGAGGTCGCCGCCGAGGTATTTCACCGAGTCGCCGTAGAGTTCCCGCAGGACGGAGTAGTAGCGGTCGGCCATCCGGTCGAAGAGCGGGTCTTCGGGGAGCAGGATCGCGGGGCGGGGGAAGATGCGGCCCCACAGTCCCTGATCGACGATCCGGGCGTCGGGGTATTTCTCCCGGAGCTTGTTGGGAACCATGCCCCAGAAGCCCTGCAATACGGGTTCGATACCCAGTTCGGCCATCCGTGCCAGGATACGCCGCTGCATCCGGGCCCGGCTTTCCATCATGCCGCGGCTCATCGGGCCGCCCCATCCTTCGAGATTGCCCATGAGCCACCATGCCGTGAAAGCCGGCCCCGGGATGAAGTCGCCGATCTCCTCTTCGGTAAATCCGGCGTCTTCCAGCGTTCGGGCCCAGATGAGTTCGGTCCCCAGGGGGGCGAGCATGAGATTGACGCCGTTCAGAGCCATCCAGTCGAGTTCGCGCTCCCAGTCGTTCCAGTCGTAAAACGAATAGGTATAGTTGTATGTGCAGTAGTTGAGGGCGTAGCGGTAGCGGAACGGAGAGCGGACCGTTACCGAAGGTACGACCTCCGGAAGCGACGGCAGATCGTGCAGGTTGTCGCCGTTGTGCGACAGGCTCATCCCGCAGTAATGGTTCAGGTAGTAATTGACGGCCGTGGCTGCCGCGGAGGACGAGGACGCTTCGATCGTCAGCCGTCCTTGCCGTGCGGAGAGTGTGAATGCGTCGCAGCTTCCTGCGGCATCGGACGCAGGACGGAAATCGACCTTGCCGGCCAGAAAGGGGATGCGGCGCTCCACGAGCCGGGCGACGCCGCTGAAATCCGGCTGCTCCGGAGCCGCTCCGGCCAGGATCGGAATCGACAGGGACAGGACGAGGAGCCCCGTCCGGCAAAATGAAGTCAGGCGTAGCATTTTATTTCAGTTCGATGTCCAGATAGACCGGGAAATGATCCGATACGGTGTCGAGGTCCTCGACCTTGCCGTTGAAATTCAGTTTTTTCACGACTTCGGTTTCGAGAAAGTTTACCGCGGACGGTTGGTCGTTGCCGTCGAACAGGATGTAGTCGATGGTTTCGTTGGGCTGACCCGGAAGAGTTCCTTCGGTAGAGCTCTTGATCGCAAATTCGCTCGTGAGGATGGGGAAGGCCGCGCCGCCGCCCGACCACCTGTGGGAGTCGTTGAGGTCGCCGGCGAGGAACACCGGTTTCCGGTAACCGTTCGACACTTCGTTGATGATGGGGGCGCTCCGCCGTCTCGCGTCGTCGTTCAGGTCGAGATGGGTTCCCATGAAGACGAAATCGGGCGTTTCGACGACGATCAGCATGCGGCCTTCGTCGCCCGGCAGTTCGACCGTTTCCACATTTTGAACCCCCAGGTCTTTCTTGACGAGGACCCCGGGGCCGATCTTGCCGCCCATGTAGTCCGCCGCCGGGGCGAAAACGACCTGATAGTCGATGCCTGTCGCGTCGGCGATTTCCTGCAACAGGTCGCGTTTGTTGCGGTTCAGCGCCCCTTTGTCGAGTTCCTGGATCGCTACGATGTCGGCGTCGAGCGTCTTGATCACCCGGGCGAAGTTTTCCGTGTTCGTCTGCGAGACGGCCGGTGTCCCTGTGTTGCTGCGGCAATAGTAGGAATTGTAGGTCATCAGCCGGATTGCCGATTGCGGGGTTTTGGGGTACTTGTACTCTTCGGAAGTGCCGCTTTCGTTGCCGCCGATGCCTCCGGTGCTGAGCTTCGGTGTCTCCGATTTTCCGCACGAGGTGAGGGGAAGCATGCCCGCGAGGAGCATGACGGCGAGGATGATTTTGCCTGAATTTTTCATAACCCTAAAATCCGCAACTATCATCCAATACACGATTAAGGGTAGATTTATGAGTCGT